>Ga0315280_10000189_pt1 | contig 120212 bp, 141 predicted proteins | sample YL17G06_40_MG_FD_203697 | JGI IMG/M metagenome (GOLD analysis project Ga0315280, IMG submission 203697) | Sediment microbial communities from Yellowstone Lake, YNP, Wyoming, USA - YL17G06_40 | ecosystem: Environmental > Aquatic > Freshwater > Lake > Sediment | place: USA: Wyoming | collected... | reverse complement strand
GATGACAGAAAAGGTACCCCGGGGATAACAGAGTTGTCGCGGGCGAGAGCCCCTATCGACCCCGCGGCTTGCTACCTCGATGTCGGTTCTTCCTATCCTGGCCGTGCAGCAGCGGCCAAGGGCGGGGTTGTTCGCCCATTAAAGGGGAACGTGAGCTGGGTTTAGACCGTCGTGAGACAGGTCGGATGCTATCTTTCGGGGGTGCTGGGTACCTGAGGGACAGGTGGCCTCAGTACGAGAGGAACAGGTTACCGGCGCCTCTGGTTTACCGGTTGTCCGATAGGGCATAGCCGGGCAGCTACGCGCCAGTCGATAAGGCCTGAAAGCATCTAAGGCCGAAGCGACTCCTGAAAATAGGTACCCACTTCTGGTGGTCCCGCAAGGGATGCTCATGCTGGCGACAGCGTGAGAAACTGGAACAAGGGCTGGGGCTAGTAGACCCCGTTGATAGGTCGGGGGTGTAAGCACGAAGCTTCGGCGACGTGTTCAGCCCGCCGATACTAATCGCCCAATGTGTTGTTCCTATTTGGTCCCAGGTGATTCTTGAGCAGACCCAATGCATGGCACGATTCTTTTTTGTTTTTGATTAACCCCACAAAGTTACACTATTTTTTTATCTCGAAGTTTTGAGAGATATTGCTATGAGCATCGTCGAGCAGCTACAGAAGGTCGGACTGACAGAATACGAAGCAAAAGTGTACTCCAGCCTGTTGAAGGATCACTTGAACAGCGCGACAAAGTTATCTGAGAAGTCGGGGGTCCCTAGGACGAAAATCTACTCGGTTTTGGAGTCATTGGAGGACAAGGGGTGGGTGAAGATATACTCCGGTGCACCCTTGCTTTTCAAGCCCGTGCGCCTGGATGAGATCTTCGAAAAGATGAAACGAGGCTATGCCGACCTGCTGAAATCGGTAAACGCGATGCTCGAAAAGGAGGCGATGGAAATGAGAGAAAAATTCGTGATACAGAACTATGACATAGGGTTGGGAAGCTTGAAGGAACAGATGAAAAAGGCAAAAACGGTGTGGATAGCAAATGCTACGGCCGAGTTCCTGAAAAAAGTGAGTGATTCATTCAGCAAAGATGCGGAGATAAAGGTGGTCCTTTTTCCAGGAGAGAAGGGGATAGCGGGGTCAAACATCCGGTCTAAGGAAGCAGTCGTCCGAATTGTGTGTATGTTTAGGGGCAAGGAGATACCTTCAACGACAGTTATCCTCGATGAGGAAAGGGTGTTCACCATGTTCAAAGACCCAATAAAAAATCAGTATACGGTGTCGGAGTTTCTGTACGATGAGTGTAATCAATGCTTCAGAGGATGGTTCAATTTAGGTTGGGGATCGTCGAAAGGGGGGTGACATAGTTGCCCATAGTGGAAGGAAGATACGAGGCGAAAATTTCGACAAAATTTGGAAAGGTCGAGGAAGGGATTGAAGAGATCAAGGCGAGGATCAAGAAATCTAGGAGAATACAAATTAACAGTATCCCGATGAGCTTGCTTAACGAGCTGAAACCCCTGTTGGTGGGGAAGGATCTGAAGATAATCCTGCCGCTGGGCGAGCGAAAATCTAAGGACCTGGAAGAATTGGGCGAAGTCGCGGTCACAAAAGCTAGGATCTATGTTGAATACAACAAGAAGGAGGCGAACACTGGCTCGATATACCTGCCGGACGTGGTTTTCAACGTTATATGGCTCGATGGAAAGATCCTCGAAATCTCGGCGATGGAATATAGCAAATGCGTAAAATGCCTGAGAGACACCTTCGAGATGGCGTGGAGATATTCGGAGAAATGATGCTGCGCGTAAGCTACAGGAGATTCCTCAACGCCGGGATTATCATGTCCCGACGTCTCTTCAGCGTCCTAAAGATTTCCTTCATCAAATATGTAGGTCGGATGTAAAATTCTCTGTTGGCCCTCTTCGCCCACTCCTCTAGTTCTTCCTTCGAGTGCGCATCGCATATATCAGATATGAATAGATATTTGTTCCAATCCTTGGGCCCCACTGCTCCGCTGGCCTCGAATCTTCGCCAGAGCTCGGTGCCCGGCAGGACCTTAAGAAAATTTATCTCGATTACGTCTAACTCGGATCTGGTGGCAAGGTCAAGTGTTTTTTGAAAATCCTCCTTGGTTTCGATGGGCGCCCCAATTACGAACGACCCAATCACATCTAAACCGGCCTTTTGGGCCAACTCAACTGCTTTTTCCCCCTTCTCGACCGTGGTCTTTTTCTCGTAGTAATCCAGAATTTTCTGACTCCCGCTTTCGAGCCCGAAGAAGAGAAACCTGCAGCCAGCATCGGCCATATTTTCATACATTTCTTTGGATGCCGTGTCGACCCTACCCTCGCAAACCAAATCCACTTCGATATTGCGTTCCTTGATCAGCCTGCATATTTCCATGACGCGTTTGGGAAACATCGTAAAGTTATCGTCCACTATGAATATCTGCTCGACGCCACGTTCGTTGACGAGATATTCCATCTCATCCACAACTTTTTCTGGAGACCTAACCCTCACCTTTCTCCCCGAGAATGCTGTGCATGAGCAAAATGTACAGCCAAACGGGCAGCCACGGGATGAGAACAACCCGGACTGAATCTTATTGAATAGTTGATATCCTCCCTCGTAGTGAAGTTTCCCGTACCTAATGTTGGCCACCAAATGTCTGGCCGGGGCGGGGAGTTCGTCAAGATTTTGAATCGGCTCATTGGGCCCGGTAAAAACAGCCTTTCCATCATGCCTAAATGTTATCCCTTTAATCCCATCGACACTGCGTTTGTTTTCGATGGAATGAACTAATTCTAAAAAAGTATTTTCCCCTTCCCCCACGACTACATAATCCACTTCTGGGGAGGTTTCGATAATTTTGCCCCCCACGAATGAAGCATAGTGCCCCCCGACGACGATCTTTGCCTCCGGAACAGCTCGCTTGGCCGTTTTTACAGCTTCCGTAGAGTCCGGATATAATTCAGTCATCATGTATGCAACCCCGATCACATCAGGGTTAAATTCAGAGATCCTGCTCTCCAGTTTCTCCTGCCCGATCCCCTCAGCTGCCCCATCGATGACGGCCACTTCTATACCATGCTTTTCGAGCACGGCGCCCATGGAGAGCAGACCTAGGGGTTCACAAAAACCAGCCATATTTACTCCCCCCATCTTGGTCCTGATGGGTGGATTGATCAACAGCACTCGGGCCAAGCCATCGTCACCTTCTGATACTTCGCAATTCGAATAGGCTTTTTTTAATATTAAAACTGCGTCGGTTAAAAAATGTAGGGTGAATAAAAACTAGACTTCGTACATTTTTGTACACCAAAGCCTTAAATAAAATGAGATTCTATTTTTAATTGTCACCGTGGAGGTGGGCGTAAACTCGCAGATGTCGGCCCTCGGTCCTTTGCCTTATTGGGTTTTGGATATTGTGGAAAACCCTCACGGCGTCTGCGGGGCGCAAACTATTGTAATATTTGTGGTGGAGGGTAAATTTTCAAAAAGCGATAAACTTTTTAATCTCCTTGAAGAATTCTTAAATCCACTAACAGCATACGGGTGTCGTTGAAAACATGATACTTGAGAACCTAAAGGTAAAACTGCTTGAGATGGAGACGGGGCGAAATATTGTCGCGCTCCACGAGGAGGACGCGAGGGAGCTTGGGCTCTACGCCGGCGACCGCGTGAAACTCATCATGCATAAGACCACGCTGATCGCTATCGCCGATGTGACGAGCAGGATGGTGCAGCCTGGAGAGCTCGGGGCATTTGCCGAAGTGACTAGAGTGCTCGGCCTCAAGGCTGGCGATACCGTTTCTCTGGCACCGGCCCCACACCCACGGTCCCTAGATTTCATCAAGAAGAAGATGGCCGGACAACAGCTGGCCGATGAGGAAGTTTATACAATAGTGGATGACCTCGTCGCTGGTAACCTGAGCTCCGTTGAGATGACGGCGTTCATCACGTCCCAATACATCCGCGACATGACGATGGACGAAATCGTTGCCCTGACTCGCAGGATGGCGGACTCGGGAGAAAAGCTGGAATTAGATATGAGCCCTGTGTTCGACGTCCACAGCATCGGCGGGGTTCCGGGCAACAAGTATGCATTGGTCACCGTGCCGATCGTCGCGGCAGCTGGTTTGACGGTGCCGAAGACGAGCAGCAGGGCGATAACGAGTCCAGCTGGCACCGCCGACGTGATGGAGATGCTTGCTAATGTATCATTGACCCTTAGCGAAATAAAGGAAATCGTGCAGAAGGTCGGGGCGGTACTCGCTTGGGGAGGCGCGGTGAGGCTGGCCCCCGCCGATGATATCATAATTGGCGCCGAGCGGCAGCTGGGCATAGACCCTCGCTGCCAATTATTGGCGAGCGTGATGTCCAAGAAACTGGCTGTCGGCGCCGATCACGTGCTGATAGATATCCCCACCGGGCCTGGCGTGAAGGCCGAGAACTTGGACAAGGCACGCGATTGGGCCCACGATTTCATGGAACTCGGTCATAAGCTGAATATTCAAGTTGAGACTGCGATAACCTATGGCGGCCAACCGATCGGCTATGCGATCGGGCCCGCGCTTGAGGCCAAGGAGGCACTTGAGACGCTGCTTGGCAAGGGACCTGGCAGCTTGATCGAGAAGGCAACGAGTTTGGCAGGCATAATGCTGGAGTTCGGCGGTGTTGCAGCGAACGGCACCGGCAAACAGATGGCGGTTGATATACTCAATTCTGGTAAGGCCTATCAGAAAATGCGCGACATAATCGAGGCTCAGGGCGGGAATCCAGACGTGAAGCCGGATGATTTACCAATCGGCGATAAAAGGAAAATCATCCTCGCCCCAAGTGACGGCTACATCACTAACATCGATAATCAACTTATTATGACAATAGGCCGCCTAGCGGGTGCGCCCCGAGATAAAGGTGCAGGACTAAAAATCATGCTGAAGAAGGGGCACAAGGTTAATAAAGGTGAACCGCTTTTCGAAATCTACGCGGAGCACGAAAAGAAGCTCGATGATGCTCTGGCGACGGCCAAGCGGTGTCCACCCATAAAGGTCGAAAGCATACTCCTCGAAAAAATGACCCATCGTCCAAGGGTGGGGTGAAAAGTAGTTGTGGGATGTACCGAAAAAGGCCGCATTAGTAGCTGCGGATGCTGATGGGCCATTCGAGCTCGTGGCATTTGATAACGCCCTGCGCAAGGCAAGCATTGCGGAACTCAACTTAGTTACAATATCAAGTATTTGGCCCATCGGATGTAAAATCGTCAAGATGCCGAAATTTGAACCAGGCACAATAGTCCCAGTTGTGATGGCCAAAATATCCAGCTCAACGCCAGGTCAGAAAATTGCGGCCGCGCTCGGCATCGCGATAAGCGACACCTCCCACGGGATGATATCTGAATATCACGATATCGGCGTCTCACAGAAGATGGCTGGCAAAACTGCTGAGGCCATGGTGAAATATATGATGGAGAAACGAGGGCTGGAGGCGACGAAAGTCACTTCTATATCAGTAGGTCACGTTGTCGAAAGTCATGGCTCGGCTTTAGCAGCTGTCGTGTTCATCAAATAGCCTATTCCTCGCCCATCTCCTCCCCTGCCCCTCCGGGAGGACCAGCTGGTGGTGAGATTCCCTTCTTGCTCGAGGCGATGACATCATCGATGCGCAATAACATTATCGCTGCCTCACTTGCTGATTTGATCGCCTGAGTCTTTATGCGCAATGGCTCTACGACTCCTATCTCAGCCATGTCCGCTACCTTGCCCTCGAACACGTTTAAGCCGAGGTTCTTGCCGTTTGGTTTATCATGTTTGACGTGGAGGTCGACCAAGATATCTATCTTGTCCAAACCAGCGCTTTCGGCTAGGGTACGTGGTATGACTTCGACTGCGTTCGCAAATGCACTGATGGCGAGCGCTTCCCGCCCCCCAACAGTTTCCGCATATTCCCGCAGCTGCTTGGCAACCTCGACCTCGGGGGCCCCGCCACCGGCGACAAGCTTGCCATCCTCGACAGCGGCAGCGACGACGCAGATCCCATCATGTACCCCCCGCTCGACCTCATCGACGACGTGCTCCGTGCCGCCCCGCACGAGCAGGCTCACGGCCTTTGGGTTCTTACATTCCTCAACGAAGATCATCTTATCCTCTGCAATTTTTCTCTCTTCGACCAATCCAGCATGACCCAAGTCGCTTGCAGAGAGGTCATCAAGGTTCGTGACAATTTTTCCTCCGGTGGCACGTGAGAGCTTCTCCATATCCGATTTCTTTACCCTGCGGGCGACCAGGATCTTCTCCTTGGAGAGGTAGTGCTGTGCGAGGTCATCTATTCCCTTCTGACAGAGCACAACGTTTGCGCCGGTTGCAACTATTTTATCGGCCATTTTGCGAAGCATGCTCTCCTCTTCATCTAAAAACGCCTTCAGCTGTTTCGGGTCGGTTATTTGAATTTTTGCATCGGTCTCTGTCTTCTCCACCTCCAGCGCACAATCCAAGAGGGCAATTTTTGCATCTTTCACGCGTTTCGGCATGCCGGGATGGGTGCGCTCCTTATCGATGATTACACCGTGCACGAGCTGTGAGTCATCCATGCTGCCTCCGGGTTTCTTTTCGACTCCGATATGATCGATGTCGACAACGTACTTGTTCCCAACCCTATCAGCGACCTGCCTTACCGCGGTGACGACGAGATCCGATAGCTTCTCCCGCCCAAGCCCCATTTTTTTACCGGTCATTGCCGTCATGGCTACCTTTTTGAGTTTTGCCGTATCGTTGAACTCCACCGGGTCAGCTATTTTATTTAGGATCTCATGCGCTTTTTCGGCAGCCATCCTGTAACCAGCGGCTATTACAGTCGAGTGGATCTGCTGATCGAGCAAGCTCTCGGCCTCATGGAGCAGCTCCCCTCCGATAATGACGGCAGTAGTCGTGCCATCGCCGACCTCATCCTCCTGCGTCTTTGCAACTTCCACCATCATCTTAGCGGCTGGATGCTCGACCTCCATCTCCTCAAGGATGGTTACGCCGTCGTTTGTGATCACGACGTCACCCAGGCTGTCCACGAGCATTTTGTCCATGCCTCTGGGCCCTAAAGTGGTACGAACTGCCTCAGCTATCACCCTTCCAGCGAGTATGTTCATCCGCTGAGCATCACGGCCCATCAGCCGGCGAGTGCCCTCCTGTAGCACCAACACAGGTCTGCCTCCCAATGCACTACTCATATGACCACCTCGTCTTGATTCATTGAACTGTCCTACTTCTTAAATTAACCCAATACCTTTCACAGGAACTAAATTTTTATCCTTTTCGGAAGGGGTTTTCCTCCCTTGCATTATAGTTTTAATATGAAATCAGACCATAATTTCATTTGGCGCATCTAATATGGTCAAAAAAAAGAGGGTTGTTAGGGCCAAAAGAAAAACTAAGAAAGTGGAAGGCTCTGCCAAACAATTAGGAGCGTTAACAGAGGAGAGGGAGGGGCTTTTATCCGAGCTCCTTGGAGCACCCTCAGTCAAACCAGTCGAGCCAGCAAAAAGAGCTAAGCTTGAAGCCAAGCCGGCCGCTCTTCTACCTGCCGTGAGGGAGGTAAAAGTTCCCAGGGTCGGGAGGGTGATCGATAGTTATGGCCAAGTCGAAATCCTCTCCGTCGAGGGCGAGATACTACCCTTGTATAAAGTAAAGCTACCGGAGCTGACCCAGCAGGAGCGCAAACTCACCGATGTCGTTAAGGAGAAGGCGATCGAGGAAATTAAAATCGATCCGGATAAGATTCCGGACCTCGCCGAGCGGCAACGCGTCTTCACCCGCGAGGTTTTAAAAATCATCGAGCGCGAGCGGAAGGGAGTTAGCCTGCCGTCGGAGCGACTGAAGCGCCTGAGCGAAGTGGTGGTGCGGGATATGATAGGCTATGGCTCGCTCGATATGATACTCGCCGACGACATGCTCGAGGACATCATGGTGACAGGCACGAACAAGCCCGTGTACGTTTATCATAGGAAGCATGGGATGTGCTCGACGGAAATCATCTTTGAAGATGAGGACTCCATCAGGCACATCATAGATAAAATAGCCCGCGTCATCGGCAGGCGGATCGACCAACAGACGCCCCTCCTAGATGCCCGTCTGCCGGATGGAAGCCGTGTCAATGCTACGATCCCGCCGGTCTCCCTAGGGGGACCGACAATCTCGATACGAAAGTTTCGTAAAGACCCCCTCACTGTGATAGATATTTTGAAATACGGCACGCTGTCCACAGACGTCACCGCATTCATCTGGTTAATTGTGGATGGAATGGGCATCAAGCCGGCCAATATTCTAATCGCGGGCGGGACTGGTTGCGGCAAGACAACCACACTTAACTCCGCCACCACCTTTGTGCCTGAGCGTGAAAGAATCGTTTCAATCGAAGATACAGCTGAGCTACAGCTGCCCCATAAGCACTGGATTAGGTTGGAGACAAGACCACCGAACGTCGAAGGGCGCGGCGAGATAACCATGGACGACCTCGTGAAGAACGCACTGCGCATGCGGCCAGACCGAATGGTGGTCGGTGAGGTCCGGGGCCCAGAGGCGCGCACGATGTTCACAGCTATGAACACTGGTCATGACGGCTGCATGGGCACGCTCCACTCGAACAGCGCAATGGAAACGATCACGCGACTCACTGAACAGCCGATGAGTGTGCCTGAGATAATGATCCCGGCGCTCGATGTCATCGTCATGCAACAGCGCATCTACCACCGCCAGAAGGGCCAGATCCGCCGGGTCACCGAGGTGGCAGAAGTAACGGGTTTCGAGGGGGGAAAGGTCCAGCTCAGTCGCATTTATAAATGGAATCCTCGTACGGATGTCGTTGAGCCAACAGGCGTGCCCAGCCGCATGAAGCGCACGATAGCCGAGTTCAGCGGCACGAGCGGCGGCGACATCGAGATCGAGCTGGAGAAGCGGGCTGCCGTGCTCGAGTGGATGAGGCAAAAGGACATCCGAAATATCTTTGAAGTGGGTAAGGTCATCCAGGAATACTACCGAGACCCTGAAAGCGTGCTGGGGCGCATCCACGCTGAGAAGGGCGCCAAACATCGGTAGTGATGGTGTTATGCCAGAAGCCAAAAAGAGAGCTCGAAAACCAGGCAGGGCGACCAGATTTTTCTCGGCGATTGGAGGCGGCGTGATTAAAACCGGCAGTGGCACGGCGAGGGCGGCGAGCCGCGCGGGCACCGCCATTAAAGTCGTTGCTCGGCGCGAGGCCCCGGAAAAAGAGGATGAGGTCACACGTAGGCTGCGCGAGCTGAAGAGGCTCGAGACGCTCAAGGAGGAGGAGCTAGTGGCAGAACGCAAATTGACGGAGGAAAAAGTTTGGGAGGAAAGGATCGAGCTTAGGAGGCCAACATCTGAGCGCCTTGCTGAGACCTTTTATGGGCCCCTCAAAAGGCCGGCGCAGCGGATGGCTAGATTCTTTAAGGGTCTCGGCGAGGAACTTTCCAAAGCTAACATGATGATTACCCCAGAACGTTACGTCGCACTCATGATAGGGATGAGCCTCATTGTAGGAGTAGTTACTTTTGCGATAATGTGGTTGCTCATCTCGCCTCTATTCGCGCTTTTGGGCGGCGCCGTGGCATTCATGTTTGCGCTGTTGCTCGGCAGGATTCAACCGAGATCTCGGGCAAAGGCACGTTTTACTGAGATAAACAGGGTCGTACCGTATGCCCTCCGCCACATGGCAACGCAGCTCTCATCGGGCATAGGCCTCCCCGAGACCATGACCTCAGTTAGCCAGGCTGATTATGGGGCCCTCTCGGAGGAATTTGGGAGGGTGATACGGGACATGCACACCGGCATAAGTACGGAGGAGGCTCTCTCGGCGATGGATAAGCGAATCGAGTCGGAAGCACTCCGCCGCGCAGTTCGCCAGATTCAACGAACGCTGCGCACTGGGGGCGACCTCGCAAAAATTCTGGGTGCCCTTGCAGATGAAACTGCTTTCGACCTGCGCATGAGACTACGCGACTATATCCAATCATTAAACATGCTGACCATGGTCTACATGTTCGTATCCGCCGTCATCCCTGCCATGCTCGTCGTCATGATTTTAGTGATGGGCTTCATGGGCGGGGCGGCGTTCCCCACAGAAGTGCTGGCGCTCCTTTATCTGGTGCTACTGCCGTTCATGTTGTTCTACTTCGTGAGGATAATCAAACGGATGGAGCCGAAGGTGTAGATTATGGGTATCGTCGAGCGAACAGCGGGCTTGGTTAAAAGGGTATTCCCAAAGAAGTTCCTGCTAGATATCGGGCACAAGCTCGAGTCTACGAATATTGTACTTTCTGCGGAGGAATATGTCGCCACCACGCTACTCATCACTTTAGGCATTTGCATCGGGATCGTCCTGATGGGCGTATTCGTGAATCTACCTTTTCCAATCCTTTCTATCGTACTTATCGCCATCCCCGTGGTTTTTTCCGTGCTGATGCTAGGGGTGCCCTATTATCTCACACAACGCAGGGCAGCCGGACTTGACAGCATGCTGCCAGACGCTCTGCGCCAGATGGCGAGCACATTGCGGGCAGGCATCGGCATCGATGCAGCGATGGCTGATATCGTAAAATCGAAGTACGGTCCGCTCTCGCGGGAGTTTGACCGAGCGGTGATGGAGGTCCGCAGGGGCAGGCCACTCGATGGTGCACTTCTCGCGCTCGCTAAGAGGTCCAACTCCCTCCTGTACGAGCGGGCGTTCCACCTAATCGTGGAGGGCATCGAACGGGGAGCCGCCCTCGCGAACGTGCTCGATGCGGTGTCGGATGACGTAAGGGAGGTACATGCCATCCAGCGCGAAAGGCGCGCATCCACCATGCAGCAGGTGCTCTTCCTGTTCGTCGTCGCCTTGTTTGCAGCCCCGCTCATCGCTGGCTTGACCGTTGGGGTTGGTGGAATGTTCACGGGAATTGCAGGCGCAAAAGTGACTGCAGCCCTGCCGCCAGGGGTAAGTACGATCGTCATGCTCTATGTTATAATCCAAGCATTCATCTGCGCTTTGGCGGTGGGGGTGATCCGATACGGTAAAATGTCAAAGGGACTGATGTTCACCCTTCCATTTATGGCCATCGCGGCGGGTGTGTTTTATGCCGCCCAGATCTTGATGGGCCTCATGGTACATTAACGTTTAATACCGAGCTTCTTTAGGTCCTCGTAAATGACGTCCCTTGAGACATCGAAGATCTTTGCGATATGTGATAGATTAACCACGTTTGGATCGTTTCCCAACATCTGAATTACGGCAGCTAAACGCTCTCTCCGTTCATCAGCGGTCAGTTTACCAACTTTCGCCGGTATTTGCTCGTTTACCGCCACTACCAATGTGATATACGTGCGCCTCACCAGTGGCGGGGCTATTGACTGCAGGTGGAAACCGGCAACCTCCCCTCGGAGCTTACCCAACTGGGCATTTATCTTCTCCTCTGCTCGCCGAAGAGCACTTCCTTCATCCCCACCCACCTCATTCGCCCAGATGATATATTTCGGGCGGATCTCGCTCTCGTCCACGACCACGACAACTCGCACAGATGCGCCCGCAACCCCAGCGCCTATATCAGCCTCCATCTTAGTTATGTAGCCGGGAATTTTTGCCAGCTTCTCATTGAGTTCAGCTGCAACTTTTTCGAGCGCTGGCTTGACGCTCACAGCCCGGTGCGTGCTGCTCAAGATTTGCAAATGTTTCCCAAATCTAAGGAATCTCCCGTTAATTAAAAAGTTATGCATTTTGTCGACAAAAATGTCGGCTTTTTGCGCATTTTTGTAGATGGAGGCTTTATAACCCCTGAAAACAGAAATAAAGGACGTGGAAAGTAAAAAATAAAAAAGGTGAAAAAATGAGGGTTAGAAAGGTAAAGGGTCAGGGCGCTACAGAGTACTTGCTGATGCTAGCGGCAGTATTGGTCATCGTCGCAGTGGCTATCTACTACGTGACGCGTGCCGGGGGTTATCCCGTAGTGAGCGTGAATGCTGAAGCCTTGGGCGACAATTCAATAAAACTCACTGTGCTATCAGGATCTATCGCATCGGGTGAATGGGCATATTCAGTAAGTTCTGCCGCGAATACTTACACCTGGGTGGACGGAGCTGAGGCGCTAGATGCCCCAAGCGTTACCATAAAGACTGGTTTAGCTGCAGGAACATGGTACGTGAATGTAAAGCACAAAGCTAGTGGGCATTTATACTTCACCACCGACCAAGCAGTAACATTGCCAAGCCCATAAATGGAATAAGCTGAAGCTAAACATAGCAAATTTTTTTCTTTTTTTTATTTTTTATTTACCAGGGTTAGGTTACGGTAGGGGACAAAGATGTTAAGGGGTAAATCCGAAAGACGTTCGCAAGGCACAATGAAGTATATGTTAATTCTGGCAGCCGTACTGCTCATCGCTGCCGTGGTTATTTACCATGTCACTAGACCATCATTTCCCGCAATAGCTGTGACTGCGGCAAAAGTGGATAACACAATCGTAATCGAAGTTACAGCGGGAGAAATCGCTGCTAATGAATGGCAATATTCCGTAAGCGACACATCTGGAAGCTATAACTGGGCAGATGGAGCTGAAGCATTATACTCCCCGAGCGTTAGCTTAGGGACCTATGCTGCAGGAATATGATACGTGAGTCTAAAGCACAAAGCCAGTGGGCACATCTACTTCAGCGACCGTGTAATTACAATACAGTAAGTTTTATTTCCTTCTTACTCTAACATTATATCAGAATTGGCGGTAGCCATGGAGGAACGCTCTCAAGGTGCGACCGAGTACATGCTCCTGCTTGCGGCAACGCTAGTTATCGTTGCAGGCATCACTTACATGGTCCTCAATGTCTTCGGCACGCTGGGTTCAAACGTGGAAGGACGCATAGAAAACACTCGAAAGGAAGTCATAGATGGCTTGGTAGGGCTGCTCAAGGTTTTAAAGTAGGTTTGAGTCCAGTTACCGCCGCTTATGTTCTTATTTGCTGTTGCATTAGTAGAGGCGGGTGACGAATGATAGAGCTCCTGCCCGTGTGCCTCGCTCTCCTAGCGGTCTGCGTGTCCAACTACACCGACCTGAAGGAGCGAATCATCCCAAACAAGCTGACTTTTCCGCTCATAGGGATTGGGGTGGCCTTCTACGTCTTGCTAGGACTTTATCAGAGGGACTTTTTGACCTTCATCTCTGGAGCCTTGGGGGCTGTGATAGCCTTCGCGATCGGCTACATACTTTGGCTGACGGGCGGTTGGGCTGGTGGAGATGTCAAGCTTTTCGCAGCTTTGGGCGCGCTTCTACCAGGTATCGGGCAGACCTTCAAACCTACCTATGCCCCACCTTACCCCCTCCTGCTCACGATCTTGTTCAATAGCATCATAGCAATCGCTCCAATCCTGTTCGCGTACATTGCGATCAGCTGCGCTCGAAAGCCAGACATAGGCGGAAAAATCATAGCTCCCCTCAGAGGGTCAGCCCGTAGATATCTTGAAGCCCCTTGGGTACTCATCGGCTGCTCGACCTTAGGGCTCGAAATAGCATCCCGCTTGGACTTTGGCTGGCCACTTAGGTTGTTGCTCGTTGCCGTTCTCGTCATTGTCTTCTACCGCGTGCCTTTCGAAGCTCGCGTGCCAATTGCGGCGGCGATCACATTTTATGGGCTCTACCTAGACCCGTTGATCGTCCTAAAGGCGTTCGTCATCATCCTCTCCCTGTTGCCCGGCCTGAGGCTGTTGGCGAGTGCGGTGAGCGTTGCGAACCGTGAGGTGTTGCAGGAGAAGGTCAAGATCACGGAACTCAAGGAGGGCATGATCCCGGCTGAGACGATCTATGCGAAAGGAGGGAGGATAGGGCGCTACATTGGGCCCAGTTACGGAAAACTATTCAAACAGGCTTTACGTCACCCATCGAAACTCTTGAGACCGAAGTGGGACCGCGTGCTGGCCGACCCCTGGGTGGCGGCGGGCGTCACTCGCGGCCAAGTGCGTGCGCTCAGGCAGCTCGTGCAGCGGGGCAAGCTCAAGGATAGCATAAGGATCAAGAAGGGCATGCCTTTCGCCCCCGCCTTCGGGCTCGGGATCTTCATCACGGTCTTCTTCGGGGATATCTACTGGTACATCATTGGGGCGCTTTCCGGCCTCTCGCTTGGGCTATAGATTTATAAGTGCGATGAGCCTTTCACAAATGGGATTAAAATGGATGCTGTAGGCTGGGCCATAACGTTGATCATTGCGTTGATCGTCGTGATTTTAGTGCTGATTTCTGTGTACTTCGTGAACCGCATAATTGTCCTCTCAAACCGAATCGACAACGCTTGGGCGCAGATAGATGTCCAGCTCAAGAAGCGGGCTGACTTGGTTCCAAACTTAGTCGAGACCGTCAAGGGCTATGCAAGTCATGAGCGGAAGGCAATCGAGATGGTAACCAAGGCTAGGGAACGAATGCTGACAGCTGGTGGCGTGGAGGAGAAGATGAAGGCTGGGATGGGGTTGACCGCCGCCCTCAAGACGATCTTCGCGCTCGCGGAGAATTATCCCAACCTGAAGGCAAATGAGAACTTCAAGCTCCTACAGGAGCAGTTGGATGGAATTGAAAGCAAGATCGCTTACGCCCGACAATTCTACAACGACTCAACGCTCTCCTTTAACAACATAATCTCCACGATTCCTGGGAGATGGTTCGCCCGCGGCAGGGTTAAGCGGCCATACTTCGAGGTCACCGAGGAAGAGAGAGCGCCGGTCAAAGTGAGCTTCTGATGGAGAAAATAAGCTTCTTTGATCAAATCGCAAAAAACAAGAGAAACTCGATCCTGTTATCAATTTTTATCGTCGCATTAGTTGCCGCACTAGTCTACACGATAGCCTACCTATTGCTGCCGGGATTTGCGATATTCTTCCTGATATTTGCAGCCGTCATCATGATCGTGCACGCTTACACTTCCTACAACTACGGCGACAAGATAGTGCTCAAGGCGACGGGCGCAAAGCCAGCCGATCCCGTCGAGCACGTGTACCTCATCAACGCCGTCGAGGGGCTGAGCATCGCCACCGGGATACCCCCGCCGAAGGTCTACGTGGTCGAGGACGATGAGATAAACGCGTTCGCCTGCGGCAAAGATCCAAAGCATGCCTCAATTGCGGTGACGACTGGGGCCTTGAAAAACCTCAACCGGACCGAGCTCGAGGGGGTGGTTGGGCATGAAATCTCACACATAGCGAATTACGATGTCAGGTTCATGACCTTGGTCGCCGTGCTCGTAGGATTGGTGGCAATTTTGAGCTACATGCTGCTGCGGTCCTACAGGGCGACCAAAGAGGAGAGAGGTAAGGTGGGATTGTTGATTCTGGTGGGCTTTCTGCTTGCGATATTGGCCCCGATATTTAGCCGGCTAGTCCAAGCGATGGTCTCCAGGAGGCGCGAGTTCTCGGCGGATGCTGGTTCGGCCCAGCTCACCCGCTATCCGGATGGATTGGCCTCGGCTTTGGAGAAAATAATGAAGATAAACGAGGGCAAAAAAATGAAAGTAAGTGAATCCATCTCGCACCTCTTCATCTCGGACCCGAACAAAAGTCCACTTGACGAGCTCTTCGCAACACACCCGCCCCTCAGGGAAAGGATAAAAGTTCTGAGGGCAATGTGATTATTGTTTGGTTTACCTGATTTTCTCTAAAACAGCCTTCACTTTCGCTCCCCTCAACCCCAGCATCGGCCGCTCCACGCTCAGCTTCACCCGGTCCCCCTTCGCGATTTTGGCGAAGCTCTCCACCGTGTAGACGTCGGACTTGACGTTGCTGCGCAGGTCATAGCCTACTTTTACCATTGCCTTGCCCCTGCTGACGCCTTGGACGACGCCATATGTGTAGTTACGCCCGTACTTCAGCCTGAATGCAACAAATGCTAGGAAGGCTAAGCCAACAGCTGCCAGCGCTGGCACGGTCACCGCGTAAGGTGACTCAAACTTGTTTGGCAAGTACTCCAGAACCAAGAAAAAGGCCCATGCGATGCCGATGCACATGATCACGAAACTGCGGTAAGCGGGGTAATCTCGCTCGAAGGCCCGCTTAAGCTGTGTTAGGGCGAGATATAGAGCATACGCGGAAAATGCGCAAATCAATAGAAAAGCGATGATTTGGGTTTGTGGAAATGCGATGTATACCACAGCCGATGCGAACAACGCGACGATCGCGATTTGAGCCTTCAGCATGACATATTCTGACCACCCGGCGTGCCTTCGCTCGAAAAAGTCCCTAAACCTAGATGGAACCTCTTCCCGTTCCATCCTCATTCTCTTCGGGGAGGGTCCGCGCGCGACTTTGCCCGGCAACCTTCGCAGGTTGAGAATGCCGTCCCCTATCCTACGAAAAACATCCGCCACCCTTGCACCGATTTTCTTGGACATTTTACCACTCAGGCGATGGAAATCTGTTTATCCGCGAAGTTATCGCTATATCCCTCTTTCACGGCATAGACTCTCACATAATACTCGCCGGCTATGGATGGCAGGAGCCTAGACTCGCCGTAGACGCCGTCGTCGACTCCACTATCAAAGTGCTGGCCATCGTCGTACATCACGACTGGGCCATCGACTGTGATGTAACTGTAATCGAGGACCTCAAATGTTACATACGCACCTGTGATCGTGGCGCCAGTTTCATCCGTCAGCCTCGCGACCACATTTTCGTTCTCACCCGGCGAGTATGTGTCCTCATCTGGCTCGATTATCTGGATGCGGATATCGTGCTTGACCTCGAAGGTGATGGTGTTAGAACCGGTTTTAGTATCCTTGGTAGCGTTTACGATGATAAGGTATTGTCCGAGTTCGGCTGTTGGCGATAAAATGAACGAGTTCTCCCAACTGCCCTCGTTGTCGGTGAGCCCGGAGGCTAAATAGATGTTATCACCAGTTGGGCCGACAACCCTTAGGTTCACGGTGGCCAATTTTTGGGGCACACCATAGACATCTCCGACGTAGACAGTGATCGCGACGTTATCGCTGGGCCTATAGATCGGCAACTCAGGAAAAATCATCACGGTGAGCCCAAAGAATTTGAGCGTCGTGGAATACTGTGCTACCCTACTTGGGTCCTGCACCGAGATCATGGCAGTATCAATTGCATTGTCATTATCCGAATCGACACCTACGATATCTATGAGCAGGCCAGTAGCGGCGCGGTAGTTGTCGGCGAGTTCCATTAGAGTTACATTATCGAACGGTTGCCCGCTCGTCATCATGTATTTGATGACCCGCTCGATGTCCCTAGCGGCGTAATTGACCTTATCCATCACAATTTGATTCGCTGTCGTCTGGCTGCCGATTTCCACCATCCTGAAATATGCCGCGACCAGCAGCATCGCCGGGAGCACGAGCAGCAGAGCAAGCCCACTCAATAGCAGGCCTCGTTGTTCTCGGTTTAACATCAGACCGCCACCCCGCGCCAGACGTATAGAGTCGCGGGTTTAAATTCCGAGACTCTTATCCCTATAGCACGTCTCGCTAGTAGTATCCAATCCTCTTTCCCTGCATTCGGGGGATCCGTTGTACTATCCATCGCGCTCTGCGCGAGACGAGTGTTGAAGAGTATAGTTTGATAAAACCACCCAGGAGCCCCAGGTTCCCCAGGTTTCCTAAAAAACTCCCCCCACCAGATTATCCCGGGCCAAGGGGTGGGGTTTATCAGCCAGCCCGAAGGAACGTTATCCCACTCAGCAACGACTTTAGGGACTAATATTGGGTGAGTCGTCCTGGGGATGTAGAGATATTGCGCATATTTTTGACCAGAATATTTCACCTTATAGCCAACAAAAAAAGGTGGAGGTAGTGTTATTTCTTCCAAGATATCTGTAATGACCATTTCATTAAATTCTGGTCTCCCAACCAACACAGGCCCCCCTCCCGGCTGGACGCTTCCCCAACCTTGAGGGTAAACCTCACCCACGCCCATGTATTCCATCAACAGCCAATCTGTATAGGTTTGTATGGGATAGCAATTCTTGTAGAGCGTCATTCCACCGAACGCCAGCCTACCTTTGTTGGCGTTGTAGGTGAGCAAGCGATTCTTCGTCGTCTGGCTCCATCGGACGGTGTTGTCATCAGGCACGAAGATTACATCATAATACAGACCACCTTGCGGATTTGACCTGAGAATCTGCGATCTGAATGCTGAATCAGTGCTGACGCGCGTGACTTCCCAATTCGTGCCCTCCTGTACTTCGTCCATGAACGCTTCATCCAGCGGGTCATCTATCCATGCAAGTACGTGTTTGGTGATCGGGCGCCTTGGCAGGACGCGCGCCGCCACCGCCCTCTCTCCAGCGTTATTAAACGCGTTGTCCCAGTTCGCCCCATCGCTCGGATAAACAACCAAATCTGGATTGTTTTCAGGGCCAATCACGAGCTTAAACTGCACCTCTTCCGGTAGCACCTTCTCGAGCTCTTGGCGAGCGAGGGCTTTTGCCTGGTCTATCTGCCCCCTGATGACGAGGTCAGCTATATTGTCCATGCTGCCTGTTAGAGACATTGTTTCGAGCGCGTCGTTCGCGTAGTTCTGTAGCCGCAAATAACCCTGCTGTTCATAAATCAGTGCTGCTTCCCCTACCCTAGCCACCCCCGCCACGACTATCATGACCAAGAGCAGAGAGAGACAGGCATCAAGGCTAAATACAAATCCCTTTTCTCCGCGAAGTTTTGTCCTCAAGGGATCTACCTCCATAGCTTCAGCTCGAGCGTCGATGGCATCCCAATCTGGCCGGCCGCTAGGTTCACGTTCTCCCACGGTGTGCAAGCCGGAACTGCCATGACGTATGCTTCAACCCATGCGCCGGCTGACCCGCTCGCTACTTTGACGTTGATGTAGTTCCAGCCCTCGAACACTTGGCCCGGGGGCAGGTCGTTCTCCATTCCGCCGTGTACTTTCGGGAAGGTCGATTCAAGGCCATCCCTGAGTGGCTTGTAGTCGTAGTCGGATGTGTTAGAGGCGGCGCGATTTACATAGAAGAAGACGGACTCTATTCTCTCCGTGAGTTTTTCGCTCGTCCTCGCAATTATGTACCAATCATACACCTCCAGCTCGTCAGGCAGGACCTCAAACCAGAAAGTGTAGAGCTTGTTTTCTCCAGGTATTCTTACAAGCCTCCCGCTGTCGGCCCTAATTTCCCCATATTCTACCGTGATCGCACGCCTTACGGCCGCAACTTCCAAGGAGTTCTCCGCCCCTGAACTTCCGAGGTCCCATTTCGGCCAGATGTGCCAGAGCACGTTTTTGGTGGCCCCATCGATCACCCTGACCTCAAAGTTGCTCGAGCCTCCGAAGAACTCCATCGCAGCCTTCACCTCGGGCTTGGAGGGGTCCCAATTTGTGCTTTTACACAATATCTTGAGTTGCCCGAGCTTCCCGACATTTAAATTATTTTGTAGAGCTTCCCCGGTGAATTCGTCTATTTCAGTCAGTCCAAGGGTCTCGAGAATTCCGATGTTATCTTCCCAGTTATATGGTCTGCCGACGGTCTTCACAAGGACATCCGCGGCATCATTTGCGGTCCTCTCAAGCGAAAACCTCATCGAGTATCCCTCACTCCTGCCGGTTATCTGCTCCAACGCCTGCCCGGAGGCGCCTATGATCAAGGTCACGAGGATTAGGGCGAAAAGCATGTCGAGGGTGAAAACTTGACCGCGCTGGTTCATTTTACCACCCTCGTTATAGCCACCGACACGTCGTACGTATAATTCTGAGTACTAACGGGGGCAGCGTTTTCAGGAAATCCACCGTTCACCGCTTGATAGATGTGCTTCAGCGCCTCACTCCTCACCTTATCCGATATAGTCGCATCCGACGGTCCCCCCACGCTGGCAGTTAGGTAGATTGTAATGTTTCCGCCGTCGAAGTTCAACTTCGCAATATCTATGGAGCAGCCGTATTGCATGCTCAGCTCCGTTACCGCCTTGCTAGCGCCCACGCGTGCAGCCGACATGACGCTGCTGACTTCATTGCTCCGTTGTCCAGCTGGCAGGAAAGCTATCGCTGCCGTCAAGATCACGGCAAGGATCAACAACACCTCTGTAGCAGCCTGGCCCCTCAAGCGTTCATCACCTCTATGTTTCCGCCCGACCATCGAACCCTGATTTGCTTGGAGGGGTCGAGGTTTTCGAGCAGGATGTTTTTACATGCGACGGAGGCTTTTGAGGTGCTCCCGGCTATATCAAGTTCCGGCACCTCCGCGATGATCTGACGGTGGGTCGAGTCATAGGAAATCGTGTAGGCGTAGTTGTCTATCGTGGCCGGTAAATCGAGGTAGAGCTCCGAAGCGGGCCCGGTCGCATAAACTGTATTTATCGCTGCTGCGAGTTTCTCACACACCATCTTCGCTTCATTGCTTGTGCCGATCCATGCAGCAGCTTGATCCCTGCCTTCGTACACGTTGAGGAGCGCGCCTGAGACCATCAGGAGCAACGTGACAGCGAACAGCGCATCTATGGAGAAGAACCCTCGGCGATCCATCATTTTTTCCCACCAGTTGGCGGATTGATGTGAATGTAAATGTTGTTATCTGTCCTTGTGATTCCCTCTATGCTGCCTGGCCAGTCTACAATTACGGCGTAGCTGCCCGCTGGAATGCTCAAAAGTGAGTTATCAAACGCATACATCAGGTTGTCATCCACGTTTTCGACCCCATACGAAATCGTGACGCTTAACCTCAGCTTGGCTGGATTTTTTGTGATCCGCAAATCCCAAGTGTCGGAGAGATAAACCCAGACGGTTCTTGTCGCCCCCAGCGCATTGCCGTAGACCCCATTTACCGCATCGGCGATCGCGTCGCATGCCGACCTCGCCTGCGAGACGCGCATGACATCGCCTGAACTCTCAGATGCGGGGTTGATCATTCGGGCGAGGGTTATCGATGCGAGCACGATGAGGGCAAGTCCTATGATAAATACGTATTCGAGCGAAGACTGCCCCCGCACTAGATCACCTCGATGATATTGTCGATGATCGCGATCCGTCTGGGCTGTGAGTAGCCTGGGCGGTAGGTGTAGGTTATCGTCACTCGATGAAGTGTCCGATGTGTAGAGTTGAGCTTGAAGTTTTCGTCCTCGACCTTGGGACATTCATTTTCCCAATTTTGCCTCAGGACACCGTTTTCATTCCACTTGCTCGGCATGATCGTTTCAACCAAAACTACCGCTTCGCGGTTGCCCGAGTCGGGCTTATTGTCGCCATTCAGGTCAAACCATATCTGAACGTCGAGATGACCGTTCCGGGGCGGGTTATCCGAGATGCTATCGTTATCCGTGTCCACGCCATCGATATCAACGTCTGCATAAACTGCGGCCACGCCTTTGGGCAGCCAATACTCGATCGTCTGTTTGGAACCGACCCCATCGGCGTAGACTGTGTTCAAAGCATTTGCCAGGGTGGATGCGGCCTCCCGCGCATCGGATAAATCCGAGGCCCTCTGAGCATCCGCGCTCGACCTGTTGTACATGGGCAAAGTGATCGTGGCCAGCCCAATGAGTAGAAAAGCTATAACTATCATGAACTCGACGCTGAATTGGCCCGACTTCACCCTCATCACATTTTCTAATCTCGTGCTCGAGTTAATTTAACATTATGTGTTCAAACAGTTCGGCGTTGTGTATTCAAAAACAGTGTGAACTACCCCGACGGGGCTTCCTGCTTCGACGACCGAGCTTGTCTCCAAGGGGATAGAGGCCCGATCTCCACAGGCGCGAATTCGGCTGGTCCCCAACCTACTTTCTTCAGTCCATCTTGAAGGATGTTTTGCGCGGCGTTCAGGTCGCGATCGAGCTCCAGCCCGCACCTCGGACATCGGTGCACCCGGACACAGAGCGGCTTCTCGACCATCTCGCCGCACTTCGAACATCTATCCGTCGTTTCCCTCGGCTCAACTTTTTCGACCCACCCACCAGCTCGCTCGGCCTTGTAGGTGAGCATGTGGAGGAAGGTGGCCCAAGCAGCGTCCGCGCGGTTCTTGCCGTTGTGGGCCATTTCTATCAGTTCTTTTACTCCCAGATCCTCAACAGCGATGAAGTCGTAGCGACTGACGTAGTAACGCGAGAGCTTGTGGAGGAAGTCGAGGCGCTGGTTGCGAACCCGCTCGTGCGCCCGCGCAAGCTTGACGCGCTGTTTCGCCCTGTTTTTCGAGCCGCGCTCCTTCCTCGAAAGCCTGTGCTGCTCCCGCTTCAACCTCCACTCGGATTTGGAGATGTTGTGCGGGTGCTCGACGAAGTTTCCAGCGGTGTCGGCAGTGTAGTGTGCGATGCCGAGGTCGATGCCGACGGGCTTGGAGAACTTCTCGACTTTCGGCGTTTCTTCGACCTCCACGCTGAAGCAGGCAAACCACTTCCCCGAGCGCTCCCGCTTGATGTGAACCTGCTTGACCTTCCCATCTATAGGCTCGCGGTGGAGCACAATCGGTATCGGGCCTATCTTCGACAGCCATAGTTCCCTGCGCTTTCCGTGCCCTTCGATGATCTTGAAGCCCGACTGGTTGTAGGTGAACGACTTGAACCAGCCCTTGCTCTTGAAGCGGAGCCTGCCGACTTTCCTTCCATTTCGCTTCAGCTCGGCGAGGGCGCGGAGGTTCGAGTAGAGCTGATGAAGAACCATTTGGAGGACCTTCGAGTGAACCTGCTTCAGCCCGGGGTGCTTGCGCTTCAGCTCCGGCAATGTTGCCTGAAGCTCGTAGCGGCGGGGGATTTTGCCGTCCTCCTTCTGGTTCAGTTTTTCTAAGAAGTGGTTGTATAGCCACCTACACGAGTCGAGCGCGGCGAATAGCTTCTGCTCCTGCGCCCGCGATGGATAGAGCCTGTATCGGTAGGTCAGTTGCATTATTTCACTCTCCGACCATGCTCCAGCAAGTCCATTTATACCGCTTTGGGGGAGAGGGCACCGAAAGTAATCGGCTTTCATCCCCTCTCTTAAGGAAAGAGGGACTTCCCGCCACTAAAGTTAAACAGCATAGCGCATGTCCGCCCCGAGCTCCTGAAATGCGGAGACGAAGCGAGAATATGAAGTCTGCAGCGCCTCCGCCCTGTTCTTTATTTTTACCTCCCCAGTAGCGAGGAGCCCTGCGACCGCGAGGGCTGCAACAACCGCGTAATCATCGTTTCCATCCACCTCCCCCCCTTTGAACTCGGTTGGGCCCATGATCAACAATCCATCCCGATGTTCGACCACCCTAGCTCGTATGCGCCTAAGCCCGTGCGCCATAGCTGAAATCCGATCTGATTTCATGCTCCTAGCCTCGCTTGCGCCTTTGATAGTCGTTTTACCTTTGGTCTTGCATGCGAGCACAGCGACGATCGGCAGGAGTTCAGGGGCATTTGAGAGATTTATGTTCGCCGCTCGAGGCCGCTGAGGGCCGGAGACGATAAAGCCCTTCCTCGACCTCTGCAGCGTTATGCCCATCTTTTTCAGGATGTCCAGGAAAACTGCATTTCTACCCGCAGCTCTCGCCGAGTATGGAAGTTTGAGCTCGGAATCTGTCAGTGCAGCTGCTGCAACGAATGGGGCAGCCGTCGCAATATCCGGTGGCACTTGAGCGTCGAACGCTCGGTACGGCTGGTTTGGGACCTCTATCCCTTTCCCTGCGATCTTCACCTTGACACCTGCGGCGCCCATGAGTTCGCTTGCAAGTTCCAGCTGGGACGACTCCAAGCTGTGGGGAAATGTGAGCTTAACTCGCTTTCTCGCGTAGGGGCATGGCAACAATAATGCTGGTAGGCACCGTGCGTCCACCAATTTACCGAACGATATTCTACCACCCTTCAGCCCATCTCCGAATACGACGAACGGGGGGCTGTTATCTGGCTTGGTGGAATAGGCCTTCGTCCCAAGCCGCCGAAGCGCTGCCAGCAGCGATGGCATCTTGCGAGAGCGGAGCTGGACATCACCTGTGAGCACTGTGATGCGGGGCATGAGGGAGGCTATGGAAGTCATCAAACTCAGTGCAGTTGCTGAGTTCTTGGCGTCGATGACGTTGCCTGCGGGTTTCAGAGACGATCCGACTCCCCATATGGCCCATCTCTCCTGCGCCCGCTTCACCGTCGCGCCCATCCCCTCGACCGCGTGTAACAGCGCGAGGGTGTCCTTTACCTTGAGTGGGGGCCCGACCGTGCTCTTGCCCTCCGCGAGGAGCGCTATCGCGGTCGCAAATTGTGTGTAAAGCTTGGAAGGCGGAGGCTTGATCTCGCCGGAAAGTCCAGCTGTGGGTTTTACGATGAGGTCCATTGTATCACAACTTGACCACTTCGAGTTCGGCCAACGCGGATTCAACCAAAGCAGGTATGTTAAGGTTTTCCTCTGCCTTCAGAACTTCCTCGAGCTTAGCGCGGGTCTCAGGATATTGGGGCACCGCGGAGCAACCTGCCGCAGGTTGCGTCGATATCTCGAAGGTGCCGATTTGGCGCGCGATTCGTTCGATCTCGACCTTATCCATGCCGATGAGCGGCCGCATGACGGGCAGCTCGCACGCTTCATCTATCACACGAAGATTCGACAAAGTCTGGCTCGCGACCTGCCCCAAGCTCTCACCCGTTACCATTGCCTCGGCTTTGACACGTCTCGCGATTTTTTCACCTATCCTAAGCATGGCGCGCTTACAGAGCACGCACGTTGGCCGACGTGGGGCCTTCTCGATAAATGCACGCAGGATGTGGCCGAACGGTACCACCCTGAGCTCAATCCCCGGGCTGAACTCCGCCAATTTCTTTGCTACGGCGATTGCTCGTTTCCGTGCTCGATCGTCTGTATATGGCTTATTGTTGAAAAATACCGGAAAAACCCTGCAACCGCGCTTCATCATCAAAAAAGCCGCTACGGGGCTGTCTATCCCCCCTGAGAGGAGTGCGACCACATTTCCTTGGCTGTCAACAGGTAATCCACCGACTCCAGTCAAGGTGGTGGTAAAAACATATGCGTTTTTGTCGCGGATCTCAATGGATATCTCCTGATCCGGGGTGGAGAGGTTGACGCGGGCGCTAGGTACAGCTTTTAAGACCGCCGAGCCGACATCGATGTTCACATCTTGGCTCGAGAACGCGTGTTTACCGACGCGCCTGGTGCGAATGGCGAAGGTTTTTCCCGATGTCAGGGTCTTTTTGGCCGCCTTAACCGCCGTTAAACGGATAGCATCCATTGTAGCATCTATTTTAATTGCTGGACTAACCGAGACGATGCCTGGCACGCGAGTCAAACGTTTCGCAGCGGCGTCGGCTTTGCTGGTGCTGATGAAAATCCGGCCGCGCTCCCTAGCTAATTTGTAATCAAGACCTCTCAGGGCCAGTCTGATGTTATCAATTAGGCATCGTTCGAAGCGCCTGCGCACGCGTTCGCTCTTTAAAGCAAGCTCGCCATATCGCACGATAATCGTCTTTTTCATGATACCAATCTGGTTCTTGAGGCGATGCGGTTAAGAAGTTATCCCACTTTTCAGTGCTTCAGCTCGAACCTTTTTAGCAGCAATGAATTCCCTACTACAGTGATGTCGCTCAACACCATGGCGATTGCAGCGATCATGGGGGAGACCACCACGGCATGGAGGAATGGGTAAAGAACCCCAGCTGCTATCGGTATTACCAAGATGTTGTAGAAAAATGCGAAAAAGAGATTTTGTTTAATCTTGCCCATCGTTTTCCTGCTCAATCTCGTAAAACATGCAACATCGGTTAAATCGTTTTTGATCAACACCACGTCGCCTGCCTCGATGGCAACGTCAGTTCCGGCACCTATCGCGATTCCCACATCTGCCTGCGTTAGAGCTGGAGCATCATTTATTCCATCTCCGACCATCCCGACTATCTTTCCTTCTCTTTGAAGTTTTTTCACCTCCTTGGCCTTATCTTGGGGGAGGACATCCGCTAAAACATGGTCAATTCCAACTTTCTTTGCGATGGCCTCCGCCGTCCTCTTGTTATCACCGGTGAGCATCATCACCTCTATCCCTACTTCCCTGAGTTCATTCACAGCCTTTTTGGAGGGTTTTCTGAGAATGTCTGCGACGGCAATGATCCCTATGGCTTTTCTATCCACCGCTAGAATCATCGCTGTTTTTCCTTCCCCCTCTAATTTTTCTATTTGGCCGTGTAGATGTGTGATGTCAATTTTACTCGCCGACATCAGCTTTTTATTTCCGAACAGGATCTCCTTGTCCCTATACCTGGCTTTCACGCCCTCCCCTGGAATTGCCCTAAACCAATCAGCGTCAGGGATCTTCTTCAGCTCCTCCTTCGCCTTGTCTACCACGGCGGACGCTAAGGGGTGCTCCGACCCCTTCTCAGCGATCGCGGCGAAAAGCAGGACCTCTCTTCTGTTACTGAATGCGATGATGTCTGTCACCTTCGGTTCTCCCACGGTCAGCGTGCGGGTTTTGTCAAATATGATGGTGGTCATCTTATGGACTCGCTCCAGCGCCGCCCCATTTTTTATCAAAATTCCATGCTCAGCGCCTTTGCCAAGGCCGACCATGATCGCCGTCGGGGTGGCTATGCCGAGGGCACATGGACAAGCGACCACGAGGACTGAGACAAATACCGTCAGGGCGAATAAAAATGAGGAACCAAACACGAAATACCAGGCCGCAAAGCTCGCGATGGCTATAGCTAGAACTATTGGGACAAAATAGCTCACGACCACGTCCGCGACCCGCTGGATGGGTGCCTTCGATGTTTGGGCCTCTTCAACCAGCCTTATTATCTGAGATAGCGTGGTGTCCTTCCCAACCCTCGTCGCCTTGATTCTCAATGCCCCAGTTTTATTGATGGTCGCGCCGATTACCCTATCGCCTTTTTTCTTCTCCACCGGAATCGATTCACCGGTTATGATCGATTCATCGACCGAAGAGTACCCCTTCACCACGGTGCCGTCCACCGGGATCCTTTCTCCGGGCCTGATGATGAATATATCGCCAACTTGGACATGCCCCGCGGGAACTTGGACCTCCTTACCTTTCTTCAAAACCGTCGCGGTTTCGGGCTGGAGCAGGATCAGTTTTTTGATCGCCTCTCCAGTTCTCCCCCTCGCTAGGTCCTCTAGGAACATTCCTATCGAAATTGTGGTGACGATGGTTGCCGAAGCCTCGTAAAAAGTGGGCCCTTCGATGAAAAAAGTTGCGGCCAAGCTGTAAAAGTATGCGGCAGATGTGCTCAGGACTACGAGGACGTCGACGTTTGCAAATTTACTTTTCAGAGAATAATAGGCGCCCCTGTAGAAGCGCCATCCTACGATGAACTGAACTGGGGTGGCCAAGAGGAAGAGCAAGGGCTTCTTCTCGGGAAAATCAAAGAATAGTTCTATAATGACTGCAGGTATGGTAAGCGCTAGGCCGAGGCCGATGAGGGCCGCGCCCTTCCCGACCTTTCCCTTTTCCCTGATTTTTTTCTTTACTCCATAACCCGTGCCTTCGATGCTCCTCTCTATCGCCTCCAGATCCACCTTTTTTGGGTCGTATTCCACGATCGCCTTTTCAGTTGCGAAGTTGACGCTCGCCTTGACGATACCGCTGACCCTCGAAAGGGATTTTTCGATGGCGATTGCACAATGGGCGCAATCCATGCCCTCTATTTCCAAGACGACTTTCTTTGCCACCCGATCACCGTTAAGTTTATATAACAGTGTTATATTTATATCCTTTGAAGGAGCGGGAGACGGATGTCCTTCCTAGGTCCTTATAAGCCTCCTTATATGCCTCCACCATATGGATGGGCCGACCGCCTCCTGTTCCCTCTATGCCGAGGTAGCCTAGTGGCTGAGGCAGTGGGCTGCAGACCCGCTTACGCCGGTTCAAATCCGGCCCTCGGCTCCAGGTGGACACATGAAGATATTGTTCATGCATGCGGATTATTTGAACTATAGGGTCAGGGAGAGGACAAAGTTTGCGGAGGAGGTGGAAGAGGGACGCAAAGTTGGCAACATGACAGACCCTCTGATAGCCTTCACCTGCGTGGAGAGGAGTGATGAAAAACTAAATGGCATAGCCGAAGAAGCTCTGGCAGAAATCAAGGATGTCGCAAATAAGGTAAAGGCCAAGAACATCGCCCTCTTCCCATTCGCCCACCTTTCGTCCGACCTAGCATCGCCGGCCTTCGCGGTGAGGCTGTTGGCCGATATCGAAAACAAGTTGAGGGGAGATAGCTACCAGGTTTTGAGGGCACCATTCGGATGGTATAAGGTATTTGAGTTCAGGACTAAGGGACATCCGCTGGCCCTTCTATCGCGATCGATACCAAATCATGCAAAACAGATTTCTCATTCATAGGCATTCAAAGGCAGCTCATTTTTCTTTCCTCAACATCGCACAGAGGTTGCAGTATTTTTCCGCCATCTGAATTCCCCGCATTTCTCCACTTGCGATTACATCTGAAAGTTCCCTTAAGGACTTCATGAAGTCGCTTCTCTTGAGAAGTGCTGCAGCACGGCTCGTCCCTCGAAGCGATCTGAGGTACTGGCTGACGGCGGGCTGGGTGATGCCGAGCCTTTTTGCTACCTCAACCTGATTTAAGTTGTGCCTTTCGACTAAGTCTTTGACGAGGATGGCCCTTATGGTCGGGAGGACATCCTTGAATATTTCTTCGCATGGGGGCTTCATCTCTACCAAATAACATTGTTATAAGAGAATGTATTAAACTTTATGATGTAAAATGCCAACCTGATGTGACAAATAGAGCGTGAAAGAATGGTAACCTTCGAACCTGTCGGGGAAAAGGAGGTAACTCGGGCGATTGTCGGCGAGTTCATGAAGGATTTTCAAAAGTACGCCGAGAGTGATGTGATAATCGTTGGAGGCGGCCCGAGCGGTCTGATGGCTGCTAAGGGGCTTGCGGAGCGCGGCGTGAACACTCTCCTCATCGAGCGGAACAACTACTTAGGGGGAGGTTTTTGGATTGGCGGGTTCCTACTCAATAAGATTACAGTTCGAGCCCCAGCGCAAAAAATCCTAGATGAATTGGGGGTTCCCTACACCGAGTCTTCGAAGGGCCTCTACGTGGCGGATGGTCCTCATGCCTGCTCAAGGCTGATCGCCTCCGCCTGCGATGCTGGTGCGCATATCCTCAACATGACTCTAATTGACGATGTCGTGCTCCGGGAGGGAGGTCGTATGGGGGGCGTGGTCGTCAATTGGACCCCAGTGTCGGCACTACCCCGCGAGCTGACATGCGTCGACCCTGTTGGCCTCGAGTGTAAATTAGTAATCGATGCGACAGGGCACGACGCAGCCGTGGTGCGCCTGCTCGAGCGGCGGGGCCTCATCAAGGTCCCTGGCTACGGGGCGATGTGGGTCGAGCGCTCCGAAGACCTCGTGGTCGAGCACACGGGCGAGGTCTACCCGGGCTTAATCGTCACGGGGATGGCTGTCACGACGGCTTATGGCCTGCCGCGAATGGGGCCAGTTTTTTCGGCAATGCTCATGAGTGGTCGTCGAGCGGGAGAAGTCGCGTATCAGAAATTACAAGAACTGTCGAGAAAAACCAAGTGAACGCCGTAGCTCTAAAAATGGGGAACATATGAGGGCATTCACTGATTCAGGCGGGGCCACCCCGAACATCCATCTCTATGGGGATCCATCAACGAAGAACCTCAAGCTCGATGAAATTGCTAGCTATTTGAAGGAAAAACTCGGGGAAATACCCGTCGATGTGAGGAAACCGTTTATCAGGGCAAGTTCTGAAGATGGGGCAGATATCCTCGCTCGAAAGCTGGCTGAGACGAAGGTCCGCGACTTGACGAACCCCAACACGCGCCTCGAGCCCCTCCCGGGCGAAGTCGAGTTTGAGCGGAAACTCCTGCAAGACCCCAGCCTCAGGCTCATTGGGGTGTTTTACGATGGGTTCAGGCTCCAAGCGGTGTTTCGGGAACTTTTGCCCATGGACGAGTTCAGCGTTAAACACGCCCATATCATCTTCACGAACCGCCTCTTCGGCACTTTCGACGAGGGCGACCGCAGGTATCATGCTAGAGTGAGCGTCTATGGTTTCCCTTCTATCATCTCCACCACTGGCATCGTTGAGGCCCCAGCCAAACCGAGGGAGTTCTACCTCCTCAAGCAGCAATATGCCGCGCTTGGAACTGGGGTGCCGCTTGAAGTCCTTAAGGAGAAATTTAGTGGGAGATTCATCGATTACGACGACGAGAGGCTCACGGAGGTCATGAAGGGATACGTGATGCAGGCGATATTCTTCCACCTCACACTTGAGCCGTTCTGCAATGACAAGCGATGCAGATTTTACAATGCCCATTGGCAGGAAGAGGTGCTCGGGGCCCAGCTAAAGCTGCCTGAGTTTTGTGAAAAGCATGAACGAGAGTTGGAGCAGCTGAGGTATAGATTTCAAGTTACGCCAGTGCCATGAGATATCCTTTAAAATCTTCCTCAAATGTGCGAACTTCTAGAACCCTTTCAAAACCCCTTTGGATGATCTCGGAGACCCTCATGTCCTCAACTAAGTTATCGAGAAATTCCGGCTCAGTTCTAGTCCGCGGATGTTTCGGCGTGGCGAAACAGCATCCGGCGTGAACTTCATTCCAAATCCCGAGCTTCTTTGAGAGTTTTTCTATTTCCTCCTTGTCTAAGCCTAACAGAGGCCTCACGATCGGAAATTTTATCCCCTTCGATGTTGCCCCTAGATTTGTCAAGGTTTGAGTTGCCTTTTGCCCTAGTGATTCTCCCGTCACTATACCCGCCGCACCTTCGCGCTCACAGATGAATTCAGCAACTTTAAACATGCTTTTCCTGCAAGCCAGGCAAGCGTAGCTTCTCTTCTCCCGATTTTTTAGGATGACATCCAAGACTCCAGCCCATGGATAGACGATGACCTTTTTGAATCTGACATTTTTCTTAAGGTTCTTCAGCACCTTCATGGCGACAAGGAAAGTTTCCTCGCAGGTGTACGGGTAAAGGCAGAAGTGGAGCGGCACAACATCGAACCTGCTGGCAGCTAATGCACATGCGACTGGAGAATCTATCCCTCCTGAGACCAAGCACACGACCCGATCTTTCTTCACGCGCATTTTCTTTCACTAGCCGCCGAAATCCCGTGCAACTTGTTTAAGCGTTTCAATGAATTTCGCGACCTCATTCTCGAGGTTATAACAGTGCACCGAAGCTCGGACAGTTCCCTCGACGCCGAGGTGGCGCATCGTGGGCTGGGCGCAGTGGTGGCCCGAACGGACCGCGATGTTCGCCAGTTCATCCAGCATTGCGGCGACATCGTGATGATCCACCCCCTTGATGTTGAAGCTCACGACACCCCCACGTCGTCTAATGTCGCTAGGGCCGTAAACTTCGATGTGCTCAAGCTCAGCGATTTTAAGCATCTGCTGTGTCAGCTTTCGCTCCTGCTCGGCTATTCGTTCGAGCCCTATCTCGAGCACATACTCGGCAGCACGACCAAGCCCGATGATGCCAGGGATGTTGGGCGTGCCAGCATCGAAGACCTGGGGCGGTGGAACTAGTTTGCAGGAATGTTCTTCAACGCTCTCGACAATGCCACCCCCTAGCAAAAGGGGCTCAAGTTCTTTGATGCGGTCCTCGCGCGCGTAGAGGAAGCCCGTCCCTTGCGGCCCGAGCAAGCCCTTATGGCCTGGAGCTGCGAGGAAATCGCAGCCGATTGTTTTGACATCTACCGGCATGTGTCCGACCGCCTGAGCTGCATCCACGAGGAAGAGTACGTTTTTCTCCCTAGCTAGTTTGCCCACCTCTTCGACTGACTGAATGCTACCGATGGCATTCGAGACGTGGGTCATCGTTATGAGCTTGGTATTTGCATCAATGGCTGCCTCGATCGCAGCTGGCTCGACCAAGCATTCAGGGGTGGCGCGTACGATCTCCAGATTGACCCCCCGTTCCCGCTCAAGGCGCTGCCAGGGGATGAGGTTGCTGTGATGCTCAAGCATGGTGGTGATGATCTTGTCACCCTTTTGCAATTTCAAGCCCTGAGCCACGATGTTTATCGCCTCGGTTGCGTTCTTTGTGTACGCGATCTCCTCCGGTCTTGCGCATATGACTTTGGCCAGCTTGGCCCGGGTGGTTTCGAACTCCTCGGTCGCCCGGCGCGTGGCTCGATGTAGGCCCCGCCCGACGTTTGCGCTGTACTCCCTGAAGTATTCGAGCATCGCGTCCAGCACGGGCTGGGGTGTGGGTGTGGTCGCGGCATTATCGAGGTAAATGATGCCCGTGTGCAGAAAAGGGATCTCGGCTCGAACCTGCTCGATAGTTTTTATCATAATTTTTCCCAAGTATTTGTCTTTCGTAGTCAGGATGAAGTTACACCTTTTTTCTCCGCTTGCTCAGCTTCTCCCAATAAGACAAGCCCCAGAGCTGCGTCATCCTTGCTCGATGCCTCCATCGTAAAAAATAATGCAAGATATCTGACGGTGTGCAACGCTCTTTCGAACTCTTCTCCGGACCACCCCTCCTCAACAGCCTTCCTCAGATTCGAGTAGCCCTCAATGAGGAGTGCTGCATTTGGAAGCCCCTCGAGCTGCACGGACGTCGCTTTTTCCTCTGCGATGCACTTTCCGCACTTCCCAGAAGCGCAGTTAATGGTCGGCTCTCCACAAACATCGCAGACGACCGCACCCCAGACTAAACGGGATATGGAATTGGCTACCCTCAGGATCTCCTCCCTGTCTAACGCCCGCTGTATCTTGAGCTTGCCGTTTTTGAAGATGCTTATTTCCCTACCTTTGAACTTGAGCTTTGCGACCCCTAAGCTTGGGCTGCATTTTAGCTCCGCGAACCTCCTTCGGTGAATTTCAAGGATCGAGCAGAGCGCGGCGGGGTCAATCAGCTGGGCCCTATCTTCCCCCCTCTTGAGCTCCACATCAGCCATCAACTTTCCCCTCTCCGAAACGCATGGCTGGACGTAGAGCACGGCTTCCTTCCTGACCTTCAAAAGGTCCTTGACCTCGACCCCCTTCGCAAGGGAGCACTCGTCCCTGAATTTCGGGACGATTATCTGAATTGGAGTTTCAACCATCTTTTTGCCCTTGAGCGGGGGTTTTCGACACCTCACTTTTCGCCTTCATCTGTCTGTACTCCTGTATTGCCTTTTTCAGCGTCTTGTACGCGAGTACTGCGCAGTGCATCTTCAGCATCGGTAAGCTGCCTAAATTGTTCGAGATCTCCTTGATCGGGATCTTCTCTGCCTCGTCTATCGTCTTTCCCTTGACCATCTCAGTCACCATCGAGCCAGTCGCGATGTTCGCAGCGCAGCCGAAGGAGAGGAACTTTGCATCTACAATTTTGTCATTTTCTATCTTCAGAAACATCTGCATCATGTCTCCACAGGTCGGGTCCCCCTCGATTGCGGTAACCGTGGGGTTCTCCATCTCGCCGACGTTTTTCGGATTTCTGAATAGTTCAATTATCTGCTGGGAGTACTTGAGCAGGCTCCTCTCAGTGTATTCGACAGGCATTTGTACCCCCTCAAAACGCTCCTGGCTTCACGGGGCTTATCTTTCTCAGATTTTCTATCACCTTGGGCAAAACCTCTAGGACGTAATCTATCTCCTCGGCGGTGTTGTACCTGCTCAAGGTGAACCTTATCGCCCCATGCGCTATCTCTGGCCTGACCCTTATCGCCGTCAGAACGTGGCTGGGTTCGAGCTTTCGTGTAGAGCATGCCGAGCCTGTCGCGACGGATATGCCGTTTAAGTCTAGATGGAGTAGCACCGACTCTCCCTCCACATACTTGAAGGAGTAGTTTACGTTCGCCGGGCTTCTCTTATCACCCTTAGGCCCGTGCAGCACCACATATTGGATCTTTGCTTCTATCCCGGCCATCAGCTTGTCCCTCAGCTTCCGCATATGTCCGACATACCTGTCAAAGCCGTCGAACGCGAGTTCAGCCGCCTTACCGAAGCCCACTATCGCTGGGACGTTTTCTGTACCGGGTTTCAGCGTGAACAAAGAGATGTAACCGTAAATTATCGACTCAATGGGAGTGTTTTCCCTCAGGTAGAGGGCTCCCACACCTTTTGGGCCGTGAATTTTGTGGGCGCTGATGCTCATGGCGTCGATATTCATGCGCTCAACATCAATTGGGACCCTCGCATAGGAGGCGGCGGCATTCACGTGGAAATAAATTTTGTGCTTTTGCTCCCGCAGTATTTTCCCCACCTCTTCGATCGGCTCTATCGCGCCTATCTCATCGTTGACGTGCATTACGCTTACGAGGATCGTCTTTTCGTTTATCGAGTTTTGTAGTTGGCTGAGGTCGATGAATCCTTGAGGATCGACGTTGAGGTAGTCCACCTTGAACCCCTCCTTCTCCAACTCCTCACACACCCGCAAAACGGAGGGATTCTCTATCTTCGTCGTGATGATGTGGTTTCCGTTTTTCCTATTGGCGTAGGCTATCCCGCGGATGGCGAGGTCATTTGCCTCGGTGGCTCCGGAGGTGAAGATGATTTCTCCCGGTTTCGCATTCACCGTCTTTGAGATGATTTTTTGGGCTTTTTCGACGGCATCCGCGGCCTCCTGCCCAAGCGAGTAGACAAAAATCGGGTGGCCAAATTTCTCCGTAAAGTAGGGCAACATCGCATCCAGGACTTCTTTTGCAACTTGGGTTGTGGTGCCGTTGTCTAAGTAAACCTTCATGGCATCCCTCAGCTACTTAATAACTTATGATCCGATTCAAGATGCTTTTAGCCCTCTTCTCAGAATCCGTATTATGTACGATAGCTCTACCTGAGGAAGCGATCGCAATCGAATATTTGTCATAGTCAATAATCAATAGGTGCCCCGTCAATTTTTTTATCCGAAATTCTGGATTTTTCCCAAGCTCGTTTGCCAACTCCTGCAAGTCCAATTTCAGGCCGACCTTTGGAGATATTTGGATTGCATTCCTCCCGCACAAGGTGCTGATGGTAGATTGTTTTATTTCTTGTGTCAACAGGGGGAATTCTTTGCGCACACACACGGAACAATTTGGATTCTTTTCAGCTTTGACGATATCAAAATGCAAGGAGGAGAGATCAAAACACAGAAGTCTTGAGTTCAGGGTATCTCCAAAACCTACAAAATACTTGATGGTCTCTACCGCCTCGATTATGCCAACTACTCCTGGCGCAGGACCTAAAACCCCGGCTACTTCGCATGTGGGCAGGGCCCCAAGTTCTGGCATTTCGGGAATTATACACTTTAGACAGGGAGTCTTTCCGGGGATTATCAGGCTGAGCACGCCATAATCCCCTATTGCCGCGCCGTAGATGAAAGGCACGTTATTTTTAACGCAAACTTCATTGAGCAGGAACCTTGCTTCCATGTTGTCCGTGCCATCTAAGATGATGTCGACGTCCTTCACGAGTCTTTCGGCCGTGATTGGATTAAAATCCTCAAACGCCGCATCTAAGACAATGTCGGAATTGACCTTTTCCAACTTTTCTTTAGCCGCAATCGCTTTTGGTTTATATTGCTTGGCATCCTCTTCATTGCACAGAATTTGCCTCTGGACGTTGCTCAACTCTGCGTAGTCCCTATCGATCAACCTTATGTATCCAACCCCAGCTGACGCTAGGTAGACTGCTGCCGGGCTTCCAATCGCCCCTAAGCCAAGTATCGCGGCCCTGCCCTGTTTTAGCCTTTCCTGGCCTTCCTCTCCAATTTTTGGGAAAACTATCTGCCTCGAGTATTTCTCTTTCTCAATCTTGGTAAGCACCGTATAGCCACCGCCTTTATGCTAAATCCCTTTTCAACCAATATATTTAATAACACCGTTATATTTAAAGATACCATTAAATCGAAACATTAATGTGTTTAAAAATGAAAAGAAAGGAACTCAAAGATATGACCTCGAATGAAATTAAAGAGGCCGTTAGAAACAAATACGCCCAAGTGGCTGTTGATCCAAAAAAGGAGCAAAATTTTCCCGTTGGAAAGGAGTTTGCCGAAAGCGTGGGCTATCCCAAACCTCTCTTAGATGTGCTCCCTGATTCATTAACAGAATCCTTTTCCGGAGTTAATTATCCGCCATCGTTTGCTGAAATGAAGGGAGGTGACGTTGTACTCGATATTGGGTGTGGGGCCGGTCTCGATCTGTGTATAGCCTCACAAATAGTTGGGCTAGATGGCAAGGTCATCGGCGTGGACATAGCTGACGAAATGGTTGAAAAAGCGAAAGACAACATGAAAAAAGTGGGAGTAAACAACGTTAACGTGAGGCGAGCACATTCAGACGACATTCCAATCGAGGACAACTCTGTGGACGTGATTACCAGTAACGGCATATACAACCTTTCACCGAACAAGGAAGCCGTTTTTAGGGAGGCCTACAGGGTCCTAAAACCGGGTGGAAAAATCGCTTTCTCAGAGATTGTTTTGAAAATGGAGTTGGAAGTAGATATCAGAAAGAGCATCGACGACTGGTTTAGGTGCATAGGTGGCGCTCTCACGGAAAAGAGCTTACTAACTTTAATGAAAAAAGTTGGCTTTGTAAACGTGAAAGTGCTTTCAAAGGGCAGAAATGCTCGAACCCGACATGAATTGGCAATGTTTGCCAACATAAAGGCCCTTAAACTGGTTGGCAAGTGATTCGAAGTCGCGGTACCAAACCTGCACCCTCTAAGTCAACCTTACGCGAGGACCTTTATACCATGCTTTCTAGCAATATCTTGGAACGCCTGGGCGAGATATTTGATCTGGTCCCAGGTCAAGCCATAAGTGTTCAATTTCCAAGCCCTTGTTGCCCCCGCAAATTCTCCAACGATTTTCCTATCGCTTAACTCATCGCTGAAGAAGAAACCTCTCCTTTTATGCGTCTGAGCGATCTTATCAAAGCTTCCCGTCGTATCCACCTTTGTTAGAGTGTGTTTTCTGGGCATCTCGCTCGCCACCTTGTTTCCCTCGATTTTCAGAAATTCGTTCATAAGGTAGTTTATCTTCTTGATCTCGTCGTCCCAGTGTTTCACCCTCTCCTTAACGGTTGGGAAGGAAGCCATCATCGCAATTAGATTGGCGCCCATCAATGTGCACCCCAGCATCTCAACCTCCTTGATCCCGAATTTTCTCTTTGTTACATCGCCCACCATTTGCGTCGTCCTGAATACTTTTTCTGCCCATTCGTTTGTCGCCGCCACAATTCCAGAAGGGGCCGGAGATGCGAATGATTTGTGTCCAGATCCAACTAAGAAATCGGCACCGATCTCCTTTCCATTAACGGGTAAAACGCCTATCGCGTACGCCCCATTGCATAGAAATGGTACACCGTACTCTTTCGAGACCTTTGCAATCCCACGAATGTCGTGCTCGTTCCCCAACATGTAGTCAAAATGATCGATCATTATCAATTTCGGCAGCTTTCCGGTTTCACTTTTAACTTCCTCTATTTTTCGAGCTGTCGCCTCAGCCGTGATAATATTTTTTTCGTTCAACGGAACCTCCTTGACGATCCCACCAGCATCTTCGACAGCCAAAAATTCCGTATAATGGGCGAGCGAAGAAACAATTACTGTATCCCCCTTTTCAACAAGCGAGGACGCTACAGCCTGAAAGCCCCTTCTAGCCCCTGGAACAACCCTAGCTTGATCCATCCCCAAAAACTCTGCTAGCTCAATGTGAAATTCCTCGATTGGCGGCCTTTTGATCTTATCCAGTCTAAACGGTTTCCGGCACCAATCGCAGGTTGAGTATCCATCTCCGTAAGCGATCACAGCTTTCATAGCTTCTGGTGTGAGCCGTCCTCCTGGCTGAATGGGATGAATATTTATGAACAGCTCCTCTCTCGCCCTGATTTCGATGTCCTCAATGATATTTCTCATTTTATCAGCTCTTTTTCAATAACATCTAAGCTTTGCCTCACGCTTTCAACGATCTCCCTCACTTTTTTCTTCTGCTCATCGTTAAGCTTGTAAGTGGGTTTGGTTTCCCTAAAAATCTGCCTTAAATCTGTTAGGGCAAATAATGCCCCGAAAGTTTCTTGGACAGCCTTCTTGCCCATACACATCACCTCAATTGGGATATCGTTAGTTGGCTATATTGATTTTTACCTCATGAAGCCGGGAATGGGAATTGAACCCATGTATGCGGGTCTGCAGCCCACCGCCTGTATCCACTAGGCTATCCCGGCTGAAAATCATCCTGTTGTTATGAAATTTAAACATCTTTATCGGTGCAAATTTTGCCCTTAATATTTGTAGTATTTACTCCTCATATCGTTAAAATCCGGCCTCTCTTGGACGATTTTCTTTTCCTTCAGTTTTTTTATCGCGTATTTCACTGTTCTCGGGGAGAGGGTAGTTTCCCCAATGATCTCTCTTTGTGTCATCCATCCATTTAATTGTAAAACCTTTAGCACCAACTTAGTAGAAGGTGAAAGTTGGGTTAGCTGGACAAAGACCATCCCTCAACATTATCGCTTCCTCCAAACTGTTGCTTGACTCCTCCTTCACAATGTACCCCCAATTTTATAACAGCGTTATATTTATAAAGCTTGTGGTGCGTGTCTAAATTAGCACGTAACAAGGGGAAATGCATATGAAAATGTTGCTTGTTCATTGCGATCACTTTTCGTATCTTACAACCCAGCGGACGAAAGTGGCCGAGGAAATCGCCGGTGGATGTAAGAGCTGCGCTATTAAAGATGCATTAGTTATTTTTGTGACTACCGAGAAATGCGACGCGGAAAATCCGAGCAAGGTAGTTAGCAAAGGCATTGAGGAGATCATTGCCCATGCTAAACAGTTAGGCGTAAAAAACTTCGTTATATACCCATTTGTCCATTTATCCGACCAGATAAGTGCTCCAGATGTTGCTACGAGGATAATGGAAGGACTTTACAAAGGACTCAGATCCCTGGGCTATTCGGTGGATAAGGCGCCATTCGGCTGGGAAAAAGTTTTCTCCCTAACTTCAAAAGGGCATCCATTGGCAGAATCATCAAGGACCATTCGACCATGACGATCATCCCCCGGCAACGGTGGGGATCAGCCTGACTTCGTCTCCTGCGTTCAATTTTGTATCGGGGCCTTGAAGGTTGCGGATGTCCCTTCCGTTGACGAAGATATTGACAAATCTGCGGAGTTTGCCTGTCTTCTCGTCAATTATCCGCTTCTCGAACTGGGCCCCATATTGACGGATGAGCGCTGCTAAGAGGTCGTTAACAGTTCCGCCATCTACATCAACCGCTGCCGCATCCGTGTCAGTTATATTTTTAATCATTGCCGAAAACTTTATGTTTACCTTTACCATCACATCACGCTCCCTCAAGCCATTTGACGCCAGGTGTGCGTAACTTGTCAGCAAGTTTTCTGAATTCCTCAATCGTTGGTGTGATCTTGTGAGACCTCTGAAGCCCACTGACAATGGCCTCTTGGGTCTTCAGACCGTTACCAGTGATGTAGAGCACTACTTGTTCATCGTAGTCGATTTCGCCAGCTTCAATAAGTTGTTTTAGCGTCGCCACGGCCACGCCAGCGGCCGGCTCGGTATAGATGCCCTCGGTCGTGGCGAGTAGCTTAACGCCTTCTAATATTTCATCGTCGTTCGGCGCCCTGCCTGTGCCTTTGGTCGCACGGATCGCCTGCAATGCATAATACCCGTCGGCTGGGTCACCTATTGCAAGTGACTTACATATCGTGTTTGGGGTCTCAACTGGGGTTATCTCATCAGAACTTTTCAGCAACGCCTGCACGATTGGCGAGCACCCCTCGGGTTGCGCAGCTGAAATTCGCGTGTTCCAACCATCAATAAGGCCCACCTCCTTGAGTTCTTTGAAGCCGCGCCAAATGGCGTGCAGGAGCGCCCCTGAAGCGACGGGGACTATGACATGATCAGGCGCCTGCCAACCAAGTTGCTCACATACCTCAAACGCCAAGGTTTTCGAACCCTCAACATAGTATGGACGAACATTGATGTTCGCGAATGCGATGTTGCTTGTGAACGCGATTTCGGTCGCTAATCGATTTACATCGTCGTAGGTGCCATCGGCGGTGATGAGATGCGCACCGTACGCGAGCGTTTGCGAGATCTTGGAGACCTCCAAACCTTGGGGGATGAAGACGAAACAAGGTAACCTAGCTTTCGAGGCATGGGCAGCCATCGCCGCCGAGAGGTTTCCAGTCGATGCACAGCCGACCGCGGGTGCGCCGAATTCGAGCGCTTTCGACACCGCGATGCTTGCAGGCCTATCTTTAAACGAAAATGTTGGGTTCACCGAGTCGTTTTTGATGTAACATTCTTTAAGCCCAAGTTCCTCAGCGAGATTTTCCGCCTTTAACAGGGGCGTGAAACCAGCCCCAATATCGATTATTGAAGCGGGATTATCAATAGGCAAAAGCTCTTTGTACCGCCAAAGGGTTAATGGGCCGCTGGCGATTGACTCTCGAGATACATTGTTAGCTATTTGGGTATAGTCATAAGCAACGCTCAGAGGGCCGAAACACTGGCTACACGTGGATACCAACTCTAAGGGATAGCCCTTGCCACATTCCCTACACTTCAATTCGACCGTATAACTCAAGTCAATCCCCACTCTTATCAATAGTTATAATTTAAATAACTTTTCATTACTGCCAGTTATAAATAGTATAACGGAGTTATTTTTCATGGATTTGATTGATCACCTCACTTTTTAAAGTGAAAACAGACGCCAAGCGGGTAAAACCAAAGCATTTGACCTATCGACGTACGGGTTGACCAAAGAACAGTTGAAATATGTTATCGATAGCTTCGGGGATATTATTAAAAAGTTCTCTTGAAAGAGTTCGCGCCAGCAGAAGCGGGATAACTTAAGCATCGGCGCTTAACAGCTACCGCTGACGTAAGAGCTTAGTTATCTTCAGCGCCGCCCTTTGAATATCCTTCATGCCTTTTGCGCCCGCGCAGACTCCCTTGCCAGAGACGAAGAGAAGCACCACCACCTTTGGATCGTCTAGCCTGAAAACTAGGCCCGGAAACACCTCTGGCTCGTACTCGGTGTTCTCGTAGTTCCTAGCTATCCGCTCTAGGTCGAACTCCCTCCCGAAGTCGAAGGAAGCTACGATATTCTGAACCTTGACTTTTGGCTCCGTTTTCACCTTTATGCGCGCCTTCTTGAGCTTCTTGGTCAGCTTCTTTATCGCAAGCTTGGCATCGGCCATGCTCCTCGCGCCCACGCAGTTCATCTTGCCCGAGGCGAAAATCAGGAAGGACGCGGGAGGGTCATAAGATTTGTAGGCTATACCCGGGAAGACCTCGGGGTCGTACCTCGCTCCTTCCAGGGACTTGGCCAGCTTCTCGAGGTTGAATTCTACACCCTCGTATGTGACGGAAAGCACGATGTTTTGAACCTGTATCTTCACCCCAGCCATTCCTCCACCTCCAAAATTAACCCACATAGGTGATTGTTGCATTCGGTTATATCCCTTTGCCGTTGAAATATCTTTATACTAATCGAGCCAATCGTGGGCTGGTGGTGAGTTGACGGTCACCGTGAAATTTTTTGCTAACTTCCGCGAGGCAGCCGGGAAGGAACAGGAAAAAGTGGAAGGCGTGGCAGACGTCGCCTCCCTCATAAACGAGCTCGTCGGTAGGTTCGGGAAAAAACTGGCTGAACAATTCTACGAGCCGGGCACTAGGAAGCTGCGCGAGACAGTCCACATCCTGGCGAATGGCCGAGGTATAAATCTGCTCGAGGGGTTGAAGACACCCTTAAAAGATGGAGATGTAATCGCGATTTTTCCGCCTGTGTCTGGAGGTGGATCGCTCACTCCCGATGAGCTCGAGCGCTACAGCCGGCAGATCCTCATCAGGGGGTTCGGCGAGGAAGGGCAGGAAAAGTTAAAGAACGCACACGTGCTCGTTGCCGGGCTGGGGGGCTTGGGCTGCCCAGCGTTAGCTTACCTCGTCGCTGCTGGCATTGGACACCTGACGATCCTCGACGCTGAGCGGGTGGAGCTGAGCAACCTTAACCGTCAGATATTGCACTGGCAGCTCGATATCGGGCACTCGAAGGCTGGATCTGCGATCGAGAAGCTCTGGGCCATGAACCCAATGACGAAGATCGACAGCAAGCTGGAGACGATAACGCGCAAAAACGTGGACGATCTCATCAAGGATGCGGACATCGTAGTGGATGGCATGGACAACTATCCCACCCGCTACTTGCTCAATGAAGCCTGCGTACGCAACCGCATTCCATTCATCCATGGAGCTGTCGAGGGTCTCGTCGGCCAGCTCGCGACCATCCTGCCTGGTGAGGGGCCTTGCTTGAAATGTATCATACCCAAGGAGCCGCCAGCAAAGCCAGCATTTCCGGTGCTCGGCGCCACTCCAGGTGTGATAGGCTGCCTTCAGGCGATGGAGGCGATCAAGCTCATCGTCGGCATAGGCAGGCCTCTCGTCGGAAAGATGCTGTTCTTCAACGGCGAGGACATGACACTTGACATCGTCGAGGTCAGCCGCGACCAGAATTGCCCCGTCTGCAAGGGTGTTTAGGTGCCCGAGGTCGGCATCCATCGAAAGGGCGAGGTCGACTTTCCCAGCTTATTGAAGAAATTCAGACGTGGACTTGGGGGAGAGGTAGGGGCCATCGGATGTCTCATTGGGATTGTTCGAGGGATTTCAAAGGGAGGCGAGGCCGTCAAGTCCCTGCGCTATGAGTGCTCCGATGAAGCCCTGAGGAAACTCGAGGAAATAGCGTCAGATGTTGAAAAATCACCTAATATCTCGAGGGTGATGATCCACCATGTCGTCGATGAAATAAGGCCAGGTGAGGATGCGATCTATGTCTTTGTGGCCAGCAGGCATCGGGGCGAGGTGTTCAAGGCTTTGCCAAAGATCATGGACCGTGTAAAGGCCGAGGTGCCGATCTGGAAGAAGGAAATTACAAAAACCAAGGAATATTGGGTCCACGAGGTCGGATAATTTGCGCCGCGTGGTCCGCACCCCGGCGAATTCCCTGCTGCTGGGTAAAATGCCCAAGGGCTGCCAGCTCTGCATCAAGGGCGCGAAACTCGTGATTTTCGTCACCGGCCTGTGCAAGCGCGGTTGTTATTACTGCCCGCTCTCGGAAGGGAGGCGGGATAAAGATGTCGTCTACGCGAACGAGAGGCCCGTCAAATCCGAGCGGGACATAATCGAGGAGGCCGAGCTCATCGATGCGCTGGGCACCGGCATGACTGGCGGCGACCCATCCATGCGGCTCAGGCGGGTGCTCAGTTACTTATGGTTGTTGAAACGGAGGTTCGGCAAGCGCCATCACATCCACATGTACTGCGGAGGGGAACTCTCGGTTGGGCAACTCCGCAAGCTCATGCGGGCCGGACTCGATGAGCTTAGGTTTCACACTTGGTCCGCCAAGCCGGTCGAGCTGGCTTTAAGGGTCGGCATTCGAGCTGGCGTTGAGATACCTGCGATCCCAGGCACATTCAGGCGGACGACGAAGTTGCTTCGGGAGCTCGACCGCATCCGCTGCCCCATCGTCAACCTGAACGAGCTCGAGTTCTCGGACACTAACCTTTCCGAGCTGAAGGCGAGAAGCTTTGAAATCAAGTCGGACGAGTCGATGGCAGTCAAGGGGAGCGAGGAGTTCGCGCGCAGGGTGCTTGAGTGGGCCGCTAAAAATACCCGCTTGAACATCCACTACTGCCCGAGCGCCCTAAAGGACAACGTGCAGCTGCGAAACAGGCTCAGGCGAAGGGCTAAAAATGTTGCTAGACCCCACGAGGTCATCACCGAGGATGGTTTGCTTGTAAAAGGTATCATTCATGGTCTGCCTGAGGACAAACTCACTGCTGTGTGCAGGCGGTTGATCAGAAGTTATCAAATTCCCAAGGAGTTGATTGTGGTCGATCGTGGGAAACGTAGAATCGAGATGGCTTGGTACGTGGCTGAAAAGCTGGCGAAGCTAGAGCCGAGTCTAAAATTTGCACTCCTCGAAGAATATCCAACTTTCGATAGGCTAGAGACGATGCTTGTGCCGCTTTAATTTTTCCCGCAGTTTAAACCCTAGTCCCGCCTTGATCCCTAGCGTGGATGTCGACTTGATGGTAGCATCGGTCGGATCAGGATGAAGAGAGCGAGATTATTTAAGTTGAAAGGAGATTGTAACCCAAGGTGCAGCGAATGAAGGTCGCGATTCAGGGCCTTGGGGAGGTGCCCACGACCATCGAACTCGTCCTCACCAAGGAAAGGCCGAATGTCACATACATCCTCACATCTGATTTTCAGCTAAAATATGTGGCATCCCATGCGGGCTACAAAAAGCCGAACGAGGCAGTTATAAAGGAAGTAGGGAAAAAGACCGACACCAAAATCATTTTCAAGGAGTGCGATTGCTTCGACCCGAAATCCGTCGCCGGGACCATCACCGAGGTCCTCCAGGAGATCGAGGTCGAGAGGGATGAAATAATCATAAACTATACAGGGGGCACAGCGGTGGTGAGGCTGCTCCTTGGTGCCACCGGCTTCATGCTCTCTGGGTTCGCGAACGTCAGGCTAGTGTACGCCATTAGATATCCGAAGGGCCCAAACATCACATCCGATCAGACAGATGTGATAAAGGAGGTCTTCCCGAGCGACCTGAGCCTAATTTTGGACTTCATAAAGAAGCGCCATCCGGAGGCTGTTGGGCCGGATATTTTCGGTTTGAAACGGAAACGTGAATGAAATTTTTATTTAACTTTACTTCTTTTGTGCCGTTGAGCTAGCTTGGCATAGTTCTCCGCCTGGATGCGAATGCGCTTGAATTCTTCATCGGTCAGCCTTCGAAGCGGTCTAGCAGGGATGCCGACCACCACAGTGCGCGGAGGCACCTCCACGTTTGCGAGCACCACTGCCCCCATGCCCACGAGCGAACCCTCCCCAACCTTGGCTCCATTGAAAACTATCGAGCCAGCGCCCACTATGCAATTGTCTGCCACCGTGCAACCATGTAAAAGAGCCCCGTGGCCGACGACGACGTGATCCCCAACCTTCACTGGCAGGTACTTCACGGACTTGAACTCATAGGCGTCGGATGGGTGGATGACTGCATTATCTTGAATACTAGTGTAGCGGCCTATCTTAACGCTTGAAAAATCTCCCCTAATTACGGCGCCCGGCCAGACGCTCGAACGCTCGCCCACGCTCACATCGCCCACCAAAGTGGCCGTGGGGTGCAAAAATGCTGTCCTGTGGACGCGGGGCTTCTTGCCCTCGAACTCGACGATCAAACTAAGCCCCTTCCTTCTCTGTCTTCTTCGTGCGCACAAGCACGATGTCGCCTATTGCCATGATGCTAGTATACGGAATCGACGTGACCTTACCTTCCCTCCGCCCGAAGGCCAGTCCTGCTACGACGCCCTCCTTGTCGTCTATCACCAAGTCCTCCACATCGCCCACGTAGCGCGCCCGGTCGCTATATATGCGCATCCCGTAGTACTCGGATATCTTCTTCATATCATCACCTCCAGATTTACCACTGCGATAGCTACTCGTGATTGGGATTATTAGGGTTTTTGGTGTTTGATTTTCCTCTATCCTAAGCGGTCAAACTTAAGAACTCCGATGATAAATTATCCTCGAAACTTTCGGGTGCGTCTATGGCTAGATTATATGTTATACTCAATGCCGCGATGACCCTCGATGGAAAAATCGCGACGGTGGCCGGCGACAGCAGGATCTCGTGCGAGAAGGACCTAGACCGGATCCACAAGCTCAGGGCCAGCGTCGATGCTGTGATGGTCGGCCTTGGAACCGTACTCGCGGATGACCCGTCGCTCACCGTCAGGCGGGCGCGGGGCGAAAATCCACTCCGAGTAGTCGTCGATAGCCTCGGGAAGACTCCAACGAACGCTAAGGTCTTGGATGACTCGGCGCGGACCATCATCGCGGTGACGACTAGGGCTCCGAAGAGGAACGTGGAGAGGCTCCGCGTGAAGGGGGCTCAGATAATTGCGGTGGGTGGAAAGGAGGTCGACCTGCAAAAGCTGCTCGAAAAGCTGCACGAGCTCGGCGTGCGGAAGCTGCTTCTAGAGGGGGGATCGACGCTGAACTGGGGGATGCTGAAGCGGGGGCTTGTCGACGAGGTCAGGGTTGCGGTTGCCCCGTACATGGTCGGTGGGATGAATGCCAGGACCCTCGTCGGCGGTCTGGGTTTTGCGAAGATCTCGAAGAGTATCTCCCTGAAACTCACCTCAATAGATCGTGTCGGGGAGGACCTGCTGCTAATTTATCGGGTTAAAGGTGTCGGCGTTGCTCCGAAAGCTGGGTGACCGCCTAACGCTAGTCGGGGTCGCGCACGTCCTGCCGAAGAGCAGGGACGAGGTCAAGGCTGCAATCGAGGGCGAGTCGCCTGAGGTCGTGGCCGTGGAATTATGTCCCACTCGCTACGCTGCGTTGATGGGGAAGGTCGAAGGGGCTGGGGCGAGGGATGCCATGCACGCGGGGGAGATGGGTCCTTTCGTGCTCAACAAGTTCTTCTACTTCCTCCAAGCCAAGTTCGCGCACAGGACCGGGATGCCTGCGGGAGAGGAGATGCTGACCGCCATCGAATGTGCGCAGAAAGTGGGGGCCAGGGTCGAGCTGATAGATCGAAATATCAACTTGACATTGCAGAGGCTGGTCGCGCGGATGGGAGCCAAGGAGAAGCTGAGGCTTTTCCTCGAGCTGCTGTTGGGCTTACTGCCGTTCGGCGGGCGGGTGGATCTCGAGAAGCTGACCGAGGAGGAAATCGTCACAGGCCTGATATCCTCGCTGAAGCGGGCTCTGCCGGGCGCGTACGAGGTGTTAATAGAGGAGCGCAACTCCTACATGGCTGCCAAACTCACGATGCTGCTCGCCTCGACGAAGGGGAATATCGTGTGCGTTGTCGGAGCAGGGCATATTTCGGGTATATGCCGGAGGTTGGAGGGCAAATGGCAGGCCAAGCTGGAATATCCGCTGGGCACGCCTGACGTTGGAGGAAGTGACTAACCAATCAGCTAAAGGTGACGACTCCCCCGTCGTCACATACACAAAAACTTTTAAAAACAGGCCCTGAAAATTGCAAGGAGTTGTTCATTTGGAAGAGCAGACATTGGAAAAGCTAAGGCAGATGTTAAAGGTCAAGATCGACAAGGTGGAAGATCTAGGCGAGGAACTCGTGGTCTACGTGCCCAAGGATCAGGTGGCTAAGGCGATAGGCGCTGGAGGCTGCGTCGCGCGCGCGGCCGAGCTAGTGATTAAGCGGAAGCTCACGGTAAAGGAATTCACTGAGTAGCGGTGGATTTGCTCTGCGCAGATGTTTTTCGTGACGCGATGACCTCAAATTTAAATAGCACTACACCAAAATGGGGCAGGTGAAAAATTGGTTCAGGCATATATTTTGGTGACTGCTGCGATAGGAAAGGTCCGGCAGGTCGCGAAGGAGCTCGAGCGCCTCCCAAGTGTGAAATCGGTGCATATCGTCACGGGGCCGTACGACATCGTCGTGTTTGCTGATGCGAAGGACTTGGCTAAGCTGACGGGTGTCGTGGTAGAGGGCATTCATAAGGTAAAGGGCGTTGTCGACACTAACACGGCGATCGTGGTCGAAGTTTAAAGTGGTAGCCCCGGGCGGATTCGAACCGCCGTCAACGGGTGTCTCCGGATTACCGCCAGAGCCCGTTATGCTTGGCCACTACACCACGGGGCTTCAACAATTATTTGAGCACCATCCGATAAAATCATTTGCTCAATGATTTCTAACTTTAAATCACAAACAACCATACCGAAAGTGGGATCTTATGCCGCGCGCTCCTAAGTTGATGGACCAGCTGAAGTTACACGAGGCGAAGAGGCGAGATCTGACAGGTCTCCTCCTTTTCGCGATCTTGATCGGGCTATGTCTTGGCGCCGTACTTGTGGCCAGCTGGTATGAAGCAAGGCCGCCGCTGGTGCTCGCTGAGAACGCAGCATACACGCGTTCAATCACGATAGTAGGCGTCACCAAGGAAGGGGCTCGAGCAGGAGAGCTGGCAACCCTCACGGTCGAACTCATGTCGGGCAAGGGGAGAGTATTCATCAGCGTGCCCCCCTACGAGAACGAGGACACCCAGAGGTCGGCTAAAAGCGCCATGTCAGCTGCCGGAGCTGAGACGGGCCGCGATCTCTCCTCCGTCGACATCATATTATCTATCGAGAGTAGTGCCGAAGCGATCACTGGTCCTTCTGCAGGGGCAGCGATGGCAGTCGTGATGGTTGCTGCTATTCGCGCAGCCGAGAATGAGGTACCAAATGAAGTGCGTCAAGATGCGATAATCAGCGCGACCATCGATGAGTCTGGAAGGCTCGGACCCGTTGGCGACATAGATGTCAAGATTGGCGCGGCAAAGGACGCTGGCTTCAAGCTCTTTGTCGTGTCGAACAACCAGACGGGCGTGCCCCATATATCAGGCATACAAGTGGAGAGGGCACAAAACCTAGGTGAAGCAGTAAATTTGATTTTAAGATAGCTTGAGAAAGTAGTTTAGTTGAACGCGTCGAGCTGGCTCTAAAGTGGAATGGCTCTAGGATGCTTTCTATAGGGGTTCCTTTTGTAAGACTGCACCAGCTTTTCCAATTTTGTTCTTTTATCGCTAATTGTGAAATTAACCAAATTTCGAAAATGTCGAACATTTTTTTGACATGATATCCTTAGCTTCCACCAATTTCTGTCACGATACAATTTGGAGATTATCCAAAATGAAGAAAGTAAATTCTGGACTTGTAATAGTCCCCTTTTATTCTTGCTTTCCACTTCGATCCTTCTATCCCCACGTTTTTGGTCGTAGTACGCGCATCCCTCAGCGTCAAAATATCCCCGTAAAGCTTTTGCTTTTTCTTCCTCTGTTCCTCGATGCAAGACCTCGGGCACGCGCCATGAATTTTTATTAAATGGACCAAATTGAGCTAAGTGGTGATAAATCTTCTGAAGCCGGGCACTGGAACCCTCGATAAGACCCACGTGACAACCGGTGCTCCTGTTAAAGTATAGGTACCCCTTTTCACCAAACACATCGAATAAACTTCGCATGAAATTTTCGCAAAACTCCTTTTCGCCGTACACGCCTACGTACACCCTACCATTTGAAATACAAAAGCAGGGGTCGCCCCATAGAGAACCGATTAGATACCATAAATTACTGTTCAATTTATCCCCTCATGCTCAAGGATCCAGCACCATTTAAGCGATTTTCGTGGAGAGAGATCACTGAAAGTAATCTACAAGTGGTAGCCCGGGGCGGACTTTCGGTTGGTCAACCAACATTCGAATTCGGCAGGTTTACCTTCCGCCGTCACGGGCTCCAAAGGCCCGTAGGTTTGACCGCTGCCCCACCGGGCTCCGAGATATCTTTTGTAACGATTCAGTTATTAAATCCGATTTCTTCCAACAGCCAACTTCCCTCATTTTACATTTTTACTGGCGGGCCCGGAGGGATTCGAACCCTCGACCGTCCGGTTAAGAGCTTCATCCAGCTTCAAGCTGTCGGATGCTCTGCCAGACTGAGCCACGGGCCCCGAACTGATATATCGACTGCCTAAATTAAGTGTTTACGATGTTATGCTCGTCTTCATCGGGCTTGGGCTGCATGATGAGGGAATATCTCTCCAAGGATTACGGGAGGCGCGGGCAGCCGATATCATCTACGCGGAGTTCTACACGAGCTTAATACCCGGGCTCGGCCTGAAGAAGTTGGAGCAGGAGATAGACAAGCCAATCCAAATCGTTAATCGAGAAACCGTGGAGCAGCATCCCGATGAGATCCTCAGGGCAGCCAAAACGCGCAGGGTCGCACTTCTTGTGCCAGGCGACCCGATGGTAGCGACCACTCACGTCGACCTTCGCCTGCGCGCCGCCAGAGCCGGAATTCGGACGAAAATCGTGCATGCCGCCTCCATAGCGTCCGCGGCTGCAGGGCTAGCGGGTCTGCAGAGCTACAAGTTCGGGCGCTCGGCGACGGTGCCGTTCCCCGACAACCCTTCGCTGACTCCATATGAAGTACTCGCTGAAAACAGGGAGCGAGGCCTGCACACGCTGCTGCTCTTCGATATCAGGGCTGAACAAAAGCGCGCTATGACCGCAAATGAGGCAATGAAAATCATGCTCGGCCTTGAGGCCAAACTGCGAAAAAATGCGTTCACGCCCAGTACGCTGGCTGTTGTGGTTGCCCGCGCCGGTTCGGATGACGCGATGGTTCGAGCGGATCTGGTTGAAAGACTTCGCGAGCTCGACTTCGGGCCGCCGCCGCATGTGCTCATCGTCCCAGGCAAGCTGCACTTCGTGGAGGCTGAGGCGCTCGAGGTATTTGCTGGCGCGCCCGCGGATGCGATTAAATGACCATCGAAGCCGAGTTAGCTGAGGAGATCCGGAAGTGGTCGGGAAAGCTCGATAAAGCTCTCTCGAATACTGTGCCACTTGACAAGCATGGTGAGGATCTGCTTGAAAACATTCATGCCTACCGCGAGGATTCAAAGCACTTCTTCGAGCGGGACCAGATAAAGAGCTTCGAGTGCCTGATATGGGCCTGGGCTCTGCTTGAGGTGGGGAGGGAGCTTGGACATTTAAAAGTAAAGCATAATCGACAAAATCCTTCATATAGACGTCAATCCAGGATTAGATCATGGTTAAACTAAAAAGAACTTTAGGATTGTTTGATACGGTCTCACTTTCTTTAGGAGCAATAATAGGAGCTGGAATATTTGTAATAACAGGAGCAGCTTCGCAAATAGCGGGGCCATCGCTTATCATTTCAATAATAATTGCAGGTATACTGGCAGCTTTGACTGCAATAAGCGTATCACAACTAGTGAAAGCATTTCCAAAGGAAGGAGGCGAATATGAATATGGCTACAAAACTCTTTCCCCATTTCTCGGTTTTCTCTCAGGATGGATATGGAGTTTGAATAAAATCGTTACCGATAGTGTGATAGCATTAGGTTTTGCAACTTATGCTTCTCTCTTCCTTCCTTTTCCAATTCAAACAATAGCGGTTGCGATAATTGCAATTGTCACAATAGTAAATTATTTTGGCATACGTACAACAGGAACTTTAATTGATTTGCTTGTAATTATCAAAATAATCATTCTATTTTTCTTTATATTCCTTGGAATTTTTTACATAAAACCAAGCAACTTCATTCCATTTTCTCCTCATGGCATGACTGGAATTCTCCAGGTTTCAGCTATAATGTTTTTTGCATATGTTGGTTTTGTCAGGCCAATATATGTTGTGGAAGAAATTAAAAAACCAAAGAAAAATGTGCCTAAAGGAATATTTTTGGGCTTAATTATAGCAGCAATAATTTATTTACTTGTAACATTTGTTGCTATTGGCCTTGTTGGTTCGAATGTTTTAGGTTCTACAGATTCTCCTTTAGCCTCAGCCATTTCAATTACTAACTTCCCTCAAGCAGTTAGCATAATCACATTTGGTGCTATAATTGCAACATTTTCTGTCCTTTTGGGTGATGTTTTGGGCTTATCGAGGATGATATTTGCGATGGGAAGAAGAGGTGATTATCCAAAATGGTTCGGACATATAGAAAAATTTAGCCAAGCCCCGAGACGTGCAGTACTTTTCACTGGATTGGTGATTGGAGTCCCGACTTTGATTTTTAACTTAAGAAGTTTGATTCAAGTTGCGAGCTTCCTTATACTAGTTTATTTTGCTTTCATGAATTTGTCAGCAATAAAACTTGAGAAAAATTTAAGAAGATTTTCAATAATTTCCGCAATCGGGATTATAGGTGTATTAAGTCTTGCTTTCTCTCTATCTTTTTCTAGCATTCTGATAGGATTTTTATTGATTTTCTTTGGAACGGTTTATTTTTTAGTAAAGAAAAGAATTTGCTCTATTATCGCATAGGGCAGCCGACACCACGCTCAGCGTCCCTACAGTTTGCATACGTCTTCTATTACATCCAAAATCGCAAGTTGTAGGAGCTTACCCCCCAGTAGATAATCGACGCGAACGCCCTGCTCGCTCACCTGTTTTGCGTGTTGTTCAGCCCACGTATAGCGCTTGCGCGCTGACTTGAGCCCGACGAACCCGACCTCAGGATGGCGCTTGAAATCTGTGTGCTCGGCAAGCCTCGAGGAATCAGCTATGCCCATCGCTGCCCCTATGCTGACCTCTCCAGTTGCCGCATGAGGTCCCTCGAGTTCGACGACCTTGTTGTTGAATATCAAGCGGAGCCCGACTTTTTCCTCAAGTTCCTGCAGGTGCTCCCGCAACACATCGTTCCCGCCGTGAGCATTGACCAAGACAGCTCCCTTGATGCCTAGTGTCTTCTTTGCCGATAGTAATGTAGCCCGAAGCTCGTAGATGAGCTGCTCGAGCGTCTGGTGGCGCCCGGTATCGATGTCCGGCAACTCGTAGGACGAGTGGAGCACGCCCAGGAACCTCGCGCCCGTCAGCTTCGCTGCCTCGAGTGCGATATGGGAGGCTATCTTCGCATCCGTATCGGGCGGAAGGACTGTACCGTGGCGCTCCTCATGTGACCCAAGCGCCAGCAGGCCGATCTTGGTTTCCATCTCTTACACCTTTTCCAGACGTTTAGCTGTCTTGACCGCTGCCTCCACAGCCCTTCGCGCGAATTCGTTGACCCGCTCCAATGCCTGCAGACGAGTCATCCCTGGACCCGAGATGCCGAGTGCCACCGGTTTGCCGTAGTCAAGCGAGAGATCGATGAGCTTTCGAGAGGCATGCTGCATCACAATTTCGTCGTGCTTGGTCTCGCCCTCGATCACCGCACCTAGCGCCACGACCGCATCGATGTCCTGCCTCCCGAGCAACTTCTTCGCTGCCAGCGGTATTTCGAAAACACCTGGCACTAGGACCTCGGCCGCGACTTGAGCTTCTAGGAAGGCTGCATGGCGCTTTGCGAACTCGAGCATCGGTCCACAGATATCCCAGTGAAATTCGCTCGTCACTAGTCCCAACTTAACCAATTTTTCACCTCCTCAAAGGTCCGGCGTCTGGGCCTCCCTCTCGTTGCCCCGTGCCGGCCAGTTTCGTAAGTTCATCAGGCTTGAAAAGCAGATGATATACATTACGGGCGTGCTCCCTCGCGCGTTTTTCTGCCAAACCGGCGAGCTCCTTTTCGTCTTCGGCCTCATCCGCAAAGACAAAGACTTCGATCACGTGCTTGTTCGTGAGCAGCTGAGCCCAAATCAGACCCAACGAGGCCTCGTGGGCGCACTGCTTGTCGATGGGTGCCGCCCCTGGCATGCCGAATGCCATCACCAGGTCGCAGCCTTCATCTAGCAGTTGTTTGGCAGCCACGGGCAAGTCCTTAATTCCAGGGACTGTTCGGCGGACGAACTTGAGGCTGCAGAGCTGCTTCAGCTCGTCCATCGCGGCTTTAGCCATGTCGTAGCGGGCGAAAGTCGTGTCGAGGATGCCTAAGCGCTTCATCGTGCTCGCCTCCGTTTAGCATAAACTTCCACTATTTCGGCGGCCTTCAGACAGGACAGCCCTCTCTCCCCCGCGTACTCGACCGCTTTCCTCCAGCTTAGCGCGCGATTCGTGTCTGCATCGAGCATCTCGCAGATGGCCACTGCAGGCGTGAGACCAGCCGTTTCGGCGAGAGCGACCACGAGCTCGGTGTGTCCCTGGCGTTCGAGTACCAAACCATTCGCGGCCCGCAGAACCGGCACATGACCCGGACTCCGAAAGTTCCTCCCGAATTCCTCAGCCATGGACCCCTCTACGGCTTTAGCGCTGAGCTTTCCCAGCTCCCTAATCGTGAGCGCGCGATCGATGTCTGTGATGCCTGTAAAAGTTCGACGGTGGTTGACGGAGATCGAGAAGGCCGAGCGCTCGTCGTAGGGCAAGTCGTTTGGCTTCGTCGCCTCCAAGACTTTGTAGTGAGGTGAAGCTACATGGTAGATTTCGGTCAAGTAAGGCAGCCCGAGGTTGTCAGCTATGTGGGAATGGAGCGCCACGCATATCAGCCCACCTGCATCTCGCCTCATAGTCGCGACGTGATGGGGTTCCACGGCTCCCGCAGCTATTACCACGTCTACCTCGTTCTCGCGGTCCGATGCATCGTGGACGAGCACAAAGTTGCCAGCTCGAAGCGCTTGGAACGCGCGATCGATGCTCAAATTATCACCTCAACTTTCACCACATCACCATCGGAGAATTTTAGGCTCCTGCGGAGGTTCTTTGGAGCTATCAGTTCGATGACATCCGAATAATGGCTTCGGGAGGGTAGAATCACTGCGATCTTCGTCCCCCGGAGCGTTGCGGGAAAACATTTGACCGGCCCGAAGGTTCGCTCCGATGTCGAAAAGCCCCCGATCTGTCTGCCGGGTAACTCCATGAGCGATGCCCTGAGTTCCAGCGAGGCCTTGTCGAGCTTGAGGTCGAGCGTGCCAGGATACGGTTCGAAACCTAGCTTCTGTTTGAATTGCTGCCGATAGCCAGCCTGCCCCACGTAGTAGCTTCCTTCCCCTACGCCCGACACAACTTGCCCGACGAGCTCCAGCTTTCGCGGCTTCTCGCCCAGAATTGCATCTAGCTCCCTGTGTACCGAGCGTAAAGCTGCTAACCCTGCGGTAGTCAATCGCACGCTCTGACCTTTTGGTATCAGCTCACGCTTTATCAGACCTCGATTTTCGAGTTCGATAAGCTGCCGAGCCGCGGTCTGCCGTGATACGTTCAAGCGGCGCGCAAGCCAGCTCAACGAGAGTTTTAAACTACCGGAATGTGCCCCCTCTTTAGCTAATACCATCAATGTTTCAATGGGTGCCTTTTTACTCAAATTTACCCCTAATATCAGAGCGATGGAGACTTTTTAAATGTTTCCAATATCGTGAAGCGTCTAAAAAATGAGACAAAGACAAAATTTTCCTTTCTTATAAACTCCTTTCAACCAAAACGAATTCGATGATTTGTTAGAAGTGGATTTAGTAAGATGTAAAAAGTTTTAATGCCATCAGCCATCAGATGGATTGGAGGTGGCCTGATGGCGAAGGTGAAGGTTGGGGTAAATGGTTATGGAGTTATCGGAAAGCGGGTCGCAGACGCTGTGGCCCTCCAACGTGATATGAAGCTCGTAGGAATCTCGGATGTCGCCTCGGATTATCGCATCCAGGTCGCGGTAAAGAAGGGCTATCCGATTTACGCCTCGGTGAAGGATGCTGCGAGCGAGATGCGAAAGGGCGGGGTAGAAGTCGTCGGGACTCTGGTTGATTTGTTGAAAAAAGTAGATGTCATCGTCGACTGCACTCCGGCGGGGATAGGCGCCAAGAACAAGGCGACCTACAAAAAGGCGGGCGTCAAGGCGATCTTCCAGGGGGGCGAGAAGCACGAGCTCGTCGAGGCCTCGTTCGTCGCGCAGTGCAACTACGAAAAGGCGCTCGGCAAGGACTTCATCCGAGTTGTTTCGTGCAACACCACAGGGCTATGCCGGGTTCTGGGAGCTATCGACGAAAAGCACGGCATAAAGAAGGCGCGAGCAGTGCTCTTCAGGCGGGCGACAGACCCCTGGGAGAGTCACAAGAGCGGCATCATCAACACCGTCGTGCCGGAGGCTCACGTGCCAAGCCACCAGGGGCCAGATGCCCAGACCGTGATTCCGAAGCTTAATGTAGTCACAATGGCTGCGAAGGGGCCGTATAACCTGAGCCACATACACTTCGCGATGGTCGAGCTGAAGAGGCCGGCCAAAATCGATGCAATCATCAAGACCCTCGCGGATGCACCCAGGATCCTGCTCATCAGGGTGGCAGACGGGCTTCAGGGGCTGAACAGCGTCATCGAACTCATGCGGGATATAGGAAGGCCTCGAGCTGACCTGTGGGAGGTCGCGGTCTGGCAGGACATCGCCTCGGTGGTGAAGGATGAGCTATATCTGACCTACCAGGTGCACAACGAGGCCATAGTCGTACCTGAAAACATCGATGCAATCCGAGCCGCAACCAAGCTTGAGCGGGATGCCATGCGATCGATACGGAAGACGAACGAAGCTTTGGGCATCGTGAAATGAGGTGCGGGAGTTGGAATTCCCCACGCTAGACGAGGCGGATGTCTTAGGTAAGACAGTTTTGGTGAGGGTGGATATCAATTCACCCATCGACCCAAAGACCGGGGAGATTCTCGATGACACGAGGATACGCGAGTGTGTCCCCACGCTGAAGGAGCTTTTGCAGAAGGGCGCTAAGATCGTCGTGCTCGCCCATCAAGGACGACTAGGCAGCGAGGATTTTAAGCCGCTCAAACAACATGCAAAAAAGTTGAGCGGCTTACTCGGGCTGGAGGTCAAATACATCGCTGATATCTTCGGACCATCGGCTCGCCAAGCGATAAAATCCCTGAGGCCCGGGGAAGTGCTCCTTCTGGAAAACGTTCGCTTTTGCGAGGAAGAGACCCTCAACCGCCCGGCGGAGGAGCTGGCTAAAACTGACCTTGTCCGCAGCTTGGCCGGACTTGTGGATGTCTACGTGAACGACGCTTTTGGTACTGCACACCGCTCTCAACCCTCGCTCGTCGGTTTCGCGGTCCTGCTGCCCACATTTGCCGGGCGCCTGATGGAGCGCGAGATCAAGGGGTTGAGCCGGGCGCTTTCGCCTAAACGACCTTGTGTTTACGCGATGGGTGGTGCTAAGGTCGATGATGCATTGAGGATAATCGAAAACGCTCTCAACAGGGGGGTGGCCGACGAATTGATCACTGGCGGCTTGGTAGGGCAGACATTTCTCACAGCTGCAGGGCAGGATATAGGCAAACCCAACCTAAACTTGCTGCTCGAGAGGGGCTTCAAACGGGATATCGAGCGGGCAGGAAAACTGCTAGCTACGTATGGTAAGAGAATAAAAATGCCCGTTGATGTAGTTGTGGACGATCATGGAAAGCCGAAGGAGCTAACGTTGGAGCAGCTACCCACCGAACTGCCGATATGTGATATTGGTAGTCAGACGATAAAGGAGTACTCTCGGGTAATGGCTGGTGCGGGGACCATCGTCGTCGGAGGGCCATTTGGAATATTTGAAAACCCGATATTTGCGCGCGGGACATCGGAAATATTGATGGCGATGGCTAATTCAAGGGCATTCACGGTAATCGGCGGGGGGCATTTGGTGGCCGTCGCTCGGGCTGCGGGCATAGCTAACAAAATAGGGCACATCAGCACGGGCGGGAAGGCATGCGTTAGTTTTCTCTCAGGAGAGAAGCTGCCGGCCGTCGAAATGCTGATTCACGCCAAGCGCTGACTTTGCTGATGTAAAGTGATGTCTTACGTAAGACATTTTGTCTTAGCTAAGACATTGCTGAAAAATGAATTTTTCTGATTTTCAAGTCTTTTAACCCACTATCCTAACATCACAATTTTTGACGTTCAAGGAAGTTAATATCGGGTGCCTGGCAGTATAAATGAAATGTAAAATTAAAGGAACTAGGCGAGAACTTGGGACGCATCGTCATCATAGGTTTTGAGTCTGCGGGAATGACGGCAGCTGCAGCCGCGAGCATGACAGACCCAGCTGCAAAAATCACCGTCATCGAGCGCCGCCCCTACGCGATCTATCATCCTTGCGGCATCCCATATGCAATTGGTGGGGAGGTTCCAGATATCCAGAAGCTGATCGAGCCGGCCCCGCCACTGCCCAACGTCGAGGTCCACACCGCGGCCGAGGCGATAGCCCTAGACGCGAAGGCCAAGAAAATTGATGTCCAAGAGCTGAAGACCAAAAAACGCAGGACTGTCGAATACGACGCCCTCATCCTTGCGACCGGAAGCTACGCATTCAAGCCACCTATCCCTGGCATCGCCCTACAGGGAGTCCATGCCGTCAAAACAGTCGAGGATGGGCAGGCGATAATCGACGAGCTTGGCAGCGCGAAGCGAGCAGCTGTGATCGGAGCTGGCTCAATAGGCTTGGAGACCGCTGCCGCCCTCAGGAGCCGTGGCCTTGAAGTCGTGCTGGTGGATGAGCTGCCCTCGGTCTTGCCCAACATGCTCGACCCAGACATGGCTGAGCTCATGACGGAGAGATTGCAGGAGGATGGGGTTGAGGTGATCTGTGGGCAGGGCGTCAGGAAGATCTTAGGCAAGCAGCGCGTGAGCGCGATTTCGGTAGGAGAGAGGGAGCTGCCCGCTGATTTGGTAATCCTCGCGACAGGCGTCAGGCCCGAGGTCAAGCTGGCGAAGGAGGCAGGCATAAGGCTGGGCGAGACAGGTGGGATAAAGGTCGATAAGCACATGAGCACGAGCGCCGATGGGGTTTATGCCGCAGGTGATTGTGCCGAAACCTTCTGCACGATAACCAAGCGCCCGATGCTCAGCCAGTTTTCGACCGCGGCGATACAGATGGGCAAGGTCGCCGGAATCAACGCGGCTGGGGGCGAGGCCACGTTCGAGGGCACCCTCAACACGGCTGTGACCACCGCATTCGGCATGGAGATCGCATCCACAGGGCTTACGACGAACGCCGCCAAGCGGGCTGATATCGAACCCATCTCCGGGCGCATCAGGACGCTGGATAGGCCGCACTACTACCCGGGAGGAAGACCCATCACGGTGAAGCTCTTGGTTGAGCCGGAGGAGCACAAGCTGATAGGAGGGCAAATCGTGGCGAGCGATGGAGCAGCGGAGCGCGCGAACCTCCTCGCCTTGGCGATCAAAAAGGGCATGACCATCGAGGAACTCTCACGAATCGATTACTGTTATGTGCCTCCAGTCTGTGATGTCATCGAGCCCTTAGCAATCGCGGCCGAGGCGGTCCTGCGCAGGCTGTAGTCAATAGAAAATGAGTTACGTCGAAATATTTTTTACACTTTTATAATTCTGAGGTCCACCCCAAGCTCCTCTGCCGCTCGCTCGAGTTCTCCCCATACCTCGTCCGAGATTGGGATGCCCTCCCGCAAGCGCCGCTCTCGTATTTTCCGCTCAGGTTCCCCTGGAATCATTATCTCCTCGACGCCTGGGGCCTTCCTCGACGACTTGATTTGCTCGATGAACTTCCGGGCTTGGGATAGAAATTCCCTCCTTGTAACGAAAGCCCCTGGGTCGACGGCGATCATGAAATCACCCTTCGTGCAAAATCCCTCAACTGGTTCAAGCGTGCCAACCACATTCTTACCGACAGCGGCCTTGACCAGCGGCCCGGCGAGCAACTCCAGCACGAAGGCGAGACCATAGCCCTTGGCCCCGCCGAACGGGCTGAGCGCCCCCTCCAAGCCCTTCGCTGGGTCTGTCGTCTGCCGCCCTTCCCTGTCTATCGCCCAGCCCTCCGGGATCCGCTTACCCTGCTTCATAGCATCCACAAGCTTCCCTCGGGCTGCGACGCTCATCGCCATGTCCAGGAGCACCGGCGGCTTCGTCGGCAGGCCGATGGCGAGGGCATTCGTGCCTAACAAGGGTTCAACCCCTCCCCATGGGTGGACCAAAGCATCAGTCGTGGTCGTGGCCAAGCCGATCAGGCCCTCCCGCATTGCGAGCTCTGCGTAGTAGCCCGCGATCCCGAAGTGATTGGAGTTAGAAACACCTACCGCGCCTATTCCCTGCTTCTTCGCCTTCCGGATGGCGAGCTTCATCGCCCGCGTCGCGACGTGATGGCCTAACCCGTGGCCCCCGTCGATCAAAGCCGTGGCTGGAGTTTCCTTGACTACCTTCACCTTTGCCCGAGCGATGATCGTTCCACGCTTCAGCCCCCTGAGGATGTACGGCAGCCTCAGGATGCCATGCGAACCCAAGCCGCGGAGATCCCCCTCAGCCAGGACTTCGGCGGTTGCATCAGCTTCTTCCTTGGAGGTATCGAGCTTCCGCAGAAGCGCACGAATGATAGCTTTTTCCTGCTCGAACGTGAGGATCAAATTCAGCCCCAATTCCTGTTAGCCGTGGGTCTATTAAAAATTGGCATGAACCATATCTTGGTTGTTTATCTCATTGATGACTTTACCGTCCCGAATTATGATCTCCCTGCCCCCAGAGGACCCATTCTCGTAGTAGAGCACCCAAGTCAGCCTAGGTGCCGCCATAGACATCTCCCCTATAGCATTCAGCACGAGTTCGCGCTCGCCGTCATCGCGGACCTTTGTGAAGCCCCAGAGCGCGTCTGGCGGAGTTAAACATTTTAGAATATCAGATTTCCTCCAAAGTTTGATGCGCTCGCCACTCGACCTCCGAGGCGCGTTGTATTTGCGCATGACCCCTTTCAACAGCTCGAGCTCTTTATTTCCAACCGCTTCCTCGGTTTGGTAGTGCAGCATTCTACTCATCGCACCCACCTCCGGCTTGAAAGGAGGCGCCTTATAAAGAAAAAACGCGCTTCGCGGAAACTGAGTTAAGCAATTCTCAAAAGTTTTTTCTAAGAACTTCGGACGCTCAGCGTCTACACCACTCAACTACTGCCCTAAAGAGTTCATCGCCATTCGCTGGCTCGAGCACGAACTCGTTGCCCCGCTTGCTGTAGCGCTCGACCACCTGCTCTGGGTCAGCAACCTCCAGCTTGAATCGTCCAAGTTCCTTGAGCCCAACCGGCATCGAAATTAGCCCTGTTTTGTAATGCATGCTGTATGGCGCCCGTACATCGCCCATGGGCTTGATGATCGAAGCGTCCAGCAAAACCTTGTCAACTCGCTCCTCCTTCTTAGCCGTCTCAGCCGTGGTCAGTCCTAGCAGGCTCTTGGCCACCCGCGCCTCGACGAACCTCACGATGTCGGCATAGAAGGTAAACATGTTACGCTCCCTCCTACCTGCCTTCAGTTCGAGCGGTTTGTAGTCCTTCGGAAGCTCGTGGGGCTTGAACTGCGCCCATATCTGGAAACCCCTAGAACCGCTGTACTTGATCGCGGGTTCGATGCCATAGCCCTTCAGCACTCCGTAAGCCTCCCTCACCACATCTTTCGTCTTCTCTATCTCCACTTTCTTGCCGGCGTCGAAGTCTATCACGAGCCAATCAGGCCTGTCCTCGTTGATTCGATGGATGTATGGGATGAAGTCTATGCCATGGACGTCTAGCCACCGCTGGATGTCGTTCGAGCTCTTTATGGTAATATACTTGGGCCCGAGCTTTCGCTGGAGCCAAGCTCGCTCGGTGAACAATCGGAAGACAGAAACGTACCTGTCCTTACAGAACTCGAGTATGGCATCGACGACGTGGGGATAGTACTGCTTAGCCCGGTAGACCTTGAGGTAGTCCTGATTCAGCTCCCCACGAACCTCCCTCCACCTGTGGTCGAAGTACTTCCGCCCGGCATCTGTGATAGTATATTCCTCTGCCTTGGTTTCAACCAGGACCTTTTCGATGAGTGAGTTCAGGAGCTCCGATGTCTCCTTTTCCGAGAATTTCCTGCCGGCATCGCGCGTCAGCTTCTCTTGGATGTGATAAAGGTCGACGAATTTGCCCCGCCGCTTTATCGCAAGCGTCATGAGTACGTAATCTTCTGGCCCAGCCCTAGCCAACAAATCACCTTGAGCCTAGCTCACGATCTCTTTAAGCTTATCTCCAAGCAGCCCCTCAGCACATTTCCAGCAGATGAAGCTCGCCTTCGGATCGCCGGGCCTCATGATTTTGACATATGCGGCGTCGTAGCTCATAATCTGAATCGCCTTTCCACAGAGCTTGCACTTTGGACCCTTCGCGGGCATGCTTCAACCCAGTTAAATTATTGCATTTGGGTATAAGTATTCAAAGAGGCGCTGGGTGACCCAATGCTCCCAATCTTGAAACCTCCTAAGCTGGACCTAAATGAGCTGGCCCGATTGCAGGAGAGAATAGCTAAGCGGGTGATCACCGAGGACCGCATCAGAAAACTGGAAACAGTTGCTGGTTGCGACATCTCCTTCGCCCGAGGAGATCGAGCTTACGCTGCATGCACGGTGTTGGACTACAAGAACGTGAATGTTTTGAAGCAAAAGACAGTTGCCGTCAAGCTCAGGTTCCCGTACATCCCAACTTTCCTGGCATTCCGCGAGCTCGAGGGGATGTTGAAAGCTATCAGAGGGCTCGATGCAGACGTTTATATGGTTGGTGCTCAAGGGTTGGCCCATCCCCGCCGAGCTGGCCTAGCGTGCCACCTTGGGGTAGCGCTCAATAAACCGACGCTGGGAGTGGCGAAGAACAGGCTGTGCGGAAGCGTTGGGGAGCTTGGGCGGGAACGCGGCGCATACTCGCTGCTGAGAGACGATAGGGAGGTTATAGGTGCCGTGCTCCGAACCCAGCCCTCCGGTAGGCCTGTATACGTGAGCGTCGGGCACAAGCTCTCGCTTAAAACCGCTATCAAGATTACCCTCGAGACGACGCGAGGACATCGCATGCCGGAGCCCCTGCGAGTCGCCCATGAGCTCGCCACCCGTGCGATGAAATCCCGTTAGGCGGGTTTTTAAGGCTCAATCTCAAACTTTGAACCATGAAATTTGCAGCAAACGTCTGGTACGGGGATAGGCCCCTTAAATCGACATTCGAAATGGCGCAGAGGCTCGGGTTCGACTACATCGAACTTTCTTTGGACTACCCATGGCCGGACCACCTGACAAGTGAAGAGATGAAATTGTTTGGAAAACTCAAGGAAGAGTACGGGCTGGAGATAGCATTCCATGGACCTTGGGCCGGGAAAGCGCTCTACCACCCAAGGGATGAGATCTCGGATGCTTGCGTGAAGGTCTACAAAAAATGCTTAAAATTTGCCGGTAGATTTAATCCCCTATATTTCAACTTTCATCAAATGGGATATGTCTCAACTTCTGGATTCGAAGAAATCAGGAAAGAAATTTTTTGTAAGGCGTTGGAGACCACCCGTAAGATAGTAAATTTTGGGAAGGGTTTTCCTGTAACGATCGAAAACAATCCGAACCGCTTCTTCGGACACCCAAAAGATATCAAGCTCCTTCTAGATGAAATCAAAGACCTAAATTTCTGCTTTGACGTCGGCCATGCTATCGTATCAAAATGGGAAATCCAACGCGGCAAAAGCGGATCTACTGAAAAACTGGGGGTAGAGGATTGGCTCAAACTCTTTAAAGATCGAATTTTGACCGTACACCTCCACGATTGCAAAGTTGAACGCGACTCAAAACCGGTGGATCATTATGTAATCGGAAAGGGAAACCTGGATTTCGAAAGCATAGCCAAGGCAGTCAAGAAGACTAGTTGCAAATACATCCTCTTGGAAACTTTCTACAGGGAAAGAGGTGTTTACGCTTCCGAGGAGGACCTTAAAAACAATTTAGAATTTTGTAGGAGTTTGATAAAATAAAGCTCAAAATGCGCGGATTTAACGAGAAGAAATTGGGGCTCTCCTCCCTGCTGTTTCCGAAGGCGTCCATTGAGGATACGGTCAAATTTTCGGCGGGGCTGGGCGCGAAATGCGTTGAGGTAATATTTGATATCCCATATTTTCCGCCAGATTTCGATATGAAGGAATTGGACCGCCTGAGGGAATTGATAAACTCACACGAACTCGAGGTCTCCGTTCACGCGAGTATTTGGGACATAAACCCGGTCAGCCACTACCGCGAGGTTAGGGAGTTGGCCACGGCCCAGGTGAAGAAAAGCATCGATGCATGCTATCACCTGGGTGGAGAAGTAGTAGTTACACATCCAGGCCACTGTTCGGTCCTGGAGGTAAAGGCGCTGCTTAGGGGGGCGAGGGATCGATATCGTGAGTTCGTCAAGGAGTGCTGGAGACACGCGCAGGAGCGAGGAGTCACCTTCACAATAGAAAACATCGACCGGGCAGACTTCCCCTACTCGACGGTCGATGAGATAAAGCTGCTAGCCCGTGAATTTGACGGGCTGGGAATAACATTCGATATCGGCCACGCCTACCTCGCCAGGCGTAGGGAGGGATCGAAAGTTCCAGAAAAAGAAATCGTCGAGGCCATCAAGAAAGCCGGAGGTGATTTAGTTCACATCCACATTCACGACAACAAGGGACTGAGGGATGACCACCTCCCTCCCGGAGACGGAAATATAGATTTCAAGCCGATAATCAGTACTTTAAAGTCGATGAGGTACGGCGGACAGTTGGTGGCTGAGCTCTGGGATCCAAAGAACCCCTTTGAAACAGGGAGGAGGGGCCTAGAAAACATTAGGAAGCTGTTGGGGCCTAGCTGATCTCCGCGATGACCGTGGTGAAGACGGGCCCTCGGACATCGATGCGCTTATTGTTGTCCGTGATGTAGCGCTGTGCGGCCTTATCGAGGGCGAGGTTGATGTCGCTGAGCAACTTCACTGTCTTTACAAGAACCTTCACCTTTCGCTTCCTCTGCCTCGCAGCTTGCTCGATCTCGTGCGCTGCTAGGGCCGCGAACGCATCCATGTACCTGATGCCAGTTGAAACCCCCCACTCACGGACCGTGTTCAGGAACTTGTCCTTCTCCCAACCCTTTGGCGGCACGCCTATGAAATTGCCATCGTGCACGTAGATCGTGTTGAAACCAGCTGGGCCGATGAGTTTGGTGCTGCGCTCTGGCTCCACCACGCTGACGCTCACGCGCCTGCCGGAGAGCTTGCCATCAAATGCTTTAAACTCGCATGGACTCGGCTCGTCGGCGCGCTGCTCGGCGACCCTTGTTATCGCCTGGGCTATCTCCTTTCCGACATCACCCTCAGGCATTCGCGCGAACTTCAACATGCCCGCGAGCTGAGCGTCCGCGAAGACAGTTGGTTTGTAGAGGTATGGATATACGAGCGCCCGAATATCGGTCTCGCCAGTCATCACCATCAGCAGACGCTCGAGCCCCATCCCAAAGTTGAAAACTGGATAGGAAATTCCGTACTTGCTCAGCGGCACCGGGCTGTAGAAGCCGGCATCACCGACCTCAATGTATTCGCCCATCTTGAGATGTCTGATGAACACCTCAAACTCGGCCCGCGGCGCGTAGTACTTCGAGGTAGCCTCCTTGACCACGAGCTTGACGTTGTCGAAACCGAGCTTGCCCAAGAGCTGCTTGACGAGGTGCTTACCGTCCTCCAAGCTCATCCGCTCTGCAGCGACCACGAGCGAGGCGGTCCATGAGTCGTAGAGGTGCGTGGAGTCAAGCTGCTGTTCCCTCCTGAACTTGGGACCTATGGAGAACAGCTGGATGGGGAGAGGCTCCCTTTTGATCAGCTCCCGTAGCACTGGAAACCAGCCAGCCGAGATGTGAGACCTCAGGGTCAACGAGGTCGGGACTGGCTTCAACTCCTTGAACTCCTTGAAAAGCGAGATCAGCGCGGTCGCCTGGCTCTCCTCTATTTTGAGTTCCCTGACCATCGTCTCCACAAAATCGTCAGAGGAAATCTTGCCCTTCTTGTACCTTCGGAAGATGTCCTGAAGGCGCTTGAAGTTCTTGAACCTTGGGATGATTTTTTTGATCTGTTGCATCCGGCGCTCGCTCAGGCCTATGTCGGGCCTATCGAGCCCTGCCAGGAAGAAAATGCGGTCGAGAATTACAGGGGCTTCTGGTCCGTATTGGTTGAAGACCTCCCCCTGTTCGATAATCGTCGGCACCATCACCTCCTCGAAACCCATCTCGAGCATGGCCTGCCTAACCTTGAGGATGAGTTCGAAAAGCGCGTGCGGCCTTCTCCTATCGACCAAATTCAAAAGTTTTCCATACTTTTTCATCTGATCGGCAGTCTCAAGCCAAGCTTGCTCGTAATCCTTTTCGGCCTTCGCCCTGATTTTTCTTGTATCGAACGTTGCAATCTACCTCCTCGCCCGTTCAGCCCGCTTGAGGGCGCTCTCAAGCCTTTGCTGCCTTATCGCGGTCGTGAGGTCGCCCCTAGTTTTCTCGACTATTCCCCTCACCATGTCCTGCCTCCGCCTCATGCCCGGCAGAACCGCATCTGGATAGTCGAATTCCATCAACAGCTCGAGGATTTCCTCCATCAGCTTGAGCATTCGCTCGGCCTCCGAAACCTCATCAGCTCTGATCAAGTCGAGGGCATGACGCCTGAGCTCGCCGGCGACATCTGCGAGGCCCGCGAGGTAGGGCTTGTAGAAAACATCGAGTTCCTTGGGGGTGAGTAGTTTTCCGTTCCAGATCAGCGCCTGAACTAGAACGGCTTCGCAGTACTCCTGATAGGCCGAGAGGATGGTGCCTGAATCAGCTAGGTGTGGTTCGGCCCTCACCGCCTCCGCTAATATCACCAGCACCTTTCGGGCTTTGGCGAGCATTTCTTTGGCTTCGGCCTTGTCCTTCCGGTGGACTGCAGCTATCGTTCGAGCTGAGGCCCTGATGACTTCTCGGGAAGCATCGAGCACCTCCTCACGGAGCTTCTCCTGAGCATCGAAGTATTTTCGCATCCGTCCGATCATTTCCTTCAAGTCAAACCCCTTCTAATTCGATTTCATTCCTATTCAAGCTTGCCTTTTTTTATTTCTTTAACAAAACCACACGGCTGGGCTCCGACTCATCGATGATTTCATAGCCAGTTTCCCGCGCGAGTTCCTTGGCGAAGGCCTCTATTTCCGCCTGGCTGGGCATGTCCTCGATCTTCAACCTGGCACGAGCAAACCCGACGTGCATGTATGCCTTGGGTTCAATAAAATCAGGTTCGGCCCGTTTGATGAGTTTTGCATAACCGGGGGCGTCCTTTAGGTTCAGGCCTTTAACCAATGTCAGGCGGATGACCTTTCGACATTTGAACGATGGCATCAACTCAAGGCTTTGATTTAGTCGTTTCCAACCATCATTGACCTGCGGCTGGCAAATCGCCTCGTATGTTTTGGGATCAGGTGCTACCATCGAGATGTAAAGTTGCGTCGGCTCCGCCACATCTTTAAGGCGATCGGGATGCAACCCGTTGGTCACCAAAAAAGTTGTCATTCCCCGCCTGTGGCACTCCTCGATGAGCTCGCTGATCTTTGGGTAAATCATAGGCTCCCCGGCAAGCGAGATCGCGCAGTGTTTTGGGTTTTGAGCCTCCTGCAGTTTTTTCTTATCTACCTCAGGATTTCCCCCAAACCCGCTCAGGAGACGCCTCTGCGCCAAAATCGCTCCATCTAAGATATCGCTTGGCCCATCTACCTCGCCCATCCAGCTCGGGTGAGTCACATCGATGTTCCGCCAGCAGAAAAGGCACCTATGATCGCAAAAGGGTAGGCTGGGGGTCAGTTGAAGGCAGCGGTGGCTTTGAATGCCATAGAATTGCTGTTTGTAACAGAAGCCTCGATTGAGCAGGCTCTTCCTCGTCCAATGGCACACCTTAACTGCACTATGTTTGTGCTCGCCCACGAAGCGATATCCGCTTCGCTCTAGGTCAGCCAGCTCAAGGGCCGAAATTGCCATCGAACCACTAAGTTTCCTTTGGTTTCAACATCTGCTCTAAAGCCTTTAACAGGTGTTTGTTGGCCTCGGCCAGCGTGCCCTCGCCATTCATGCTCGCAGCGCCAGCGTGACCGCCACCAGTGCCCTTGAACTGTTTAGCCAGCTCTGACATCAATTTACCCAGGTGCAGCTGAGTTTCTTTGGGCAACTCCTCGCGCACCCTGCTGCAGAGCCTTATCTTTCCCTTCTCTTGGGAGCCGACGACCGCGACATCTGCACCTACCCTGATCAACATCGCTGCCGCGTCGGCCTCAAATGAGCTCACCTCAGAAAGCGCAACTAGCCTCTCGTTGATCTTGTAATACTTTAACCTCTGGGCAGCCTTCAGCATCGCGATGCGCTTCGATGGGTCCTCCGGTAACTTCAATGCCTCTAAAACTCGTGGGTAGTCAACGCCCGCCTTGACGAGAAAATCGACTGCTTCAAACGTGGAGCTTTTCGCGAACCTGAATTGCCCGGTATCGCTGATGATGCCTGCCAATAGAAGAAATGCCACCTCAGGCTTCAGCCCAACACCAAGTTCACGGATGAGCTCAAGGATGAGTTCGGACTCCGATGCCGATTCCTCCCGAACCAGATAAAATTTCACAAACTGCTTCATCTCCTCGACAGGCCTGTGATGATCGATGAGCACTAGATCCGGTGCTCTTTGTTTGATTTGATCCCCTAGCGTCCCCAGGTGTTCGAAGCTCGAAGTATCAACCAACACGATCATGTCCACATCCAATGGAGGGTCTATGGCTATTTTTCGCCCAGTGACCTTCAAGAGGCTCTCGGAAACCCGGCTGATGCTCTCGGATGCGCCGGCTTGAGCCTCCGCGCCAAGTTGTCTGAGCGCATCGGCAAGTGCGATCGAGCTGCCAACTCCATCTGGATCAGCATTGTGATGGCAGAGTACAAGGATCCGCTGCCCTTTTTTTGAAGCATCGGCAAGAAATTTCGCGATTTCCTTCATGGACTTTCCGTTCAGTTTTATTGGGCGGCCTCGCTGCCTGGGGGCTGTCTCGCTTTGAGCGCTTCCTGCAATTTATCCCGCATCTCGCGAAGGCGCTCGACGACGCGCCCTTCCTGACGTTCAATAGTTTTTATACGGAGATCTAGGGTCTCCTTCCGCTCTGTCAGTTCCTTTTTAACGTCGTCGCGTCCCGCCTTGATCATAATTCCGCCCACGCTTTTGTAAACAGTTGCACCTTCCTCCAACTTGTCGAGTTCCTCAAGCGCTTGCTCCGTCTCATGTAGGGCTATCTCAAGCTGCTGCTTCTGAACCGTCAACGCCTGGGCCTGTTGCTGGACCTGTTGAAATTGCGCTATCTGATGGCGCAGATGTTGTGGTAGTTCTTCCATCTAATCCCTCCTTGCTTTGATGACATCCCGCGCCACTATCGCCCAGCGCAGGAATGAATTCAAAGCCGCGCGAAGGGCCGCTGTATCCTTTGCATCTATCTCTAGACATAAAACGTTTTTCCTGCGCGTGATGCTGGCCCTGCACCTAGCGGAATCGGGCAGTAGCTCCTCAGGCTTCAGGGAACTATGTACTGCTTTCGCCTCCTTTTCGCCTTCGAAGATGAGTTCCACGCTGGCGCTGGCTCGCTTCGCCTTCGCCACTAAATCGCCTCGAAGTGCTTTACATGCAATATCGGGCCAACTGGCTCGGTGTTTGGGCCTGCATGGAATTGAATTCTAAGTTCTCTATTTTCGTTAACTATAGCAACGCTTCCAGAGCTCGGCAACTCCTCTATAAGCGGTAGCTCCCATAACTCGCCGATGAGGCGGGCAAAGTTTCGCGCCCTATCCTGACTGCTTGCCACGATTTTAACGTCCACGAGTCGAGCTTTCTGACCGAGGTCTTTTTGGAGCTTAACTTCACCCAGTTCGATTCTGGCGTCCAACCATCGCCAGCCAGCAGCATCTAAAAAGCGCAGCTCCGTTGGTCGGTCGGTACAACTTTCGATAATCATGATTAATTTATGATTGAGGGAGTTTGCCAGCGACGCGAGCTTTCTTATCGATTTAACTCCTCGAGGCTTGTATTCAGAATTTGGTAGAACTCTCTCCAACTCCCGACCCAACAATCGTGCACGATGACAGGGTCGTCTGGAAGTTGTGATCAGCATCTACTTCGCCTTGACTTTGTGGACGACCTCCGAGCGCAATTTAAACAGAATTCGCGAGCCGCAGTGGGGACATCTCACGAGACCAGGTTCCATCTTCTCGAATGTCCGATTACAGCTGCCGCATCGATACATCCAAATCCCCCTAGCCTTTGTTTTTACCTACAGGACCTACCTCAGCTGGTTTTGCTGCAAATGTTGATGGGACATATGCCGCGCCGGCGAACTTTACCCCGCAGCGACGGCACTGCCAGATCGCGGTTCCCATGCGCTTGACTTTTAGAGCTCCGCAGCTTGGACATTTCTGTGGCTGCCTCTGTTTACTCTCTATCTCTACGACCAACTTGCGCGCTTTCGTACCGTATCGTGGGCCGAACTTGCCGGCGAGCCCAACTTTTTTCGTCCGTCCCATTGGACTACCCTATATGTTTGCGGAGTTCTACAGCTCGGCTGTGAGCTAGCTCATAGGCCGCTTCGAGCTCCTCCGGGGTAAATTGTCCAATCCCGCCCTTTTGCATTGCGCAGATGCTTCCATCTTCCGTCGTCGTTATTGTTATCCGTGCGTCCATCACGTTTTCTTCATCAAGGCAGGGATCTACCATCAACTCCCCATTTATTTTCGCGATGGTGACCGTTATTGGCTTCTTCGAGATCGGGAACTCTGGCAATACCCAGTCCTTTACCTCATCCGTTTTCATGCGCCAAAGTGCCGCTATCGCCGCCAGAGCTGAGGCATCGATCAGGTTTCCATCGTGGTCAAGCACATGGATATCCACGAATATTGCCCATACTTCCTCCCCAGGGGTTATCGCGAGCTTTTCCAGATCGATTGCTTCGGACTCGCGTATGCCCCGATCAACAACTCGGGCCAACTCGATAGCATTCTCATCCGGTCGACCCGGTTCAAACGTCGGTGAGGCTAAAGGCACAAGCTCTGCGTTCACCATCAGCACACCGCTGTTCGGCGTGTCAGGGAAGGGCTCAGCACGTTCGATTTTTACGCCCACCAATACCTGCGTACTGCCGAGCTTGACGAGGGCGGAGCCCTGAGCAGGTTTGACCAATCCGGTTTCGATGGATGCTTGGCGATACTGGTCAAGTGTACGAGCATCGATTCGCTTTTTCTGGCGCGCGAGGTCTACGATGTAGTCGCGCTTAACACTCGAGACTATTTCGTACATTTTCATTCCCCCTCCGATTTGATAGAATATTTCTCCCTCAGGGCCTGCTTTTGTGCCTCATAAATTTGTTCGCAGCCCCTAAAACCAAGGGCGAGGGCCTGCTTAAATTCCTCGGGTGTAAAGTTGCCGTCCATCTGTAGCAGGGTTATCAACTTTTTCCTGGGCATCAGGGCAATCGGCATGTCGCTCGTACCCCAGTTGTCCTCCATTTTGTTTAGGTCTAGCACGACGGTGCCGTCCACCTTGCCAACAGCAACCGCAGATATCAGGTCTCGCATAGGCACGCCTGCATCTGCGAGCGCAACAGAGGCCGCTGTTATCCCTGTAGTGCGCGTCCCGGCATTAGCCTGCAGGATCTCGATAAAAACATCGATAGCCGACCTGGGATAGAGTTCGAGAAATACCACCGGCTCGATCGCTTCCCTGCTGACTTTAGATATCTCCACCGAGCGCCTGTCTGGCCCGGGCCTCTTCCGATCCTCGACCGAAAATGGGGCCATGTTATAGCGGCACCTCAACACCGCTGTATCTGGCTGTTGAAGATGCCTAGGGTGCATCTCCCTTGGCCCGTAGACTGCTGCGAGAACCTTGTTTTCGCCCAGCTCGACATAGGCTGATCCATCAGCTCGCTTCAGGACCCCTGCTTGTATCTTTAGGGGCCTCATTTCATCGGGTAAACGGCCGTCAAGCCGCCTTCCATCGATGATAAGTTTTTCAGGTTTCTCCATTCACGTTCCTCCTTCTGATTTTACCTTTTCTAACATAAGGCGCACCCTATCTGTTAAGCCCGAGGTGTGCGCCTCCCGCTCGATCATGAGCAGGGCTTCAACTACAGCATTTACCATTCGTGGGTCTTTCCCCCATATCATTATTCTCCCATTTTGTCCGGCTTTGATCCGGCACCCGCTGGCGTTCTGTATCGTCGCTATCATGGACCCCTTCTTTCCTATGACGCGAGGGATCTTCGTCGGCACTAACTCCACCATTTTACCTCCAGTGACCCTGCCCATGCCAACTTCGCCCGCCTCGAGTTGAACTCGCATGAGCTCGTTCACGTCCTTTACCTCCGCTATTACGACATCCCCCATGCTTAGGTACTGGTCGATATCCTCTGTGAGCAGGTCGACCTTCCTATGCAAGAGGTCCGATACGAAGAGGTTGCCGACGTACGGCGAATTTAGGTCCAAGATCCAGCCCGAGTGGTGGGTGTCTATCACCACACCTATGACGGCATCCCCACGTTTCGGGATGTATCGCCCCTGGAGGGGAATGATGCGGATATCCTGTCCGTGCAGGTCCGCGAGCCCCACGACTGAGGCGTAAAATTTATCTCCCTCACGAAATGCCCCCTCCCGAATCGAATATCCGCCCTCCGCAATCAGTTGGCCAGGTACAACCAGCTCACGATTTTGGATGTGTATCATCTAAAGCACCTTGGTCTGCGCCTCTCCCCGCGTCAGCTCATTGAGTTTATCGAAGAATTCGGCCTGCACGCCCGCCGGGATCTCGACCACCGCTGCCCATGAACCATCATCCAACCACTGCTCTTGCTTGACGGTCGCGAACCCCTTCACGGCCTTTAAAGCCCTGCCTGTGTGGGCTGGAGGTATCTTGATCGCGATTCTCCTGATCTCAAACTTCAGGGGCAGGATCGGCTGCAGCGCCTTAACCATTGCCGGAAGCTGTTCCTCAGCGCTCTTGAAGACCTCGATGTGCACGTGCGCCTCCTCCATCGCGCTCTCGATGCGCGCGGGTGGGTGAGGCAGTCTAGTTTGGGGATTGATGGATCGCTTCGATATTAGTGTAACAACCTGCCTTAGTCTCTCGTCATGCATCTTCCGGCGTTGATCTGTGGTTATCTGGATTTCACCTCGGCGGATTATTTGTTCAGCGGCTTTCAGAGCATCAGTTGTGCCGAATGCTTTCTGCACCATTTCCCCGGATGCCTTTTCCCCCTTCTTCGAATCCTTGAAAATCTCGTCAATCGCGAGGACGTTCTTGATATCGACGCTCTGACCCGACCTTAAAACCAGCGCCAACTCTGGGTCGACCAATACCTCAAAGTTCGTGCCATGGCTTGATAACCTAGCGATTACCGCGTCCTCTAACTTCACCATACAGACCCGCTACCCCTCAGCGGGTTTTGGCCGGAGCTTTTGGACCAAGCTGTTTTATGTATTTTGCTATCTCGTCCGAATTCAGCTTCCTGAACTTCTTGGTCTTAGTGGGGATGATCGCCATCTCCACCTTATCGAGCTGAAGTTCGCCCTCGATGACATCGCGCAGCGCTTCCAACGCCAACGAAATTGCATCGTCCATTCCCATCTTCTCGTCGTACTTGCGTTCGATCGTCTCCCTGACGGTTGGCTCACCTCCACCTATAGCATGAGCCTTGTATGCTGCAACCACGCCGCTTGGGTCCGTCTCAAATAAGTGAGGGCCATCGCCATTGATACCGGCGATTAGAAGCCTCACACCGAACGGCCGCACGCCTCCATGTTGGGTGTAGAGTTGCTTGATGTCTCCGATGCGCTTCGCCAGTGTCTGCACGTTGATGGGCTCGTCGTAGCGCAGGCGGTTTATCTGGGCTTCTATGCGCGCATGGTCAATCAGCACCCGCGCATCAGCTATCAAACCCGATGCAGCCGCCCCTATGTGCTCGTCCACTTGAAATATCTTCTCGATCGAAACTTCTTCGACCAACTTTGTAGGAAACCGTTTTTCGGCAGCCAAAACCACGCCATCTTTTACCTTGATGCCCAAGGCGGTTAATCCTCGCTTAACCGCTTCTTGGGCGTATTGAACCTGGAAGAGCTTGCCATCTGGACTAAAGACGGTAATCGCTCTATCGTAGCCTGCACCAGGTGGTACAAAAGCCATTCCTCACACCTCATGACATGATGATTATGATGATAGCCATATTTTGTAAAGCGGAAGCGTATTTAACTCTTTGCTTGAGAGAGGGCGAAGAACTTCCGTTTAGCCGATTTTATGGTGCCGGAAACCCCTAAGACCTCAAACGATACTTTTTTGTTGCCGACCTCTCTCCTCGCAATTATCGCCTTGACCTCATCAACCTGTTTATGACCACACCTCAAAAGCCCGAGCTGTGAGCTAGCATCGTAGAAGACCAACTTTAACAGCGGCAGATTGAACTCTAGATCAGGAGCCCCGCGAAATGCAAGATCTAGTGCTTTGACGATGTCGTTCCTGCTCATCTCTGCGCCGATAATCTCAAATGCGATGTACCTCCGCCTTGGCCTCATCATGCCGCCTCTTCGCCAATTGACATCATGCCAGCTATAAATTCCCGCACGAGCCTAGTCGCCACTTCCCGCTTGGCCGGATAAGCTGTAATTTTTAATTCAACGTAGACAGCATCGCCTCCCTCCGTCAAAGCGAGCTCGCCTGCGTACGCCAGCTGCTTATCAAACCTTAGGTAGAGATGGCACGTTTCATCCACCCTTTCTGGTGCCGCGTGGCTGAGTTTATCCAGCTCGCCGACGCGCAGTTTCGATGTCATGCACGCCCAAAGCTCTCGCACGAGCTTCCGCTGTTTGATAGATGCTGTAAATGTAAAAATGGGATTGCCGTGGTGACCTTTGAATTTTCCCCTTCGAACTTCCACTTCATCAGGGAGCAGGACCCGCAGCGCCCCGAGCACCTTTTGTTCGTCCTCCGTCGCGTGCGCTAAAGTGCTCACGTTTGCTGTCCTAAACGGGAACTCCATAACGGCTCACTATCGTCTGCGGCGAGCTCGGACGCTTGGTCCGATTTTTTCGGTGCCCTTCCCTGTCCTCAGCAGGCCACGCGCGCGCCGCCCAGCACTCGTAAGCCCCCTGTACACGCGCCCGCGATGCGCGACATCAGTTATCCATTTGAAGTCTGGATCGTTTTGGATGACTGGGTGGTTTGGATCGAGCATGATGACCTCAAAATATCGATGCTGTCCATCATCGCCGAGTGGATAGGAATTGAGGACCTCCAAGTTTGGGTATCTCCGAGCGGCACGCTCCTCGGCTATGAGCTGGATGCTCTTCTTCGGCACGATCTTCCGAACTCCCATTCGCTTGGGCCTACGCCCCCGGTGTGGTCTCTGCTTACGCCTGCCGCCCTTACGAACTCGCGCGCGGACAACGACGACGCCCTGCTTCGCCTTATAGCCGATGGCCCTTGCGCGGTCCAACCTAGTCGGCTTTTCGACCCGAACTATCGCTAGGCCCTTCCTCCACTCCTGCATTCGTTTCCGCATGAGCTCGCGCACGTACTCCTGCGAGCCCCAAGCCTCTCTGATCTGTTTGTACAATCGATCGCCTCGACAATCACTTCACATTTCATGTTTAAACGACTATTTGCTCAGGGCCACTTTTATCTTCTCTGCAACGAGCACCGCCGCCCCCCGTTGCGCTTCGACGGTTGATGCACCGATGTGCGGCGTGAGGACTACGTTCGGCAGCTTGAACAGGGGGCTATCCTTCGGGGGCTCGCACTCGTATACATCCAGACATGCACCGGCAATTTTGCCTTTCCTGAGCGCCTCGGTTAGCGCCACCTCATCGACGACCTCGCCCCGCGAAGTGTTTATCAGCACCGCGGTTGGCCTCATGAGCTCCAGCTCGCGCCTTCCTATCATGTGGCGGGTCTGAGGGGTGAAGGGGATGTGTAGTGTCACGAAGTCCGATTCGCGCAGGAGCTCGTCGAGACCAACGTATCGCGCCCCCGTCCGCTCGACGAATTCAGCACTCCGCCCGACATCGAACGCCAGCAGGTTCATCAAAAATGCCTTGGCCCTATAACCGACTGCCCTGCCGATCCTGCCCGTGCCGATGATCCCAAGGGTCTTACCGCGGAGCTCGCTACCTATGAGCTGCGCTTTCTCCCATCTACCATGCTTCACGCTTGCATCCGCGCGCGGCAGCTGCCTGGCCAAAGATAGCATTAGCCCGATGACAAGCTCAGCCACAGCAATGGTCGGGGCTTCAGGAGCATTGATGAGTTCGATGCCTCGAGCGCTCGCGGCTTGAACATCAATATTATCGAGCCCAACGCCTGCCCTCGCGATAATTTTTAACTTTTTAGCAGAGTTGATTATTTCCTCAGTTACCTTCGTAGCACTTCTTACTACGAGCACATCGTAGCCTTTGATTTTCTCCAGCAGCTGTTTGGGAGTCAGCTCTGTTTTTACATCTACCTCGCCGACCTCCTTCAGCATCTTGATGCCGTCTTCATGTATCGGGTCTGTGACGAGAATCTTGACCAATTTAACCACACTTCCTACTTCATTGAGTTGGCTGTTTATCTCCCTTTGGCCGCGACTATCCGAATTACATCCCTGTCTTTGAGTACATAATCCTCACCCACCCGGCGTTTGGTGCGGGCGTCTATGGTGTGAATGAATGTTTCACCCAAGTCAGTGTGTATGATGTACGCGAACTCCCTCGCGGTAGTACCCTTTGGCACCAGGAAGGCGTCTGGCAACACGTTCCCTTTCTTATCTGTTAGTTTGTTTTCATCCTCGACTGGGTAGACGACGATCAGCTCGAGCAGCTCGTAAATCGCCTTCTCTATCACCTGTTGTACCCCGGTTGAGCCCCACTTCTTCAGCAACTTCCTCGTGAGTTCGAGCGCCCGTATCTGCTGCTCGGTGAGGGCCTCGGGCTTCAATACCTCGAAATTATCGCTACCAAGTTCGTACTTTAAGAGGCCTTTTTCCGCCGCCCGCCGCAACAGGAGCTCGGCTTCGGAGCAGGTGGGGACGACCAAGTACCCCTTTTCGCGAATGCGCTCGATATTCCTCTCGGCCTCTGGCAGGTCTGCCTTGTTCGCGGCGAACATTATTGGTTTGCTCACCTTTCTCAGCTCCGCCACGAAGCGCAGGAGATCATCATCCGACCACTCGTCCGGATTTGAGCGATCGACCCCAGCTTCCTTGAGCGCGAATGCGACATGCTTTTCCTTGACCCCTAGGCCGCTGAGTCGCTCGAAAATCACCTTTACCAGATCGAGTTCCTCGTACTTCGCTCGCCGTGCAAATTTAGGCCAGTCCTTTGCGAGCAGTCCACGTAGCCAAAGGGCTATCTCGACCTCGAGAAATCCCGTGTCCTTAAGGGGGTCATGAGCACCTGGAGGACATGGTTTACCTTCGGCATCCGTGGATCCAGCTGCATCTATGACATGGATGAGTGCCGCCGCCATTCGCAGGTTGTCGAGGAACCTGTTGCCCAAACCTCGCCCCATGTGCGCCCCTTCGACGAGCCCCGCAACATCAATCATGCGGACTGGCACGTATCTGATGCCGTCGATGCACCTTGAGTTCTGCGGGTTACATGTTAATTCGAACTCGCGGCACGGGCACTTGCTTCGCACGTAGGTTACGCCGACGTTGGCATCTATCGTCGTGAACGGATAGTTGGCAACTGGCGCCTCGGCGAGCGTCGCGGCATTGAAGAAGGTAGTCTTGCCCGTATTTGGCTTACCTACCAAGCCGAGCTCGAGCATGCTCAACCCTGCTCATAACAACCGTGATTTTTCTTGGGCCCGAAGCTGCGCAGCCCTTGTCCGACAAGCTGGGTCCGCAGCCGACTCGCATAGTCTGGCTCGATCTCGCCCTTTCTCTCTAGGAAATCTATGATCTCGAGTGCTTGTTTATCGCTCTCGCAGCGCCTGATGAAATCCACGACCGTTGGCTCATAACCCTGAACGCTGTGCGCCACCTTCTCGGCTTCTTTCACGCTCGTGCGAACTGCGCTGATTTGGACTGTGCCTGCACCGCTCATCTCCTGGGCTATATTCGGAAACTTCCTGCGAAATTCGTCCTGTGCGTATTCGCCCATGGAACTCCTCACTCGCTGCTTCCAGCCCTGCTTCTCATCCTTAACCACTTTCGCTTCTCCGTTTCAGGTCTAGCGAGCATCAGGGTATTCGGCGGCACGTCCTCATAGACCACGGCTCCAGGACCAACCGCCGCGTTCGGCCCAATTTTCACGCCAGGATTTATCATGCAATTGACTCCGGTTTTGACGTTGTCCGCGATTATCGTCCCAAGCTTCCTCCTCCCCGTGCTAACAACCCTGCCGCTGACTTTCATCTTGATCTCTTCTTCATCTAAACGAAGGTTGGCGATGGTGGTGCCTGCGCCCAAGTTACAGTTGCTGCCTATGATGCTATCGCCCACGTACGAGAGATGCGCCACGTGGGTGTTATCCATGATGATGCTGTTTTTGATTTCAACCCCGTTTCCGATTCTGACTTTGTCGCCTATGCTCGTGGATGGCCTTATGAAGCAGTTCGGCCCGATATCGCAGTTTTCGCCTATGTACGTCGGACCTTCGATGTATGAACCAGAGCGGATCCTCGAGCCTTCGCCAATGTAGACGTTGCTCTCGATGTATGCGCCGTGTTCGACCTTCCCGTGGATATCCCCCTTCTGACCCCTCAGGAAGTACTCATTGGCCACCAAGAGGTCCCAGGGCCTGCCTATGTCCGCCCATAGGTTCAGGGGCGAAACGAGGATCTTTTTGCCCTTGTTTATCATGATCTGAATTGAGGCGGTCAGCTCGTACTCGCCACGCTTGGACTTCTTGGTCTTTTTTATTGTATCGAAGATTTCCGGGGAGAAGATGTAGACGCCGGCGTTTGCTAGCTTGCTCTTAACCTTCTTCGGCTTCTCCACTATTTCGGTGACCCTATCCCCATCAAGAAAAACTATCCCGAACTGCTCTGGCTCTTCGACCTCAATCGTTGCCATAACACCACCGAAGGCCGCGTTGGATTTTACCTTCTCGTAGTGTTTCAGGAGTAGGTTTAGGGATTCCTGATCGACGAGGGTGTCGCCGTTCATCACCAAGAAGTTTTCATCTGAAACGAATTCCTCGGCTATCGAAACGGCATTTGCAGTTCCGAGGAGTTCCCGCTGGTGAAGGTACTCAAGCCTCACCCCTAGCCCGGAGCCATCGCCGTAGCGCTCCATTATCTGCTCCTTCCCATAGCCCACGACCATGGCCACCTCGCTTATGCCCGCATTTTTCAGGAGCAGGAGCACATGGTCTAAAGCGGGCTTTCCAGCTACTGGGAGCAAGAATTTAGACTTAGTAAAGGTTAGCGGTCGCATCCGCGTTCCAAGTCCGGCAGCTAGCACGACTGCCTTCATGTGATCCCAATTAATGTCTGGGAACTAACCTAATAAAGATTTCAAGATCTTGGAGGTTTTTTCAGCCACTTTTTTCACATTTTTTTCAATTTTTCCTCCAGCGGTTATCCGGATGTATGGCTCAGTCCCAGATGGTCTGACGAGAACCCAGCTGCCATCTTTGAAGGAAAATCTAATGCCATCGATGGTCAGCACATCGCTTATTCCTTTGAATTCCTTTCTCAACTTCGCCTTGAACTTTTTCATTGCCACTGTTTTTTTCTCATTTGGACATGTCACCTTCTTCCTCACAGTTGGATGCTCGGGTAGCTCATCGAGTAACTTTGAGAGTGGCTTTCCCGCCGAATCTAGCAATTCTAAGATCTTGGCGGCGGCAAGTGGTCCATCCGGCGCGAGGTGAACCATCGGGAATATCCACGCCCCACTCGGCTCCCCGCCGAAGACAGCTCCCCTCTTTTTGACTTCTGCTGCCACGCTGACATCGCCAACTTTAGTCCGAACGACCTTCCCTTTTTTGGCGCCAACGCTTTCGTCTATGATGTTTGAGGCATCGACGGTCGTCACCACGATATCGCCTTTTTTCTTAGCTTGACGTGCTGATATCAGCGCCAGCAATTTATCTGGCTCCGCCGCCCTACCCTTCTCATCAACTGCAGCTATTCGATCGGCATCACCGTCGTGGGCAAGCCCAATGTTAGCACCTAGAGATTTGACCACGTTACAGAGCTCTTGAAGGTTTTCGGGCGTCGGCTCCAGCCCCCTGCCAGGGAAGAAACCATCGGGCTGCGAGTTTAGGGTAATCACCTTGCAGCCGAGCTTTCTTAGAAGGTATGGCGTAACGAGGGCTCCGGATCCATTGCCGCAGTCGACCACTACTTTGTAACTCCTTTTCAGCGAAACCGTGTTCACCATTTTGTCTATGTATTCGGGCAGAATGTCAACCGATTCAACTTTCCCTATTTTATTCCAGGACACGGGCTTCAGCTTCCCCGAGAAATATATCGCCTCGATTTTTGCCTCCTGCTCAGGCGTGTATGCCATGCCATCGCTGCCCCAGAATTTTATGCCGTTGTACTCGGGGGGGTTGTGCGAGGCGGTGATCATGATGCCAGCATCCGCACCAAGGCGACGAGCGGCGAAGCTGACGGCGGGGGTCGGCACGATGCCAAGTTTTTTGATGTCACAGCCGCCTGAGAGCAGCCCAGAAACCAAGCAGCTCTCGAGCATGTCGCTGGATGTCCGGGGGTCCTTCCCTATGACGATGGTGCCCGAATTCCCGAGATGTGTCGCAAGGGCTAGCCCGAGGTCGATGGCGAGCTCTGGAGTAACATCCTTATTTATCACACCTCGTATCCCAGAGGTGCCGAAGAGTTTGCCCATTCGGAGCCCCTTCCTAGGCCGGCTCAGCTAATACCTTGGTCTTCCTGACCTCGACCCGCTTGACCGGGCAGATCTTCTTTATGACCTTGTAGATGTCTGCTGCGAGCTTGCCGAGAACAACCTCCTGCACGAATTGGTCGAACGTTCGCTCAGCCGCCCGGCGCTCGACGACCTCGTGCATTCCAGAGCGGACCGCCTCTAGCTGGGAACTCTGGATCCTCCGAAGGGTAGTCACCATCGAGCTAACCCTCATCTTGTAGCCATCCTGGGTCGTCACGGTGGAGATGTTATCGGCCTTCGTGGCCCTTCGCCTGACTTGGCTTCGCACGTAGTCCCTCGCCATGTCGTGCCCAATGAACTTCGTTACCGCGCGATTTCCCTCGACCCCCTTCACCTGAAAGTAGAGTTTGATGTGGGATTTCGAAAAATCGTCTATGAGGTCTCCGAGCGTCGTTTCCAACACACGGCCGGAGAGCTGGCGCGCATCCAACGTCGGCGTCTCACCTATCTTTGCTCCACCGAACATTGTGGGTGCGATGATTTCATACCATTCCTTGGTCCGCCATGTTTCCTTGCCTACGCGACGCTCCCGCTTCTCCTTCGGTTTTTCCTCCATATTTTCACCCAGTTTTCATCCGCTCCATGATTTTTTGGGGCCACTTCTTTTGGTCGAAACCATGCTGGGCTAGAAAGCCCAACGCCCATCGGCTTGAACCAAATCCACAGCAGCCCGTCCAGATCTCTCTATCCTTGACCTCCTTTATCCTAAAGGTCTTGTTGAACTTTGTACGGTTGACGTTATATGAGCCGATCTCAAGCCATCCGTCCTTGTAGGGCAACCTCGCCTCTATATCGTATGTGGCGACATTTCGACTATCGCTGGTATCTTCCTCAATCCCACCCGTGCGCATATAGAACGGCGTGGCGACCAGCAAACGCCACTCGAGGCCCAAGTCCCTAGCAATTTTTATGCTTTTGTCTTTAACCGCATCCCTTATCTCGACCACGTCGTCCGGCTTCCCGGCGTATACAAATTCGATGCGCCTGAACTCCTGAACCCTCAACAGCCCCTCAACCGCTCCGCCCTCCCATCGGTAGGTCCAACCGCTCCTGTCAAAAAATTTGACCGGCATATCCTCTAACCTAAGCTTCCGGCGAGATAGAAGGTGGTAGAATGGCTCGCACTGCGCTGGCGCCAGCACGTACGCAGGTTCCTTCAGGCACTTCTCCAGCTCGTCCGTCGGCACCCGCCTGGTTAATTTGAGCTGTTTTTTGAAGTCGGCGAAGGCCTCTGGCTCGCGTGGAGGTGGACAAACATAATACATACCTTCCGGCAGCTCGTCCAAGTAGCCCGGCATCTTCTGTATAACCTCAAGCGGGATCAGCTTTGGGAAGAGGACCTCCTCAAACCCAAGCTTGAGCGCTATTTCCTCGACTATTAAGCCCTCCAGCGCCATCAGGAGTTTAGCGTATTGTGGGGAGTAAATCCACTGTCCGCGCCCGGGAAATTCCACTATCCAGCCGAGGCGCTTGGCCACCTCAAATGGATCCTCCTTGAATGGATGCTCAACCGGTGGCCCTTGCTGTACCACTTTTGGCGCGATAACTGGCGCACGCACTTTTGTGATAATATCAACAGCTTGGGCGACCAACCTATCGATGGCACGGCTGCGGAGGCTAGCCTCATTCAATTCGGGTAAAATTAGAGTTATGCTTATTGTTCTAGGTTCGATTCCTTTAGCTAATGCAACTTCCTCTTTATAAGAGATTTTAGATGGCAGGTCTGCAAGTTCGTGTCTAGCTTGTTCAGAAAGCGTTCCAGATACAGGAAGAACCACTCGATATTCAGACGCTTTTAACCCGCGCAGGCCGATCTTGTGTTTTTTCCCCAGTTCCTCGCTTAGAAGCTTGGTGAGCCTAAAAAGGGCATCGTGCGCGCGGACATACCTCCCAGATTTTATCGTCAGCTCAAGCTTTTTGCCCACGATGCGCCAATCATCAATATTTGCGGCCTCCGCCTCTTTGCCTCGAGGCGCGCCCTTAAGCAGCAAGGGTTTAGCTCGCGCTATTGCTGCCTCGATATCGGCTTTCGCGGGCCCGAGTTCGCCGCTGAACGTGCATTCCGCTCGAAGTTCGAATCTCAAGGCATCGCCCAATTTCTATGAAATTTATGCTTATGAAAACCTTCCGTCGTAACCTTGACTTTAAAGTACACTTTCAGCTGTTGAAGTACAGGAAAGTAGGTCCTCGAGGGTGGCTAAAAGTGTCTCGATCCTGCCGTCCATCTTCATCTCAGTGGTAACTTGCCTGCCTTGCGCCAGAGTTATCACCCGAATGCTCTTTGGCACTTGAATGTTATCCGGGCCAAGTGCCACAGCGATCGCCCTCGAGATCGAGTTACTTTCGTATGCGCAAACAATTTTGGCCCTCATCCTCATAGGCACACCTAAAAAGTTCCGGGCTTTACCGTCCCAATTTCCTCGCCAGTGGGCTTCAACTTCATCGAGCCAAATTGAACCGCTGCAATCTTTTCCCCATTTTTGACAGAAGTGATCACGGCCATTCGGTCCCGGGCATAGTCTATCTCATCGATTATCCCTATGCCGAGCAACGTATTTGAGCGGTCCACCAAGCCGACCAAGACGTTTTGCTCGCTGCCCCTGATGATAACTTTTATCAGTCCAAACTTTTCCTCCAACCCCCATATCATCTTCTCATCCAACGGGCTTTCGGTGACCACGAGTAGGCCTTCAGGTATTTTTTCCGCGTAGACTATGGACGCCTGCACATCTAGGGTTCTAGGATCGATGGGTTCGCCAGTGTGGTAGTAGCAACGCTCGAGTCCCACCTTTCGCAGGTCGAGCACGATCCTGCTCGAGCCCTCAAAATATCTAGCTAGGGCTAGCCAGCGCAGGAGGGTCCGCTCCACTACCGATCGCGATCGAACTTTTTGATACACAGGTATCTTCCTGACCTTCAGATGAGGAACAGCTATCAGCAGATGCTCTAGTTCCCTCCCCCGCTGGAGCGCCACCAAGAGGTCGGGGTTGAGCAATTCCATCGCATAGGTTTGAAGCGCGCGGCCAGGCCCACCCGAAATCCACCCCGGCGTGTTCACGATCACCATATCGACCTCCTTCAAGCCAAGTTCTGCCAACTTCTTCATGCCAACGGTGAACTCGAGCATATGGTTGGAGGGGGACATCGAACCGACGAAGTATGCGGCTCGGGTCGGCACCTCATTTAGCAAGCCAACCGGCCGCTCGAAGATGCCTATCCCCATTGTGCTGGGTGGCCCAATATCGGACTGACCGACATCACAATCCAAGGTGGCGACACGTATCCCATGTTTCAACAACGTGTTCGCGGTATAGGTGGCGAAGAATGTCTTACCCACGTCGACGTCACCTATAACCATTATGAGGCGCGGTTTCTCCTGAATGATCTCCGCGATGAGCTCGTCCCACTCGCGTGAAATGGTGCGCTCGGCCAGCCTCTCCACGCTTCCGCTTTCTCCGAGTGTATACTCAACGATGGCATCGGTCTCGACCTCCAGCGGCAAGGATTTCGCGCGCGGCAACACCAGCTTGCTGCCCTTTTCGTGCAGCCCCCCGCTTATCAACACCTTGCCCTCTTTGACCTGGAGGCTCAACATTCCCTCGAGCCTTACCACATCGCCCCGCTTCAGCTCAAGCTCTGGCAAGCCCTCACTTCCGGATTTCCCAGGTAGGTCTCTCCTTGTCGAGTACGCCCCGCGTCAGCAACCTTACCTCGCGTACCTCGCTCGCCGGCAGGGTCAGCTCCTCATACCACTTCGGCCGTTCAAATTGCCTGCATTCGACTAGCTTTATCCCTTCGGGGGTGATTTGTGCTACCTTACCCGCGACGGCTCGATTGTCCCTCAGGATGACGGTGATCTCACTTCCCTCCTTCAGCTGTCCGAGTTCTACAGGCTTTACGACCGCGGGCAGCAGGCTTGCGATGATGCCTGAGTAAATGGAAACCCTTTGATACATTGCCCAAAGTTCAGAGGAGATGGCCTCGAGCGCCCCGGGGTCGTTGCCGTAACGCCGGAGGAGTTCGATTATCTCCTCGATGAGCTTTTGAAGTTCACTCTGTTCAAACGTCATACTATGCCTTCACACAATTTTGTCCGAGGCTTTTAAGTATCACGCGCTGCCCGCCTCCGCGAAAGCCTGATCTAGCTTCACTATGAACTCATCCATACGTTCACGAGGGATTCGAGCAGCTGCGGAGACGTCGTGGCCCCCACCAGACCCCCCGACGGCCTCCGCGACCTTCGCAAGGGTTCGCCCGACGTTCACACCTTTGATCGCCAAGCTGGGTGTCGCCCTAGCTGAGACCTTGAGCCTGTTCGCGTTTATGTCAGCCATCCCGACCACCGGGCGATCTGCCGCCACCAGCCCCGACTCGATCGCTAGCGAAAGTACCTCACCCATCATTGTCGGGCCGATTGCGTCGCCGGCGTAAACATGGCACATCCGTGGAGTGAACTTGAACGCATCCGAGTGAGATGTGAGCCAGCTGAGCGCCTCCACAATTTGCCCTTGGTAGCTGCGGAGCAAAGTGAGCGCCTCCGCCTGCGCAGCTTGATCACCCATCGCTGCCGCAAATCCGAGCTCGGGCCTGCGCAACTTTCCACAGGCGTCCAGCATCGCGGCGTAATCTCGCACATCCCGCGGGCCAGCGACCTCTTCTATGGCCAGCGTGTACAAGGGACCCCAAAGTGTATGGCAGAATTCCTCATTTTCCGCGAGCTGACCCACTTTGGCCAGAAGTGCACGCCTTAACTTTTCCTCGACTTCTCGGTCGAACTTATCTATTATATTTTCCTTTTTGATATCGAGCCCATCGACGAGCGCTTGACATGCTGCTGGATCGCCGGAAATGCCAGGTAGGTACGGTCTAGCGGATAGCCTCAGGCACTCGACGACTGGAAAAATGCTGCGCCCGATGAGCTTCAGACCCTCGCCTATGCGCAAAAAATCGAGATCGGTGGCCCGCTTGATCAATGTCTCATTCACGCCGGTGAAGCCAGAGAAGAACTCTTGGCGGTCCCCGATCGCGCCGACCGCTACCAGCACGATGAGTGGTCTAAAGCTCCTGTCGATATGCTCGACAACCGAGTAGGCGACACCTGCCGCGCTCACATCCTTCGCGCCGTTCAGCCCGCAAGCATGCGGGTTCAGGTAGGCAAGGTTAGGGTGTTCCGGGAGCTCCGCGGGATGGTGATCCAAGATGAGCACGCCGCGCTCCTTCTCCAAGATGAACTTTTGGACCGCCGAAAACTGTCCGCTGCCTTGATCTATGAACACGAACAGATCATAGTTTTCCTTCCCAAGTTCCATGATCTCCTCGGGTTCGAGCGGGCGCGTGAACTTGACATGGAATGGGACGTTGTAGGCGTGAAGGCATTGTGCGAAAATAACAGCCGCTGTAAGGCCATCTGCATCTGTATGAGTAACAATTTTGACGCGACTTTCGCCGGTGAGATGGGGCCTGAGGAAAGCCGCCGTTTCATAAGCATCGCGTTGGAACTTCCTAATTTCTGCCCGGCCCAAGTTCCACACCAGCTCAGCGAACTAGAAGGGCCGCTTTCTCTGGCTCGTAGCGCCAGCCCTCGGGCAACACACCCATTCGAACGTAATACTTGGCGAGCCTGTTGATCTTAGCCTCTGTCAGGCCGAGGCCATGTTTAGATATGGAGTCCTTCCGATTTCGGGCGAGGTGTCTGCGCAGGGCGACAGCATTCCTAATCAAATTCACGAGGTCCTCCGGCAGTTCATGTTTTATACCGTGGGCTTCGAGGATCTGCAGCACGCTTTTACCGACCGCCTGCCTGACGCTCGGCACACTGTACTGGTCGCGTAGGATGATGCCTATCTTGCTTGCGGAGTGCCCTTCCTTCGCGAGCCTCACCACGAGCTCCTCGATTTTAGCCGCGGACGCCCCGCCGGATGGCCTTCCGACCTTCCCAAGTTCGAATGCTTCCTCCATCTCATCACCGCTGAGCCTTTCTTCTTTGGGTGTACCACTTAAGAAACTTTTTGATTGCCCGCGCCCTATGGGAGATAACATTCTTCTCGGCAACCATCACCTCAGCGAATGTTCGACCATCCCCCTCGCTCGGGACGAAAATCGGGTCAAATCCGAACCCATGTGAGCCCCGGGCCCTTGGTGCGATCTTTCCCCTTACCCTTCCACTGAAAATTATTGGCTTTGAATTGGGCTTACAGTAGCCCACTGCAGACCTGAACTCAGCCCGCCTGTCGTTCAAATTTGCCATCAACTTCAGCAGGCCATCGTTGCCTATCGTCCTGAACACGTACGAGGAGTAAGGCCCTGGGAAGCCTCGAAACGCGCGAACGAATAGCCCGGCATCCTCGACGAAGCAGGGCTTGCCAAGCAAGGTGCATGCATCAACGGCGCTTTGACTGGCGACCTCCTCGAGCTCATCGGCTTGAATCTCTTCACAAGGCAGGTCACGCATCTCGAGCTTTAGGCCATGTTTTGCCGCAATTTCACTTATCTCCTCAAACTTGTGACGATTGCCCGTGACGAAGATCAGTGCCATGCCCTTTCCTCCTTTGCGATGTAGCGACCCCGCCTTTCGATCTCCTCGGCCCGCTCGATGACCTCGCCCGCATTCTTGCCGAACTCGCGCCTGTAGCCCGTTAAAACTGCACGATAGGCCTCGTCAACGACTTTGAAGTGGGTGCTCTGAAGGGCCCGCTTCAGCAGGTGGAGGTCGACGCCGCGCGCTTCGAGCGATGGGCTATATTCGCCAAGCCCGAAGTCGACGAAAAATACCTTACCCTGAGGTGTCAAAATCATGTTGGATGTCGTTAGGTCACCGTGCACGATGCCGGCCTTGTGCAGGCGCGCGATTTGTTTACCGATGAGGTGGCATAACTTGATCCTCCTCGCAGGCGTCAACTTATTCAGGATGAGCTTCACCTGTTTGCCGTCGATGAACTCCATCACCAACCGCATCCCCACGCGGTCGACTTCGTACACAGCTGGCGTCGGCACCCCTGCTGCCTTGGCGTCCGCGAACAATTTTGCCTCGAGGGCAGTGCGGCTCTCACGGAGCTGCAGGTCGAGCTGGGGCACGCGATATCGCTTGCTTATCCGATGTTTGACGACGACCTTTCCGGCCCCAGCTAGGTGAAGCACCTCTGAGAAATCCTCGAGGTAGAGGTTGGCCTCCGCACCCTTCTTCATTAGCGTCATCTTCTAGACCCCCTCCAAGGGATATCTACCTCATCCGTACGCCATCTCTGTTTCACCATCGTGTCCTCAAGCCTCTGTTTCACCCCGTGCTTGTGAGCTAAAATACCAGTCCAAGCGATCATGGCCCCTTGGTCGCCGCAGAGTTCCATCGGTGGGACGTAAAACTTTGCCCCCTGTTCCTTCGCCATCAACTTGAGCATCTCCCTGAGTCGAGAATTTGCCGCCACGCCACCTGTTAGCATCACCTCTTTTTTCTCCGTGTGCGCAACCGCCCGCTCCGTCACCTCAACGAGCGCCACGAAAGCCGTCTCCTGTAGGCTGAAGCAGAGGTCTCGCAGGTCTTTCCCAGCCCGATGTCGCCTCACGGCCTCGGTCATCAAGCCAGAGAATGACAGATCCATGCCCTTCACCACGTAGGGCAGCGGAATGTATTTTTTACCCTCCCTCGCGAGCCTCTCCACATGGGGCCCACCGGGGTGTGAAAGGCCGACCCCCCGGGCGAAGACGTCGATACAGTTGCCCACAGGGATGTCGAGCGTCTCGCCGAAAACTCTGTAGCGGCCAGCATCGAACGCTATCACCTGTGTGTTGCCCCCGCTGACGTAGAGCGTGACCGGATCCTTAGCTCCTTCAGTGAGCCTGCCTATCTCGATGTGGGCGATGCAGTGATTAACTGAAATGATCGGAACATCGAGCCAGCTCGCCAACGCCCTCGCCGCAGTTGCCGCCGTGCGAAGACATGGACCCAAACCTGGTCCGCCTGAAAATGCTACGAGATCTATATCTTTGATGTCAATTTTTGCAGCCTTAAGTGCTCCATTCAAAACCACCCTTGCATTCGCCGCATGGAACTGTGCCGCCTCTCGCGGGTGGATGCCCCCTTTCGGTGGGGCGTAGATCCTCGAGACATTTGAGAGGATTTTTCCCCTTGAACTCACGATGCCCACGCCGAACGTGTGAGCGGTTCCCTCGATGCCCAAGCATAACACATTAATCCCAAATAACATCCATCTCAGACGATTTATTTTCAATGGGTTCAATAGCTTCCGCTAGTTTAAACGAAAATGCCAAGCTTCAGACAGTCAGAGTAAAAAGAGATTACTCCGTAACAACTTCAGCTATGGCAAACCTTCGCCGCACAGCCGTTATGCGGACCTTTACCTCATCCCCGACGTTTGCGCCGGGTACGAAGATCACGAAGCCTTGCACGCGGGCAATCCCATCGCCGCCCTTACCTTTACCTTCAATTTTCACGGTATGGGTGTCGCCAACGTTAACTGGCGCAGGTGGTCCTCGTTCGCCTCTTTGACCGTACACTTCTTCAACTCCTTTCTTTTTGCGGGTTAAGGTCGCTGTTTTAGCTTTTAAATGTATGCTGAAATCGGCTTCGTTGATATCGTCTGGAGAAATTAAGGCTTTACAATCCTAACCGTGGCAAGCAGGAGCACGACCCCGAGTAGAGCCTTTAAGAAACTCTCCCCAGCAGCGACGACCAAGGTAGCCCCCAACAAGGCGCCAACCACAGAAGGTATCGCCATTGCAATTGATATCAAAATGACCTCTCGCCTCACATGACCCATCCTTGTATGTTTGAATGCCCCAGTGGCAACAGTTGGGACGGAAACGAGCAAGCTGACAGTTCCAGCTTCCTTGATGGGCATGCCGAAGATGTAAATAAGTGCAGGAATTCGGAGCTCGCCCCCAGCGACGCCAAGCGCCCCGCTGACCACCCCTATCAGTCCACCTAGCACCCCGGCCAAAAATAATTCCATGGGATAGCTGAGGGCAAGGCCGACTGAGGACTCGACCGCGAATACATCGTAGATCATTTTTATCCCTATCGAGACGAGGAGTACGCCCACTGCCGCCTTCAGATATTTTTCCTTCACTTTACCCGTCAGGAACGCGCCCGCATAAGCTCCAACGATGGATGCCGCGCTCATGGAGACTATCACGCCAGCCATCCCCGGGAGCGTTATCCCGAGCATCAGGCGCCTAGCAAGACTAACCACCACTGTGAGGATGCCTATGAGCAGATTTGCCGCGGCCGCCATCACCACGGGAAAGCCGATTAAAAAAATCAATACTGGTAGCCTGAACTCTCCACCCCCGACCCCTAGCAGGCCTGCGATCAAACCTGTGAAAAATCCGAAGAGAGAAGCTAGGAGAATCTTCGCGCGCATCGAAAGGTTGGAAAATCCTTTAGGTATCCCAGCAGTTTTCATCATTTAACCATTCAATCAAACTGAACTGAAGTTTAAAAAATATAGCATGGGCCTATTTCTTGAAATCCGTGTAACCACACTTCCCACAGGCCCAGCGGTTGCCATGATCGGCCATGAAGATGCCCGGACCGCAGCGCGGGCAGTTCGGCCTAAGCCTTCCGATTTTTTCGCCCTCCAGCTTGTAAAGTTTGATTTTCCTTGCCTTGACTTTGACCATTTTATTCACCCTTGGCTTTCTCTGGTTTCTCCTTTTCTTTGGATTTTTCGGGTTTCTTTTCCTCTATGGGCTTTTCCTTAGGTTTTTCCTTGGGCTTCTCCTCCGCGGGCTTCTCTTTCGGCTTTTCCTCCTTCGGTTTCTCCTTAGGTTTCTCCGCCTTTGGCTTCTCCTCGAGCTTCGCTTCCTCTTTGGCTTCTTTGGGCAAACCTCGCTTCAGTAGATACTTCGGCTCGAGTCCCTCGAGCACCTCGCGGGAGGCGTAAACTCGAGCTATGCCTGATGCCATCTGACGGCCATGCATGCTCGCCAGCTTGTCGATCACGATGCGCTCTTCAGGAACGCCTAGCTGGGAAGCCAGTTGGGCGCGCACGTCGAGGCGCTTGGGCGTGGGGCTGCCCGAATGGTCGACCTTGAACTTGATCTCCGTCCGCTTGAGCAGTGGGTTCTCGACCTTTTCTGTTATCTCGACCTTCATCTAATCCCCTCAACTTAGAATCGCGCTACTTAAAGAGCTTGAGTAATTCCTGAAACTCGCGCTTCTTCCCCTCCGTGACCTCCACCAATACCATGCCTTCATCGGGCTGCCCATAAACGACGACCGATCCGATTGGCGAGGTGAGCACGGCAGGCAGTGTTGCTAGATCCTCCTCACCTTCGACGATTATTTTCAGGGGCGGCCGAACGGATTCAAACGCGTTATACAACTCCTGCGTTATTTCTCCGGCCGGATTTTTCACCCGCACAGTGCGAACTTCATGAGCACCGACCGTCCTTTTGGTTTTATCATCGGCGGGGGCCCGCATGACCTTGAAATCGACGACGACGACCTCAGGCCTCAACCCAGCGGCGAGTAATTCCGCAGCGACGACATCACCAACCGCGATTAGCCTGACCGGGCGTAACTTTTGTAGGTATTCAACTGCTGCAGCCGTGCTCGTAAAAAGTTTGCCGAGCGGGCGCTTCATGAGCGGCCGCGCTTCTAGTGGTAATTTCAACTTACCTTACCTTCAGGGCGTATCTGCCGGGCTGATCTATGTTCAACCTTTTGGCGATCGCCGAGTTCTTAGGGTCAATCACGATGACGTAGCCAGACCAGTCATCGGACAGCGAGGAGCTCTTGCAAATTGGACAGACGTTTCCATTCACGATCGCGTGACAATTGCGGCATGCTTTCTCGCTCAACCCTTTGCCCCCTTGCGCTCTTCTTCGATCCACTCAAGTTTGCCCAAGCCCGGCTGACGCATCGTCAAACCTATCTTGCCTGCGCGCGCCCCCTTCTTCATGCTAACAGTCACGATCCGAGTTCGGACCTTGTCCCCTTCCTTGAGCGAGCGCTTCGATTCCTTGCCGTAGAGCACTCCCTTCTTCTTATCGTAACCGACAAAATCATCCATGACCTGCGAGACGTGTGCTAGCCCGTCGATGGGGCCGAGCCTAACAAATCCGCCGAACTCCACTATCTCGACCACCTCGCCTAGAGCCACCTCGTTAAGCTCTGGCTTGTAGATTAGAGCCTCGAAAGTGGTGTCATGGTAGCTAGCCCCGTCGCCCATTATTATCCTGCCCACGCCAATCTTCTTCACATCTGTGATCGCTAAGACTACGCCCACGTCCTTGTCTGTTAAACCCTCGTAGCTCTTGCGAAGGACGTCGAGCACTACTTCATCCAAGGGTTCCTCAAACCTGCTCGGCGGCACCCGAACGGTATCACGCACTGTAACGAGTTTATACATCAACGCCCCTCGAGACCCTTGACACGCCACTAAATAAAAGCTATTGCCTACAGGAACGGCGCAATGATCAACGCTACCATTGACATGAGTTTTATTAATATATTGAGCGACGGCCCTGCGGTGTCCTTGAATGGGTCGCCAACGGTATCGCCAACCACCGCCGCAGCATGCGTCGGGGTCCCCTTACCGCCAAAGTGCCCCATCTCCACGTATTTTTTGGCGTTGTCCCATGCGCCACCCGCGTTCGCCATGAAAAGAGCGAATACAAGGCCAGTCACGATGCTTCCCGCAAGATACCCGCCAAGAGCCGCCTTCCCCAACAGTAACCCTATTATAATTGGCACCAAAAGGGCCACAACCCCAGGTATTATCAGCTCTCGCAGAGCGCCTTTTGTAGCGATATCCACACATCTAGCGTAATCTGGCTTAGCTTTTCCTTTCAGCAAACCTGGGATCTCTTTGAACTGTCTTCTGACCTCGGCGACCATCTTGTACGCGTTCCTGCCTACGGCCGAGATAACTAACGCACAAAAAAGTGCAACGATCCCGCTACCCAGTAAGGCGCCAGCAATTACTTTGGCATCAAGAAGATTTATCCCTATTGTTGGGTCTATATTGGCCACTTGCTGGTAAGTCGCGAAGAGTGCCACCGCTGTCAGGGCGGCCGATCCGATGGCGAACCCTTTACATATCGCCTTAGTGGTATTGCCTACGGAGTCTAACGAGTCCGTGACTTTCCTCACTTTCTTCGACATTCCAGACTGCTCGACTATGCCACCTGCATTGTCCACTATAGGGCCGTATGCGTCGGCTGCTACCACTATCCCAGTTACCGCTAACATGCCTACGCCAGCGAGGCAAATGCCGTAGAACCCAGCAGCTAAGTAAGCAATTACGGTCGCAGCCGCTATCGAGATTATCGGCAGTACGGTGCTCAGTAATCCTATTGAAAATCCGCCGAGGATGCTGATGGCTGCGCCGGACTGTGCTTCGTGGGCTATGAACTGTGCTGGGCGGTGAATGTTGTTGGTGAAATAATCTGAGATAAGTCCGATGACAAGTCCGGATACGAGGCCTGCTAAAATTGCAACAAACAAGTTCTGACCAACTCCCCAACCAAACACGTAAGCAGAGATGAGGATTGAACCAATTGCTGTGACCACAATCGATACTATAGTCGCTGTATTTAGCGCATAGCTTGGGTCCTTGCCCTTGCGAACGCGAACGAATGCCACGCTGACTATTGAAGCTAGGATCCCTATGGCTGAGATGAAAAGCGGCAAGGTGACACCGTTCGTGCCGTATGCAGTGAGGCCTACTATCATCGCCGCAACTGTGCTGGCCACATACGACTCGAAGAGGTCGGCCCCCATCCCGGCGACGTCTCCAACATTATCCCCAACGTTGTCAGCGATGACCGCAGGGTTTCTGGGATCGTCCTCAGGTATGCCCGCCTCTATCTTCCCAGATAAATCAGCGCCAACGTCTGCAGTCTTTGTGAAAATTCCTCCTCCGACCCGAGCGAACAGTGCCACGGAGCTAGCCCCAAAACTGTATGGTAGAATCAATATGGGGTTGTTGAGCCAAGTGTAGCATAGGAAGATCCCGAGCAACCCTATGCCCACTACCGACATCCCCATGACAAGTCCGCCGCGGAAGGCGACCTTGAGGGCGCGGCCCACACCAGATTTTGCTGCGTTGGCCGTGCGGGAGTTAGCTCTTACCGCTATGTGCATGCCCAAAAACCCAGCCGCTGTCGATGACAAGGCACCCCCCAAGTAAGCCACAGATGCTCGCCAGCCCCATCCAGGAGCTATGAAAAGCACAATTGAGATGGCAATCATCACTACCCATATTGTCGTGTACTGTCGCCTGAGGAAAGCCGTTGCACCCTCATGAATAGCATCAGCTATCTCTCTCATGCGCGGGGAGCCGGGATTTTCTCTGAGGACCAAACGTGCAGCTAATCCTGCAACAGCAAGCGCAGCGAGCGCGGCAATAGGTGTAAGGAGTTCCAACACCGACCGTTCACCCAATCTGACCGTTCACAGCAAGATGAGATTTTCCACGTAAATAAATTACTGAAACACCTCGGCTGCGGAGCTCCTTGCGAAGGGCGGAATCAGTTGTACCGACCGCACAACTTTCTCCAACCAAATTTAAGATTGCCTCATCAGCTGGGCCCCTGACCACGACCTTTTTACCGCGAGTGGCGAGGGCTAACCCAAGCCTTGCGGCTGAGCGCTCAATCGGCTTGCCGTGCGAAGCGAGCCCTTTCAATTCCTCGATCACGGGCCCAGGGATCACGAGAATGTAGCGTCTTTCAAGCAGCCTGTCTAGCTCGCCGATGACATCGACCCCGAAAAGCCCGGGTATCATCAAGAAACTGGTGTCCGCGATCACCTGCAGCTTTGCCAAGATTTTCCCCCGACATGCGCACGTCAGCTAACCCAGAATCCCGTGTCCTATGAGGCGCCATCTGCCCGCGATCCGCCGGCTTATGGCCGCCCTAGCGCCCCGTTCGGCACACACGGGCAGCTTGAGTTTGACCTCCGCTTGAGAACCCCGCGCGCTCGTAATCGTCCCAGCGGTCGTGGCCGTGCCGACGTTTATCATGAGTGGCTCTCCCGTGGTGAGGGGCTTCACTTCAAGTTCCTCGGCAGTGCCGACGACTCGCTCCATGAGGTGAACCTCGAGCTGGAGGGTTTCTAGGACAGGCGGCAGGCTCCCTGAAGCCCCAGCTACTGTCCCAGCTAGATAATCAGCCTTTGTGAGAGATGGATCGAGCTTTGTGCCCACGCCTATCAGACCACCAGGCATCGCCTCCTCGACTGGCTCGCCACCTGCCTGCAGGCTCACTATTTTAGATGCTAGGTGTTGCCATCCCGTCCTGCCCTCGCGGGTGAGCTGTATGCCTGGGCGAATCTCCACCTCGTCGCCCATCCTGAACTTGCCCCGCAGCAACGAACCTCCTATGACCCCGCCTACTAAATTCTCGGGCTTGGTGCCAGGGCGATTGACGTCGAACGATCGGGCGATATACATGCGCGGAGAAATCGATGGGTCATGTTTGGGCGTAGGTATGTGCTCCTCGATGGCCTGGATCAACACGTCGATGTTCGCCCTGTGGATAGCTGATATTGGGATTATTGGGGCATCGCCCGCCCGAGTGCCTTTAAGAAACTCCCTGATCTGCCCGTAGTGCTCAACGGCTTTCTCCCGCTCGAGGAGCTCGATTTTGTTCTGGACGACTACGATATTGCGGACACCGATGATATCCAGGGCCATCAGATGCTCCTTGGTCTGGGGCTGGGGGCATGGTTCATTTGCAGCTATCACGAGTACCGCGCCATCCATGATCGCAGCCCCCGAAAGCATTGTAGCCATGAGGGTCTCATGTCCCGGCGAATCGACGAAGGACACCCGGCGGAGAAAGTCCGTCTTTGAGCCATCTTGTGGGCATATTTCCTTGGTCGTGTAGAGCCCGCATGTCGGGCATCGGTAGAAACTGGTATCAGCATAACCCAAGCGGATTGAAATCCCTCGGCGGAGCTCCTCGCTGTGGGTATCGGTCCATATGCCTGAGAGGGCCTCCGTCAACGTGGTCTTGCCGTGGTCGACGTGCCCGACCATGCCTATGTTCACGACGGATTGAGGCATTCAAATCCCCTTACTGCTAATTCGGCTTTTGACTATAAAAAATTGTGAAGAAATTGGAGCACTATGAATGCTATGCCTTCGCCTCTTTTCCTGGGACGAGTTCCTCGATCGGCTTGGCGCCCTTCTTCACTATTTTCGCGTTGACCTGCACGATGTCATCCGAGATCCTACAACCACGGACGCGCCTGCGCCTGCGTTCCCCCCGCTCTTTAGACCTGAAACCGGACCCGCCGGAAAGCAATACGGAGGTGCGCCCCGAGCCGGCGACATCTGCACGCATTGGAAATCCGTCCTTGTCCGTGCCCCCAGTGATCTGAAGCTCGTAGCCGGATAGGCCGGTGATCTCGCCGTCGAACTTGTCGCCTATGCGGAGGCCAACGAGCCTGCGGGCAGCTGGCTCACGCGCCTCCAGCTGGTAGCTCTTGCCCTTCTCTGGGTCCGCCACCACGACCTTGAACACCATCACATCATCCCGTAATCAGAAAACATACCAATTACATCCACCTCTCATAAAGCCTTTTCGAGTTCTCGCTTATCTCTTGGCTCTATAAGGCCCCCTCCATGACAAGTCTTTTTTATTCCGGTGAGTGTTAAGTTTTGGAATCACATGTCTGGGCGAAAATTCTTTGACGAACCACAATCGATCGAGCCATTTTTTAATCCTCGCTCGGTGGCGATAATAGGTGCGAGCGCGAAGCAAAAGAAGGTCGGTTACGTTATAGCCAAAAACTTCGTTGAGAACTTTAAAGGAAAATTTTTCATGGTAAATCCAAACATTCAAGAGATTTTTGAACACAAAGCCTACCCCGACGTGAATTCAATTCCCGAAGACGTTAATCTGGCCGTGATTGCAGTTCCTGCGCCCATTGTGCCCGATGTGCTTGAGGAGTGCGGCAAAAAGGGCGTTAAAGCGGCGATAGTGATTTCGGGCGGATTTAAGGAAATCGGTGACGAAGGGGCGAAACTCGAGGAGAAGCTCATAGAGATCTCGCAAAAATATAAAATTAGATTAATGGGCCCCAACTGTATGGGAGTCTTCGATTCGGCTAGCGTTGTGGACACTCTCTTCATCCCGCCCTACAGGCTAAGAAGGCCGCCAAAGGGGAGGATCGCGTTCATTTCCCAGAGCGGTGCTTCCGGGATAGCTTTCTTGGATTGGGCAGCGGGTGAAAGAATAGGAATAAGCAAGTTCGCAAGCTACGGCAACGCAGCTGATGTCAGCGAGGCGGACCTTCTCGAGTTTCTAGCTATGGACGAGGAAACAAAAGTCGTAGCGATGTATCTGGAGGGCATAAAAGAGGGCAGGAAGTTCGTTGAGGTGGCAAGCGAGGTAACAAAGACCAAGCCGGTTTTGGTGCTCAAGTCTGGCTCAACAAGCGCGGGCGCAAAAGCGGTGCTCTCGCACACCGGCTCATTGGCTGGTTCCGACGAGATCTTCGATGGCGTTGTCAAACAGACTGGCATGATAAGAGTTTATGATTGGGAGGAAATGTTCGACTTGGCCAGAGTTCTCGCGCACCAACCAGCAGCGAAGGGGGATAGAGTGGCAGTCGTGACAAATGGTGGTGGGGCCGGGGTCATGATTGCAGATGAGATTGAAAAGTTGGGTCTGAAGCTCGCGGAACTCGACGAGAAAACAGTGACAGAACTCAGGGCTAACTTTCCATCTCACGTGATAGTACACAATCCAATAGATCTTACAGGGGATGCGGATAACGAAAGATATCGTGTCGCAATGGATGCTGTTCTTAAAGACCGGTTTGTGGACTCTTTGCTTTTAGTATGCATTCCCCATACTCCCGCGATAGACTTGGAATCTATTGTAGATACTGTCGTGGATTCTTCGAGTAAAAGTGATAAGCCTTTAGTAATTTGCCTTCCAGGAGGGAGGGTTTCAATGGAGATAAGGGAGCTTTTTGAAGAGCACGGAATTCCAACTTATCCAACCCCGAGAAGGGCCGTGCTTTCGCTTTATGCCCTTACAAAATATGGAAAACTTCAAAGCTGACTTTGATTTTTTGACTACATCACTCCATAATTCGGATCCTCACGCTGCTTTATCGCGATTATCTCGTCGAGCACCGCCAGCTCATCCCCCGAAAGCAGGTCCTTCAGCTCTGTCTTTAAGGAAATTACCTGGTCCTTGGGGATGTCCACGTATAAAACATCTCCCTCTTTTATATGGCGGTCGACTATCGCTCCCTCTATTGAAACGGCTAGCTCATCGCCCAGCTTCGCCTCAGGCACGGTCTTCTGATCGCGTTGAATTTCGCGTATGATGCCCACCCGGCGGCCGTCCTTCCGCATGACCGGGTACTTGGGTTTTATCACCCCACCCAACACGTCCACGCCGACTATCGCTGGGTGGCTGCGCCTGAACACAAATCCCAGCTTCAGGGCGAACTTGCCCGGCCTGATGAAGCCCTCCAGGCTCTTGGCTCGAATTTCCTCTCGCTTCTGCTTGCTCCAATTTTCGTAAGTTTCCATCAGCTTGTAGATCACATTCTCCTGTAAGATTTGGACATCCTGGATTTCTGCCTCCTGTACGGCATCCGACAGCACTTTCACGTTGAAAGCCAGCACTGCCGCACGCAGGGGGTCACTTTTTGCGACGGTCCCAGCCTCGACAACATCACGCCTCGAGACGTCGCCGATATCAGCTCGGCGGATTGCTATCCCTCGCTCCCTGAGCTGCCCCTCGATGGCCTCAAGTGAACCAAGTGCATCAGCCTTTAGCACCACACCATTGACGTCGGCCTGCACCCTGATTCGTTCCATCTCCCGTTGCATTTCCTCCCAGAGTTCTTGGGCCTCGGACTCGTCCTTGATAGCCCATAGGGGAGCCCCCGCGACCGCCCCCTCAAGACCAGGTGCAGCGACTTTGACCCCAGCTGCCGCGGAAACCCGCTCAACGGGTCTGAACTTATCTTGTGGATCCCTGATCTCATCGAGTGGCTTTGGTTGAAACAGTCCACGAACCCTTGAGGTGATGACTTTATTCAATCCCCCTACTGCAAATGAGTCGCCTCGAGCCAACGTCCCATCGTAAATTATCACATCCATCGCCGTCCCCAATCCTACCTCCTCCTTGACCTCGAGCACCGTGCCTCTGGCTGGGCCGCTCACCTCGACCCTCAGCTCCTCCTCAAGGAAACGCTGGGCCAGGCCGGCGAGGACCGCGAGCACCTCTGATAGACCCTCCCCCGTCTTCGCGCTCACCGGGACGATGCACACCTGTTTGCGGAAGTCGTCCACACGATCGAATCGCTCGCTCTCGAAGCCGAGCTCGTGAAGCTTGCCTATCAACTCGTAAATTTTGCCGTCGAGCGCGCGTTGGACCTCGGTGCGCTGCTTTGAAAATGAATCGAGGAAACATGACCTTGGTGTCCTATGCCAGCCGGGCAATAGATCTATCTTGTTCGCGGCCAGCATGAAGGGAGTTTTGTAAGATTTGAGGATAGTTATCGACTCGAGCGTCTGGGGCATGAAACCCTCGTTGATATCCACGACCAATGCGGCTAGGTCCGCAAGCGCCCCACCCCTGCGGCGGAGGTTGGTGAATGCCTCATGTCCGGGGGTATCGATGAACAAAAGTCCAGGCAGTTTCACCTCTATCCCGAACTTATCGAGAAAAGTGCCGCATATCTGCTGAATCGTCTCCAACGGCACCTCGGTTGCCCCTATGTGCTGAGTTATGAGCCCTGGTTCGGCCTCTGCCACGGCTGTGCCCCTGATCTGATCCATTAGCGTAGTCTTGCCGTGGTCTACGTGCCCGAGCACCGAGATTATTGGCTGACGCACTTTTCTCTCGACCATCTTCATCGCCTATTTCAATAGAGATCACTTCGGATTTATAACGAGGCGCCCATTATGCGTCCATTTTGAAAAGCGGCTTAAAGATCGACCGAATAACCGAGAAGGTATTTAAAGAATGCTGGGGCTTAGCTAAATGTGCTTATCATGGACGAGGAGAAACCTAAAGAAGTTTCAAAGCCTGAGGAGAAGAAGCCAGGGGAAATTCCGGTAGAGCTACCCAGGATTCCGATTGCAGTCCCGATTATCCTGTGCCCCCAGTGCTACAAGCCCATGGAGATCGTGGGGAAAGTTGACGTAGAAGTGGAGGAGAAGGGCTTTTTCAAGAAAGGGACAAGATCCATCCCCCACATCGAATATCGTTGCCCTACTTGCGGGGTTGAGTGGAAGGAATCGCTCGCGCGGAGGAGTGCGGGATGTTTCATAGCCACGGCGACATTTGGGACCCCCATGGCGCACGAGGTAAACGTACTCAAGAAATTCAGGGATAGTTTTCTATTACGAAATCGCACGGGGGAGATGCTGGTCCGCTTGTACTACAGGTTATCTCCCCCGATAGCTCGCGCGATTAAGGGATCTGAAATGCTGCGGCGCATCGTGAGGATTTTATTGGTTCCTATTGTTAACTTGTTCAATTTCCTCTATAGGAAACACTGAAGGGAACTAATTAATCGTCATTTTCGGCAATTTACTCCTAGTTTAATCCAATTTCTCGGACCCTTGAAATTCGGGCTCAAGTATATGGGTTAAACAGGAATATAGCTTCAGAAGCCTTATAAGGCTGTTTTAGCGATATTTAGACAGGTGAAAATTTGAAGCACGAAAATAAAGGAGTATCGCCGGTTGTGGGCACCATCTTGCTCATAGCCGTAACAGTGGCTCTGGCAGCAGTCGTAGCGACTCTAGTCGGTGGACTTGGAGCGGGGGCAATTCCTCCACATCCAACGCTCGTTGTGACAGCGGCGCTTACAGACGATGCCGGACATAAGTCGGTGACTATTACTATTGACCACAGGGGTTCAGATTCTATAACTGCCTCCGACATTAAGGTAATTGCTGACAACAACGATTCAGGTGGCTATATCGAGAAAAAGCTTAGTGAGATGGGAGTAACCGGTACGCTCAGCGTGGGTCACAACTACACATTGGACAATTACTCTGTCACTGACTTAAACACGGGCGCCACGATTTCGGTGACGTTGATTCACATACCCAGCAACCAGCAGATATACGCAAACGATAGTGTACCCTTAACTTAAGTAGACCGGCTGATCGTCCGTAAATAGCTGCCTAAGACATCAGCCCTATTTTATTTTTTCTTTTTCATTCTTATTGAGGAATAGAGGACGGAAAAATGGCTAGGAGCTTGGGGATAGACCGCAAGAAAGTGTTGGCCCTGAGGGCTAAGGGGCTCACGATTCGAGAGGTTGCCGAACGCCTTGGATGTTCAAGTTCCGCCGTGCAATATCACATGTACGAGAAGACGCGAGAACGTGTTCGAAGATTCGTCACCAAAGAACACAAGACGGAGAGGTATCACAAGTGGTTCCGCGAGTATTACATGAAACGCTATCGTTCAGACCCCGAGTTTCGATCCAAGCATCTGGAGCGCACGAGGAAATATATACGCAAACGCTACCGGTCAGATCCTGAGTATCGCGCCAAGCGATTGGAGGATAAGAGGAAATATGGACGCAAACGCTACCATTCAGATCCTGAGTACCGCGCCAAGCGATTGGAGTATATGTGCAGGCGATACCATTCAGATCCAGAGTATCGCGCCAAGCTATTAGAGTATAAGAGGGAATATAGACGCAAACGCTACCATTCAGATCCTGAGTATCGCGCCAAGCGATTGGAGTATATGCGCAGGCGATACCATTCAGATCCTGAGTATCGCGCCAAGCAATTGGAGTATCTAAGGAAGTACAACCGCAGACGACGAATAGAGCAGAAGAAATCAGAGAAATCGTGAAAAGAGCTTAGACTATTTTTAAATCGTGATCCCACTCTTGAGCGCGCATTTTCAGGGCTTTAAAAAGGGGCGGTTTAAAGGGAGATTTTTTGAATCGAAGGCCCTTAGGGGGCTCCATTTGCTGATTTCGTGGTATCAGATTGCTTGGATGGGGTCTGATTGAGGGTCGGGATGCCAAAATAGTAAAAAAGTTAAAATTTAACCTTGCTCAGACGCTCATAAGAAAGAATTTCAGATTTCTCAAAGAAAATCCGCATCTCTCTCTCAGCATTTTCGGGAGAGTCAGCTGCATGAATGACATTTTTTAAGACGCTAAGGCCGAATTCGCGTCTTATGGTGCCAGGCTCGGCCTTCGCGGGGTCGGTTGCCCCTATCACCTGCCTAAGCCTTCTGACGGCACCATCACCTTCCAAGATCATAGCGACCACTGGCCCTGACATCGAGTATTCCATCAATCCATCGTAGAAAGGCTTCTCCCTGTGGACCTCGTAGAGCCTCTCGGCCATTTTCCCATCGACCTTGAGCATCCTCATCGCCACAACCTTCAGCCCCTTAGCTTCCAGCCTGGCGATGACCTGCCCGATTAAGCCCCTCTCGACCGCATCCGGCTTGATCATGGCGAATGTCCGCTCGGTCATGCCTTCCCCTTCAACCGCCTGTATCGCTCAGTCCACCTGACGCGGTGGGGTTTTCTCCCAAGTCTCACGTTTCGCTCGCACTTGCTCGAGCATAAGAATAGGATGGTGCCATCTCGCTTCACCAACATCAGGCCCCTCCCTGGCTCGACACGACCCCCGCAGAAGGAGCACTTTCGCGCAACTGGCATTAAGGCACCCTTATTTCCCGCGCCTCTCGCTCGGTCTCCCGGAGCATGAGAATATCGCCAACCCGTACAGGCCCCTTGACGTTTCGGGTTATGATTCGACCCTTGTCCCGACCGTCGAGCACCCGGCACCTAACCTGCATTATCTCGCCGGTTATCCCAGTGCGGGAGCGAATTTCTATAACCTCGGCCGGAATGCCGAGCTCGGCCGCCATTTGACTCACTTCTTAAGCTCTTTGATGCGCTCGATGATATCCTTAACAGTTGAACTCGCCTCACCGGCCTCGGCTATGGCGATCGCGGCGGTTTGAACATCTATTCCTGCGGCCGCCCCGAGCTCGCGCTTGCTTGGCACATATATGTATGGCACGCCCTTCTCGTCGCAGAGGGGCGGCAGGTGGGCGACTATCTCGGCAGGCTCGACATCCTCAGCTATGACTACGAGCGCGGCATGCTTGCGCTCGATCGCCTTCGTCGCCTCGTTCGTGCCCTTACGCAACTTGCCGCTGTCCCGCGCTAGCTCTACCGCCTCGTATGCCTTGTCCGCAAGCTCCTTCGGCACCTCGAATCGAACATAAATTGGCTTAGCCATGACAAACATCTCCTCCAGTTCACCTCATCTTTCATTGCCTCAATGGCTCGTATCCTCTGCGTCGGTGAAGTATTTTAAGGTTATCTAACGATGGCCGTAAACCATCACTAACTTCGGCTTGACCGCATCGATCCTCACGAAGCCATAGCGTTCTAACTGTACGATCTCCCCCACCTCGAGGTCCGCAACAGCTGGCTCGGCCAATCCGCGCTCGTGGGAGTTGTCTGGTTTAATGACCTCAACCTCGACCGCATTGGCTGAAACCCACTGAACTTTTTGCACATCCATGAGTTCAAGACTGCGGAATTCTGCTTCAGGTTGTGGGCCTGGTGAACCTAGCTCAACGTTCATGAAATCCTTCAGGCGAAATATCTGTCCCTCCCGCATGCTTGAAACATCCTCCTTGGGTAGATAAACCGTCAAGATGTTGCCCTCGCGCAGGAGCGGCACAGTTCGTTTGCCCCGCTTTGGATCGCTCGGGTGCAGCCGTAGGTGAGCCTCGCGTATCTCCGGCACGCCTCGGACGGTGAGCTTCACCGGGTTGGGGACGAAGAAGTATCGGTTTGCCCTATCATCAACGAACCTGCGGTTGTACGCAGCAAGTGTCTCCCAGCTGAGCGCAGCATCTACGGGCGTTGGACCGACATCGAGGATGACCTGCCTTATCGCCTTGGGCAAGAAGCCCCTCCGCCTGAGCGCCGCGATCGTGCCGAGCCTAGGGTCATCATAGCCCGAGAGCTCCCCGGCTCGAACCCCCCTCATCGTCTGGGTCTTGCTCAAAACAGTCCCTCCTATTGTCAGGCGCCCGTACTGCACAGCTGTCGGGTACTCCCAACCGAGGTGCTCGAAGAGCGTGCGCTGCCTCGTCTCGTTCACTACGTGCTCCTTTCCCCGAATGACGTGCGTCACGCCCATCTCGTGGTCGTCGATTGAAACCGAGAAGTTGTAGAGCGGCCACACGCGATAACGGTTGCCAACGCGGGGATGAGGCGTGCCGACAACCCTCAGCGCCGGCCAGTCCCGAACTGCTGGATTTGGATATTTGAGGTCCGTCTTTATCCTCACAACTGCCCTTTCCTCACCATATTCTCCGGCCAGCATGGCGTGCCATCGCTTGGTCTGTTCGCCAGATGGCAAATCTCGGCATGGGCACGGCTCGCCTCGATCTCGCAGCTCGCGGAAGTCCATGACATTGCAAGTGCAGACATATGCTTTGCCAGCAGATAGAAGCTGCTCAGCGTATTTGTAGTAGATTTCTAGACGATCCGACTGCAGGTATTCTTCGTCCCACCTGATGCCCAGCCAAGTCAGGTCCTGTCTGATCAGGTCGTACATCTCGAGCATAGCATTTGCGGGGTTTGTATCCTCGAAGCGAAGGATGAATTTGCCCCCGTACATGCGAGCGTACTCGTAGCTGAGCTGAGCCGCCCTAATGTGGCCGATGTGCAGCGGCCCATTTGGATTTGGCGCGAAGCGAGTCACCACGGTTGGATATTTATCAACATCGGGCAGCTCGGGCAATCCGCGTTTTTTCTCTTGGCGGGGGGCCTCGGGCGGGCCGAGCTCTCGAAGGCGAGCGAGCTGTTCAGCAGCCGAAAGGCGATTCACATCCGCCACAACCTCTTCAACGATCGCCGTGAGTTCTTCAGCCCTAGAACGCAACTCCGGTAGTTCCGCTATGAGCTTCCCCATCACCGCCTTCGAGCTCGCGCGACCTTTATGCTCAACCGCATTTGCAAGGGCCCACCGCAGCGCCACTTCACGGACCTTTTTCAACCAACCGCCCTCTGGTAATATTCCCAAATCCACGTTTGACACATATGGCGACCTTAAACATATAAGTTCAAAATCGTCCAAGCCGAAAGAAGTGTTGGAGAAGCGGATCTCATGAGGCTCTTGATATCCCGCCCCCATTTGAAGAAAGTCGAGGCCGATGCCCGAGCACGAGCGCCGCTGGAGGCGTGTGGCATCTTGGTTGGCAAGCAAAAGGACCACGACTTTGAGGTTTTGGATGTGATCAAAACATCGAATGTGATGGAGTCCCCCACGAGGTTCGAAATAGACCCAGAGGAGCTCTACCGGGTGATGAAAAGCGCTGAAGCGAATGGTCTCGATGTTATCGGCTTTTACCACTCACACCTCGGCTACGGCGCTGGGCCTTCTGTAGTGGATTTAGACCGCATGAAGTTTTTGCCAAATCTCGTGTGGCTGATATGTGATATTTCTGCCGAAGGCGCGAATTTCGGAGCCTTCAGCATGCGAGGCGACAAACTGGTCGAGCTGGAGCTGGCGGTAGCTTGACGACTGTATACTACAAGAACATGGCATTCAGAGTTGATTCTGATGTTTACGAACCGGCGGAGGACACGTTCCTGCTCGCGGATAACCTCGACGTGCGGCGGGGGGAGCTGGTCCTCGAGCTGGGCACCGGATGCTGTTTACTGGCGATTTTGGCAGCGAGGGCTGGGGCTAAAGTTGTAGCTACAGACATAAATTCAGCTGCGCTCGAATGCGCTCGTACGAATGCTGCAGCACATGGAGTGGTGGATCGGATCGATTTTCGCTTGGGTGATCTCTTTGAACCAGTCGCTGGGGAGCGCTTCGATTTGGTGATTTTTAACCCACCATATCTACCTATCGAACCAAAAGAGGCGCTCGGTGGGCCACTTGACCTCGCCTGGGAAGCCGGGCCGGACGGGCGCAAAGTCATCAATAGATTTTTGGACGAGTTGTCGGGCCACCTAACACTAAATGGCCGCGCCCTGTTCGTGCAATCATCTCTATCGGATATCCCAAAGACCTTTCAAGTTCTGGAGAGGAAAGGTTTCCGGGTAAAAACCCTGCGTAAGAAGTTGCCGTTCGAAGAGCTCATTCTGCTGCGTTGTTTTAAAGTAGTATAGGTGTTGTTGGAATGGGGGAGTTCAACTGGTATCCATCGCTGGAAAACATTACCAAAATCAGAAAGTAGTAATTGAGGTTTAACATGAACGTGAAACTCCTAGCCGTGCTGGTTGTAATTGCCATCGCTGGAATTAGCTGCTATTTTGTGCTAAAGGATGAGGAAAAAATTCCTGCTCCAGCTGAGTTCGAAGTCTCAAATCTCGTACTTTATCCAACCGAAGTTGAAGCTGGCGAGCCAGTCACGATCTCAGCAACGGTTGGAAATGTTGGAGACTTGAGTGGCACATATACCGCGACATTGAAAATAAACGATGTAGTGGAAGCAACTAAAGAAGTCACAGTTGCTGGAAGGGCTACAGAAAACGTATCGTTTACTGTTACAAAAGATACCATTGGAACCTATACAATTGAGGTTGATGGGTTACAACGTGTACTCGGTGTGCTAAAACCAGCTCTAAAGGTTGGCAAGGTTGGCTACTTCTACTCGACCATTCAGGAAGCGTTAAACGACGCACAACCCGAGGATAGAGTTAAGGTAATGGATGGCGCGACTTACGAGGAGCCGTTGACGGTCCCCCTAGATAACATCACACTTGATCTCAACGGCGCTACGGTGAAGGGGACACACGTCGAGAGTCAGGGGATATGGGTCAGCAGCAGAAGCGATGTCGCAATCAAGAACGGCATCGTACAAAACTTTGCAGACTATGGGATTGCTTTGTCTAATTCAGATCATATCACAATAGAAAACGTGCGGGTAGAGAATAACCGGTTTGGGATATTACTCTGGAATTCTAACTACAATGCTATTGTGAACAATGTTTTTACTAATAACAAAAGTGATGGGATCAAGCTGGAGAACGCTTCCAGTCATAACACGATTTCAAACAACTATACAAGTTGGAACGGCGAAGGCGGGGTTTCAGCCTACCATGAGTCAAATTACAATGTTGTGGAGAACAATCTCGCGTCGAATCAAAAATATGAATTTGGCATAAACTTTGGTCATTTTTCCGATCATAACCAAATTATCAATAATACGACCAACTCAAATTACTGGTCCGGCATCATCTTCCACGACAATTGCGACAACAATGTGGTGGAAAACAATGTTGCGAATTTAAACAGAGGTAGTGGTATTGCAATCATATTTGGGTCGAGCTACAATGTAGTCCAAAACAATACGGCATTGAACAACGTTGCAACACAAATCAATGAAGACGAGAGTTGTGAGGGGAACATTTTTCTAAACAATACGACGGCTGGCCCCGGGGAGCCATTACCTGAAGAGAATATGGCTCAGAACGATGCGGGTCTGGGCAGGGATGCATCGAATAATGAAAGTAATCCAGACAACATCACTCCTGGAAATTACACGGGTTACCTCGACAACCTCGACATCTACGATTGTTACAAGATTTATTTGAACGGCGGCCAGGCCATCAGCATCGTGATGACTCCGCCCGCAGGGACGGACTTCGACTTGATTTTATACGATCCGAATCTGGGCTGGGTTGAAGGCTCGCTCAAGTTCGGTAGTGGGGCTGAGTCTGTTTCTTCTACCGCCACTTCGTCAGGTTATTACTCCTTTAGAATTCGCCAGTGGTCGGGTGCGGGGACCTACTCCTTCAGCCTTTCCACGAGCTAAATAATGATGACCAGTAAGTAGTGGCTGAGGTTCAACATGAATGTAAAGGTTTTATTGGTAGTTATTGTGGTTGGAGTTGCGATTGCGGGTGGAATCTGGCTAGCTGCTAAGCAACATTCAGAACAGCCCACCGGGCAAGCCGCAGATCAGCCATTCGAGTGGGTCAGCGATATCACGCCAGGTTCTGGTGCTGGGGCGCCGCCAGGTGGAACCACTAACGATGGCCCCTGGAACCACCGAGTGATGAGCGCCACTTCAGGCGACGGTCTGACTTGGGTGAAGGACGATAAAATTATCTCCGATCAAGCCTCGGTACCAGATGCGATTTTTGACAAAGACGGCAACATGCGAGTTTACTACGTGGACTGGTACAACGGGCACGTGATCTCCGTCGCGTTATCGCACGATGGCGTCAACTGGATTTACAAGAAAATTACGATTCAAGGAGAGGTTGCTGGGAGCCAAACTGGCATCTCACCGGTGGACCCGGATATCGTCCTCTTACAGGATGGCAGGTACAGGCTATTTTACATGTACGCTGGCGGCATTTACTCGGCGATCTCGAATTATGGAATAAACTTTGCGAAAGAAGATGGGGTTAGATATCAGCAGGATGGAATGGTGTATGACCCAGACGTCGTCAAGATGGGTGATGTCTGGAGGATGTTTGTTTCGTTGGGCATAAGAAATCTGAGCACGGTTTCGAACGATGGGTTAAGCTTCAGCAGGGAGAATGAGCTACCATTTGATGGTTCTGTAAGTAGCACCATACCTGCAGAAAATGGGTATCGCATGTATTACATTAAGCAAGGAGGCATTTACTCCTCATTTTCAAGTGATGGAAGGAACTGGGTCTTTGAGGGCTTGAGGTTGGATAACGCAGCCGACCCAACGGGCATCAGGATGTCAGATGGCACTTACAAGATGTTTTACAAGACTTGGATACAGTAATGGTTTACCCCTACATTTACGTAAAAAACATAAAATTTATTAATAAGTAGGGGTAATAAACAGCGGAGTAATTATGGTCGTTTTGAGAAAAAGGAAAATGGGTCGGAGTGAATTTTACTACCTCGTACACAGCGTAAAAGTAAACGGCAGGGTACAGAAAAAGGAGAAATACCTCGGCAAATGTATGCCCAAGAACTTGGAAAAGTTAAAAACCTATTTTCTTAACGAGCTTTACCAAGAGATGTGGGGCGGAAAACTAGATGCTATTAAGAAGAACTTTGCCAACGCGTTTTCGGCCATGCCAAAGTCAGCAAGGGAAAAATACATCGACCAATTCATGATCAAATTCACGTACGACACCAATAGGATAGAAGGCAGCAGATTAACGTTTCAAGAAACGGCGAGCTTGCTTGAGGACAAAATAACGCCACCAAATAAGCCATTGAAAGATGTAAAAGAGGCAGAGGCGCACAAGGAAGTTTTTTACAAAATGCTTGAGCACAAGGGTGATCTGAATCTCGAACTCGTGCTTTACTGGCATAAACTACTTTTCGAAAATTCTAAGCCAGATATCGCAGGCAAGATAAGGACGTATCAGGTGGAAATATCTGGCAGCAAATTTGTGCCTCCATTTCCCGCCGAGCTAAATACCTTGTTGAGAGAATTTTTTGGGTGGTACCGCCGCGAGAAAACGAAACTTCATCCCGTCATGCTCGCTGCACTGGCTCATCTTAAATTTGTATCTATGCATCCATTCGGCGATGGGAACGGCAGAATAAGCAGGGTCATTATGAATTTTGTGCTGCACAAGTACGATTATCCAATGTTAAATATAGCCTATGTCAATCGAAGTGGTTACTACAATGCTCTCGAAAGATCTCAAATAAAAGAAGATGAACATTTTTTCGTTCACCATATTGTTAAACGATATTTGAAAGAATACAAAAAGTATACCACTAAATTACTGCTATAGCTTTACCACCACTTTTTGGAGAAATATACCAAAATTGTTGATTTGTGGGGGTAAGTATAAGAACGAAAGGGACACGTGGCAATTGGCAAGATTTTTAGCATGCTGCTGCAATTTAGATAAGTTGGTGCGATCATGGGAAAGAGACCTCGAAAGTGGAAGAAGAAGGGCAGGATGCGCTGGAAGTGGGTCCGCAAGCGCATGCGGCGAAAGATGCGCAGGATGCAGCAGAGGAAGGCATAGAACAAGTGCCTATACACCTCGACACGAAGGACAACAGGCGCACGAGAATTATTTATTAGCCCGCCAACATTTATTGAGGCGGTCGAATGGAAGTTGGAATTGTCTCCTACGGACATACAAAATATGGCGTTTTGAAGGAGGAGACGCCTGAGCTCATACAAACTGTCATCGACCAGTGCATGGCCAACGCAGAAAATGGTATCGAGCGAAAGGATGTGGATCTCGTCATCGCCAGCTGCGTGGACAACCAATTTTCAAATCAACATCAAACCGGGACTCTTGCGTGGAGGTACCTCAAGAACCCAGATGCCGAGGCGTTCAGGGTCGAGGCTGCGTGCTCGAGCGGCAGCATGGCCGTGTACATAGCTAGGAGGATGATCCTGGCGGGGCAGGCGAAAAATGCTCTTGTAGTCGGCTTTGAGAAGATGTCCCGACTTTCAACGGAAACTGCGACGTCCGTCCTCATCAGGGGCGGTTCACCAGAGGAGATAAAGCTCGGAATCACCCAGCCCGCCTGCTACGCCCTGATGGCGCAACTCTACATGCAAAAATATGGGGCGACCGAGGACGATTACGCGATGATATCCGTCAAGAACCACGAAAATGCCATGAGGAATCCCTGGGCCCAATTTCACAAGAAAATTACCGTGGAGGAGGTCAAGAATTCTAGGATGATAGCCTCGCCCATAAGGCTCTTCCACTGCTGTCCGATCACAGATGGGGCAGCGGCTTTGTTACTGAGCGGGGAGCCGAAGAAGTACACCGATACTCCTGTTTATCTAAAGGGCATGGGTCTGGCCCACGATACGCTAGGTGTCTTCGAAAGGCAGGACCCAACATTTTTGCTCGCATCTAGAAAGGCGTCGGAAAAGGTCTACAAATCAACGGGCATCGGGCCAAAGCAAATTCAATTGGCAGAGGTTCACGACGCATTTACCCCGGCCGAGCCGATGATCTATGAGGCACTGGGCTTTGCGGAGAAGGGGAAAGGATGTCAACTTGTCAGGGATGGCGTGGTGATGTTCGATGGAGAACTGCCGGTCAACGTGAGCGGGGGTTTAAAGGCCAAGGGTCATCCCGTTGGCGCTACTGGGATCGGGATGATGGCCGAGATGTTCCTACAATTGCGCGGCGAGGCGGGCGAGAGGCAGGTGGCCAACGTGGAGAGAGGCCTGGTGGAAAACCACGGCGGGACGGGCTCCGTCTCGGTGGTTACCCTGTTGACGAGGTGAGTGGGTGCAAGCAAAACTGATCGCATACTCGATCGTGCACATACCACCTCCACCATTCAAGACAACGTACGCTGGAGGCATAGCCGAGGATGAAGATGGTAAAAAACACCTCGTCAGGGTAGAGAGCGAATACTTCAATGTTTTGAAGGTAGGGTTGGAGGGAAGGATCGAGAGAAGGGCCACAGACTTCGGGGAATTCGACTTCTTCGTCCCTGAGGTAAAAGGGAAAAAGGAGGTCAGCAAGGTCGCGTTGATTACGGGCGGTAGCCGGGGGATAGGCAAAGCGATAGCATTGGAGCTGGCGAGGAAGGGTTTCAACATTGTGATCAACGATCTGGAACTGCCGGATGAGGGGCAGAAGGCCATCGAGGAGATCAAAAAGGGAGGCAGAGAGGCGATTTTCGTCAAGGCTGATATCTCGAAATATGAGGAAGCCGAGAGGATGATGAAGGAAGCGGCGGAAAAATTGGGCAGGTTGGACGTCCTGGTGAACAACGCCGGCATAAATATCGATAAATTGCTCATCAACATGACCCCCGAGCAGTGGCAAAAGGTCATCAATATAGACCTTACCGGAACTTACAATTGCACCAAGGCAGCGCTGCCTCACATGATTCAGCAGGGCGGGGGGAGGATAGTAAACGTGAGTTCCATGAGCGCCCTCGATGGGGCCGTGGGGCAGGCAAATTATGCGGCGGCGAAGGGGGGCATAGTCTCGTTCACGAAGACAGTCGCGATGGAGTACGCGCAGTACAACATACTTTGCAACGCCATAGCTCCCGGTTGCATAAGGACCAGGATGACCGATGCGATGCCCCCAGGTATGCTTCGAGAAAGGGTGTCACAAATTCCCCTAGGTAGGCGAGGGGAGCCGGAGGAGGTCGCAAAGCTGGTGGCGTTCCTCGTGACAGATGGGAGCTACATCACCGGCCAGCTGATAAACATAAGCGCTGGGGAATACATCTAGAAAAATAACAAAAGGCAAGATTTGGGGTCGAAAATGAAGGTAGTGACTGCCGAGGAAGCCATTAGTCGCATAAATGATAGGGATACCGTTGCAGTCGGTGGTTTCACAACAACCAACCTACCATTCGAACTATTTCATGCGTTGAGGAACAGATTTCTCAAAACTGGCAAACCGAAAGACCTGACGATTCTTCAGCCAGCTGGACAATCCGGGGGTAAAGAAGTTGGATTCGATATGCTGGGCATCGAACACCTCATAAAAAAATTAATATTTTCGCACTCCGGGAAGGCCCCAATGACAAGTGAACTGATAATGAACAACAAAATTATTGCCTACTGTTTTCCGCAAGGCGTAATCTCGCAGATGTTCAGGGATATTGCTGCAAAAAAGCCGTGCCTGATAACGCACACGGGTTTGTATACTTTTGTAGATCCTCGGGTCGAAGGGGGCAAAGTAAACGACATCACTAAAAAAGAGGAAGATTTGGTCGAACTGATCGATATCGGCGGTAAAGAATATCTGCGTTACAAAACCATCCCCGTAGATTTTGCCCTAATCCGTGGAACGACTTCGGATGAAAAGGGCAACATATCGATGGAAAAGGAAGGAGTGACCCTCGAAAACTTATCCATAGCTCAGGCGACGAGAAATTGCGGAGGAACTGTAGTCGTTCAAGTGGAAAAGGTTGTCAAAGGACTCCTGCCGAGTAGGAGGGTTGAAATCCCGGGCATCCTTGTGGACTACGTTGTGGCGGCCTCGAAACCAGAGTACAGCTGGCAAACCGTTCGTATACCTCATAATCCAGCGATCAGCGGGGAAACGAGAATTCCTCCCTCCGTGGTCGAACCCAAGCCGCTCGATGAAAGAAAAATCATCGGAAGGAGGGCGGCTATGGAAATAAAGGCGGGGGATGTTATAAACCTGGGAATCGGGATGGCCACGGAGGTCGCCAATGTATCCATGGAGGAAAATATCTACGAAAAATTCATATTGACGGTTGAATCGGGCGTGATAGGTGGTGTCCCACTCTCTGCCTTGGATTTCGGGGTCGGGATAAACTACGAAGCCCTCATCGATCAACCATATCAATTCGATTTCTATCAGGGGGGAGGATTGGATCTGGCCTTCTTAGGGATGGCTCAAGCCGACGAAAAGGGAAACATCAACGTGAGCAAATTTGGTGGAAGGTTCGCGGGCTGCGGAGGATTCATCGACATCGCTCAAAATGCCAAGAAAGTCGTATTCTGTGGGACCTTGACGACAAAGGACCTTGATGTAAAAATCGAGGATGGAATGTTGAAAATTTTGCATGAGGGGTCGATCAAGAAATTTGTAAAAGACGTGAAGCATATCACGTTTAGCGGCGAGTACGCGAGGAAGCTCGGAAAGGAAGTTTTGTACGTCACCGAGAGGGCTGTTTTCAGGCTGGGTAAAGACGGTTTGGTGCTCGAGGAAATTGCGCCCGGAGTTGACCTAAAGAAAGATGTCCTCGCAAAAATGGATTTTTCTCCAATCGTTTCAAGCGATCTCAAAATCATGGACAAAAAGATTTTCAGGGAAACAAAGATGGGAATTCAACCGAGATGAGCCGAAAGTTCTGTTTAAGATTTTTTACTTTACAACACTCATTTTCTATTTAACCTTAGCCCAGATATTTCAAAGTGTGAGTACATGCCAGTTAAAAACGAATCACAATTGATTGATAATGCTAAAACCCCTGAACTTCGGAGAGCTAGGGGCATCCTTATCGAAGTCGTAAAAAAGGCGATTGCTTCTGTCGACCCATCAATCGCGATGCGCCGTCGATTGAGGAAGGATGGAACACGACTAAGGGTTGGGGACCAAGAATTCGACCTTTCAAAAGCTGGAAAAATCGTGGTGGTGGGGGGTGGAAAAGCGAGCGGGAGGATGGCTGAAGTGCTTGAGGAAATTATTGGGAACAGGATCACTGGAGGGGTGGTCAACGTTTCAGAGGGAACAGCAGCCGAACACCGCCTGCGAAGGATTAAACTCATCGAGGCCGGGCACCCCCTCCCGACCGAGGCGAGCGTGAAGGGGGCTGAGGAGATGATGGACATCGTGAGCGGCCTAGGGCCCAATGACATCGTTATATGCTTACTGAGCGGGGGTGGCTCCGCCCTTGTCACCCTCCCAGCTGAAGGGATTTCCCTCGAGGAGTTGAGGGAGACGACACAACTACTCCTCAAAAGTGGGGCATCGATCCAAGAGGTGAACGCAGTCAGGAAGCACCTCTCGGGGATAAAGGGCGGGCAGCTGGCGAAGGCGGCCTATCCAGCGAGAATCATCACACTGTCGATCTCGGATGTGGTCGGCGATAGGTTGGATACCATCGCGAGCGGCCCGACCTATCCGGATTCAACGACATTTTCAGATGCGTTAACTGTGATTGATAAATATAGACTCACTGAGAAGGTGCCGAGGAATGTTTTAAAACATCTGAAATTGGGGGCTGGGGGAAAGGTGCCTGAAACACCAAAGCCGGGTGAGAAATATTTCCTGAACACATTCCATGAGATCATAGCGAGCAATGCGGACGCGGTCAGGGCAGCTGCGGAGGTCGGAAAGTCGCACGGCCTTGAAGTTTCGGTACTCACGACGACCATGCAGGGCGAGGCTCGGGAGGTTGGAACTCATCTTGTATCCATCTCGAAAAAGGTAGCTGAAGCAAACAAGCCCGTATCGAGGCCCGCGCTCCTGATTTCTGGGGGAGAAACAACTGTAACGGTGAAGGGGAAGGGCAAAGGCGGACGCAATCAGGAACTCATGCTCGCTGCTGCGATTGGGATATCCGGCTTGGAGAACGTTGCTATAGCCTCCTTCAGCACTGATGGCATAGACGGCCCGACAGATTCTGCAGGAGCCGTCGCGGATGGTTTCACTCTCAAGAGGGCAAAACATCTCAAGCTCGATCCATTAGACTATCTCGAGCGAAACGACTCCTACAGCTTCTTCAAGGAGCTCGGAGATCTCCTGGTGACAGGACCCACGGGGACAAATGTCGCGGATGTAGCGTGCCTGATACTGATTTAACGCCTAAAAGTTTATGTAAATTTTTATTATTAAGTTTCAAGTTGCTGCCCATAAAATTTAATCCAAAACCTAAACGACCGGCACGCCCAGTATTATGTCGCTGCTATCAGGCCCAGTATTATGTCTAATATCAGCGGTATCGCGCCTAATCCGATTGCAAAGTAACAAACACCTCTAACGTCCTCACTTGCCCAAATTAATGCAGCTGCTCCAAATGCTATGGCTAAGAGACCCAGTAAAAAACCATACGATCTTGCATAAAATAACCCTATAACGCCAAGGATTATTCCAATTAAAGCGAGAGCAACACTTACTGTAAGTCTGGCCATTTTTCACCCTTTTATTTTATCGATTTTGCCCTATAAAATGGCAGACGTTACATGGCCCAATTTGGGCGCGCATTTTCTAATGGTGGCGCACAATAAAAAACGAGTTTTTAATGTGCTATTCGTTATTTTTAAGTGAACTTCCAACTACTTCCCTTTTATTTTATCAGCGACCCACCCGATATCAAGTTCCTCTAGTTTTGCATTGGTAGGAACGCCGTCCTCGCTCCAACCCATCATTAGGTAGTAGTCGGCGACCGCCCGCTTGAAGACTTCCTTCGAGAGCTTTATGCCCTTATTCGGACCGTTTCCAAGCGGCTGGAAGAGCCGCTCTGGCACCCAGTCGTCGGCCTTGGTGAAACCTTCTCGGACATTGAACGCCCGAGCCATCGTGGTTCCCCGCTCCCCGACCTTCATGAGCTCCCATGCCGTGGTGTCCCATCCAGTGATCGCGTTCACTATCTCAACCACCTGCGGGATCTTCCACACCCTAGCAGGAGCAGTCGTGAACAAGCATATGTCGATGCAGTTTCCCAAGCTCCACCAGTGCTGCAGGTAAGTAAACAGCCTGACCTTGCGCGGGCCAAGGTCCATGCTCTTCACGGGTTCAAGAATTCCTATCGGTTTGAGATTATCAAGGAAGAAACCCTCACCCTCGAAGCAGGGGTCGTGCTCCATCTGAACGTGGTCGGCCCCGGTTGGAGAAACTCCGTAACCGAACCCTACTCCCGCCTTATAGCGACCCTCGTGCATCGGGAGCTCCTTTCCTTTGACATGCATGGCATACTTCTCGGCCCCCTTGCCAATCTTTTCAGCCGCCCTCTTGACGCCCTCAGCGAGGATGTCGCCCAAACCCTCGCGGTTGGCGATCATCTGCACCATTTTCAACATGGCTTCAGCATTGCCAAACCTGAGGTCAATTCCGCCTGTGTCCTTCTTTGTCAGGAGGCCGTTCTCAAAGCACTCCATCGCAAAAGCGACCGAAACCCCAGTAGAAATTGAATCCATCCCGTATGCATTACAAATCTCGTTGGCCTTGCAGACGGCCTTCACATCGTCGACGCCACAACACGAGCCCAAGGCGCCGATACCCTCGTACTCTGGGGCCCCGTATGCTGGGTCTATTTTCATGTTGGGCTCATTCACCCCGACAGACATCCTGCATGCAATCGTGCACGCCCAACACGCCGTTTGGCCTACGTGGATAGTATCTTTCATTGTTTCCCCGCTTATTTTCTCAGCGCCTTCGAATGCGCCATCTTGGAAGTTCCTTGTCGGAAGAATTCCTGAACCTTGGCAACCCATTACATACGATGCGGTGCCGAGTTTGTGAAGCCCTGCTGGGTCGCCACTTGCACACTGCAAGTAATTCTCAGCAAACCACTTCACAAGTTCCTTTATCTTCTCGGGATCCTTCACGCTGGTCCCTGGCTTCCCGCTCACAGCTATCGCTTTGAGATTCTTGGACCCCATGACCGCACCCATCCCTCCGCGGCCGTTGGCGTCCCTCAGCTTGTTGATGACGCACGCGAAACGAACGAGTTTTTCACCCGCCGGACCTATTTGAGCTACCTTTGCATTTTTGTCATTGATCTCTCCGCGGATGGTTTCCTCTGCCTCTTTCGTGGGTTTTCCCCAGATTTTGCTCGCGTCTCGAATCTCTGCCTTGCCGTCGTGGAGCCACAGGTAGACCGGCTTCTTCGCCTTTCCTTTTACAACCACTGCGTCAAAACCGGAGAACTTTAACCAAGGCCCCCAGTCCCCGCCCGCCTCGGCCTCGCCATAGCTCCCAGTAAGGGGGGACTTGCAGGCAACAGAGAACCTTGATAGCCCCTGCACGGGGGCCCCGGTGATTACGCTAGGAGCAAATATCAGAAGGTTGTCGGGTCCAAGCGGGTCGACGCCCGGCTTCATCTCATTCAGCAAGTAGTGGAGCGCCAGGGCCCGTCCACCCATGTAACGCCTGTAAAGGACCTCATTTGGCTCTTCCACAGAGATTTTTTCTGCCGTCAAATCTACGCGCAGGATCTTTCCATTATAACCGTAACCCATTTTTTATCTCACCTATCCCCTCTTTGGTTTGCTCGCAATAAATTCTTCAGCCTCCTTCCACCGTGGCATAGATTGCGCCCCAATCTTGGTCACGGAGAGGGCTGCGACGGCGGATGCGAAGTCTGCGGCTTCCATCGGTTTCATCCCCTTGTAAATGCAGCTGACGAAGGCTGAGTTGAATGAATCGCCTGCGCCCGTAGTATCCACCACGTTCTTGACCTTGTAGATGGGGATCCGATGCTCTTCCTTGGCGGTCACGAGTATAGCACCATCTTCCCCCATCGTTATTAGGACGATCTCTGGGCCGAAGCTGAGGAGCTTTTTCGCCGCCTTCCTGACGTCGGTTTCCTTTGTGAGCTCGAGTGCCCCCCTTCGGTTCGGCAGGAGGATGTCAGTCATCTCGACTAGGTCCTTGATCGCATTCAAGCCGTATACGGCCACATGTCTCTCTAAATCAAATGAGACTCTCTTTCCAGCTTCTTTTGCAATTTGCATGCATTTTCTGGCGGCGCCAACGTTTACGGCATCTGTATGAAATATCTCAGCTTTAGCGACGTACTCGGGCATAATTTCATCCGCTTTGAGGACATTTTTTTCCATGTACTGATCTTGAAGTATTTGACGACTTCCGTGGGAATCTACAACTATAACGTTGATCGGGGATTTTGTTTCTTTTTTCAAAAAGAAGTGCTCAACATCGATGTCGTGGTTTTTGAAGTTCTGAAGTATCTCGTGGCCATTTGGGTCCTCTCCGGCCGAGCCCATGAAGCCGGCCTTCACGCCCATTCGCGCCACTCCAACGCAGAAGTTCGCCACGACGCCCCCGCACTGCCTCGCGAAATCCTTTATCCAGATCTTGTCATCGGGCTTGCAAAACTCATCGACTATAACAAACTCATCTATCGAACTTACACCCAATCCTATGATTTTTGCGACCATAGTCCAACCTCGCATTTTTGCCATTTTACCTGAATTTGATTAATTTTAAGTCTTTCGTCTGCTCCGTTTGGGTTCCGTTTCATCCCTTTAATTTATTAATTAGGTGATCATCCCTTTGACGAATTCAGAAATGCCCAAGCGCTTTATCTTTGGGATCTTATCAAAATCCATGTCCTCGGTCACAATAGTCTTCATGTCGCTCGCGGACATCGAGGCAAGGTGGATGGCATCCCTAGGCCTCAGCCCATGGGTTTCAACGTTTTCGACCGCGGCCCTCATGTGGTCCTGTGAAAGCTCGAATATCTCGAGGCTCGGCATGCTCAACATTGCCTTGGCGACTCTCACCGCCCTACCCCTATCCGCATGTAGCCATATCGACCACAGGACCTCGTCCACCGTCAGGCAGCATGTTCCAGCCATGAACTTTCGATCGAGCAGCGCGGCTATCACCTGCCTAGCGTCCGCGCCCAACTTGTCTATCGCTAGATCAGCATAGATGAAGACATTGGCATCGAGGTAAACCCGCTCACGAGCCAAAGATCTTTTCATAAAGTTTGTCCCCAACGAGGATTTTATCGGACCTCTTGCCCGATTCCCTAGCATCCCTCTCGAACATCTCCAGTATGTCCTTCTCCACCACGGGGGTGACCACTATTCGCTCGCCCTCGAGGTCAAATTGAACCTCTGAGCCGGGCTCAAGCCTAAGGGCCGCCCTTATCTCCCGCGGTATCACGACCTGCCCTTTCGGCCCGATTTTCCTTCCTATTTTTATACCCATAGGATTACCAAGTAATACTATATGTCTAACTTTTAAAGCTTCTATTTTTCTCCCCAATTCAACATTTGCGGAGGGCGGGTTATAAAGCGAAAATCTCCAGGTTTTGTTTCAAACTCGGGAGATGAACGGTAATCAGGGACGTCCGCTGGCTCTAGCCTATCCCCTGAGAAGGGGCAGCGGCTTAGATTTTCCCCGCAAGCCACTTCAGGATCTGGCATCCAAATTTGAGGTACAGGTTGCCAAGCTCGGTTTCATTTACCACTTTTCTTTCCTTTCCCCAATCCACCATCCCGCCAACCCAGTGAGGCGAGAGGTCTGTCGTGAAAGCGAGAGTTCTGCCCTTCCCATGCTTTCCAACCACGAGCAGCGGCTGTTCTGCCTTGGCCAGCTTCACCCCTTCGACTCTGCCCTTGCCGATGGGCTCTATTCTCCTAAGAGTCAGCAGGATTTCGGCATTGGCCTTCGGCACGACCTTATTGTATCCGCAGACTGTCGGGGAATCTTCCCATGGCAAATCTCTCAGGATGGCGTGGTCCTTTTGCTTGATTATTTTGAATCCATTTGGGTCGTTAACTCGGTCGTCGCTGGGCAAGCAGTTCACAGGCAGCACCTCTTCAACGGGCGTTTTTCCCCAATTCCCGTTGGAGCCCGTGAAAGACCACCACCCGCCTATCATCCCTAGGCCCTTACCCCCCTCCACATACTTTTTCAAGAGTTCCATTTTTTCCGTGCTCAGCTCTTTAGCTGGGGCGTCACTTATCACTACAATATCATAACTCAGTAGTTCCTCAAGCTTCGAAGGCATCTCCTCGAGCTTACCCGGACCCAGGCGAAGGAAATCGAACCCGCAGTTCTTCGTCACGGCTATCAGATATCTCGCATATTGCTCGAGTTCACCTAATATTAACGCTCGCATGGTTCAAGATAGGATGACTGAATTTAAAGCTTTGCGCTACAACTTTGAAAAATTTGTTTCTAAAATTTTACGTTCGCTGGGAGACGAACAATGGAAAATTTGACCGATGGTTTTATAGGTTGGATGGATTATCCATCCATGGAGGCTTGAGTTTGCTGAGGAAGATAGCGATTAAACTCTTCGGCGGTGAAAACCCAGAATCGGTGCTGGCCAAGAGAATCAAGATATTTATCCTCATTGGAATCGTGTTCATCGCCATAAGCAAATTGCTCTACCTGCGTGGATTTATGCCATTCCCAAATTTTGAGTTGATAATTCCTGCCATCGTGGTGATAGGATCCTTCTCCCTTTACACCGGAGGAAACAAATTCTGGCGTGGCGTGACCCGATATTTTGGGATAATCGCACTTGTCAGCGTATTTCTAATAGACATCGGTTTTTGGGGCTTGCACAAAATTTACATTTTCACTTGGTCGGGTTTCATAATTTGCTGGCTGTTAGGGATGCGCAATAAACTCTCCATGTTTGATAAATTCAAGAAACTCCTATGGCGCACGACGCTCACGGCGGCGGTTGCAATCCTCATTTTTGATATTTATACTGCATTCGGCTGGGCGCTCGTTTCCGGTACTGGGTTGGCGACTGTTTTTCTCGCTCAGATACCCTTCACATTGTATCATTTTTGCTCCTTGATCTTTGTCCCACCTCTAGTCGGGCTTGGTAAAGCGATGGTTAAAGTAAAAGTCCCTATCCAAGTGGCGGTTCCGGTGGGAGGGAGGGTTAGGGCTGGGGAGCATATCGGATGAGGAGGTGATAAACTGAAAGAAAGTGCTCAAACAACCATTGTGTTGGCTTTCATCATTGCCATCGGCGCGGCGGGGGTTGCGGCTTACTCTATCTATCAGGTTAGCGACTTGAAATCACGTCTCAGCGAAATAGAGTCTGCAGTAATCACGGT
>Ga0315280_10000188_pt1 | contig 120237 bp, 115 predicted proteins | sample YL17G06_40_MG_FD_203697 | JGI IMG/M metagenome (GOLD analysis project Ga0315280, IMG submission 203697) | Sediment microbial communities from Yellowstone Lake, YNP, Wyoming, USA - YL17G06_40 | ecosystem: Environmental > Aquatic > Freshwater > Lake > Sediment | place: USA: Wyoming | collected... | reverse complement strand
CTCTAACGGGTATATTATTCTCCTATTGAACGTGGGTAGGGTTATTTGCTGTGCCTCTTGCTCTACCTCTTTTATCAGCGTTCCAGCGTTTATTTTTGCCTCAAAGAGGATAGCTGGTCATCCTGCTGCTTAGAAAAAGGTGCCGAGCGACCAGCGAGGCACCCCTTGAAAGCCTCGAACCAAAATTGTTCTGTGTGTGTGGGGGTAAAGTTTTATCCCCTTCTCCAAACACATTTTTTTTCGGATAGTCATTATTCACTAGCCCTGATCAACTTGAACAGGTACAATGATGTGGCAATCCACAGCAAAATTACTGCTACTACAAGCAGTCAAGATATTATTAGATGCCTGTAAATGAGCGAGTCAGTCTCATTCATCTCTGAAAGCATCTCTAGCATGCCCGGCGACCTTGGCCAGAAGAGGAACGAACCACTGGGAGCGGATGTCCAGTACAAAGTGTCATCGCCCACGTAAACGTGACCAGAAGCATTGTACGCGGCGATGGAATAGATAGTTAGGAACGTCGAAACAGAAACCAAGGCACTCAGCACAACTGCCGCACGCCGAGTAAATCGAGCCTTTACGGCGCACATGGCCAACACGCTGACATTTGGTCTAGTTAGATACGGCTTTTGCCATCTTAGACCCAAACCGTTCCGCTTGCGTGCGCCTGCAGTTATTTCTTGTTTCGTTTGCGGGAAACACGTTCTTCAATCTTGCCATGAAGTTCAATCCAGACCCCATCTGGATCTCTGACAAACGCTAAAGTGCAGCCTCCCTCATCCCAAGGCTCAACCGCTGAAGTAGCGCCGCCCGCTAGTGCTTTACTGTAGCTCTTTCGCACATCATCACACAAGAAGGCCAAATGGTCCAACTCCGAACCTTCAACATATTCCTCGCAAAACCTGTTCCCAGGCGGGTAATAGTTCAGCTCCAGCTGTTGCTCTGAGCCTCTGCTTCTAAGCTCCACAAAAACGCCGCCTGCCTGCATTTTTCCTCTGCTCGTCTCCTTCATACCCATAGTTTTCGTGTAGAATCTGACAGAGCGCTCCAAATCCCTCACCCGGATACCAGTATATATGAACCGCATCTCTTTCACCACATTCTACCCCCTGCGCTTTGACCTTGTACCTCAGATATCATGCGGGTAGTAGAGCCTCTTCGGTTATCAGTGTTTCTATCTCTCGCTTACGTCCTCTTCTTATCCTAGGGGGGTTATAGCGCGTGCTACGAGGCATGTCAGAGCTGCTTTACACGTTAGTCATGGATCGTGACTAAATGTGGGCATCTGGTGCCAAACAACCAGAACCTAGTGCAATACTTGTTGGGTTTCGATTTCTTACAGGCTATTTTGCTCCTTTTTCTCAAAGGAAGACTGCAATCATAGTGTCTGGTTCTTTGTTTTCTTCTTTTGGACATACGAATCAATAGTGGATTGCGATTTTTCCTTCTTAAGTTCTCAGAATAGTGAATTCTAAGTCCAGATTTTGATTATGTCTTCAGTTGCGGAGTGGCTCGCTGTTATCATTGACGGGTGAACAGTTTCAAATATCAATTCTATGTGGCTGACAGAAATCGAGCATTCTGTTACTTTCTCTTCTCTTGACAGTCCCTACCGCTAGTCATAATAGGCAGAACGATCATTCTACCATGAGGTTAAGAATAGTAAGATGCCCAAAGATCCAGTTTGCGGCGCGATTATGGATGACAAGACAGCCAAATTCAAGATCACACATAATGGGGAAACCTATCACTTTTGCAGTCTAGCCTGCAAGAAGAGATTCAAAAGGCACCCAGCAAAGTTCCTGAAGTAGACTAGCAGTTGTTATTGCGCACGCGACCAAGTCGGATTTCGTGATAAGAGAACGCAACATTTTGACCAAAGAATTGGAAAACGCATTACCTTCCTCTCACAGGGCATGGACTTTGTAGGAAATACAAATTAGCTAGTTCAGCTCTTGCCTTTGGTTGTCGATGTGCATGAATTTATGGAAGGATATTCCTGTAGGCGACAAGCCGCCAGTTTTGTTAAATATGGTTATTGAAATCAAGAGCGGCTCAAGGGACAAGTATGAATATCGTTCCGAATGGGAAGCGTTCGTCCTTGACCGCGTGGTCCCATCATCAGTTGTTTTTCCCGTGGAGTATGGTTTTGTTCCGCAAACATGGGCTCAAGATGAAGACCCGTTGGACATCATGGTGTTAAGTTACGAACCGCTTGAAGTGGGTTGCATAGTCAAGGTCAGGATGATAGGATCGTTAGTGGTTGAAGATGAAAGGGGCGAAGATACCAAGGTGCTTTCAGTGCCTGTGAGTGACGCGAGATATGACGGTTACCATGACATTACAGACGTTCATCCTCACTTACTAAGGGAGATTCAGGAGTTTTTCGAGACCTACAAGAGGCTGGAACCGCACAAGTGGATAAGATTCAAAGCATGGAAAAACGCCAAAGACACGACTGAAATTGTAACTCAGACCATGGAAGCATACAAGAAAAAGGTAGAACTTCACAAGTAGCGGCTGACAACCTTCAAAACAAGTATCTACGATGACGACGTTCTGATTCGGGGAAAGCCTGTGTTCCTTTCAAGTTCTTGCGATCTGTTCATGTGGACACTCGACGGAAAATTTAATATTCAGTTTCCATAAAGGAAAGTCATGAACTGGCCAATCTACATAACTCTTGCAAGTTTGCCTCTAGCCTATCCAATTTTGTTTTTTAGTTATTACGTTGGAAAATACTTGCACGAGGCGGATGTTAAGGAGATAGTAAGAAGCAACAAAGAACTCTTCTAGCGTGCTGTTAGCACACGCACTAGGCTTTAGATTCATTTCATGGAAAGGAAATCGGTGATCCGCTTCTGGAACAGTGAATTGCGTATCAGGTGACTTTCTCTTATCCACCCTTGAAGTGGAATGTAGAATTCATTTGCGACTCGCTCTAATGCCTCGTTCAACGTTTTGTAGAGTAAGGGTTTTTGCCGCATAGCGTTCCTAACATTCTCTCGCACCTGCCAAACACCCACTGGCATGATGTAGCCGGGGTGAGCCTCGCGGAGGACGATCACTGTGGCCTGCCTTCTCTCCTTCACCAGTTGTTCGCATACGGCCAGACGGGCGGCGTAGTAGCATCCACCGATTTGGGCGTAAGTTGTTCGGCGGTCGTTGCCTTCCCAATCTGAAAACATAACAACTTGTTTGCCATCTGGGTTCCAAACGGTTCCTGGGTACCATGCTTCTATGGCTTCGTAGCTCCACTCTCGGGGGAGCATGAGGACTTCGAAGACGTTGTCTAGGTACTTGGATTCGTAGATGCGGTATTCGTTTATTTCTGGGAACTGTTTGACCTGTTTCATGAGGTTTTTTGAGATTATGTCGTCTACGGCTGTGATGCTCCATCGGGTTGGCACTAGGCGTCGGTTTTCTCCTAGGCCGAAGGCGCCCACGCTGAAGGCTTTCTGAATTCTTGTTTCAAACACTCCTTTGTTGTAGAGTTCGAGCACTGCAGGAACGGCTTTCAAGTCAGTGTCGCTGTAGGCCTTTTCGATATGGTGATCCCAGCTGGTGCTGCCCATTTTCAGGTCACGAATCGGAGCTGACGGTCCGAACGGTTGGATGTCATCGCTCAGAAATATGGAACCATGAGGTTTCTTGGTTAGCATCAGTTCAACATCAACTGGCTTCACTGCCAAGGCCAGTTCCCGTGTTTTTTCAATTATTCTCCCTGCCTGCTCAAATTCTCGCACGTGAACTCGATGCTTGCCCCGGATGAGCATTGAACGGAATGCGACAATCTCGTCTATCGACTTTCCAAACCATAATTCAGGCAGGTCATAGAGGCTGGTGTCTTCGTCGACCGGAGGAACAAGCGGTCCGGCATAGACGTTGGGGTAGCCTATTCTGCCGATAAACACGCTCGGAGGTGAAGCCCCCGTTATGTCTTCGCTGCTCATCAAAGGAACGCTTTTCAAGTAATAGTTGACTCTTACGATTATTGGGCAACGGGTTTTGCCGCAGAGAAGCCTGGAACCTTTGCAGATGACGCACAAACCGCTTTTGGAGGCTCTAGCAGTTACCGTTGGGCCTTCATCCGGATTGACGCCTGTATTCCGCAGGATTTGATGCAACCAAGTGTCAGAGTAAGTGTGATGTGCCGTGGTTAGTGTCAACTTCCGCCATTTAGAACGATGACCGTCAGTAGCTCTTATGTTTTCTGCAATGTTTCCGCGTCTTCTCTTCTACGCTCGTGGCGCGTATTTTATATTGACTTCCACGCGAACATATTGGAGGGATGGATCATGAGTAGTGAAATTCGGTACTACAAGGGAAAGCACAAGGTCAGAGTTCTGACTGAAAGTCGGGGAAATTGGATCGTTGAAGCTTTAGAACCGTTCGAAGACATAGTTAATGGTGAGAAGATTAAGGTTAAGAAGGGAGAAAGACGCATCGTAGCGCCTAACCTGCTTTTTCAAAGGGAAGCCTTGCCCCCAATCGTTAAAGAGCATGTTTATGAATTGAAGATGGAGAAAAAACTGAAACGCCTCGTCCAAAAAGATGAAAAAGAAGAGAAAAACAAAACCGCTTAGTCAATGGAATATGGCGCCCTGGCCGGGATTTGGACCCGGTACAGGTCAGAGGTTCCTGTTCTGATGTCCTGCGGGCGACAGCCGCATATACTAGACCGGACTATACTACCAGGGCTATCTGTGCGGCCTAGGCGCCGTGCTCAGTAAAGAAGAATTTTGATTAATTAAGCTTATCGTGTTCTAACTGCCCACTAATTTTTCATTGGAAAAGTGGGTAAAAGTACAACAACTAGCAACAACAAATACATCATATAAGGAGGATTTTCGAGATGGTTACTGGAAACAGCGGAGCTCTTAAACCAGGCAGAAAGGAACTATATGCCGTTTTGTCTACTGGAAAAAATAGGCTGGGTGAATTCGAACTTGGGCTGCATGGTGTCAGGGAGAGCACAAAGGAAGAAAGCACGCGCGTTAAAAGTGTAACGTCTGAACGAGTCTCTCTTTTCTCTGAGGGTTTGGGACAAAACTTTGCCCCAACGACAACCAAAAACTGGCCAACGGAACTCTACTGTCTTTCCGCCATTCTTTCCAATTTCTCTTCACGAAAACATATTTCACCGAGTTTCTCATAGAAGACAGTTAGGTCTCGACTTTGGCAGAGGCAGGTGAATATGACCGAATATTCTCAGCCTTGAAGCATCCTATCCGCCGTCAGATTTTGCTTTTTCTTGAACACAAAGGCGAAGCTTCTTTCGCAGAAATTCAAAAAGACCAGGGTACCGATGATACTGGCTTGTTGAGTTATCATTTGAAGGAACTAACGCCTTTGATTACACAATCTGCAAGAGGAAGATACAGTCTTTCGGAAACAGGGAGGGCAAGCCTCACGTTGTTTCGGAAGGTTGAGGCGGAAAGACAAAGCGTAAGCGGGGTCGTTCAGAGAGAAATTGAGAAATTGACGTCGAAGATTGTCTTTCTGTTCTTCATTCTCGGTGCTGCACTGATAGCTCCATTGAGCGTTGACATTTACTTTTCTGTTCAGTACACATCTCGTGCCGCTCTGTCGACCGGGCAGATTGCCATCATCTTTCTTGCTGGTCTTGTTGGAATGATTCCAAGTCTTGTTTTGTTTGTCATCTATGACCAGCACTATTTTGCTAAGAATCTAAGGAAGAACGTCATTCATGCAATGTTGTTTGCGATAGGAGTTTCCGGCTTTTCGTTTCTCTCAACATTCGCTGTCTACAGTTTTCAAATAGGAACCCTGAGCGGAATGAGCACCCCTTCAGCATCTGGCGTCGACATGATTCTAATCGTCGGCATTCTACGTGCAGCGTGCTTCATAGGAATCACTCCCATAATGACATACTCAATCATAAAGAAACTGAAAGCCCGCAAGTAGCCTAAGCTCGTGCCAGCGTGCCTATCCGGTCAGAGAATCTAGCAGACTCTACATTCATGAAGTGTTATAAAGGACAGCTCGAATAGCGCGCACTACGAGACCGAGTCTGAAAGTCCATGCCTTATATAACAATTTTGCTTAGCAATCAGTAACAATTCACTTTCTTCTGGAATTCCCAGAATTCCAATATACGCAATGGTCCTTTTTGAAGTGTTGTGACACTTCACTGACCAGGAACAGTTCTCAAAGAATTGAGCTTCTTTTCTGGAAAAAGGATGGACTGTTTCAGGAAATGCTTGTTCCATTCTGTTCCTGAAAGATTCAGGAAACGGCTGTAGACATTTTTGTCGGAAAATCAACGGTTTTCACCGGAATGAGCATGAACTGTTTCTAACTCTCGGTTTACATTCTGTTTACAGATTCTTTCGAGTTTTCACCGGTTCTTTAGTGCGTTATCTGCAAAATCAATCCCCGAATCAGTTTCTAGTCTGCGCGCGCTACTGTTTGCACTTTGGGCACAGTCTGTTTCGTGACTCTTTGTCTTGAACGAATAGTCTGTTGCATCCTCTGCCTTTCCCAGGGTATGAGCAGACAAAAACTCCACGGTTTCTCTCATCTTCGGTCTCGGGATAGACGGTCCAATAGACTTCCTTTATAGTACCAGTCGGACTCACCTCGCCAATTTCAGCCATGGCATCGCTTCCCAATTCCCACCCATGCCTAGTAGCCGGGCGGATATCGCGGTCGGCGACAATTTCCTCGCCGACTTGAGAGTAAAGGAAACTTTTCAATGGCTTGACATCTGGGTAAACGCTGAAGTAGACAACTCTGGATACGTATCCGTCAGGACAGACATATGCCCCGATGACATTGTTCAAATCGGATCGCAGATCCATGAAAGAGGAAATTTGATCACAGTGTCTGTAGCATCGTCCTTGGAACGTGAGGTATTTATCTACAAACTTCTTCAGCGGCTTGCGCGGATACGGTGAGGGGGTATGCGAGATACCCGTTTGCCCATGTACAAGACTTTGGTAGTAAGCACTTGAAAAGAGAGCTTTCCAAGAAGCTTCTGTCACCGAAACTGCCTCTGAAAAACCAGTCAATACATGATTGACTTTCCCGTCCGTATATTCAACAAATACTTGAGGGATAAGATAGTCCTCCGACCAATCGCCATGTTCTTCGACAAGCCTGTCAGCTGCCTCAAGCTGCTCAGGGATTTCTATGTCAAGAGAAAGGAGCGAGACGCCGAGGTCTTTGGCCATTTCATTTGCATAGCGCAGAGAGAACGGAACACAGTGCGGACAATAATTGGCCAGAACAATACTGACTCGCTTGATCAACACTTCCGACGCGCCTTCCCCAGGTGGACAACGAGGATCATTCCCAGACATGATTATAGACTTTGCTGTGAGAAGCCAGATTTAAGTGCCACATACCAACTGTTGAAGCACACGCGGGTTTTGGGGGTAAAGTTTTATTCCTTCCTTCCTTCCGAACGACGACGAACGACGACGCTAATTGCAAAAAGTGCGCGCTACTAATAGTACAAAAAGAGAGGATTTAGGGTCGTCTTTGTATGAGTATCCTGTCTATTTTTCCTTCTGCTAGTTGTTCCTGCAACTCTTTGACGAAGCTGTAGAATTCGTCTGGAAACAAGGCGGCTTCTGTGTTCATGTCGAACGTTTTTGTCTGGGCCACCGTGTTAACGTAAAGGCCGTTCTTAATTCCTTCGACACTAACTCGTACCACATCAATACCCATAGAAAGAAGAAAGGAAGATAGATTATATACATGTCGCGCGCGCTAAACGTAAAGACGCACACGCTAAAATCATCTTGTCAAATTAGGATTTCTGTTTGTGAGGAGAAGAGTAGAGGGAGAAAGGAAAGGAAAAGGGTTCTCTGCTCTTTCCTCACTTATGGGATGGATTGGGAAAACAAGCTCTTCATTCTATGCTTTTGTACAGCCGATCTAAAACATAGAACAGAACGAGGTGTCCTAGACGGTTAGCCTAGGACTCCAAGCTTCGCGCGCGCTAGACCTCAATGACTGAATGACATCTAGGACAATTCCTAGGAGTTCCTTCTGTCTTAAACTCCAGCCCACAGTTCTTACATCTGCATTTCTTTGCTCTACCATATTTTCTGTATCTTTCACTCATCCTTTTTCCTTCTTTCTTTTTATCCTAGAAATTGGATGGTTGATTTTCTACCAACAGTCTCTTTAACCTTTTCAAGGTTTGTGTGAGTAGACGTTGCCGTCGAAGGATTTGACCAAGATCAAAAAACAAGAAAAAGCGCGCGCGGGCATATAAGCATCTGCCACACTATAGGAAGCGGTATTTGATGCCGAAGACTAAAGCCATAATACACATTCAAAACGTTGTTGCCGCTGCAGCCTTGAACCAGAAGGTTGACTTAAACGCGGTTGTGAAGAGTTATCCAGGAGTCGAATATCGGCCAGAACAGTTCCCCGGCCTAGTGTTCAGGCTTAAGAAACCGAAGACTGCCACGCTGATTTTCAATTCTGGCAAAATGGTTTGCACAGGAGCGAGGTCGGAAAAGGAAGCGCGCAGGGCCGTTATGACAGTTGTTAAAGAGTTGAAAAAGGGCGGAATAATAATCATCAGCAAGCCGGCCTTTAAGGTTGTGAACATGGTTGCTTCTGCAAGCTTGGGCGGAAGGGTAGACTTGGAACTGGCAGTGAGCGCGCTTCGAAAAACCATGTATGAGCCGGAGCAGTTTCCAGGATTAATCTACAGGATGGATGAGCCTAAGGTGGTTATACTGATATTCGCAAGCGGGAATCTTGTTTGTACCGGAGCGACGAAGGAACAGGACGTTTATGACGCAGTGCATAAGCTTCACGCAAACTTGGAGGAACAAAACCTCATATTCTACGAATAGAAACCTTATGGATCGGAACAGCAAAGTTCACTGTTTTTCATCCTTGCCCGTTTCTTAATGGTTCGTCGGTGCAGTCGCCTGTGTGTTTCCTAAGGGTTCTACTACTCTTTTGCAAGGGTTATTTCTATAGCGCGCGCGCGAGATCGTGGGATCTAACCGAACACTTCCTTCCCAAATGGGTCTCTAAAGAAAAACTATCCCAACGCGAAGTTGCTCGACGCGTTACTCAGTCTTCTTTGCGAGCCTTGGGAATGGCGACCGCGGGACAGATCCGAAAGCATTTTGTTCGAGGCTGTTACTACGAGCTCGACAGGGTATTAGCTGAATTAGAAGCTGAGAAGAGCATTTTCAGGGTTGAGATTCAAGAAGGACAGAACCGTTGGCCAGGCTTATGGTATGTTCATTCTGAGGATGCTCCTCTGTTGAATTCGCTGGAGGAAGGTGTTTGGGAACCGAGGACGACGTTGCTTTCTCCTTTTGATAACTTGATCTCGGACCGTCAGCGAGATGGACAGGTTTTTGGGTTCAGTTTTCGTTTTGAAGTGTACGTGCCAAAATCTAAGCGCAAATATGGGTGTTACGTCATGCCAATTCTTCATGGTGATCGGTTTATCGGTCGGGTAGATCCAATGATGAATCGTAGGACCAAGCAGCTCATGATCAACGCTGTTTTTGCTGAGACAGATGCTCCCTCTTCAAACAAAGTAGCCCTCGCCGTTTCGGAAGCAATAGAAAAGCTTGGCGTTTTCCTAGGAGCAAAAGAGGTTTGCTACAGTTCAAGGACGCCTGCTGCTTGGAAACATCACCTAACAGGCACGCATGAACTCGACTCGTGAAGAACGCCGGCGCGCGCGCTACCCTGCAGAATGCCGCGGCAAGATCTGGCATACCATGAATAAAAGCGCTTTTTGTCCCGTTCAGACATGGCGATGCGCTGGGATCGTAGCGTGAAAAGAAATATTAACAGGGAGAACCCAGCAGTGTACTGGGAGGTTAAAATTGCCAAAAATGATTTGCCCGAAATGTGGTGCCGAAATGAAAGAAAACAAACATGGGGCATACGTGTGTCCAAACTGTAGAGGAGTCTTCCTTCCAGACAGCATGTTTGGAGTGACATAACCGCATCTCGCCTAAGAAGAGGCTAGTAGAACGACGCATGTTGCTTGTGACATGTCCCTCGTAAACTCAGATAGCTTCGGTGGCCCAAGCTTACTCAATAGAGTACAGTTGTGAGTCGACGGATTTCGCTCAATCTAACTGTAGGGCAGCCTATACATCGGTATCACGCACGAAAGTCTTTCATAGTTGAAACCGACAATTGTTTTTGATAAACAATGTGTCAACCAAGCCTTCCGCCGTTGCTGGAAAAGGCTAGAAGACAAGAAAAAGAGTACAAGTGGCTGGAAGCCGCAGAATCGTATCTGCAAGAGCTAAATTCCTCATCAAAGACCAGAGCGTTGACACCTTCCTTTGAACCAGAGGTCTGGGAGCGAATAGGCTCCTGCTACAGCTTGGCTTCCAGACAAGCTAGACACACAGAGGAATTCAAAAGACTCATACGAATGGCAATCGAAGCCTATAAGAAAGCTGCAAGGCTCTTTCGAACGGAGGCCGGCTTCAAGAATCAAGGAAAAAGTGCCCAGTGCAACGCAGCAGCCGCATACTTAGGCTCTTGGTCGGCGTCCAGCCCCTCGAAGAAGAGGGAGAAGCTCGTTGAATGCATCAAGTTTGGGAAAATGAGTCTGGGCGCATTTGAACGAGCAAGCGACCGGCTAGATTATGCGAAGATGTGCAACGACCTACTGTTGCCCTTTTTCGAGAGATTATACATGGCAACCGACTCAAGAGACATGAAGGAAATCGCCAAAGAAGGAGCTGACTGTGCCACCAAATCTATCGCGATTCTTTTAAAACTGAAAAACAGGAGCGAACTTCTTCGGGCATATTTCGCAGCAAGTCTTCAAGCTTGGTACGCCGCAAACGTCAGCGAACAAGAAGAGAAAGGCAAGGAGCTTGCCCAAAGAAGCTTGAGTTATTCAAAAGAGGCGTTGAAACTCTCCAAGAGTGTGGAAAATTCCTACCACGCCGCCATGTCTAACTGGGCGGCTGCCTTTTCTACTCTATTCTTTACAGGGAATATTGAGTCTTCTTTGAAATTTGCCGAAGAAATGTTGAAGGGAGGCAGAATTGTAGGGGACAACTACCTGCAGGGAGTCGCATCTTATGTTCTTGCATTCGTTACCAACTGGATGATGGTCAGGGAAGAAGACCCTGACAAGAAGAAGCGAGAAAACGAAGAAATCCTCGCGTACGCCGAGAACGCAGCACACCATCTCGGCTTGGTTTGCCAGGATCTGTTCATCGCTGAAACATACTTGTTCTACGCTGAAAGCTACTCTTCTCTGGCCAACAACGTTGAATCTACTTTCACACAAAGAAGACACATGCTGAGAAAAGGCGTAGAAGTTGGACGAAAAGGACTGAAGCATGCAAGCCGTTCGGGCTCGCCAGACGCTTTGCTTTCCATCCTCCACGCGCTAAGCAAAGCATTGCATTTCCTCTCCAACTTTGAGGCCAGAAAAGACGAGAAAGTGATGCTGCTTGAAGAAGCCTTGACTCACAGGCGAAAGTACGACAAGCTTGCAGAGAGAGTAATTCCAGCAAATGACTGGATTCGTGGGGTTGGTCAGAACTACGAGGGCCTAGTAAGATTGGACATAGCTAGGCAGGAAAGAAACAGGGACAAAAAAGTGGGCATTCTTGAAAGCGCTGTCAAAAACATGGAGGAAGGCTTGAAGCGGTGCCAGACATCGATATCGTCTCGTCCCATACCGACCCGCGTAGCTGCGGTTGGAACGTTCGAAGATGGATTTGGGACAATACTGGACGAACTCTGGCAATTAACGAATGACAAGAGAATCCCAAACAGAGCCGTTGAGGCTTACAAAGAGGCAGCGGCGCTGTACGAGAAAGCTGGTTTGATGAACCGCACCGCAGAGTCCTACTGGAAAATGGCAACATTACAAGATAGTCTTGATGAGCATCCTAAGGCAGCCGAGAGTTTCGAAAATGCGCAGGCAGCGTACAAAGCAGCTGCTCAGAGAACCTCTCATTTTGAAGTCTTCTACGAAGACTATGCAGCTTACATGGAAGCATGGGCTGAAATTGAAAGAGCAAAGTCTGCACACCAACATGAAGAATACGCAGTCGCAATGAACCATTACGCAAGGGTTGCTGGTCTTCTTAAGCAATCAAAGGCTTGGAGTTATCAGTCCTCGAACTTCATCGCATGGTCACTTCTCGAACAAGCCGAGGATTCAAGCAGAGAAGGGAATAGTATCGAATCAGCAGAAACCTTCAAGAAAGCAGTTGAGCTCTTCAGGACGGCAGGAGAAGTCTTCAAACGAGAAATTGACAAGATTCAAAACATCGACGAAAAGAGAAAAGCCGCCGAACTCTGCAAGGCTTCGATAAGAAGGATGGAGTACTGTCTTGCAAGAACAAACATAGAAGAGGCCAGATTACACGACCAGAATGGAGAATATACCAAAAGCGCAGAAAGATACGGCTTGGCTGCCTCGCGCCTCGAGAATACATTAGAGGTTCTCGAAACTGAGGATGACCGAAGAGAGATAAAGCCCATTGCAATAATGTGCCGTGCATGGCAGAAAATGAAAATGGCCGATGGAACGTTGTCACCAGAACTTTACCACGAAGCTTCCGAATTGTTCATGGAAGCAAAAGAATATGATTCGAAAGACAGAACGATATTGCTAGCCCTCGGCAATGGTAGTTTTTGCAAGGCCTTGGAGTACGGAGCCAAGTTCGAGGCAACTCGGAAAAAAGATGATTTCTTCAAGACAAAACAGTATCTGGGAAGCGCAGCCAACTATTACTTGAAAGCTGGGTACGACAGTGCTTCCACGTGGACGAACGCCACTGAGATTCTTTTTGATGCTAACAATTACCTGATTTGCGCTGAAACCGAAAGTGACCCCGAGAAGAAAGCGAAGCAATACCTAATCGCTGAAAAATGTTTGGAGAAGTCAGCCGGGTTTTATGAAATGGCACGTTATACTGGCAAGAGAGACGAAGTTCTTAGGATACTTGGAAAAGTCAAACAGAAGCGCGAGTTTGCATTATCCCTGGGAGAGCTCCTGGCTGTCCCAAACGAAGTGTCGAGCACGCAATTAGTCCGAGCGCCGCAACCGACGATTGAAAAGCCCGTGGGTTTATCAGAATTCGAGCATGCCTCTGTGAAAGCGAATTTGATTGCCCCTCAGAGAGAGGTGAAAGCGGGCGAAGATCTCCACTTGAGTATAGAACTTATTAACGTTGGCAAAAGCCCCGCGTTCCTGGTCGAAACTGCTGAAGTGGTTCCACAGGGTTTCGACCTAGTGCAAAAACCTGAGATGTACAGTGTCGAAGACGGTAGTCTCAACATGAAAGGAAAGCAATTAGCCCCTTTGAAGGCTGAGGAAGTCAGAGTGGTTCTGAGGGCATTTCAAAAGGGCAGCTTTGCGATAGAACCGAAAATCATCTACCTAGACGAAGCGGGTCGCCGAGTTTCCTGCGAACCTGAACCCGTGTCAATCAACGTTTCTGAGACTGTTCTTCCATTCCGTGTATCTACCGGATACGAGGATCTTGACAAGGTGCTGTTCGGGGGAATACCAGAAGACTATGCGATCATACTGACCTCACCTTCATGCGATGAAAAGGAATTGCTGGTCAAGAGATTTCTCGAAGCAGGAGCCAGAAAGGGCGAAATCACGTTCTGCCTTTCAACCTTGGATGACATCAAGTCTCTCGCAGAAGAATTTCCGTCAAACTTCTATCTCTTCATCTGCAGTCCCCGAGTCGGGACGATGGAAAGCCTGCCTAACGTCTGCAGACTAAAGGGTGTGGAAAATCTTAATGAAATAAACATTGCATTGACCCAAGCTTTTCAAGGATTGAAGAAGGGACCGAAGAGAGCGTATCTGGGTATCATATCAGATGTTCTGCTGCAGCATCATGCCATTCAGACCCGAAGGTGGTTGGCCGACCTCATTCCAAACCTGAAGTCGCGAGGGTTTACAACGCTAGCTGCATTGAACCCTCAGATGCATCCCCCACAAGAAGTTCAGGCCATTCTGGATCTTTTCGAAGGAGAGATCAGCATTTACGAGCGAGAAACAGAAAAAGGTCCGAAGAGATTTCTCAAAATCAAGAAAATGCACAATCAAACATACCTTGAGTCTGAACTACCCGTAGGAAAAGAAAGAATAGAAAGATGAAAGTGCGCTCTGAACTATTTGGCTTACGTCAGGGTTCAGGTTTGCAGTTCCTTCGGGCGAAGATGCTTTTTTGCGTATTCTTCTTGGAGTTTTTTGGACATCCTGCCGTCTTCAACTATGAATGCACCGTAATACCCGCAGTTCCTGCATTCCCAGATAGACCACAGCTGCGCTAATCCGCGAGCCCAGTAGATGTCCGTCGACCCGCATTGCGGGCAAAACCTCACCCCTCGCTTCTTGACCTCAACCGCGGTCTTGGCTTTCCCAGCTCTTTCCAAACAAGACTGCCTTCTTCATTCTCTTAACGGACTTACTACCATACTATTCAGACATATAACCGCTTTTCTCGGGGGTTTGTACAGTAAGAGTTCGAAACTCGTCCCACCAATTCCACAGGATTGCTGGAGAGGTGGAACAGACTGGAGGAAGATGAAAAGGAATTGCTGGTAGGGAGGCAACATGCTCTGCTCCAGACTCCAGCGGGCGCTTCGCAGATATACCTGAATTACAGTAGCATAGAAACCCAGAGCTGACGCGAATAACGCCTCAGGCTGGACCACCGTTATAGACCAGGGTGGCTCTGTCAATCTGACAAGCATGCTCAACGTAAACGAAACCCTCGGCTCCAAAAATCTGCAACCAGGCGTCTACAATCTCATACGCTTCCAAATGAACAGCGCCGCGGTCGCCATTTCAGGTCTGAACATTTCGACAACTGTGCCAAGTGGCAGATTGCCATAATCCAAGGCGGCATAATCGTCAACGCCGGCCAAACCTCAACCCTTCTCATCCAACTAAGCATCTCTGTGCACGGATCCAACCAGGATGTCATCATTGTACCAGACATCAGAGCTGTTCCCGCCTGAGCGGCAAGTGCAAGTGGCACGTCAACCCGTTCATCGATGCAATTTCCGCTAGGACCGTCAGAATCCAACCAGTGAATCCTCAGAAAAGCAGAACAGGCGTTCAAACGAGCTAGCAAGCTATTTTAGAAACAAACATGGACAGGTTTGGTTATCTGTTTTCGTGTTCAACAACGCGATAAACGAGTTTATAAGTTGCCTTGTTTCAATGCCTAAAAGATGCTGATTATGGAAGAGAGTTGTGAACATGTCTGGACAGTGTTCTAAGCTCAAGGCATCGGTATTGCTTGCACACTTGACGGTTTCGTTTGTTGCCTGTTTCTCTTTGCTCGGTGCTCTTGGGGTTCATGAGCGAGCGTTAGCAGTTTACAGCGCCCAGCCCAAACCGATGGTGTTCTACCTTCATTACACTGACACGCCCGTTCACGTGGCTGGGCTAGACAGCAAATACATCCTAAACACAACTCAATTCTTCAAGTTTTCTACTCAGGCAGAAGCTTACTCCAACTCGTTCTACAAACCGATTGGACAGCCAAAGATTGCTGTCGACTTTTACCTTTATCCAAATCTAGCAGGACCCGTGACGATAGACGGATCGTGGCAAGCCTTGGTCTGGATCAACGCCTCAGCGTACAAGCCGGCGGGCTTCAACATGGAGTTCAGAGAAATCGACGTGGGAGGCACGACGATATGGGATTCTGGAACACTCTCGCCTACTGTCACCAGCTCAATCGGAGGCTACATCGACATTCCGGTGCTCAACTACAACCTCAGCTCAACGCTAACTCACACTTTCGCAGCCGGTTCGACAATCCAGGTCGAAGTCACCGTCAACGCAGGTTCTTCCGCCGACACAAGGATCTGGTATGACTCACCCTATTTCCCGAGCAAAGTAATCTTGCCGCTTGAAGATTACGCGCATCCAGTCGCCGTGAAGACTTTTGACATCAACTACACCGAGACGAACACCTACTCTGTCCTCTGGAACGCCACGCAGCGCCAAGTGATAGTACAAACCAGCGTCACCGACCCCCTCGGCGCCTACGACGTTTACATGGTGAACATCACCATACTCGACCCGGCCGCGCAGAAAGTCGTGGACAACGCAAACATGACCAGAACGACTGATGGCCTTTGGCAAACTCAGTACTCAGACATGTACGAAACAAGGTGGTCTTACCCGGACACTGCTGTGCCCGGCAACTACTCGATTGAGGTCTCCGTGATCGACAACAACGGCTGGTACCAGCTGATGTCTTATGGCACGTTTGAACCGTTCATCGAATATGCCTATCAAGGCTTCTCGATGGGCGTTCAGTACCCAGTTCTGCTACGAGTCGTGGATGCGCATGGCCAAACGATGGCAAACGCCGATGTGCGGGCTGTCTCGGGCGAGGTCACCCTTGCCGAAGGAGTGACAAACAGTTCAGGCTGGTGGAAGACCAGCCTGTGGGCAGGGAACTACAACATAACGGTCTTCTGGTACGCGACGGAAGTGGCCAGACAACCGATACAGGTAACCAATGCATCGCAATACACGATTCAGTGCCAAGTTTACTATCCTTCTTTCAAAATAGTCGACGACACAAACCAAGCCCTAGCACAGGCAGAAGTCTACTTAAGAGTACCCAACGGAACGGTGATCGTGCCCGCTGTTTACACGGACGCAAACGGCGTCATCAACCTAACGCAGAGCCCCGGCGGGAACTACGAGCTTGTCATATCCTGGAAAAGCGTGAATGTGCAAGACACAACAATCCTCGTGAACTCGGACGGACCCTACACCCTGAAGACTCGCGTCTACCAATTAGTCGTGAACGTCTTGGGAAACGACGGAACCCCAATAGAAAACGCGTACGTAGTCATCTACACCCAATCAGGAGCTGGATATGGACTGGAGCTGTCCAACGCGTCTGGACAGGCCGTCTTCAAAATCCCCCAGGGCACGTACCAAATAGACGTTCGATTCAGCAGTGTGTACTGGCTCACCGCCGTAGCCTCAAACGCCACAGAATCTCTAGCCGTGAGTTCCTCAACCTCCACGAACGTCACGCTGAAGGACTATCCTCCTCCAATATGGGCGACGACGCAATTCTGGCTACTCGTAGGCATCGCAATCGCAACCGCAATAATAGTATTAGTCTTGTGGCTAGCCATAAGACGGAAACGCAGCTGACTCGGGAACCAAGGGCGAGCATCGAGTTTGGACGAGTTGTGCCAATAAACACAGCGCATGTCAAGAACACAGTAGCCTTCTCAGACTTGAGCACCCATCCGCACACCTGTCAGCTTCTGCAAGAAATGTTACCAAACAATGTTACATCTGTGGTAACTAATAAGAGTGAAGTCGACTCTGAACGAAGAAATCTCCATAGATTCTACATGCACTGTTACCAATCAATGTTACATCTGTGGTAACACAGGAGAGGTAGGGGGCCAACTTTGAGCTGTTCACACACACGGAAACATTACATCTGATGTGTGTGCGTAGAGGAGGGGACCAACGTTGCAGCATCGCTACAGATTACAATTACAGATTACATCTGATGTAAGTAACAAGGAAGGGGACGAGTGCGAACCGCATGATTTATGTGAAGCTAGGTTTTATCTGATGTTTATGATTTCGATTGTTGGTGCTGGAAAGGTTGGGAGTGCCGCAGCTTTCAGCATTTTAGGATTCAGAACTAGCGATGTTGTTTTGGTTGATATTGCTGAGAATTTGGCCAAGGGTGAAGCCTTGGACATGATGCAGGCTGCTCCGGCGATTGAGTTTGACGGGAAGATCAAGGGGACAAATGATTACAGTGAAATGAAAGGTTCGGAGCTTGTCATCGTTACCGCAGGTCTGGGGAGGCAACCGGGGATGAGCAGGGTTGACCTTGCGGGCAAGAACGCGAAGATAGTAAAGTCTGTGGTCAGAGAGGTCGTTAAATATTGTCCTGACAGCAAACTCATGATGGTGACGAACCCCGTGGACGTCATGACGTACGTGGCCTACAAGGAGAGCGGGTTTCAGAGAAACCGGGTCTTCGGGATGGGTAACATTCTGGACACTCTGCGTTTCCGGTCGTACATCGCACAGGAACTCGGATTCTCAAGAGAGGACATTCGCGGTCTGGTGATAGGAGAGCACGGAGACACCATGGTGCCACTTGTGAGATACGCTTCCGTTTCAGGCATACCGATAACAGAGCTGCTCGACACCAAACAGATAGAGAAGATAGTGGCTTTGACGAGAAGCTCAGGCTCCGACGTGATAAAACTCAAGGGAGCCACAACCTTTGCCCCAAGCGTCGTAATCGCCATAATGGCGGACGCCGTGCTAAAGGGCAGAAACAGGGTCATGGGCGTCTCCACCTACCTTCAGGGCGAATACGGCTTTTCAGACGTTTCAATCGGTGTCCCATGCGTTCTCGGAAAAAACGGTGTCGAAAGGATTTTAGAGCTCAGACTCGACGCCGACACGAAGAGAGAATTTGAGAAATCAGTCGCGTCAATAAACGATGTGATAAGGAAGACGACCGAAACTGCATAGACGAAGCCACCCTAAAGCATAAAGAAATGAGTGCCATGCTTCAGCTTGCCTGTGTATTTTCGTGCCTTCTGAGGAATTCGTGTGCTTTTGCCAGCACTTTCTTTGCGTTTGCGAAAGTGAGTTTCGCCATCGCTTTCTCATAGCTGAGCCATTCATATCCCACGTGCTCGTAGGACAATTTGACTCTGCTGTCTTTGCTTTCAATTAGAAAGAAGATGACTTCCTTGTACACCGTCTTACCTCCCCTTCTGTAGAAATAACTTATCTCCTCCCTGAAACCCTCGATAAAACGTGCGTTAACGATACCCGTCTCTTCTTCGAGTTCCCGGGTGACCGTATCCTTATCAGTTTCATGCGGTTCAACCTGACCCTTCACGTAATCCCAGTGACCCGCCTCATAGTGCAAGAGAAGATACTGGACTTCTCCATCACGCTTGAACACCACGGCTCCACAGGACTTTTCACGGAACGACATCAACCTTCCCCAACTCACATTTGCCAAATGCAATGGCGCCAGGGGTGGGATTTGAACCCACGCGGCCCCGAGAGGCCACAAGCTATTAGGCGTTTCATCTGGAAACGTCTCCAGGCTTGCTCCCTACCTGGCTAGGATACCCCGGCCCAAACGCAACAACTCATATTCAAGCAGAGAAGTTTATTATAGGTTTTCCAGAACCGACCTATACGCCAAGTGTCCGAGTCAACCACTATCGTCTTCGGGACATCAACACCCGGTAACCGCTCTCTCTCGCCAAGACCTCAACATTTCCGAAAGCTTCATCAAAAATCGCGCACAGCCTTTTGCCTCCAACCTTAGATTTGACCACCATTTGAAAAACACCGCAACGGGCCATGTGCCCCGGCGCCTCAACTATCATCTTCTTAACAGTCTCCAGGCCCGCGCTTACTGGGGGGTTTGAGAGCACACAATCGAAAATCAAGTCTTCCACAGGTGCATAGAGGCTACCGCGCCTGACCTCGGTGTTGCCCACAAGGTTCTTCTCAACATTCTGTCTGGCAAGCCAAACCGCACGCGCATTCACATCGACAAGAATCACGAACAAGCGAGGGTTAAAGGCCGCCGCTGCAATCCCAACGGCGCCATATCCGCATCCCATATCTAAAACGCAGCCTTTCTTAGGCAATAGCATAGATTCAATCAGCAGCCGAGTCCCCAAGTCAACCCGGCGTTTTGAGAACACACCTGAAGATGTCAGAAACTCGAAAGACTTTCCGCGCAGGTAAGTCCGAACCAAGCCGTATCGAGGCTTCGATTTGGGATTCGCAGCAAAATAGTGTTCAATGTTCTCGGCGTCTTTAGCCATTGTTTTCTCCGCGGCTTTTCCAACACTTAGGATAAGTGCCCCTGGGCATGAGTACCCGCATCGTCTTCGCAACAACTCCATGCTCCATGTTCAGAGCCTCCTCTGAACTGGCCATGGCTCTCGCTAAGGCAACAGCCTCCCCTTTCAGGGACAAAACAGCAACCATTGAATCCTTCTGCATTCCCGTCTCAAGTGACAGAATGCCTGGCGCCGTCAGGTTCGCGCCGTGGCAAACGGCATCCACTGCAGAATCTCTTATGTGGATTTTCGGCACCAGTCCAAGAGCATGTTCCATCGGCCGAATGAACCGTTTCAACAGTTTTTCGTCTTTTTTCTCTTGCCACTCCATAAACCAATAAGCCGCGTCATGCAGGATTACGCTGTTGCCTTCAATGAAAGGCCCAGCTCTTGTCCTGCGCAATTCTTGCATGTGCGCCCCACACCCCAAAACCTCGCCCACATCAAAGCACAGTTTCCGAATGTACGTTCCCCCTTCACACCCGACCTTGAAAAGAACATTCCGGCCCTCCATTTCAAGAAAATCCAGATAGTATATCCGCCTCGTCCGCAGTTGGCGCTTGACAGACGCTCGCAGAGGCGGACGCTGATAAATCATATCTTCAAATTCGCCCAGAACCTTTTTGACTTGTTCAGTTCCCACATTTCCGTGAAGCTTCATCACGCACACGTATTCTTTACCGCTGTAAAGCAGTGCCTGAACGACTCTCGTAGCCTCCTCTAGCGTGATTGGCAAAACGCCGGTCACTTTGGGATTTCTCTGACTTCTTTTAAGCCTCTAGAGTCCCGCCGTGCCCAACATGCTGAAGCTTGAGAATACGCTTAACCCAAGTAGCAACCTCATGACTCGTCGGCCCTGCAGGCTTGTCCAAGTTGATTACCCCGTACTTCAAGTAATCTTCAGCCGATCTGTCCTCAGGCTTGCACCCAAAGCTTGGGTCAGTCTTGTCCTCAGCCTTCACCAACAGCGTGCGTTCAGTTTCCCAAGGAGCAACAGTTCTAGGCATGACAACACATCACTCTCCCATAAAGTAGAAAGTTCCAAGTATAAGAGTTTAGACATCCATTTTTGCTTTCATACCACAAAACTTCTTATATCCTTAGAATAGCATGACGCCGTTCTTTCAGTATCCTAAGGCAGCTTTCTGTGTATCCTAGGCTTTTTGAAAGTGAAAAACCCTTGACGTTGTCTTACATACGAGGAAAAAGGTTAGGAGTATTGTTGTCCGTAGTACATGTTCATGATGACGAGGACTGCACAGCCCGACGCGCGCCCAGAATAGCGCGCCGTACGGATGAGCCACCGTGAACACTGTTTAGTCGCACAACAGAGGGCGGAAACACTATTCTTGTAACGTTTACGCTAATTGCGTCACAGCCTTAGTCCAAGGCTGGTTTGATCGACTGAGCCATCGCTTCCAGTTTGCCGGCGGATTTGAGTGCTTCCGTGACCTCCTCATCAGAGGCTCCGCGTTGGATCTCTATGCTGTCCTGTGACGGTTCAATGTGATTGATGTTAACTCTGCGCCTCTTCACGCCTGTCACTTCCTTCGGACCAGTGATCAACACAAAGCTCTTGTCCGTCAAGTCGACTACAACGCATTTCCTTCCAGCTTCACGGCCTGACAGTTTCACACAGATTCTTCCAACCTCAGCTGCCGGCACACTAAATCCTCCAACAGAATGATCGATAGAACAATCATTCAGGAGATATTTATAACTTCACTTGGATTGCATATTTATGGCTGCTTCGAATGTGAAGTCGCTTATGACTCGTTTAAAGGCCATCAGAGAAGCCCCATGGAACCATATCACCGTATCCGATACCTGTTCAGTCAAAGCTCTTATTCCAAGATGATGTTAGAGAATCTGCAGAGGATCGTCAGAATGGTCTGCCAAGAGACACAAGTGTTCGCTAAGCTGCAGGAGAACGTGGCAAAAACCGTTGGGGTAATCTCTGACACTCACGTTCCCGATCGCGCCAAGAAAATTCCTGATAGAGTTTTCAAAGTCTTTCAGAACGTAGATTTCATCGTGCACGCAGGCGACTTGGTACAGTTATCTGTCATAGACGATCTGGAACAGCTTGCCCCAGTTTTGGTTGTCTCAGGAAACATGGACGGACCTGAAATCCAAGGCAAACTGCCGAAGCTGGATTCCTTCAGAGTTTTCGATTGGAGAATCGGAGTGACGCATAACCCAAGAGCATTGTTTGGCATGGGAAAAATGCGTGAAATCGTCAAGACAAATGGCTTTGACATGCTGATTTATGGACACACGCACAGTTCGAACATGAAATGGGAAGGGAGCATCCTATTCATAAATCCAGGAAGCCCAACGGATCCCGCGCCGCCGTTCTTAGCCAAACCCACCGTCGCCCTGCTAAGGTTGACTAAAGAAACAATAACTCCTGAAATAGTAAACATCTAGAAAAAGGGCGTTTAGCTCTTAATCTCGCTCTTCTTGGAAGCGCTAGCAGTCGCAACCATACGTACAGAAGCTTTCACTTTAACTCGTCTCTCTCCCCTTTGACGCAATGTTGTTTCTCAGAGGGTTTTAAAAGCAAAGAAATTCAACTGTTGTCATCGTAGTGCTGAACTGGAGGTTCATGTCGATGGAACATTGCAGAAACCCTTGGCATAGAGAATGCAAAGAGAACGATATTGAAGTCTACATCCTTTTCAGAGGACAGCGACTGCCAATCTGCAGGCGATGCTGGACCAGACTCGCCAACAATGAAGTGGAGTGGTGAAGACATGGAAAGTTTCGGTACAAATAGTGCACGGTCGTTTCTCGGAAAGAACGTTAACCTTCACTTGAAGGATGGTTCTGTAATCGTGAATGTTCAATTGGGGGAAATTCGGAACGGCGAGTTCAAAAGACAGAGGTTCGTTACTTGCGTCTCTTACAGGGACGGAAAAACGTTGAGGATTCCCTTGAAGAGTATTGCATGGGCAGAGCTTCTGAACTTGAATCTGATTAGAGGCGGACAACTGGGTTTTGGGAACCAATAACGTTAGCGAAACTCGAGACATCGCCAATCCAAGAAAGTCACTCATCGTATCGCCATAATAAGGGCAATTGCTTGAAAAGGAAAGTGCCAAAGAAAAACCAAATTAGAAAGATCTAGATCTGAATGCCTTCATGTATTGCTCACACTGTGGCATATGCTGCGAAAAAACCGAGATGTTGCTTTCCAACGCCGATATCAAGCGCTTAGAAAGCGCGGGATGTACCAGAGAAAAGTTTGTGCGTGTCAACAAGCATGGTTATACTCAGCTGCGAAACAATAGAGGATATTGCATTTTCTATCAAACCGAGAAACATCGCTGCAGCGTTTACAGGTTTAGGCCCCTAGGATGTCGGAGTTACCCGGTGATCTACAGTGTAGAGGAAGGAGTCATCGTGGATGACCTGTGTCCGCTGGCCGGGACTGTTTCAAAGAAAGAAATCAAATTCAAGTCAGAAAAGCTTTTGAGACTCTTGCAAATAATTGATGGTGAGGCAGAAAAGCTGAACGCACGTGTCTGATATGACTACTTATCTTTAACGCAAACACGGCAAATAATCTTAAATAAAGGTTGGCGGATTCTCTGAAACGGTGAAAAAAGTGCCATGCACGGTTGTAGCCGGAGGTTTCTGGGGGGACGAAGGTAAGGGGAAGATAATCTCATACCTTGCCCTTAAGGACAGACTGGACTTCTGCGTTAGAACAGGCTCAGTAAACGCTGCTCACACGATATGGTTCAAGGGCAAGCGTTACGCGTTGCACATGGTTCCCGGCGGCTTCGTTAGCGAGGAGTGTCGTTTGCTCATCGCTGCCGGGGCAAATGTTCATGTTTCACAGTTCCTTAAGGAAGTCGAGGAAACTGGTGTTAAGAATCGCGTAGGCGTCGACAGTCAAGCCTCAATAGTAGAGGAAAAACATTCAGCTCAAGACAAAAGCAGTGCACATCTGAAGGGGCTTGGCACGACGGGTTGGGGTGTGGGACCAGCGGTTGAGGAACGCGTGCGCAGAACCGCGAAACTCACCAAAGACATCACAGAACTGAAGCCCTACTTGGCCGATGTTGCGTTGGAGACGAACCGAGCCATAGACGCGGGCAAGAAAGTGTTGCTGGAAGGAACACAGGGCATACTGCTTTCACTCTTTCACGGAACATACCCTTACGTGACCGGCAGAGACACAAGCGCATCGGCAGTATGCTCAGAGGCAGGTGTAGGACCAACCAAAGTAGACCAGGTCCTTCTTGTGTTCAAGTCGTTCGTTACACGTGTAGGCACTGGCCCGCTGCCAGGAGAAATATCAAAAGAAGAAGCGATAAAACGAGGATGGTTTGAGACGGCTGCAGGGACCGGCCGAGATAGACGTTCGGCTCCTTTCAGTTTCGAACTTGCCAGAAAGGCTGCGATGATAGACGGCGCGACACACATAGCAGTTACTAAACTGGACTGCGTGTTTCCAGAGTGCCAGGGCGCAAGAGAGTACGAACAGCTACCGATAGAAGCGAAGGGGTTTATAGAGAGAATTGAGATGGAAACAAAGGTTCCAGTCAGCCTCATAGGCACGGGACCTGATGCGCTGGATTTGATTGACAGAAGAGAATAAGTTTCAAGTCACATGTTTGAGCGAAGATTCAGTACGGTATAAACGCGTCAGGCGTCTTTCGGTAAAGGTAGTAGGAAAGGAAGATTGTGAGTAAGAAGATTATAAGTATCAGGACCAATGTTGGATCATGCAGTACAGCAAAATTGTATGAAAAATGAAGAGCGACTGCAACCAGATAGAACAGCGGAGACTTCTTGTTTGCTATGCCATAAGCAACTATTGACGTGCTCGCTGGATGAAAGAAAATGCCAGGCAGTCTGAAGGGAAAGACTGGACACCGTAAAACAAGACATACTCCAAAAACTCGATGATTCCAAAGCCGAGTCCAACTAAGTAGCCTAAAGTCATCACAGACTTCTCAGTTTCGCCGTGACGGTAGAAGAGCGGGTAAGCTTTCCCGAACTCCTCAATGATTGGAGCAAGGATGGCGAAAAACAGAATATTCGCGTATGGTTGAGGAATTGATAAGGCAGGAAAACTTGCCAAACCTTCAAAGAAAGCAGCCAGAGGGATACTGACTATCACTCCCGAGCTGAAAAAGAACAGTCTCTCTTTCAAACTTGGCCTATGGAGGGGAATTGTCACTTTGCCGTGCTCAATCTTCGACGTCATGCACAACTTTCGGCCTTGGATTATTTAAGCTTGAGATGTACCATCTTGTGCAGCATTCATTTGCACGAAGCTCTGCTTATTCTTCGTCCTAACTCCTTTGGCAGTTGCGCCTGGGACATGTGGAAACTCTTAAGAGAGACACTTAATCTCTTTAGGAAAAAGGCGATTAGATTGTTTGAACACCAAAGAGGACTTTCTTCCTCGGTTTTGGCACTGATTTTCGTGGCTGGATTGATAATTGGAGGAACGGTAAGCGCATTGGTGCTTTACAGACAGATTAACGCGCTAAAGGATGAGCTCTCAAACGTTGAAAACCAAGTTTCTAGCATTTCAGGAAACCAGAACATCTACATTCAAAACGGCACAGTATATCAGAATGGCACGACAGCCTTCTCAGAACTGTATGACGGAGTGAAGGACTCTGTGGTTCTGATAAGCGGAACAACCAGCAGCGGAACCGTTCAGGGTTCAGGTTTCATTTATAACTTCACAGGGTCAATGGTGGTGGTAACAAACAACCACGTTGTCCATGGAACTACGAACGTTAGCGTGACTTTTTCAGATGGAGACGGATATGCCGCAACGGTGAAAGGAACGGATCCGTACTCAGACCTGGCCGTTCTTTCAGTAATGGGCGCGTCTCAGGCAGAATTCAGACCGCTTGAAATCGTTGATTCGTCATCGTTGAAGGTCGGCAATCCCGTGGTGGCCATAGGCAGCCCTTACGGCTTGACTGGTTCAATGACCACGGGGATAGTGAGCGCTTTAGGGAGGACAATCAGCGAACAAGAGTTGGCCGGTCAGTATGCGATAGCTAACATAATACAGACGAGCACTCCGATAAATCCTGGAAACTCTGGCGGCCCACTGCTGAATTGGGATGGCAAAGTCGTGGGAATAACCACGGCAATAGTTGAAAACTCACAGGGATTGGGCTTCGCCGTACCGTCAAACACGATACTTAAAGAGATATATGGTCTGGTCGAATTCGGCAAGTATGATGCGCACTCGTACCTGGGCGTCCAGGGAAGGGACATGGATTATGACACCGCTCAGAGCATGCACGCAAGCGTGACGTACGGCTGGTTAATCGGCGGAGTGATACAGGACGGCCCGGCCGCTAACGCAACAACGGCTAACGGAACTGCTATGCCCGTGCAAGTCAATGACATAATCATAGGGATCAACGGAACACGCGTCAGAAACGGAGACGAAATGACAAGCTGGATTGAAGCGAACACGATGCCAAAGGAAACCGTGATATTGACGATAGCAAGAGGAAATCAAACGTTGGCATTGTGGCTGAGTCTGGGCAAGAGGCCTGCTCCACCCGCCTAACCAATTCCTTCTCCAGGCTCCTGGCGAGTCGCTGATGTGCGGATGCGGAAGAAGTTGATGATAAGCGCGAACACTTCAACGATTATGGCTGCCGTGAACGTGATTAGATAGAATACGTGCGGCGGTATTAGCATGGCTGGCACTTCTATGGGCGTGCTCAAGAGTGTTGGCAGCAGCACCGTGAGAGTCGGTACTATGAGGATTAGGTTTGACGCTTGGGGTTTGAAGAATTCTTTGTAGTCTCTCATTTTGAGCAGCAGTATCGTTGCCCCCAAGAACATTGTCCATTCAATGGCTTGGTTAGGGACGCTTCTGATGTCCAAGCTTGTGCCGAAATACATTTGTGTAACGGGCCAAAAGAGTTGGACACGGCCTCCCGCGATGTAATCGCCGACGAGGCCGTGCTGGACCAAGGCAACGAAGTAGGGCACTGCCTGCTTGCGATAGATAATGAAGAAAGGCACGAAAACGATGAGTGCACTCAAGATTGAGTGCGTTGCTCCACGATGTTGAATGAACGGAATCCAGCGAAGTAGGAGATCGGCGTCGGGAAGAACCGACAACATTAGCACTAATGGAATGTTGAGCTTCGTCTTCAGCAGACTCGAAGAGGTCCTGCTTGAGAGGTAGCCGAAAGCCATGTGTCCAACAGCGAACGACTTGCTAACCTCCGTTTTCGCCTAAAACAGCAAACCAGACCTAATAAGCCTATACCTGATTCAAGTTTCAGACACACGCCAAACCTGTCCGAGCGCGCGCGCTAACGTTAGTGTCAGAGAGTGTGTGAGGCTGTGCTTCAGTTTGAGAGCACGACAACGTTGGCCCCCCTCCTCTGTTACACACATCAGATGTAATCTGTAGTTGTAATCTGTAGCAATGCTGCAACGTTGGCCCCCTCCTCTACGCACACACATCAGATGTAATGTTGCCTTGTGTGAATAGAGCAGTCAAAGTTGGCCCCCTACCTCTCCTGTGTTACCACAGAGGTAACATTGATTGGTAACAGTCCATGTAGAATCTATGAAGATTCCTTCTTTCAGAGTCGACCCATTTGTCATTAGTTACCACAGATGTAACATTGTTTGGTAACAAAACCATGAGGAAACAGATAGGTGTGCGGATGAGCTTGAGTCTGGGAGGCCTATTGGATGGTGCGCCCGCGCTTAGCGTGTAATTGGTATTTAGGATTTGGCAGGCTTGGTTCCTCTGCAGTGGCGTAGCGGCCTGCGGATCGCGTTTCACGTTGTCCTTTGGCTGTCGTTTGCCGCCCCTTTTCCGTGCTTGAGGCAGAATGGCGTCCGACGGGGTTGAACCTTAATTTGTCGTTTCTGGCCGTGTCATACGTTTGCAGGTTTGATAGGTTAGTGCGCCCTGTTGGGCTTCACACTTCTTGTTCTATTTGTTCAGGTATTATACAATATCATGTTTGAGCTGTATTCTGGAATCCTCGTGTGGGGCTTTTTGGCAAGTTTCTTTGTTTGTGTCTGCCAAGCAGAGTGTGCATCGTTCTGAGGAACAGTGCGATTGGGAGGAACGGTTGATTTGTGACGTGTTTGCGCATAGCGCGCACTGCGCGGTTCATTTAGCGCGCGCTGGTTGCTGTTAGAGATTCACTGTAGAAGTCTGGCACTAGAGTGTATTCTGATTGATGTATTCCTGACAATTTAGGAGTCTTGACGCATTCCTCAATGTTGACCGCAAGCATCCTTCTGCCCATTGGGGGTGAACATCAACGCCTTCAGGCTTAGGTAAACCTTTGAAGGAGTCAAACCCGTACAGGTGCATCGCAAGACCGTGCATACGGCTGTGCTTGTGGGCAAGGGCAAAAGTCGATCCTCCACCGACGCCGAACTCGAGGCAATCTCCTTCAACATGGTTAAACGCGAGAAATCTCATGCAACAATAAAAGAACTCTTCGCAGTAAAACTTTTCGATCCTATATATGCTATCGAACGAGCGGTCATGTTCAAACTGAGAAAGGGATTCCAAAAAAAATTAGTTTCCGTGAAATCCAGTGCCCTATTTTTGTTCGTAGCTTCATTCTAAGATTAATGTCCCCTCTGCTGGTATGGATGTTGTTTTTTGTCTAGTTAATAAGCTAGCTAGCTAGCAAAAATTTAAAAAAACATGCACAATAAGTGAGTGTTGAATAAGCAAACAAATAGGGGAAAGTCAACTGGTGACAATTAGTGGATAACTTATTTCTCGTTCTAGCAGAAGGAATTTCGTCAGCAATGACCTTCGCATTAGTAGCGCGCGCGCTGGGTTTGGGATTAAACTCTTATTCAGATTGAGACAATTTAGGCTAAAGGGTGATTTAGGGTGCCCTCTAACTATCTTTCATCTTTAAATGATTCTCAAAGAACTTCGTTGGAAGAGAAACTCTTTGCCGCTCAATTGGAACGCTGCTTTATTTGTGGAAAAGCGATTGACCTTTCACTGCACAAAGGTTCACTTGAGATAGACCATATTGAACCCTTGTCGCTTGGAGGAAAAGATGAACCGGCCAATTTTGCACTTGTCCATGTAAGCTGTAACAAATCAAGACTTTCTTCCAATTTGCAGGTAGCTCACGTGATGTCTGCTTTTGACGAAATCAAAGAGAAATGTGCAGCAATGGGTCCAAACCACCCGACCCTCGGAGATATTTTAGAAGCCTATGAAGGTGCCAAATATGAGCTTAATCTCAGAATCAATGATGGAAAAATAAGCTATAGCCTACCTGAGATTGGGGTCAATAATATAACAACTATACCCGTCTTTAAAGATGAGCTCAGTGGAATGCAGTCTTTCTTCATTAAATTACCTATTGCCTACATTTTTCAGGACGAGCGAATCAACCAGACCAAATTGGGGTCAAATGTCCACAGACTTGTTGAAGAGTTTTCTGAGAAGAAACCCCAGCTTCACATTTCCTTAGGTTGGACTCAGACAAACGGAAACATAGCCAAAACAAAAATCAAAGTATTTGACGGACAAAACAGAGTTGCGGCTCAAGTATTATTGGGCGCAAAAAATCTGCCTCTCCGTGTTTTTCTGAATCCCGACCTCGACATTCTTTTTACAACCAACACGAATGCAAGCACGGTTCTTAGGCAAGTTGCATTTGACAAGTCTCTTCAAAGGCGCGTGAGCCTCAGAAGGGATAGACTGAAAGTCTACATGGACTTATTGTTAGCATTGAGAGATGAGTCAACGAAGGAAAGAAAAGCCCTCACGCATGTTCAGCAGAAGGCAAACGTTCCTTTCGACCGTTTGAAAGAGTACATTTCAGAGCTTCAAGAGCTCAGCTTGATACAAGATGGGGCGATGCCAAAGCTTACAGAAAAGGGGCTGCAATACATGATTGAATACGAGAAAGTCGTTGACTTTATGAACCGTATGGGAATGGCTTACCGATAATTCTAACGGGTTTGAAGACCAACGAGAGAATGTGGAACATTACTGTTTTTAGATTGAAAGCGACCTTGGAAGGCGTAGCTGCAATGGAAAAACGACCATTTGTGAGCAATGGTTAAGTCCAGTATTGAAGTTGTTCAAGAACATTGGAGCGAAAGTCCGCGACTTGTCCTATCTCCTTCTCGGGCACAGGAGGAGGATTACTACAAGCGCCGGGCACCTTGATACGTGCGCTAGTAGATTGGATTTGAAATACCTTGGAAAAAGCGCTCGGGACAATCTTCGGGCACCAACATGCAGAAGTGACTGAATGATGTCCAAGTTAGATTCGTTAAAGAGCTTGTTTCAAGTCTATGATAACTGGCTTGGGATCTTAAAGGTTCGTTTTTTTGGTGGTGAATGTACTGCTGCACTGCATGATGTACATGGTGGTAGGCTACCCATCAAGGTGTCTAGGGCTAACGTGGGCAAAATTATTTCTCTAGGTTTAATAGTGGCTGAGTTCGGGGACAAATATGAAGTGAAGAATGATGAAATAGTATGCACTCCCTTCCGTGACTTAACTATCACCTTCAGACCGGATTCTATGGAAGGATTGGACTTGGCAAGAGTTTTTGGTTCATTGAGCAAGCATGTTACAAGTATTGTGGAATATAATGAAGATTATTATTTGGCAACGGATACTAATGGCGTTAAATGGGTCTTAAGAAGAGCGTCACCTGTATCGTTGATAGATGACGCGAATTATGGACCACTACTTTTCTATGTTCAAGAGCCTCGTGAGTATGACTGGTTCTTAACCGCTCTTCGTAAGGGCGGCACTGTTGTTGATGTTGGCGCCAATGTGGGTGATTACAGTGTTAGCGCTTGCGCAATGGGTGCTAGGGTTGTTGCTGTGGAGCCTGGTCCCGAAAATTACTGTGTCCTCAAGCTAAACCTAGAACTCAACCGATGCACTAATGCCCATGTACTGAACATCGCCGCTGGAAGCAGGGAAGAAGTTCGTCAACTCTATACGGGGGATGAACGGTCGGTCGGTTACTCCTTGCAAAAAGGTGAGGGTAAGAGAGTCAAGTGTGACGTTGAGGTTAAGCCACTTGATGTTGTAATACTTCCATTGCTTGGTGATGAATGGGTTCAATTGCTGAAGATTGATGTCGAGGGTTTGGAAGTGGAGGTGATAAAGGGTGCCTTAAATTTACTCAGAAGAACTCGCTACATAATCGTGGAGATAATTCCTGGCACCGAGTCCAAAGAACGTGAAGTCCTTGACCTTTTGAGACCTCTAGGGTTCAAACTTGTAAATAAAGTGTGTAGGCAGTTTGAACTACCTCATAAGACAGGTATGGAGTCTTACTGTGATTTGTTTCTACGCAAGTCTACGACCGATCTGATCTGAGGGGACCCTTTATGAGCAAGAAGCTTGAGAAAGCACGCGAGATATTGGCTGGCAAGGGCATCAGGAGTCTGTGTGTTGCTACAGTAGAGGTACTTGGACAGTCTTCTCGTCGGGCTTTCTACAAGAATCGTTTGCTAGGGCGAATACTCTATCCAAAACCTACCACAGTTTTCTTGGAGTTAACAAACAATTGTAACTTGAATTGCAGGATGTGCCCTTTTAGACTCGACCCTAGGAAAACAGGTTACATGTCTCGGTCATTATTCACAAGCTGTGTGAATCAGCTTTCTAAGCTTGGTGTAGAAACCTTATCCTTGCACTTTGGGGGGACAAGCTTGCTTCACCCCGATTTCGAAGATTACCTAAAATACGCCATTTATCACCGCGACCACGGCAAAATTGACAACGTAGGTTGGATTAGCAATGGAACGCTGTTCGATCAAAGCATAGCCGATTCGGTTGTTGACCTCGGGGTGGATGCAATTGGTTTCAGCATTGACGGAATAGGACAAATCAACGACAACATCAGAGTAGGTGCCGAATACTCCGTGATAGAACGGAACATCAAATACCTAATCAAGAGACGTGAAAAAGCCAAGAAGCCTAGAGTATTCTTGAGTGTGACTGATTTCGGAAGAACAGAAGAGCAAGATATGGATCTCTACCGAGAATGGGTCCCTGTTGTAGACGAAATCTCGATCTGTCCTCGAATATTTCCTGATGGCACCGTGGATACCAAAACTGCTTTCTATAGGGGTCACAAAAAAGTCAAACCACCCCCTTTTTGTCCTTCATCATTTGAGACAATGGTTGTTGGCTGGAATGGAATAGTGACCGCTTGTTGCGTGGATACGTCTTTAAAGGCAGATCTCGGGGATGCCACGAGAGAATCGTTAAAACAAATCTGGGCTGGTCCAAGATACCAAGCTTTGAGGAAGGCTGCATTAGCAAACGCTTTCCCTTTTGGATCGCCTTGCCAGAATTGCGCGTTTTGGAGAATGACCTTTGAAGCTGGTCACGAGGAACCTTTCCTCGGCAGGACGGCCGCAATACACTACCATCGGCAATGGAAATTCATCAGGAGAAAGACGGGCGCGACTAGATCGTAACGATAGCGCGCGCGAGTTGGCAGGGTGACAGAAGGTGAAAGTAGCTTTCTTCCATCGTATTGGCGGCTCAATAGGGACTGTGACGGATGAGCTAGCTCAAGGGCTGGTTTCTCATGGCTGCCAAGTTACTATTTACTGGGACCAAGCGAAATGCAATTGCTGTCCAGAAATCCACTACAAACGCGTTGCACCAAGTCTTCTTGATAGCGGATTAGGCTACATAGGCAGTGCGGCTGATAAATACTTGCTGCCGATATTTAAGCAGACTCGTCGCCCCTTCTTCAGTTCGCGGTTATCTTACTTTACCTATGCTTTGCAGGTTGCGAAGGACTTGAAAACGGAAAAGTGCGACGTTGTTCATGTTCATGCCCTTTCCCAAGTCATTCCTGTCGTGCGATCACAGAATCCTCAAGCAAGAATAGTGTTGCACATGCACGACGCGTCGCTTAGTTTCCTAAGTCGAGGAATGATTGAACGACGATTGGAGGACACTGATCTGGTCGTCGGCGTCAGCGATTATATTACCGATGCGATTCGCAGACGGTTTCCACGATTTTCTCAGCGTTGTCGAACAGTGTACAATGGCGCTCGAACTTTCCCTGCCGGAAAAACATCAAAAAACCACAAGACTAAGACAGTTTTATTCATAGGAAGAATCTCTCCTGAGAAAGGAGTCCATGTGTTGCTGGACGCTTTCAAAGAAGTGGTAAAACATTGTCCTCAAGCACAACTCAAGATAGTTGGTCCATTTGGAGTATTGTCCATGAAATGGATTGTCGGTCTAACTGATGACCCAGTAACAGCAAGTCTAGCCAAATACTATCGTTTGAACTACCGTGAGCTCCTGAAAGCCAAGACTTCGGAAGTAAGAAATCACGTGACCTTCACAGGTTGGGTGTCCGATCAGCAACTGCATCAGATCTATAGTTCTGCGGACATTGTGGTTCTTCCCTCAGTGAATAATGAACCGTTCGGCTTGTTGCTGGCGGATGGCATGGCTTATGGACTGCCTGCGGTCGCTACACGGGGAGGCGGAGTTCCCGAAATCGTCGTGGACGGCAAGACAGGGTTACTGGTCAACAGAGACGACTCTTCTCAACTTGCCGCTGCAATCTCACAGCTTCTCACCGACGACAAACTGCGGGCAGACATGGGCCAAGCAGCGCGTGAACGAGTCAAGCTCTTCACATGGAATCGAGCATCAGAAAGAATGTTTCGATTGTACAAAGAGATTCAATCTGTCTAACCTCTTCTTTCGCCCGCGCTCTATCAATATAAGGACTTGCTGCGTTAATCGAATGCATGAAAAGAGAGATTGCCCTGAGATTGTGGTTGGTAGCAATTACGTTTGATGATTTCTCAGCGCGCGCACAGAAAATGTCCATGAGTGCCGCTCGCGAGCGCTTGAGTTTTTGCCCACGAATTCGCCCGCGCGCATTGTGACGTGTTTGCGCATAGCGCGCACTGCGCGATTCATTTGCTATTGTTTCTTTCCTTTGTGCAGTTGACTGTGCAGCGGTTGTGTTTGAAGCTTTTGTGAAATTGGAATAAGTACTGGGCGCTGGTGTTATGGTGTGTTGTACAATACGGTGTGTTTGGCGCCTGTTTTCTTTTGTTTTTTTGGGTGAGTGCATGTTTCGGTTATGTGTATTTGTGTTGTTAGTGTGGACAATAAGATTTATTAAGACTTCAGATTACCTTCTTGTCTCAGTGAAAGATTATGGCCATGCGAAGAACAACCATGGGAACGGTCTTGGCGTTAGCGGTCATAAGCTTGGTTGTGAGCGCGCTGGGCGCACTCGTTGCAACTCGTACAGTTTCTAACACTGGGAACATCAGAATCGTCACGCCGTCCCCGTCACCTTCACCCAGTCCGCCGCCTTCACCTTCCCCATCGGTACAGTTAGGCATATACTCTGACAGTGGCTGCACGACTGTGCTTTCGGGCATTCCGTGGGGAACCTTGGATTCTGGCAGTACGGTAACATCGACGATTTACGTGCGGAACGAGGGCAACGTGCCCGTCACACTGAGCGTTCAAGCATCCAACTGGAACCCGGCTTCAGCTCAGAGCTTTTTCACGTTATCATGGAACAGGAGTGGCTACGTGCTTGCAGTCGGCGCATCTGTCCAAGCAGTGCTGAACCTCACCGTTTCATCAAGCATCAGCGGCATCACAGCCTTCAGCTTCGACATAACCATCACAGCGACACAATAGTTCAGCAGGGTACTAGCGCGGGCTTTAAAGAGTTTTATAGAGGTTAGATAGACTCGTTTCACTGATGACTATTGAGGTTTGCTTTTTTCTGGGCTCTGGTTTGGTGTTCTCTTATGATTGCGGCCGTGGCGAAGGCTGTGGTCAACGCGAGCAGACTCAGGACTGTGGGTGTTAAACGAATGCCCCAAGGTGTGTAGTTTAGGAGTAGGCCTACCATGGGAACGAGTGCTATGCTCATGCCGATGCTCAGGGCTATGCGTTCGATGGCGTCCAAGCCTTTTTCAGACGTGTCGAGTGAGTGTGCCAGGGCTTTGGCGAATGGAAGTTTTTGTGGAAAGAGGGCTTTTATGAACGCGTAGCCTGGCAGCCACAGGATGAATATTGTGCCTAGGACGTATCTTAGGTACGCTAGTGGGAGGGCGTCTTCTGGGACGGTAAACACGACTATGGCTGTTGCTACCGTGAGTGCCATTGTGATCCAGTACCAGAGGGCTTGGTTTGAGCGGAGGTAGCTTGTGAGCTTTTCTGGGGTTGGTGTTTGGGGCGGTTTGAGGTGGATTCTTTCTGTTTGCTGCAGTTGCAGTATTCGGTCCATTATTTTCTGTGTGGGTTTTGATGACAGTGCCTGTACCTGGTCGATTAGTTGTTGAACGTTCTCCGGTTTTGCCGTTTCAACGATGCGGATTATCTGTTGGTCCAGTTCGTCTTCCGCGGGTTTTTTAGGCAAATGCGTCTGCTCCTTGGCTGTTGGCTTCTTAGGTTTGCTACTAGGTTTTAGGGTTTATGCTTCTAGGTTCTGTTACCTCTACGGTTGAATAGGCAGTAGCGCGCGCTAGGTAACAGAACCGTAAACCACAAAAATATTATCTTCACTTGCATCACTTATCCCATTTATTGAGAGAGTGGTTGGTTTGGCGAAGCGCGGAACACATATTCCTATAGGCTAATTCAAGAGGCTTGACATGAGATTCGTGGAGAATGCTGCGAATATTATTGTTGGAAAAAGGTGGTTGCACCAGACAATTAATAGTTTTCTCTATAGATCAATAAGACAGCATAGCTTCATGAGCATCCTTTTTCAAAAAAAAATGAACAAATGCCACAACGTGAAAGATTATGTGAAATTAGCCTTTAGTACATCTAACATAAAGCCAGTGCAAGTAAGAGAGGAAATCACAGAGTTATTGGAGATGGTAGCAATAAATAAGCCAAAGTTCGTTTTGGAGATAGGGACAGCAGGAGGCGGAACACTATTTCTACTTTCCAGAGTTGCAAGTCCTGATGCTTCTATAATTAGCCTTGATCTTCTAAGCGGCGTTTTTGGAGGCGGGTATCCTTCACAGAAAATCCCCTTTTTTAGAACGTTTGCCACTCAAGATCAGAAAATGTACTTCGTTCGCGAAAATTCTCACTTACTCCAGACATTTCATTCGGTTGAAGGGATTTTGAAAGGGCATAAACTGGATTTTCTTTTGATAGATGGTGATCACACCTATAACGGTGTGAAGAAGGATTTTGAAATGTACAGCAAACTAGTCAAGAAGGGCGGAATGATAGCCTTTCATGACATCGTTCCAGGTAATTTCGACAGCGTAGGTGGAGTCCCCAGATATTGGAACGAAATAAAGCCTGTTCATAGTTCCTATGAAATCGTTGAAGATTGGAACCAAGACGGATATGGAATAGGCATTTTGTATATTGATCGTAGTAGTTGAGCGCGTGCGCTAGAATCGCCCTAGAAATGTCATTAACCGAAAAGTAACACCTTCACAGAACAGCCTATTCAACCGCAGAGGTAACAGAACCTGCTTCTATGTTAACGTTGCGCGCATGCCTGTTCCGAAAATGGTCAAAAATGGCCAAAATTCGTCTTTCGCACTTGAGAGTAAGACTGCTCCTGCTACAAACACGGAAACCCTGGAAATTCAAACTGCTCTCAAAGCTCAAAGAAGAATAAAAACCCTTTTTGGCCAAATTTAGGAACACACATGCGCGCTACTGTAAGAAACACCGTTTCCACTTGAGGCACGCTTGGCCGCAGAATTCTGTGTCTGCCTAGAATCCAGACGTGCCTTCATGTTTGCCGCTGTATAGAATCTGGGTTGTGAGCGCGTTGGTCTTCGTACTTTTTTCCGCGTTACGGGCTGATTATGATGGTGACTATTCTTACAGCCACTGTTACGAGGAAGAGTGTTGAGACGGTTAGTGCTACGTTTCGTAGTCTTTTCTTGTTGATGAGCAGGTTTGTTTTTCCGTAGTATGATGAGATGAGTTCTGATGTTACGAGTAGGATTATGGCTGTGATGGCTAGCCACAGGCTTATGTCCCAGAGTGACAGGGGAAAATCCATGTGTTATTCCTCCACGATTTCGAAGCTGGCTTCTATAACATTGCCATCTTCGTAACTTCTCGTGTCTAGCATTCTTACAGGTTTGCCTGTCGCTTTAGTTATTGCTATGGCGATGGCGCTGCGGACTGGACAAATGAACGAGCCGGCTGGTTGCGAGGGATCCTCAGCTTCCTGGACTATGTTACCATAGATTGGTTTGGTTATTCTTGCGTGGATCGTGGTGTTTTTCACGTGAGTGAGGGATACAGGGTTGCCTTCTTTCGGGTTTGAAGCGTCGTTTTCTTCCTCTAGTTCCAGGTTTTCGGCGATTTCCAGCTTTTCGATGAAGAGTTCGGGGAGTTTCTGCTCCAGGCTTTTGAGGTCTGTTTTGATGAAGCTCTTTCCGAGCGACTTTTCGAGCAGTCTTGACAGGTTGATGCCGGGTGGTGTAAGCAGCAGGCCTTGTGTGGTTCTGGCTGTGGGTTGGTCTTCGTATAGTTGAGTCTCTTCGGGCGTTGGGAGGTTTTCTTGTTTGTGTGTTGATATCCATATTCGGGTCGTTTCTGGATTTGCGAAGTATTTTGGTGGAAGGTATATTGCGTCTCCTTTGTAGCCGAGTTCCTGTATCATCTGGCCCAGTGTTATGAGCAAGGGCGACAATGCTGCTTCCAAGAGAGTTTTCCGCGTGTATTCCTCAGGTTTGATGTAGAGAAGAACTGCTCCCCAGAAGACTAGGCCGAGCCCTATGAACGTGAGTATGGACGAATCGTACACGAGTGAGGCTACCAAGGACATAGTGCCCACTACAAGCATTATCACGCTTGCAGAGGTTGCTGCGTTGATTGCCACTCTCACCGTGGATTCCTCTTTTCCACTTTGGGTCCCCAAATTGTTATTTGATTCCAGACGCTTAGGAGCCTGTGTTCTCGGCTCATTCTGGTGGTCATTTCGGTTTTCCAGGTGCGGGTTGGTTGGTCTTGGATGTTAGTTATCGCGCTTTCTATTATGCCTGTTTTTTCTGTTTCTGAAAGCTTCTGCAGCAGGTCTTTTTCGTCTACTTGGAGACCTGTTTTGCTTCTGTACGTGTCCGCGACTGCTTAGCGCGCGCCTTTAGCCACGGGAATCTCTATGACGTTTCCTTGGCGTCTATGCCTGCAGCGCGTACTAGGTAGGCAAGCGCGGCCGGGATGAATGGAGCATGGACTTGTGACTTCCCATCATGTGCTCTGCTTACTCGCATGTGTATGCTTCCTGAGACTTTTTAACGTCAGACGGCTCAGGACTTGTATTGAACTTTGCTTCAAAATAGGTGTTGTTCCCGTCTGGGAAAGCGCGCGCTATACCTGCATGATAGAGTGCAATGGTCCGCGCTCTTAGGGTACGATGTTTGTTGCATTTCTCTTTTTGATCGTTGATAAGGTTTAGCATCCATAGGGTTAAATATGTTTCTTCGCATGTTTTTTGCAGATGAGGGGAGATGAGAGATTACATGCCGACTCATGCAATGCTGTTCTCGCGTGTTCTTGTAGTTCTCATGCTTCTTTCCCTGCTTGAAGGAGCTTTGAGGGTTTCTGTCGCTTCTCCGCCCGCGGCAGGTCCCAGTCCACGTCTTCCTGACATTAATGGTAATGGTGTCGTTGATCTCCAAGATCTGGCCACTTTTGCCGGCGCCTATGGTTCCTCCCCCGGGGATCCTAATTGGAATAGTGCGGCTGACTTTTATGATAATCGCAAGGTAGATCTGATGGATCTTATGCTCATGGCGGTGGATTTTAGGAAGACGTGTCGAGTCTACGACTTTAACGACCTGTCGGGCTGGAATGCGAGTAGTGGAAGCTGGAGTGTACAGAATGGCGCTCTTGAGGGATTGGGCAGCTCTGAACCGGGTTTGATTTACGCCGGAGACGCTACGTGGACAGATTTCACGTTCACTGCAAAGGTGAAGATTGCGGCAGATAGCCCACGGGCGGAAGTAGCGATTTGCATTTATGTTGACCCACAGGACTTCTATTGGGCTGGACTGGGCTGTTGGGGTCACAGAGTTTCGATTTCAAGGACGGTGGGTAACGTCTCACAGGAGTTGGCTTTCAGCGGTGACATAGCAAACGTTGACAGGGACGTCTGGCACACGGTTTCTGTGAGCGTTTCTGACGGCACAGTTACGCTGTATGTAGACTACTCTCTAGAGCTGGTCGCAAACGATTCAACTTTCGAAAGCGGCCTGGTCGGAATAAGAACCTGGAATTCCCACGTGATTGTTGACTATGTAACCGTTGTTGGATCCACAGGTCCATCTGCAAATGATGTCTTGTATGCAGATGGCACTTCACTGCGATCTCCTTCCGGCCAGGAAGTCACTCTAGCGGGGACGCAAATTGACTACAACACGCTGCAAAGAGACGTCTGGTTCAATATGGATGATGCCCAGAAAATAGAATCTTACGGAGGGACCGTTCTCGAACTTCATGCCCTTTCATTTAGTGACATGATGCCACAGAGGGGAGTTATAGACCAAAATTGGATTGACAGACTGGACATGTGGGTGTCGTGGTGTGAAGACACGCGACTTTACTGTATAATCAACTTCAGAAGTTTTGACTACACGCTGTGGGGTCGCGTGGCCCCTGTTTGGTTCTTAGACGGTCATTACAGTTACCCGTGGGACAAAACCACATGGAACCAGGCCGCCATAGATTTTTGGGATGTAGACAACCCTCTCCAAGAGGACAACAGGCAAGCTATACTAGAAGGGTTCCAGTTCATAGCTAACAGGTACAAAAATTACGAGTATGTTCTTTTTGGTTTATTCAACGAGCCCTTCAATGGGAATGATTTGGTGAACAGCGTAAACGCTGAGCATTTAAGCATCACATATGCCAGGTTTGTAGAAAGAATCGTTGACACAATAAGGTCCACCGGTGCAAAACAGCTCATTTTTGTAGATGCACCATATTGTTGGCTTTATACTAGCCATTTTGAACCCGTGAACAGGGATGCCATCATCTGGGAGGATCATCAGTACGTGACAACAAATTCTGATATCAGCCAATGGAAAACTGTACTCAACCATGACGTCCAGACGTACGTTTACGACTTCCAAAAACCATTCTACGTAGGTGAATATGGGTTTATCAGCTTTACTGATGGAAGTATATCACACGACTTCCCGAATTGGAAGCAGGTCTTACAGGAAGAAGTGAACTTCTTGAAAACCCTCCATGTCTGTGGCTATTCTTGGCATGAGTATCCATTGCTCTACGGAGAATACTACGACTATGTTTCCAACACCTTTACCGCCGACGAATCCGAATACATCCTCAAAACAATATATGGATGACGTTGAGCGCGCGCTGATCCTGAACTTATCTACTCGCACGCGCTACGGTTTATTCTGTAGACTATAACTGTCACTAGTGTCGCTGCCATTAGCAGTGGTAGAATGAGGAATGGTGAAAATTCTGATATGACTAATATGTATTCATTCATAAGTGGATAACGGTCCGTGTTGTTCATGTCAATGATATAAGGTGTGTCTCCTATGCCGTCGCTTCCAGTTTGGTTTTGACCGACGCCTCTTTTCGAATCGAGACTGGCGTAATTGCTCAAGTAGTTTCCACCGGAAGGATAGCCGTCATCCCAAATATTTGTTGATTCTACTGTGTAGACTTGATTTGTGTTGTTTACGAAGTTGTTGTGGTAAATTGAATTGTTAGAACACGCCTGAAGCCGAATGCCACAATCGTTGCCCAGTATGTTGTTTCCGTATACCCTGTTGTTTGAGGAAATGTAGAGGGACATGCCATACTCGTTTGCTGTTACGTTGTTTCCAACTATTTTCTGAAAGTTTGAGGACCCGAGGAGAAAGATGCCTTCTCCTCTGTTTCCTGTTATGTTGTTTTCAACTATGTTGTTATACTGAGATCCAGCGGTGAGAACTATGCCAGTTCCGCTATTTGCTTCTATGTTGCTGTTGGATATGGTGCTATTCGAAGAGGAATCAAGCCAGACGCCATTGTAGAAACCTTCGACATTTATGTTCTTGATCGTCACGTTGCTCATTCCGCAAACATACATTCCTTCGTAACTGGAGGCCTGTGACCCTTGAAGGGTTAAGCCTGCTCCATCCAAAGTCATATCGCTTCTCTCGATCACAACACTGCTGGCGTTGTCAACTAAGATGTAAAGGTCTCCGTCACGTTGTATCGGCGCATATGAAGGATCTATTGAGCCATCAGCCCTAATGTAAATGGTTACAGTTGCTTTCACTCCCTCAGACTTTGATGCGACGACTAGCATGCTTAGAAGAACTGTGATCCAAGTCATCATCAACACAAATCTCCTCATCAGGCATCATTCCCTGTCTTCTCGGGTGTAGCGATTTAAGAATTATCCATGTTATAAACTGTACATTTCTTCGGAGCCCCTATGGGCTATTGCGTGCACTCTGCACATCATACGTACATGAATTTGGCGGCCAAGCCAAGTTTCTTTGTAAGCTTCCGAATTTCATGCCCATATATAGGGTTCATCACGATGATGACGTCAGGTTTGTATTTCTTAAGAAACTCTGGTGGCATGACCTTTTGACCCGCACCTGGTATGAACCTGCCATGACGATATGGATTAATATCAACAACATACTCGATTTCGTTTCTAATGTCGAGTGTTGTTATGAAAGACACGCATTTAGAGCCAGATCCCCAAATTACAGCCCGTCTTCCTTCCCTGTGAATTTGTTGCAAGCGTCTTTTCCACCCGCTTCGCTTGTCATGGGAATGTGCGGAGAAATGCTTGACATTCTTCGCCATGTCTTCGACCTTTTCTTCTAATTCATGCACTTTCTCTGATGCCTGTCTTACAGGTTTTGCCTCGATTAGCACGTATTGATCGTCAAAATCCTTGCAGAGATCAACGATCTCAAATTTACAAGAACGAAACAGTCGCGCGAGTGATCCTAGACTGAAATAGGAGCAATGTTCATAATAGATATCCCAGAACGCCAGTTCATGCAGTACACGAACGACATCGGGTACCTCGAAGAAGACAGTCGTATCCAAACGATTGCCGATAGCACGCCTGATGCTATTGACGAACTTGTTCGTATCTTGAATGTGTTCTAGAGTGTGCCGGCAACACACGAGATCTCCATGATAGTCAGCATAGCGATCAGAGTAATAGTCTCGTATGAACGTCAAACGGTTTGAAGCTTCACTGTGGATGCGACCTTTCGCGTATGCAGGGTCAATTCCGACGCCGTAGTTGTGACCCAGCTCGCAGAGCAATGCTAAGAAATCGCCCTTTCCGCAGCCAATCTCTAAAATGCTCTTATTGTGCAAGTTGTGTTTCTCGATCAGGCGCCTTGCAAGATCATGAGCAAAGGCATTGAAAGTGGGGGAGAAAGACTGTTGATCTTCGTAAACCGATGAATAGTCCAACTTCGAAGGGTCAAAAGCAACATTAGAGATGAAACCACATTCTTCGCAGAACGCTAGAACGATGTCGCCTCGTGGGAACTTTAGGGCCTGTTGTTTAGTCCGCACCATTAGGCAGCTTTGAACAGGGACGTCTCTCGTTTCATAGAACACTGACAAGGCTTGCCCACCGCAACAACGGCAAGCATAACCCGATGATAGGTCTCTATGCCCATCCTGCACGAATATTCCACCACATCCACGCGTCAGTTCTTCAAAGTATCTTCAGGAAAGATGCCATTTTTCTCATTAGCGCGCGCGAGCCAGACGGCGCGCGACCTCGTAGGTCCAAATCTCTACGGAGGCATTTTGACCGGTTAGGTATGATAGAGAGGTTTGATATAGGAAAAGTGACAACCGAAATGGTTCTTCTTTTTCGTAATTGAAGGCGCGCCGCGTCTAGATCAGAAGTGGTGCATGCTAAAACAATTCTAAACGTGGACTCCGTATTCCCTCGCCATTATCGTAAGGTCGATTATGTTTACTATCCCGTTACCATCCAAGTCTGCCTTGGGGTTCCAGTTCGGGTCGCCGGGCTTGGAGCCGTAGGCTTTTGCGAGGATGATCAAGTCCTGTAGGCTTACTTTGCCATCATTGTTAATGTCGCCTGGAAGCAAGGCTAGCCTTATGTGATGCGTACTGTGCGTGTATGCAAAAGACAGTATCCAGGAATCGACTGTTGACGCGACCGAATATTGCAGTCGTTGCCCGTCTAGGTACACTATCAGGTTTGCTATGTCTGCCACTAGAGTCTTGGCAATTGTTACCTTTGTAAATCCTGTCGTGCCTGAGGGGCCAGTTGCTGTGAAACTTAACTCTTGGCTTGTTGAATTAAACGCGAGCGCTGAAATAGTTGAGTTAGATGCCACAGAAAAGACGTACTTGTCATTGTATGGAATGATGCTCAATGTCGTGTTTTGGTTTGCGCCTGCATTTGTCTGGTTGCCGGCCCATTCTGCTTTGAGGGTAAAGTCTCCTGTTGCTGGTGGGATCCACTGGGAATAGTAGGTCCCTTGGAGGTCTGTTGTGGCCGAAATGAAGGGAACCCATTCTGAGACGCTTGGCAAAGTGTATGAAACGACAATGTTCGCGCCGGATATTTCTTTCCCTCCAGAGTCGGTGAGTGTTCCGTTGATTTCAACTTTGAACCCGACGAAATTGGAAGAGGCATGGGTGAAAATTGAAATCGTCGTTTGTACGGGAGCGCTTATCGCTATGAGGTTCCATGCTGACGCGTTTAGGCCTTCAGTATTAGTGACGGTCAGTGTGACGTTGTAGGTTCTAGGAATGGTGTACGTCTGAATTGTTGTTGGATTGGGTGTGGATGTTGTGTTGCCATCATCGAAGTTCCATTTGTAATTGGTGATGGTTCCGCCATTCGGTACAGATGATGATGCGTTAAAAAGAACCGTTTCATTGATTCGCGGGTTTGATGGGTAGTAGGTGAAGCTGGCTATTGGTGACTTATATATGCTCACCGTGCCATCGACATATAGGTTGTTCGCTGTGTTAATTTCGTTGGGAACTGTGCTTGCTTCAGCCTTGATCGTATATGTGCCAGGTGTCACGGTAGCAGTGTTCCAGTTAAACGTGAAGATTCTTGTTGCTCCAGTAGTCAAGTTGGTGACGGTTTGGGTTTCAGTCTTGTTGTTATCATAGTAGGTGGTCACGTTGAAAGTCTCCGTCATTGTCCAATTATTTTTTGCTGTGACATTTATGTTGATGATTGTTCCGGCGAGAGCTTGGACAGTAGAAGGCACTACGCTGGTTATGGCGACGTCGGGCGAACCCAAGTCTAGGGCTTGGTTCACCGTGAGGGTTTTTACGCCTTTGAGTATGAGGTAGTCAAGGAACTTGCCGAAACTGTCTGTGCTCACAGTATTGAGGCCTGGACCGTTTGGGCTGACGTTGTGAAAGAGCATTATCGCCCATCCCTTTGTTGCGTAAACTTGGTCAACCATGTTTTCTATTTCAGCCGTGTCATTGGCAAAAAAAGCTGGAAGGTTAAACTGATTTACAGGAAGTTGTATTATGTAAGGAGGACTATATCCTGCTCTTCCAGACCTGTAGTATTGGCTCACTATGGAATCTGTGTGGGCATTACACGTAGCGTATGGATACGCGAAGTCGGTCACAACAAAGCCAAGTGACTCCAACAGTTGCTTGGAACCAACACATTCCTGAACTATCTGAGCGTCAGATATGCTGGTGAAGTCTGGGTGCGTCATGCTGTGACTCGCTATCTCGTTGCCAGAGTTATACAGGTCCTTCAACTGCGAAGTGTTCATGTAAGGATAAACGCCCGGATACAAGTCCGTGATGTAGCCTGTGACAACGTAAAACGTCGCTACCATGCCTCTTGCCTTTAACAGCGGCCAAGCGTAATCATACTGCATGTAGCCCTCGTCAAAGGTTATGGACACCGCGCCGTTCTGTGGAAATGTGCCGTTCTGTGGAAATGGCTCTTCTGTTCCCCACGCTCCCTGAGCTGGTTCTGAAGCAACATATTTACGAACAAAAAGCCAGTCGTAATAATCTGTGCCCAGATTCGTACCAATTTCTACAGCGCCAGTATTTGCAACATCATGGCTGCTGCTTGGGCTGTCCCATGCTCCCCAATTGTCCGTGAGCAAATCAGCAGTCGTACTAGCTGCACTACCACATCTTAATTGCAGAATGTACCAGACATTAGATTGTATAGCAGGAGAAGGACTGGTGTATGGATAGTGGTAAACGCCACCTGAAATGTAAGAGTAGAATTGGCGATTGGCATGAGGATAAATACTGTCTTCTACCTGCATTTTTCCGTTAGTGTTGTTCATAACTTCCAAGGCGGCTTGGTCGTAAGTGTTTCCTGAAGCACTCTCTACTCTGGTTACTAAAGCATATGTGGTTGGGAAAGTGGCGTTCTGACCCCAGCGAGGAGTACCTGTGAGGTTTGTGCATGTCAAAATGTTTCCATCACTGGATATTGTACCTCCCACGGCGCCATCGACCTTAGCAGTCCATCTAGAGGCATCTGAACCATCATCAAACCAGGAAAACGTGTTGTTTCCATTACTTACAGAAGTAGCTGTTGGATTTCCATAATAAACATAAATGAATCTATTTACAGAAGATAAGTCTTCAGCAACTTGTACCCAAAATGTAGCGTTTACTCCTGTATTCACCTTTTCTGTCCAGTAATTCAAAAGAGTAACTGCATCCGAGTTCGTGAAACGTATGTCTCCAAAATCTGCTCTTGCCTTGTTGTTTTCATAAACTATGGCTACGCTGTCTGTTCCAGTTCCATTAATAACTGTGATTTGCACCTGATAATTTGTACCACCACCAGTAGCACTGTTAATCAGATGACTTTTGCGATAACTCCAGCCAGATAACCAGTTTGATGAAGGCGACCCATCAGCTATGCCGACTTCCCGCGGAAACGTATCTGATGCACAACCTGTTGCTATCAACAGAATAGTTATAATAGCAATTCCTAGAACGAGTTTTTTCATTTTTTCACTTTTCATTCTTGTCGACCGATAGTTGTATCGACGGTGCTGCGACTAAGGATACTTTTCGTCCCCTCTGCCACTTTCCCCCAATTTATGCTGTGCCGTTCCTTTCTTATCTACTTTTCCTGAGGATGCTTCTAGGAAATCCTTCTAGGAAATCCTTCTAGTTTGCGCGCGCGTTGTATTCGAGCAAGACAGATACCCAAGAAAATCAAGAACCGATATGAAGCCAATACGGTCCTTAAATCCTGAAAAGCGAATAAAAACCATTTTTGGCCAATTTAGGAACACGCATGCGCGCAAACCCCCTTGCAGATGCTCTCTTGGTCTCTTTGATGGTTTGTCCGTTTCATCTAATTTGGAGATATAGTCACCCAGTTCATCAAGTGCTTCTAACACCATGTAGGCAGCTCTCGTTTCCATTGTCATTTGTTTAGTCCATGGAACGATTTTTTCTTTTGCGATTCTTAGGATGACTGGTCTATCCAATAGTTGCCACACGTCCTCGGGCATCTTGGCAAACTTCTCTGGAAAATGAGGAAAATCTCTGATAGCTAGAAGTCATATCCACAACTGGTCGTCTCTAATAACCTCGAGGTTTGGAATAGCTTTCAAACAGGCCTCAAGGATCAGCTTCTAGATTGTCTCTAGTTCTTGTTCAGTAAGAATTCCTTTGAGAACCGACAGTACAGCCTCTTTCTCTGGCAAGGTCAGAAGGGGGTTTTTCTCCAGCGCCTGAAAGACGTTCTCTCTAACTTTTTTTAGCGCGCGCCTAGTCTCCGTTTCTGAGCAAAATGATCGAATCATAGTATTCTTATTTTCTTACTTCTCTCATCTATGAAGAATATACTGATGAAAAATTTCATGTTCTTGAAAAAAACACTCCAAGAATTCTCCATTCGATATGTCTCCAAGCGTCTGCCACCGTGAGTCGGGAACAAGTCGTGTCATTTGTGATTCATACTGAGCCAGTATGGCGCGTTTGAGTTGCAAAACATCTCCCACGTAGACGGAGCATCGAAAGTCCTTTAGCAAACTCAACCCTGAAACAATACTCTGTTTCAAAGCGCTCAAGATATCCTTTGGAGTATCCATCGGCACGCTTACCCAGGGCTGATGATACCAAAACCATATAGGATACTCGTAAACGGTTGCCTTTCTCTTGTAAATTTGAAGCGCAGAAGCTACAATTCTATTGGTGGCTAAGTGGTCCGAGTTTCGCGTTTCTCTTTTACAAGGAATAAAGACTTCATCGGGTTGTTGAAGCAGAAGAATTTCCACCACTTTACGGATAGCTGAATCCTGATTTCTACTTAATTCGCCATCTTCATACTCAAGAAAGGCAACGTCATTCTCTTCCAACCCAAGCATTCGACTCGCCGCAAGGGCTTCACTTACGCGTATGCATTTCAACTTATTCTTTGAAATGAGATGTGAGTGTGATTTTTGGCCATCAGTCATAAAGAATATCTTAACTTCGGCCCCTGCTCTCTTCTTCTTGATAATAGTTCCACCACAACCGAGCGTTTCATCGTCTGGGTGCGGTGAGAAAACAGTCGCAGTACGTTCCAGATCCTTTTCGTCAAGTTCACTCATAACACGGTTCATTATGCCTCGGCAAAACAGGCATGACTGAAATCTTAAATGATTCAATCTCTTCCCTCACAGATCTTTTTGTAATAGTTCAGCAAGTTTGCAGCAATCTTTTCCCAAGCAAAAAGTTCAACTGCTCGTTTACGAGCGGCCTTTCCCATCGATTTCCTCAAATCTTCATCTGAGAGGAGACGAAGGATCGCTTGGGCCAACGCTGTGGAATCGCCTCGCTCAACCAACAAACCGGTCTCGCCATCTACAACAATTTCTGGGATACCGCCGCATCTCGTGGCGACCACGGGAACTTCCATAGCCATGGCCTCAATGATAGGCATCCCAAATACCTCCCCATACACTGTGGGAAGGATAAGCACGTCCGCATCCTGATAAAAGCTGACCAATTGCCGATGTGGAATAGAACCAGTAAAGGATACATGACTCGCCATGTCTGCAGAGAGCTTGCTCTGCAAGTGTGAGAAGTAATTTCCGTCGCAAAATGATGCCAATTCCGAAACCTTGGGGTCGTCACTCAACGCAGCGTCAAATTGGATGGGTAGTGACCCATGTCCACCGACTATCTTAAGTTGCGCCTGAGGATAATGCTCCATCACTTTCTGAAAAGCGTCTAATAAGACGTGCACTCCTTTCTCGGGCGAAACTCTGCTCACGAACAATAATTGTTTGATGCCGTTTTTCTTAGGCGCACTATGGGGGTTCTTGCTAACAAAGTGATTGACATCGACCCCATTGAATACAGTCTGGCAACGTTCAGCAAAGTGTGGGAAACGGCGGCGAGTTTTTTCAGTAATGTACTCGCTGCAGCCTATGACCAGATCGATTTCTCTAAGCCGTCTTTCAATCATTGCTTGATCGAGTTGTGTTAACCATTCGCAATGCATATTCAAGACGATTTTGATTTTGGGATTAGATTCTCGGATGATGGGAGCAAACTGAGAGAAGTTTTGAATGTGGACAACATCGCATTTCTGGGATCTCAAGTCTTTAGCCACTCCCATAGCATATTTCAAATAATACAAGCTGGAGGCAAAGAGTGGGCGCCTAGCAAGAGACCTCGGCAATCGCCTGTCGACACCCCTGAATATATAGTCGAATTTTTCGTCGACGGTTGCTGACATGCGTCGATATTGCACTCCATGGTCATATTCGAATTCTTTCTGATGGGGAACCCTTTTCGCATACACGATTACATCACAATGCCGAGCTAGACCGCGCGCAATCTCGTAAGTCAAAACTTCCACTGAAGAGTCTTGATCTGGCAAGGATATGCCGTTAAGGGGTTGATGGAAAAAAGCGATTTTCATTTTTCAATTTTCCTCTGCAAATCGACGATATCATTGTATACTATGCAACGCCGTCCAACGCGCTGCCTTGTACCCAAAATGGTCAAAAATGGTTGTAAGTCTGTTTTTGCTTGTTTAAGCCTGTAATGGACTTCTTTGATGAATGCGTTTTGGCTGCGCCCAAGGACGGCAAACCCAGAGGCTTCACCGCGCGCGGGGCTACTGCAAAGAAGCAAAAAAGAACTGCTCGCCTCAAATTGCCCCCAAATCAGAAAATAAGAATAATAACCATTTTACACCAATTTCGGGACAAGCCAGCGCGCGCTAATCTGTGGTGGGCCTATTGGCTTTAGATTAACATCAGACAATTGCGGGGTTGGGTACGGGAATGATGAATCGTCCACCCCTTTGCCTGTAGACCTCCTGTTGCTGAAGGATTTCCGCGGCAAAATTCCATGTCAGTAGCAGAACGTAATCAGGCATCTCTTCCACAAGCTTCTTGGGCGAGAATATAGGCAAATGGTTACCTCCCATATACCTGCCCTGTTTGAACGGATTCAGGTCGACCACGTAATCTAACAGCTTCTTGTCTATTTCACAGTAGCTTAACAATGTTGTTGCCTTTGCTGCAGCTCCATAGGCAGCAATCGTTTTTCCCTTTTGTTTAAGACTACGTAATAGATCCGCCAGAGAAACCTTTAATTCACGAACACGGGCAGCGAAATCACTGTAGTAGGAAAGCGTATCCATCCTTTTCTCTGACTCTTTGCTTAACAGAGACTTCACTGATTTGTGAACATTTTCCTTGCACTCCACGTAAAGCCTCAATGATCCACCGTGCACGGCAAGATGCTTCACACGATTGATGTAGAGCGAATGTCTTCTAAACAGGTGGTTCAAAGCTGTTACAGAGAAGTAACACAGATGTTGATGGTAGATTGTATCAAATTCACACTTGTCGATCAAATCAGCAACATATGGAACCTCTATAACCGCTACACCATCATTCTTCAGTATTATCCGAATTCCTTCTACAAAGCCGTTAAGATCTGCCACATGAGCCAGTACGTTGTTAGCAATCAAGACGTCAGCAGATGATCTGTCTTTCCGAAGCTTGTTTGCTAGGTTCTTTCCGAAAAACGTGGAGAGAACCGGAATTCCTGCTTTCCGCGCAACCTCAACAGGTTCTTTGGCTGGGTCGATCCCGAGGACCTGGATCCCATGTTCTAAGAAGTTTCTAAGCATGTAACCATCGTTGCATGCAGGTTCAACAACCAAACTTTTCGAGTTCAGCTTCCTCAACGTAATCAGTTCTTCAGCATTCTTCCGAGAGTGTTCTAGATACGCTTTTGATGTGGATGAGAAATAAGGATAGTCCCTACAGAACAAGATTTCAGGATCCACTGTTTCTGTTATCTGCACAAGAGCACAGCTCGGGCAGAAAGCCAGATCAAGTGGGACAGTCAACTCTGACATTTTTAACTGCTCTTTCGTAAGAAGTGCATCCGCAAGAGGTGTGCGTCCGAAAGATAGGATTGGTTCAAGTTTAGAATTTCCGCAAGATCGGCAACCTGATATCTGTGTGTATGGCTTGTAGCTGTTCATACTATAACTCTTTCCTGCGTAAGGTCTTGTCCAAACGACCAGTGCTCACGCTATTTTCGATATGTGTAATACGTCTATATCTAGGTCCTTCGAACTCTTCGAGAGTGAACCCGACCTTCTTGTAGGCATCATAAAGTTGCTGTGCTCCTCGCCGAGCATTCCACTGTGGTCTGAATTCGGGTAGTGTTTCGGCCAGTTTGCTGAAGTCGACCTTGTAAGAACGTTTGTCAGGTTCAGCGTCTTTTGCGTACTCAATATGTGAGCCCTGCACTGTCTCCTTCGCAATCTCAGCAAGTTGTCTTGTTTGATAATTCTCGTCAGTGATACCAACGTTGAAAATTTGGTTATGAACTACGTCGAGTGGCGCGTTTAGGACAGACATAAAAGCCCGTGAGATGTCTTCGATGTGTACAATTGGACGCCATGCGGTGCCATCGCTTTTCAGCAACACAATTCCAGTAGTATATGCCCAAGCAACAAGATTGTTAAGAACCAAGTCAAATCGGAGCATCGGAGATACGCCGTAGGCTGTGGCAGAGCGCAGAAAGACGGGGGCAAAGTTGGAGTCTGCCAACTTCGAAATATCTTTTTCGGCCTGCATCTTTGACGTGCCATAAGGTGTAACAGGCCGCGGCTTGGATTCCTCATTTACTATGTCGTCGCCTGCAGCGCCATAAACGCTGCAGGTTGAGGAGAAAAGGTAACGTTGAACTCTAGCCTTCTTGGCCAGTTTCGCCAACTTAACCGAAGCTCTGTAATTTATTTCATATGTGACGTCTGGGTTGAAATATCCAAGTGGATCATTTGACAGCGCACAGAGATGCACTACAGCTTCGCATCCTTGTATATCAGAGGGTTCGACGTCGCGGATGTCTTTTCTCACATACGGAATGTCTGGGATACTTCCACTGACCGACGGATTCCCAAAGATGCATCCATCATAAAGATCGTTGTCGAGACCAACGACTTCGTACCCTTCCGCTTGCAGCAGACGCACCATAACGGCGCCTATATATCCTTTGTGACCAGTTACTAAGACTCGCATTTCCTATCTCCAGCGCTTATTCTCTAGCCGCACTCAGTTATATTAGTCATACTCCCAAAACTAGCTCTTGATATCATAGATAGTCTCGATTGGCTGATCCTACATGAGCGATAAACTACAACAAAGCAAGACATAGTCAATCCTTCCATGTTTTCCAAGGTGCCCGGCCCGTTTGCCACAGTTTTTCTAACAGCAATTTCTCATGGAGCGTATCCATACATTGCCAGAACCCAGAATGGCGGTAGGCCATTAGTTGTCCATCGCTCGCCAATTTTCCCAAGGGCTCTTTTTCCCACTGGGTGTCATCGCCCTCAATGTAGTTGAAAACCCCAGGTTCCAGAACAAAGTAGGCCCCGTTGATCCAGCCTACATGAACTCTCGGCTTCTCCTCGAATCTTGCTACCACGTTTCCTTTTATGGAAAGATGACCAAACTGGCTGGGCGGATGGACAGCAGTCACGGTTGCGAGCCGGCCATGCGATCGATGAAAACCTTGCAAGGCATCAAGATTGACATTTGCTAGACCATCGCACCAAGTCAGCATGAATGTTTGGTTGCCTAGCCAGGGCGCTAATCGCTTAATCCGGCCACCCGTAAGAGTTTTCTCCCCGGTATCGACCAGGTGCACTATCCAGCCGTGTTTGCTTTTGTCATGAAAAATAACCTCACCCTTGCCCATTTTCACTGTCACGTTTCTGCATGGGTTATAGTACTCCTGCATCCAGTGTTTTATATAGTCGCCTTTGTAGCCGAGTGCTATTACAAACTCGTTGAAGCCGAAGTGAGAATAGTACATCATGATGTGCCAAAGAATAGGTCGCCCGCCTATTTCTACCATCGGCTTCGGCTTGACCAATGTCTCTTCGAGGAGGCGGGTTCCAGCACCTCCAGCGAGAATTGCGACTTTCACGTTATCCCCCGCAATTTTCGGGCAAATGGGATCACTGTACTCCTCAACATCGACTTGACGGCTGAAGCCAACTTGCGTCCAAACCTTGAACGGAGCATGAAAGAGTTTTCTATGTCGCCGCCCATGGGCATCCATCCTTCTCTCATGATCCACCTGTTTATTTCTGAGTAGCATAATAGTCGCTCGTGCCAATTTAGTGGAATATGTCTCACAGACCTGAAAAACTCAAGGCAGATCTTCCAGTTAGGAAAGCCAATCCAGCTGTCTTTTGACCACCAAGCCATTTGTTCACGGTAGTTATTTGCAGATATTGCAAAACGCGTGTTCTCGCAATATTTTCTTGTGTAAGCTTCTGAATGGTCTCTTCGGAAAAAAAGGTGTGCAGGAATTTCATATATTCTGCCGATGAGACCTATCTCTGCTAATAGATTTCTGTCTGACCCGGGATAACTTCCGTGGAGCGAGGTCATCCTAAGTGCACTCGAACGGAACACTCCGAAAATAGCCCAACAGGGATTGCGCACCCTAATCAGTTCGCTAAAACGTTCATGCGGCTTCGACGAGCCTATTCTCATCATCGTCCTGTGATCATAGTTGCCCACCAACTTGCCGTGTTCGTCAATACGGGCAGTCTTAGAGTGACACAGGACTACAGATGGGTTCTTGTCAAGCACACCAACACATTTCTCCAAAAATTCAGGGGCATGCAAATCATCATATGCAGCCCACTTGAAGCACTCGCCTGAGGACAACTCGAAGACTCGGTTATAATTCTTGGGAGCACCAAGGTTTTTTTCGTTGCGATAATAACGGATGCGACTATCCTTAGACGCATATGCACGGCAAATCTCTTGTGTATGGTCAGTTGATGCATTGTCCGAGATTATTAGCTCAAAATCTTGATATGTCTGCGACAATATTGAGTCGAGCGCCTGTTCGAGGTATCTCTCACCGTTAAACACAGGCAAACCGATGCTCACGCGAGGCTTACCGATAGTCACGTTTTCACGCACATCCATTTCCGACTGCCCTCTATCGTTATCTCGCTTTCTACATATTTTCCAAGGGTCTATTCTTCTAATCTATGCAAGTACGTGTTTGTTGCTACTCTAGACCTGAGTTGGTGTTCATATGCCTGTGTGATTATTTCTAAGTCTTTGAGAGCATCATCGCCTGATGTCATCGGTTGTAAGTCATCTTTTATGCAGTGAACAAAGTATTGAATTTCATTGGTGTAGCCTTTTTCGAACTTGGCTGCAATGGCGTGACCAACTGTTCCAAACAGCTCGACTTTCGTTTGCCAATCTTGGGAAAACCATCCAACATTGATGATTGCTATTTGTCCATGTTCAAATTTAAGCATACATATGGCATGATCTTCCTGTTCCAGGTTGAACCTGTGGCCTAGATAGCTTTCAACACTAGAAACTTTCCCCAAATACCATCTGGTCAGGTTTATCATATGACTTCCCAAATCCAGCAGGACCCCGCCACCAGTGAGTTCTTTTTTGAACCACCATTCAGGAACAGGACGAGGTATACTATTTTCCGTTCTGTGGGAAAAGGGACCTGCGGATATATTGGTGGCGATTGCAATCTGTACTTCACCGAGTTCACCGCTTAAGATCCTTGCTTTAAGAGCTTGAAAGGGAGGGGAGAACCTGAAAGGGTATCCTATCATCAATCTTACTCCATGTTTTTGAATCGATGAGGTTATTTCTCTTCCTTCGGAAACGTTTCTTGCCAGAGGCTTTTCTAAGAAAATATCTTTCCCCGCTTCAGCAGCCTCTTTTGCGCACGCGGCATGTAGGTGAGTTGGCAACGCAATTATCACCGCATCTAAGTCTTTCTGATTCAGAAGTTCTCGATAGTCAGAGAATGTCTTTTTCACACCCATTTTCTTAGCGAAGTTCAGGCCTCTCTTTGAGACATCTGAAACCGCCAAGAGTTCGGCTTGCGCCATCTTCAAACAATTTCCGAGGTGAACCTTGCCAACCGATCCTAAGCCAATTAAGCCCAATTTGATTTTATTCATAAGAAAACCTCTCTTAGACTGTGTCTTTGATCAACGAGCCTCTTGCTTTCGTAATCAGGCTTTTGGCTAAATGTAGGCCGGGCAGACGCAGCTCTCTCTTTGGCCAACTCTGCACGAAGAGTTTGAAGTCAACTCCCTTTGGAACAAAAGAGATACTGCCTAACCCTTCCTTGCTTGCGAGAGCAATATGTTTAACCGAGTTTGGATTTAACCCGGCTATTCTTGCTGCGGCAGAATCGAACGCCACAGGATCTTCGCTAGCCATAACTAGATCAAGTCTACGAGGCTTGCTTCCTACTACAATTATCCCGTCCAAGATGGTCAGGTCGAATTTCATGATTTTGTTTAGCGCAACTATTGTTTCGTCAAGTCTTGAATGATATCTGGATTTGTTTGGATTTGAGTTGCAGCCGAAGATGTTCTTCAACGCGCATGAAATTTCTGTACGCACCATGTATTTGATTTTCGGGACGTTGATCCGCAGGTCCGCGCCCAGTATTGTCTTGGGGACCATAAACTCAAAATGTTGTCCATTGGTTGAAACCTCAACTTTTTCAGTCTTGTCTTCCGATAGATTGACTAGTTTTACATCGTATTTTTCAGCCATTTTCTCGTAACCGAGTATTCTAAACGCATGTCTACATTTCATAGCTGATGCGTCGGATTCTGCGACAGAAATGTCCACATTTGCTGAAATTCTCTCGCGTATTATCGTGATTAATGCAGCTACGAATTCAGGATCAGTGGTTTGGCCAGTGGAATAGTCCCAGTAATAGCACAAGTTGGGTTTGATCAAAATGCTTCTGGCTTCTCTTGGAAAGACATAGTTGATTAGTTCTAATGCTTCAAGAATCCCCTGCTTCATTGAATGGCCTTTTTTTTGAACCCTGACAAAACTGACTAAGCTCATACTTATGCGTCCTTTTTCGTTTCTCAGTCCAAGTTTACCTCATTTCGGTCTATTTTTCGCTTATCTAGGAGATTATTTTATTCATTCTTGGTAGTTTTTCTTATATTAGGAATACCCTTTCTCTTGCGCATTCTTTCCATAATTGCAGGCGCTCCAAAATCGCTTTAGCGTATGTGAATGGTAATAATTTATAGTCATCTGAAGTCTTAAACGTGTTAAAAAATAAGCTTGCGAAAACTGAAGGTGGGAAAATTATCTTTGTCAATCTCAACGGGTCAACAATACGCCACAACATTGATTCTCTGTCCCCAAACCTTTTGAAAAGATGAACCCTGTTTTTAATGATGTGTGCCTGTTTGATGATCTCTTCAGGAGTTAGAGTTTGTTGTTGAACGTATACGATCATATTTGGATTAAATCTTATTTTGCCACTTCTCAGAATTCTGAGGGCGAGATCCCTATCTTCATGGTAGCTATACCTTTCATCAAAGCCACCAACGTTTTCAACGATGCTCCTTTTATAAGCAATATTGCCCGTCATAAATTTCCCACATTTGCTTTCGCAAATATGATCTGAAAAAGTTGGTTTATACTCCTCAGAAACATAATAGGTCTTTCCCTCCACGCCAGCACAGTCTGGATCCTTCAGAAACTCTAACCCCTGTTCAATCCAGTCCTTGGAAACAACGCAGTCGCCATCAGTAAAGAAGACATAATCTCCTTTTGCGTACCTCACGCTAAGATTCCTACTCTTAGAAAGCCCAAGCCATTTTCTATTTCTGAAGTATCTTATCCGTCCGTCGTTGAACTCTTCGATTAAGTTTTTCGTTTTGTCATTGCTTAAATCATCAATTACTACAATCTCAAAGTCGGTGAAAGTTTGATCTAATATTGATCTTATGCAATTGCCAATATACTTCTCCACGTTTCTAACACACATTAATACACTAACAGTTTTCATTTTCTTTCACGCTTCCAATAGTAGTGCAAGACTTTTTTGGGATGCCTCACTTTAAAGTTGGAATTGCCTTTGAAGAGGGCTTCGCATCAGCCGTCTTCAATCGTGTGCCGTTTTAGCCGTTAAATGTGGTTTCGCGCGCGCATGTGTGGATAGACTTCCGAAAGATATTATCATGGCTGAAGAATTTCCCCAAATGTTTTCTGCTTAGAATTTTCCTCAAGAATGAAGGACATAGTTTTTATCAATACAATAATCATTATTTGTTGTAGTGCACATCAAAACGATAGGAATCGTCCGTTCTGTGCGCCCAAGCAAGTGCTCGGCGCCGTGGTTTAGATTAGTAGAATTTGATTGAAGAATAGTGTGATGGATTACCACAATTTTCATATCATGGCTCGAATTCTTCGGAAAATGTACTTATAGAATGCTTGAAAATCATTCGCAAACATTTGTAAAGGCAGCGCCTCCGCGCTGCGCAACATTAGTATTATCTTTTCATCCGAGATTTTTCTCAGTCGTTGAACCTCATGTCGCTTGACTAGGATTGATGGTAATTTTTTTAAGAAAGAAATCACCGCCATAACCCCTAAAACCCCAAAGCGCCAAAAAGCCATGAATGGATAAAGTAATGAAAAGGGTAGCACTTGCTTCACCAGCGTTCTTCCCTGTAAATCCTTCGCCCATATAGAGAGCATATTTTTCATATCGCAGAATTGAAAAATCGGGGCAATATCTTTGCGGCGTCTAAGGTTGCCACCATCATGGTAGACTATTCCTTTAGAACTACATATCACCTCATAACCACTCAGCCAAAGCCTGATTCCTAAATCTATATCATCATAATCTACGAAAAAAGCTGGGTCAAAGCCTTTGACAAGATTCCATGCATCTCGTCTAATTACGAAACCTGCACCTATAGGGAATAAAATACGACGATAAGAAGTGAGGCTTTCCTTTGGCATGTCCCAATAGTTGAAACCGTCCAATCCCGCCCCAGCATGCCAAATCTTATCTGGATGCTTGTAGCTCAGGATCTTGCACTGAACTGCCCCCATCTCTTTGTGCGTCTCAAGAAGGAAACAGGGGTCTTGCAACCATTCTGGGCCAACTTTAGAGTCGGCGTCAGTAAAGGCAATATAATGGCCTCTTGTTCTAGTAGCTGCCAGATTTCTTGCCCCTGCTAAGCCAACATTTCGGTTCAAGCGGATAATCTTCAAACGGGCATCAGCAGTATACTTCTCTATCAAATCCATACTTCCGTCAGTGGAAGCATTATCAACCAGTAATAATTCTCCAACAGCTTTGGAGAGGAGAATGCTTCTAATACAATCATTCAACGTGGTAAAGCAATTGTAGTTGACAACAATAACGGAGACGTTAAATCGAGACAACTTCAACACCTTAACACTTCATGTGGCTGTTTCGAAGCTATTGCCTACTCAGAACTCAATCTGAAATTGAATTGTGCTAAGCTCTTCACACTTTTCAGCATTACGTCGAGAAATGAAATCTAGTATCAAAGAGTAGGAATATCATGCAACCTATGCAGCGCGCGCTATGCATATATCATTTGCTTTGTTCTTTTTGAGTTTTAGTCTTGTGAGTCAAAAAGTAATTGAGATTCATTCAACATTGGAATTTTTTGTTTTTGGCTGAACTCTCTTGAAGCAATAAATCGTGGCAATATCTGCAATTACTTGGGCGCTTGGGCGAAGCTCGAACCTTTTATTGCTATATCGGAAAAACCATTATTGTATATAACATCCAGTTTCTCATCGTAAACAATCCCTTCCAGCGTATAATTATAGCTTAAGAAGCTATTGCCAAGACCTATCGTGTAAAGTATGCAGTCATATTGGCTTAGCCTTGGAAAAGTTGACGAAAAATCGCTCTCAAATGCTGCGTTAATCTGGTTTATGTCTAAACTCGACAATAAATAGACTGTTACAGGAGAGTGTGCAAGTATTAGGCTGGGTTTCGTCCAGTCATAGTGGTCCATAAGGAAGTGTTCAGCATTGAATGCTTCTTTCGTTTGGATAGGGACAAAACTGCCATAAGTGTACGAATTGTACGAAGTGTGAAGAGGCACAAAAACAAAAAGGATTAGCAAAACCAAAAATAGACCTTTCAGATACGATCTGAATCTGGTTTCGAGTAAACAAGCAGCTCCTAGGGAGACAGGAATAAAAAGTATTGGGATGGCCCTTGAGCCCAGAGAGTAGAGAACAAAACCGAGAGCCGAATAAGCTACTCCAGCAAGAAAAATGGCTTTATCAATGGCCCTCGATCTCCGCCTGACCAACAGAAAAACGAAACCCACAAAGCACATTAAAACAATCGCGATTGTCACTGCCCTTGATACCGTCTGAGCCATTACATCAATCGGCATTGAAACCTGCTTCAACGTTGCCTGAGCTACTGAGATATATTCTGAAGGCCAACGGAATATCTGTCTAATATTGAATGCGAACCAATACAAGCCTAAGGTGAACTGACACAGCAAGTAAATAAATAAGGTCAGCAAGGAGAACGCTGCGTACTGTTTGCTTCTGCTAATAAGGCTTCGAACAAGCAAATAAATGACAAAAAATAAAGGGACAAAAAAATGGGTGACTGAAATGCTGAAAAACAAGACTAGCATCGTTACTATCACAGGGGCGCTCTTTTTTTGGGTTTCCAACATGAACAGGACGAAGACAAGCGCAAGAGCAAGTGAAAAAGGAGCGGACTGGTAGTTTAAGAAATAAAACATTGAAATGAAAAAAGCCGTTACTGCCAAGAAAGCCCCATTCCTGTAGAGTCTAGAGGCATAAACATACAACGTTACAGCCAGCAGAGAACCAATTATTGCATAAAGCAAAAATTCGAAATCGATCAGTTTTAGCCCGCTCACGGAAGTTGCAATGTCAGCTAGCAAGAAAAAAGAGGGCCATTGAAAATAAGCGTGATTAACTTGGGAGGGATCCAAGTTCTTCGTCTTTATGAAATATTCTGTCAGTCCTCTGAAATACTGTGAATCTGGTGTAGGCAATGCATAGCAGAAGTAGGACAATGAAAAAATGGCCACAATGATTGCCACGGCCATTACACACTTCAAATAATGGCTTTTGGAAAAGGCGCCCAAGATATGCAGAGAAGCCAAGATTAACGGCAGACTAAGCCAATACAAAGGCGACACGTGATTGAAAACAAAATCACCTGGGAATTCAATCGATAATGGATAACTCGAGTACCATGAATACACCAAAAGTACTAAGCCCAAGAAAAACGGGAAAAGTGCTAGTTTATTCTTTTCCAAACTTCACACCCAATCAGCTCTATAATTAATCTATACTAGGATAATTTTCTGAATTTCCTGCAACTTTTTGCAAGTTGCATTTTTCGCGCGCGCATACGAGTGTGCATAAACACAATTCTCTTAGCGTTGCTTTTTTTCTGGTACTTTCATCATATTTGAGCCTGAGAAGTATTTTCACGCATCTTTTACTGACTGACAAAGACAGAAACAACTTTCTATCAAATGAAATTGGCATGACAAACACGTAAAATCATTAAACATGCAACATGTGTCGGATAGCTGATGCGTTGTGGAACCTGTGCAGGCTTGAAACATTTTTCTCCGTGCAGCTTGATTTAAGGTTGAACACGCGGGCAAGATTTCTTCGTGGCTGGAAGAATGAAACCCGTTACACTTGACCTGCCAAACTCACCACCCAAAACATCAATAATCAGATAAGTACACTTGTGTAATACACATATGAAAGCGATTCATCATCCACTTCAAGCTGCCAAACCTTACCTCAAGTACAAAATGCAAGCAGTGTTCTTGGACAAGCGAGAAGACAAAAGTCTACGGAAAGTGTTCAAGGTGCAAATGCGAGCAACGCCCTCAGACTAATGGTATAACTTGGACGCAACGTACTTGAATAAACCGAAATAGAAACCCATTAAACTTGCTAAAGTAACTAAAATTGCTAAAGGCGCGCGCGCGCGTACCATTGTGAATATGAAATAGCCCAATAACGAGAAAGAAAGAAGCAAAGAAAAAACAAATAAGGAGATAAACAGAGTAATGAATAGGAGAAGACATAGAAAATTTGCAATATAAAACCTCGAAAATTTAGATTCGTACTTTGCATACTTTAGAGTTTTCAATGAGAGGTAAAATGGGACCATTCTTGAGCTATCCCAAAAAGTATGCTTTAACCCCTGTCTATGATGCCAGACAAAAATGTTAGGTTCAAAACGCATATGGTATCCATTTTCTGCTAGTCTTATGTGTAACTCCCAGTCCTCTCCAGATTTTAATGCCTCGTCTAAACAGCCAATTTTATCAAAGACCTCTTTCCTATAAGCAACGTTGCAGCCTGCAATCTTGCCAACGGCTGAACGGTCAATAAATATTCTTTGCATAAAAGATTCGTTAAACGAACCTTGGGCAAATTTTAGGGGACTGTTTGTACATTCTTCAGGAGGAGTTAAATGAGGTCCCCCCAAGCAAGATAAGGAGGGGTATTGCTGGAAGGTTAAATATATTCTTCTAAGCCAGTTTTCCGGGGCTTCGCAATCATCGTCTATGAAAGCGACCAAGTCTCCTTTCGCATGCTTAACTCCCAAATTTCTCGCTGCACCTAACGTCGATGAGTTTTCTTTCAGAGTGATAATGTTACAAGCTTCGAAGAGCCCTTTGAGCCTCTTCGGATAGATCGAATATACTAAAACAATTTCAAATTTCTCAAAAGTCTGTTTTTGGAGAGATTTTATGCATTTTTCTAACAGCATCGATTTAGTACCTTTTGTGGCTAGAACGACACTAATCGCCGGTACTGATTTATTAGCCGTTTTTTCTGACATGTAGAACCTCTCAGACTTTTCTTTCTAGGGCGCAAGCCTTCTATCTTCATGTATTTGCGTAGAGCAGATGCACAAAATGGTTTATTAAGACTTCCGATACAGCATTTAGCGTGAAGCCCACATGCGCAATGCTCCCGCTATCTCTTTAATGGTCATCCTAGCCCTTTTCGTGTACTCTTTCTCGATTACTTTGGTTCTTTCGCAAAATGCCACAAGTCAATTAATTCAAATGCAGGGTGAAATCCTATATGCGCAACCACAACTACGAGTTAACGGTCTCTACCTAGAGGACGGGTTGGGTAATCAGGTAAGATTAAAAGGAATGCAAGTGGGTTGGCCTGAAAGAATGGGAGTTCAAGGAAGTACAGGCATGGCGATTAACCCTTCGCAAACTTGGTTTAGTTTAGCTGATGTTCAGCGAATGAAAAATGCTGGTTCAAACTGTTTGGAAATTCATGCGATTGGCTTGCCCGAATTGATGCCTACCAAAAACGTTCCAGGCGAGGCTTTCTTTGCTACTTGGGTGGACACTTGGGTTAATTGGTGTACTCAAAACCAGATATACTGCATTTTAAGTATTAGAGCCCCAAGTGCTCACGCAGATTGGGCTATTCAACTCAGCCTACCGTCTTGGTTATGGCAAGGCTTGTATTCTACCCCGCAAACCAAAGCGGATTATGATGTTATAATCAGAGACTTTTTCGATACAACTGTCTCGAAGCAAGACTCCAACCGAGCCGCCTTCATAAACCTGTGGGTGTACATAGCTAATAGATACAAAGGCAACCCCTACACAATGTTTGGCTTAATGAACGAACCTCTAATTGGAGCGAACACTATAGACGATTCCACTAAAAACCATCTAGGTCAAACCTATAGCACTTTCTTCGGTCAGGTAGTCGACGCCATAAGAAATGCTGGCGCGCAACAATTGATTTTCATAGACATACCATACTTGTTTACGTCTTCTGGATACGCTGTTCAACCCATAAATAAGAGCAACATCGTTTGGGAAACCCACCAATATATAACTAGCTATGATAACCTTCAAACCTGGAAAAACGATGTTGACTATGATGCTAACTTATTTGTTACTTCTTTTGGTAAACCCTTGTTCCTAGGCGAATACGGTTTCGACCCACCGACAGTAGCACATATGGATTATCCAACAACATGGCAATCGTTGCTTGCTTCACAAGTTTCATATATGGATAGTAAGACAGGAATCGTGGGCAGACAGTTCCATTGTTGGGATTTTATGTATGGAGAATCTGCTGATTACCCAGGTGGTGAATCAGATTTCAGTTCATCGGAATCATCGTATATTATTCAGATAGTATTGCAGTAGCGCGCGCTAATAATCATATGATACTCACTCTCAGCAGCTTTCTAACTGCTAGCTAGCTAGCTCCGAATTGCTTCAATGTAACAACAATATCTCCTCACTTGGTTGAAAATGGCATATCGAAGTTATTGATACCCAAATTCACAATGGTCCCAAGAACCAAATTTACAATGTTGATACATAACCCATCAACATCCTTTAATTTTTTCGACTGCTGAAGCCATTGTTTCGATTACTATTTTGCCTTTTTTCTCTTCTTCCTTTGCATACGCGAATAATGGAAAAAAAGTCTTTCCAAGTCTATTGAGAATTGATTTCCTATCAAGACCTAAATTCCATGGGTGAAACCATACGTGAAAAGGAAGTTTTTTTTCGATAGCGATTGCCATAATTTTTTTCATTAACCTTACATCTGTACACTTTCCAATGTATAAACTCGGACGGACATCATATAATTGACCAATTTTCTTTATGCACATACCATCATAAATGACGTTTTTTATGGGCCATGTATATCCCCTGTAACATTCATACCCATATTTCTCAAGCAGATCTAGGTGAGCCACCTTATTTTTTGGAAAAATAAAACTTTTTGGTTTAATTTTGAGGGGGTTCATTCTATCTGAGATTAACTTCAGATCATTGTCAGCCTCCTTGTGTGTAAGCTTCGTAAAATCACAATGATAATAACTATGAGCTGCTATCTCATGCTTAGGATAAGATCCTATTAGCAAATCGAAAACTGTACAATCTACTTCAATTAATTGTCCTCTAATTGCGAAGGTTGCTGGGATTTCAAGTTTATTAAAGAAATCAACAATTAACGGAAGAGCTTGTTCCTCTATTTTGCCGATTAAGTATTCACTCTTCGTGGTTTCTAATCTTCCTCCAAAATTAACATCGTATTTTCCTCCATTTATGACTCCTAGAGCTTTATTGCCGACATCTATGTCTAATGATATTATCAACATGCCTTTTTCTAGTTTCATCTCAGGCTTCCGTATTTTGTAAAGAGCATAGTGGATAAAAGTTGTAAGGAAACTTTCTAGTCTACTATGAAAATACACGGTTTAGCATCCTTGTGGTTGATTTAAGCACGCAGTGTTCTTCCGTGCGAGCGCGCGCAGCACCCGAAACAATTAAGCACGCATGCTTGTTCCGAAATTAGCGCGCGCGCTAACATACTGATACTTGCTGAATTTAAGTTCCTCCAATCAATTAAGATTCTAATTCCGCCGACATCTATCCAATGAATGGATGTGTTTTTCTTCCCCACCAACTTATTTTGTCCCTGAAAAAACGATAGCGTATGCAAGGTAATCATCAAAAAATTTTAAGCCCACATTCCCCAAATTTATGAATCTAAGCAAAGGATTATATGAAAAATCAAAGAAAGAACTTCCAAAAACCTCAATATGCTTTAATCCTAAGAATTCACCAACGGTTTTAAGCTCACCATAGGTGAATGGTTTCTCTTCTGTATGCAAGACCCCTTTATTATGTTTAGAGACGACTTTTCCTAGATACAATGCTAAGCGATAATGCGGACATCTTTTGTTGGGAACACTGATGAAAAAGATTCCTCTAGGCTTAAGAACGTCATAATGAGCTCGTATGGCTCTATCGCGTTCTGATCTATTCAAGAAATGCTCCACAACACCGAATGACATAGAAATATCAAAAGAAGATAAAAATCTGTCATCAAGATCAAAGATATCTTGATTATAACAGGCAGGATTTAAATTGTATAATTTGAAAAGTTCTTTAGCTCTTGTCAGGGCCATGTTGCTGTTGTCTACTAATGTAACACTCGCACCTTGCAAAGCCATTAACAAGGATTCTGTCCCTCTTCCTGAACCTAACTCGATCACTTTCAAACCCCTAAAAGAACCAAAATGTATTTTTACTCTTTTGTCAATCTTTTTCCAGCGACCTGACCTAAAGTGGCGTTTGATTATTCTGGAATCAGATCTAACGTTTTCCCATTTCCTATTCCAGATCTCGGTATTTTCGTTATGCATAACCAAAATCTCTCTGTAAAGGACAACTCTATTTTTAGATTTGCGACCTCTCATCAAATTGCGTGCGCATTGGTTTCAGCTTTTGAATAATCTTCAGTATAACATCGGACAGTACAACCGCAAAGACCCCTAATCTGTTGTAAGCGCGCGCGCTTTCAATGGCGTCGTAGAAGATGCTTGCATTTTGTTTCCAGTTGGCCTAAGCGCGATCGATCGTGTTTGATATCGGTTCTGACACTTCAACCCAGACGCACGCTGCCATATACATCAAAGGGTGCGCGATTGATATAGCATGCGCGAGAAAATCTAACGAGATGTGAGTGTTTCCACAACGTCATATAGCATGTATAAGTTCTCTTTCCAGTTAGCCCTTGCTTTGGCCAATTCTGCATTCGCTTTGCTCATAGATTCTCTAATTTCGTCATTTTCGATTAGAAATATAATCTTTTCAGCAAGCGCATTCGGGTTCTTTATTGGTGTAAGGAACCCGTTTTTTCCGTTATGGATCCATTCGACGTTTCCAGGAATATCTGACACGACCACTGGTAGACCACACGCCATAGATTCTAACAGGCTGATAGAAGAACCATCGGAAAAGGATGTTGATACGTAGACATCAGCCGCCCTGAGGTATTTGGGAAGCTCTTTGTTGGGAACCTTGCCAACAAAACGAACATATCCGTCTATACCAAGGTTCTTTGCCATTTCTTTTAGCATATTAGTATATGCACCCTCTCCAATGATCAAGAATCTAGCGTCAGGGGCCTCTTTAACCACGTTCGGAATGGCTCTTACTAGATGTTCAACACCATATATTGCAGAATGATTTCTCGTGCTTATTATGACCTTCTTACTTTCCCAGCCAAGTTGCCTCTTGACACCCGTGCCATCTACACCGGGATTAAACATCTCTAAATCAATCCCCCAGGGAAACTTCCAGATCTTTTTCTCTGAGCAGCCGAGACCCATAGCCGCTTTGCGCTTGACTTCGCTGTCAACAAGTACCCCGTCAGCTTTTCTTAATACGAACTTGGCAATTAACCTAAGCAAAAACGAGTTTCTAGCTTCAACCAGTATGTCAGATCCCCAAACTAAGACCACAAAGGGATGAAAACCTGAAAACGCGCCACAGAGACCATATGGGTTTGTCCCAGACACGCCGTTTCCAATCAAAAGATCTGGACACATTCTTCTAATGCTTCTTCTAAGGATCAATGTTCTAAGAAAAGACTTAAGAACCCACCCTGCGTTCCCTTTCTTGGTGGCCAATCTCAGATTCAGAGGTATTTTTATTAGAGGAGGATCCTTAACCGTAATCTTCTTTACTTCCAACGGCATGCTAATCGTCGGATAACGCATACGAATAATCTCCGTGTCAGTTTCGTCAAAAAAGAATGCAAAAACCTTGTATTTTTGAGCAAGCGCGTCGATAAACCGTTGGTTGACATATCCCTCTGGCCAATTGGCATAAACAATCCTCAGAGACTTTGAGCTTCTATTTTTCAAGGACTATCTCACCATCCGCTCATGTGCGGTTCATGCCAAACAAGAGTGCCTCTCTATGCTTTTGGGACATCGCATTTCTGGTGAATTTCTGAAAAACAATCTGCCGATCTGTCTTAAGATATAAACCTAGCGCGCGCGCTTTTTGGACTAACCTTTCCCCTCGGCGCCTTGAATGTCTGTCTTTCAACCTTGTTACAAATCGCACATTATACCTAACCCGTCTCACGTCTAGAAACACCGTATTTCTGACAGAGTTTTTCAACAATAAGTTCCATTACTCTGATGGTTTCTCTGCCTTCCAAAGCAGTCACAGGGGGTTGCTGATCGTTTATAATGCTATCAACAAACTTCTCAATCTCTACTGAGTGGCCGCGCACCCGCATTGTTGTATTCCGCGCAAAAGCGGTCTTTGCAGCATGCGAAGAGACACTCGTAATAATTTGACCTGCAGATCTTAAGGAAGACACAGCCAATGAAAACAACTTCGTATCGTTAAGCTTATAGCGCGTCAACATCATACTCTGTAAATCCATTTTCAGAATTCCTTCAGTACCGAAAACGTCTACCTCAGCCACGTAATTATTACTAGCGTGTGAAATTATTGCTGAGCCGATCCCACCTTCTCCTTCAAAAGTTATATCAAAATAGTCATACGGAGCCCATGGATATTTTAGGTTGCTTTTAGCTGTTATGTCCACATTCTTGATCTCCTTTAAAAACGCCATAGATGCATAAACCGCATGTGGCCCTGTTTCGCCTAGTAATCCCCCTGGAAGTTTGTGAACCCAATGATTTTCTCGGTCTAAATACTCCTGCCTGTGGGTGAAACGGATCCATTGCATTCCCATTACTTTTCCAATTGCACCTTTTTCTATGAGCTCTTTGGCTTTCAGCATTGGTGGGCGAAAGAGTTCGTTATGAATTATGCATAGCTTTACATCTTGTTTTTGGGAGACACGAACCATCTCGTCGCAATCCGACAACTTGAGGGCCATTGGTTTCTCCAAAAGCACATTACAGCCAATTTCCATGGCTTGAATGGCTAACGCAGCGTGAGTGTGCGGTGGAGTGCATATGTCAACTATATCCAAGTTTTCACTTTTGAGCATTTCTGAGATGCTCGAATAGGATTTCGGCAAATTGAATTGTTTGGCAACTGACGTAGCTATTGTCGGGTTTAGATCGCACACAACGATTGAGTCCACGGTTTTCTTCAGGGCTTTGAAGCCTGGAATATGCCATTTTGAAGCTACGAAACCGCAGCCAATGACGCCAACCTTAACTTTTTTCATTTCCTTCATTCCCATGAACTTTCTATGTTATTGTTCTTGTAGATGGAATACTTTCAATATATAGGCTCTCTCTTCGTCCAGCCAGTCTGAAGATCGCAACGAAAAGTGCTAATTGTGACTGAACAAATGCGAAGAGAAAAGAACGACTTTTCTGGCTAGCAATCGCTGCAATGGCCACTATAACCCACAATAACACAACATCCAGAGGATTCAATACAGTTGAAACAACAAGAGCAAACATGCCCACCATGAATACGCTTGGTAGTACACACTCTAATGCGAAATGAACAGGAAATATCAACAAACCAAACTTTCCAAATTTCTTCCTTAAGAGCATATTCTTGAACAAGAACATCGCCCCTATCAAAACGGTCGCCCTACGTATTTGCTGCCTAAGTCTATCAGCAAAAGAAGCAGGAGCATATTCATAATATTTCGCTTGTTCATCATAAAGCGTCCTGTACCCCATCAGTTTTGCTTGATATGGAACACAAGAGTCAAAAGATGCATTCGACGAATGGCTCAGTTTTGGAATTAGATCATTGCAAACTTCCTTTCTAGCGGCAAGTATCTCACCTTTTGTATCTGGCGTTGAATCAATTTTTGTCTCCGCAGTTCGCATGAAATCGTAGAAAAACCGATATGATCTTTCCATTTGAGGCCCCAAGTCCTTGTCATCACCAACCACGATTTCCTTTCCAGTCACTGCACCAATTTCAGAATTAACAAAGTGCCTAACGAGACATTGCATAGCATCTGGATAATGATAAGATGCCGCATCTGTGGTTACGATAACCTCGCCTTTGGAATGCAGAATTCCCTCAGTGACCGCGCCGGTATAACCATTTCTTTCGGTTTGCTTGATCAATCTTACCGGTCTCCGAGCCTTATTTGCATGATCCATAATTATCTCGGGAGTTCTATCAGTTGAATGCCCATCAACAAAAATAACTTCCATCTTATCATTTGGGTATATGAGCTGCTCGATGTTCTGAATCTTCTTTGCAATTATTTTCTCTTCATTATAGACGGGGACAATAAGGGAAAGAGATGGATAGGTATACTCCAACTCTTTCCTGTTTGAACGACTTCTTCTGCTAAAGTATGATAGAAGAATGAAATAACTGAAATAAAATAAACAAATCGTGGAAAAGGAAATCCACATTAGAATTTCAAAAAAAACAGAAGGAGACATGATGTTCAACCGCAAAATCAGTTTGTTGAGGAATAATTTCTTAGCTTTATCTAATCTTAGGCACGCTTGCGCAACGCTCCACTGTCTTTGCGCACCATCTTCTCTATCCATTTGTATGTGCGGGTTAGACCCCCTTCTAGGCTGACAGTTGGTTCCCAGTGCAAAGTTTTTTTGACCAAAGTTAAATCGGCGTTTCTCCCTCTTACTCCCTGTGCTGCTGTTGCGTCATACTTCTTGGTTATTTTCTTTCCTGAAACCTTGGTTATGATGTCTGCCAGTTGGTTTATTGTGACTAGTCTGTCAGATCCGATGTTTATGGGTTTAGTGAAGTTTGATTCCATTAACCTGATTGTGCCCTGTACCGCATCGTCTACGTAGCAATAGCTTCGCGATTGTTTTCCGTCTCCCCATATGGTTATTTCACCAGGACTTGCCGCCTCGGCTACTTTTCTGCATAAGGCTGCAGGAGATTTTTCTCGTCCACCTTTGTACGTTCCCTCTGGACCGTAGATATTATGATAGCGTAGAACGCGAATGTCCATTTTGTAATCACGCTGGTAAGCTTCGCACATTTTTTCAGTGTAAAGTTTTTCCCAACCATAGAAATTATCTGGGTCTGCAGGATAAGCATCCTCTTCTTTTAGTCCTTTTAAATTGGGATCAGTTTGTTTATACGTTGGATAGACACACGCGGATGAAGAGAACAGGAAGCGTTTCACGTTGTTTTGTCTAGAGGCTTCGAGCATGTGTGTGTTGATTAGGACGTTGTCGTACATCACCTCGGCGCCTACCTCGGTGATGAATCCTATTCCACCCATGTTAGCCGCTAGGTTGTAGACTTTGTCGATGCCCTCTGTGGCTTTGAGGCAGTTTTCCCGAACTCTCAGATCCAGTTTCGATTTTTCAGTGTAGTATTTCTCTTTAACGTAGTTGTCAAATTTTACGTCCGCTATTCTTACAAAGTTCCCTTGTTGTTTGAGATACCTCGCCAAATGACTCCCTATGAAGCCACCGCCGCCAGTGATCAGTATTCTTTCCATTATGAATCGCCCGTCCTAGCCCAATAGACTTCCAAACACTGCGCCAACATTATTTTTCAAGTTGCAAATCTCCAAGGTTTCATCACATAATAGTATGTCTAGCGCGCGCGCTAAATGTGCTTTTCGCCTTACTTAAATCATTAACGAGAAAAATCCTATAACAAAACACGATATCTTCTACAACACAGATTGCTTAATACCATACATCGCGTGTAGATGCCACTCAACCAACCTCGATAAACCATCCTCAAGCCCAATTTTCGGACAAAAACCCAGAACCTCCCCAGCCTTACTGATATCACCTAAACAATTTCTAATGTCACCCTCTCTCTGCTCCGTAAACACTGGCTTCAAACGCTCCGTATTTGTGATTCGCTGCAAAATCTTTGCCAATTCACACACCGAAAAGGCAGTGCCGCTAGCAATGTTAAACACTCCATCAACCGCATTCTTGCTCTCTAACGCAAGCAAATTTGCTGAAACCACATCATCCACATGCACAAAATCCCTGCTCTGCTTCCCATCACCATGAATAATAGGCGGTTTGCCCTTCAACAACCGACTTATGAAAGCTGCTATCACCCCGGCATAGCTAGATGTGGAACTTTGTCTAGGACCGTATACGTTGAAACATCGCAAGGAAACCGTCTGCAGACCGTACAAATTGCTGAATACTTGAACGTAATTTTCACCAGCCAGCTTTGAAGCTCCATAGGGGGAGATTGGTACAGGAAGCATGTTTTCCTTTTTCTTCGCAGGCTTTGAATCGCCGTAAACTGCAGCCGAAGAAGGAAATACGAATCGTTTAACGCCAGAATCCACAGAGGCTTTCAGAAGATTTAGCGTTCCCACGACGTTAACATCATTAAACAATAATGGATTCTTGACTGACAACGCAACGTCCACTAGGGCAGCCTCATGAAAAACCATGTCAACATCCTTGACAACTTTCTTAACTAGGGCAATGTCTCTAATGTCACCACGTACCAGTTTGAGGGCGTTTGCGTTCAAACAGTTTGAAATATTCTCAATTTTGCCACTCCAGAAATTATCTAGAACCGTGACCTCGAACCCTTCAGCCAATAGCCTATCTACAAGATTGCTGCCTATGAAGCCAGCCCCACCTGTCACAAGAACCTTGTGAGAAGAATTCCCCATTTCCCCTTTTTCAGCTCCATTAGCGGCCTTTGCAGAACTGCGAGGCGAACTAATAGAGAGTCTCAAGCAGGATTCTTTTCAGAATCGTGGTACCATGCTGCAGTTTGAGTTTTTTCTCTCCAAGCCTCGGCCTGTAAGGTATAGGAATCTCCACTATGCCGTAGCCCTGCCTCTCAACATGATGGTTCAACTCAACCTCAACGTCGAAACCCTTAGACTTGGGCTTCCAGTTTTTCAGTATTTTCCATCGCACCACTCTCAGGCCTGTAAGCGGATCGCGCATGGCTACGCCGTTTAGCATGTTATGCGTGAAAGCCAGAAGCCTGTTCCCGAAATAGTATGTGTCATGCATTGCTTCAAGGTGAAAATGCGAGTTGAACCTGTTTCCGCAGACCATACCAACCTTCGGGTTCTCCTCCAAGATCCTGATCATCCTTGGAACATACTCAGCCGGATAAGTGTAGTCTGCATCTGTGAAAACAACATAATCAATGCCAACGTTAACCTGTCTGATCGCGCATGCTATCGCGTCGCCCTTGCCCTTGCCCTCCTGAAAAATCACGTCCGCATCAAGATTCTTCGCAATCTCAACCGTTCGGTCCCTGCTGTTGCCGTCTACTACGAGAACCCAGGGCTTCTCCAAATACTGCCGGAGCTCCGCTATCGTCAGCCCAACTCCCTCCTCCTCGTTGAGAGCGGCAATGATAGCTAACACACTGTTCCCATAGCCTTCTCCCATCATTCAGAGCACCGACAAAGCTGCTAATCCGCGACTTCTACGATTAATTTTCTCCCCGATGTATTTAAAGGATATTGGAGAAAACTTCTATAAGAATCTTACAGTCACCCTTAAAAACTTGACTTATTATGCAGCCGTCACGTTCAACCATAAGCCTACAAAACGGTTGTGAAACTGAGATGCATCAGAGGTAACGTTGTAAATCCACAACTCCATCAACAACTCATAAAAATACCCACTGCCCCCATCGTCCCACACCGCATGCTTATCCACGCTGAGCGTGACACCGTTCACCGTCAGACCACCAACCACTGATTGATTCTGCGCGGCCGACACTTGGAAAAACGAAAAGTTCAACGGCTGCTCCCAGCTCTGCCCATCCTGCAGAAACACACGGTACACGTACAGCGGCGGCGACGAACTAGACACGCCAGCCGTCTCATTGGGCAAAGGCTCAGACTCATTCCTAAACTTCAAAATGACTTCATAATAGGCCGAACTGCTCAAATGATTTTCAACCCCCAGATAAACCAAGTAACTCCCATTCTCATTAACGTTAAACGGATAGTCTCCAGCCATGTGCCCTGAACCCAGAACCCAAAGCTCAGAAAACTTTTCACCCTCTGGAAAATGCACAGCCAGACTCAGAGCTGGAACAGCGAGAAGCAAGATGCATATCAAGCCCACAGCGACAAAAACAACCTTATAATCTTCAAGCTTCATCATGCGCCACCTCAGGCTTCATACCCAACGTCTTTCCAACATATCCATTCTTGAACCGTCGCCAAACAAGCACCAAAACAACAACAAACACGGCAATGCCCACAACAGAAAAAGCAAGATACGTCCAAAACACTGTTTGTGCCTCGTTCAAGGCCGACGCCTTCAAAGCATCAGCATCGCTCCTCACACTCTCAGCAATTCCAACACACTGACCAGCCTTGTTGGCGGCTTCACTCGAATTCCCATTTTCAAGCGCGATTTCGGCTTCTCCCAGAAGGCCCCCAGCCTCATTCAGCCTCAAAATCAAACCAGAAACGTTCGCCCCAGCCCGCTCAGCCTCCAGAGTAGCGTTGAAAGCCCGTCGAATCGCAACGTCCGCCTCCCCAACACTCGATGAAGCCCCATCAGACCCACGAACATTGAAAACACCATGCGAAAATAGACCGACTAACGCTAGAACTAACAATAAAGAACCAGAGACCTTCAAAACGCGTTTCAGCACGCCTTTTTCACCTAGCGTTTTCGCCTAGCCATCGCCTTGAGCTTGTCACATCTCAAAGGCTGACACATCCTCTTCAGAATCTCTCTCTCATATAGGGCGCCCTGAAGTTCGCTCTCCAACCTTGAGTATCTATTGGAGAAAGCATGGTATTTTTCGAGAAAATCCTGACCTTTCTCCGTAACTTCATAGCCCTCTTCGTTCAACCGCAAGAAACCAGCCTGAACTGTTCTCCCCAGGTACTTTTCGAAAAGCCTATAACTCAAGTTTGCAACACCCATTATCCGAGTCTTCTTTGAACCATTACCAGCGGCATGCAAAACGTCCGCTATGATCCCAAGCCCATCCCTGTACTTACCCATCAAAAACACAACCAAACACAAACAGAACAGCAACAGCGAAAGCTACGACGTGGCACACGCGTTACTTATGAAGCCAGCCCCTGCCGCCCTTCTTCAAATGCTGCTTCTCTTTCTTACACTCGGACTGACCATTAACGAAAAGTCTGGCTCTCGAGTGAGCAACCTTACTCAATTCAGTCCGAACAAACTTGCCCCACCCACCAACGTCAGGATCAGGAGAATAAACCAGACCCTGAGACGCATAAACCTCCATTATCTGCGAAAAACTCGGAGCCTTAGCATCCCTAGTCGCGAATATTACGTGGCCGCGACCCATAAAAAGCAACGGGTAATCCCGAACAGAAACTCCTTCAGCCCTAACCCTATCGTCAAACCGCTCCGTCCACAAAAGCCCCCACTGCTCCTTAAGCCTACTCCGAAAAGCATCCCGCTCGACCCGGCTCCCAGACTCCACTAGCCCAATCCCTCCCTGACGGGAGCGGAAACGAAGACCTCGTCACCCACGTTCACACGGTCCTCCTCGACTTCTCCTCCATAAATCCTTCAAGTTAGAATCCTAGTATTTAAACGATATTCTATATAACATCTATGCAAATGTTCTAGAACAATAACCCATTTCTTCCATTCAAACCCAAACGAAGCCTCAAAAGCATCGCAGAAAAAACTAAAACCCTGTTGATCCTGGGAAATTTCACCGCAGACATTTCAATTCCAACCACCATCAAACGCTGCAAATGCTTTGTTTCAGACCTCAAGTTCCAATTCAGAAAGCAGAACCAAACCCGTCTTAACATAAAATGATACACCTACATGTCAACAACACTTAATTCTCTACTCTGCAGAGCTCCAGTCAGGCATCATCTTGAATTTGCCTAGAAACATGCGCGTACGCAAAAGAGCCATCATCCTAATACTTCTGCCCGTCACCATCTTCCTCTGGCTAATCGGATGGACCCTCTTCTGGACAGGCTCCAAAAACAAACCCCCAAAACCCAAACCCACCGCTGAAACAAACACCTCAATCACCACAACCATACTCCTAGAAGACTACGAAGAATGCAAAACCTGACCCACGCTTGCTGCCAGAAAACCTCGGCGAGACCAATCAGGACCGCCGATTCGATAAAACTGGAAAGAATCTAACCTAGTTTCGCGCGCGCAAGGGTAAATCACTCGTTCTCGGAACCTTGATAGGAGTAGCACTAGCCCGCGCGGGTCATCCTTCGTTACAGCAATACACATTTGAGCCCTTCAACTTTACCGCTGAGGAAAATGGAACTTAGCACGCCAAACTTTTCACCCTATGGAATTCTGTTCTATGTCTCTCATGCAATTTTCATTGAAGTCTGTGACAAAGTTCAACAAAAAAATGGTGACAAAACTTATCATCAGATATGAAACAACTAGCATCTTGACAGAATGCCAGTCTCTGGTTGTGATGGCATGATAGGAGGTAACTGCCCTGTTTGTAATTCCAAGCGACTCAAAGTGTTTTTCGAGATGTTGAATGTTCCAGTCTTTTGCAATGTCCTCTGGAAAAACCGGGATGCTGCCCGAAATTGTCCCAGAGGAGACATCAAGCTCGCATTTTGCCCTGTTTGCAGCTACATCATGAACCTAGCGTTTGAACCAGCACTCGTTGAGTATACGCAGGCGTATGAAAGCTCGCTGCACTTTTCGCCTCACTTTCAAGAGTATGCACGGTCACTGGCAGAGCGACTGGTAAGACGCTACAACCTGTACAAAAAAGACATTGTTTCGATAGGATGTGGAAAAGGCGAGTTCTTGTCATTGCTGTGCGAACTTGGGAACAACCGTGGGATGGGCCTTGATCCAAGCTACGTTGAACAAGAAGAGCATCGAGCGGCAAATAATCATATCAAGTTTGTTCAGGATCTTTACTCTGAGCGATACGCAGACTATCCAGCCGATCTAATTGTTTGCAGACAAGTGCTCGAGCACATTTATGATCCGAAAAACTTTCTAGCCATGCTACGGCGTATAATCGGCAATCGCTTGAACACACAGCTGTTCTTTGAGGTGCCAAACGCTTTGCAGACTTTTCGCAGGCTTAGTACTTGGGATATCACATATGAGCACTACTCGTATTTCACTCCTACTTCCCTGAGGCTCATATTCTCATCTTCGGGATTTTACGTTTATGAGGTTAGTGAGGAGTTTGAAGGTCAATATCTCTGCGTCTATGCTCAGCCAGACAGCCAAAGTGCCTCGCACCGTGACTATGAGCCAACAGGTGAAGTCAGCAGAATTGAACGTGACGTAGCATCGTTCACCGTCAGTTACAAAGACAAGGTCGAGAAATACTGGCTCAAACTGGAACAGATGAAAGAAAAACGTCAGAGTGCAGTCGTATGGGGGGCAGGGTCAAAAGGGGTTACCTTCTTAAACACTTTTAAGGGCTCAGGAGTCGAGTACGCGGTGGATATCAACCCCCGCAAGCAAGGCATGTACATCGCTGGAACGGGGCAGCGAATTGTCCCGCCAGAGTTTCTGAAAGACTACAAACCTGACGTCATCATAATGATGAACCCTGTGTATAAAAAGGAGATCCAACAGCTCACGAAGAGCCTCGGACTAAAGCCCAAACTCATGAATGCCTAGGATGGCTAGCGCCGGGTATCGAGCAGTGTAAATGGTCTCATGTCGCCGTAATAGTATTGGCAGGTATCAGGCTTTCGCGCGCGCCTACACGTTTGGCCATACAGGGCCATGCTCAGCCTGAATACGTTGCAAGACAGCGTCAAAGCCGGTTCTGAGATTAACGTGTGAAGACAAATCCCCCTTCTCCTCCAAGAAAGCAATCCACTGCTCACTCGTCTCCTTCAAACCGACGTTCACCGCATAATCCACAACACAAGGATAGAGACGCATCACGGCAGCCACATTCTTCAGCAGTTCGAGACGCCGGACCAACAAGGGATAATCGGCCGCTCTCCTAATCTTATTCTGCCTGTTCGACAAGGCCTTCAAGCTTTGAACACGCCCTTCCCCTCTGCCTTCAGAACCAGCCATAATCTCTTTCTTTTTCAATTCAAGCTCCTCTATCTCTTTCTCAACGTCAGCAACTTTCTTCTTCAACCCAGCCTCAACCATCGGACACTGTGAAAAGTCAAAGATTCCTGAAAGCCGCTTAAACATCATCAACGCATCCAACTGACCAACACCGAAATAGACATCCCTTGGACGCCACACAACAACCGGCGAAAAACTCATACCCAAACGTCCCGCAACATACCCTGCCTGTTCCAGATACTCTTTTCCTCCGACCCCACCAACATAACAGCCCACTCTGAGCCCATGGAAAAAAACGAGGGCCATAGAAAGGCTTCTCGCAGATATCCGGGAAACAATTTCAGATATCCGAGGTTCAGTCTTTGACTGAAAATCAACCTGGTACTCTCTTCCACACCGAAGACACCGCCCGTGACCGGTGTACGATCCACCTTTCTGCTCAGCCGTAAGCCGCGCCTTGCTCCCGCAACCGCAATGGTACCAGAAAGGAACTGTCTCAAACTCTTGTTCATAGACTCCTCCTTCCAGGTTGCCCGCATGTGCTGTGGCCTCTTTAACATAACGAGAGTATTCATCAAACCTGGAAAGCAAAAAGCAAAACTCGCGCTCAAAAATTTGCTGACACTCCGAAAACCTGGAGAAAAGCGTGCCATACCCCCAGACGTCATTGACAATTTTGGACATTGTGAAAGCGTTGAAATCAGCGTACCTGTCAGACCGCTCATACGCGCCCTCTACAAGCTTCCAGAAACCTTCAAAGTTGCCAGCAAGATCAGCTTTCTCACTGCTAAACTGAAGCCCTGAAGCCCTGCAGTCTCGCCCAACCAAGCCGAGTTTCCTTTCCATCCAGTTCCTAATCCCGTTTCGCCAATCGTCCAAAACCCTTCTGGAAGGCCTCGCAACTCTGTTCAGCATCAGCTTCTCAGGCATGTCAAAGCGCAGTTCAAGCAAACCGTCCCTTCTCTCAACGTCGGGAAGAAGCGCTGATCTCACCCATCGATCATCAGTAAAATCCTGATCAGCAACCCCGAAAAAGCTGACGACCGGCACCTTCAAACTCTCCGACAACTTTTCGGCCAAAACGTGATTCAACGTGGCTTTACGAAGAACGCCACTGTAGGCAAAAAGGTTCGGCTGATGCGCAGTCATAAGAACCAAACAAGAACCACTTTCAAGATTCTTGATAGCCTCTTCAACGAAAGGAGTCAATGTTCCACACTCTCCATGGAACTTGCGAATATATGTTGCCAGTTGATTTCGCCTTTCACAAGCCTCTGACAAATCTTCCTTCTCAAGCGATTTATGGTAGAAGTCGACGCAAGCCTGAGCCAGCTTCTCGAGACTCTGGTATGAGAAACATGAGGCATGGCCCGCTTCCTCGCCTGCCAAACCCATCTAGATCCTCCCTCAACCACTAATGTCTAGAACTCTCTTCGATCTCCAAGAGAAGCTTGCCCACTTCAAACGCCTCAGCCAGTTCCACTCCAGCCTGAAATCCTCTGAACCGTGCAAGTCCTTCTGCGGCATTCGACACGTGAGGAAACTTGCTTGCCTCATGGTTGAAACCGTTCCCCTTGAAATACACTTTGGAAGCCTGGGAACCAAACGCTTCCAGCGCCTTCACCTTGATGTGAAAGGTCGAGGTCACATCTACAAAAAGTTGTGGACAGAAGTCCCTCAGCGCTGCAGGTGACTCGTACAACAACACCTTTTTCGAGTTTCTGACCGCGGACAATGACGCCATACCAGCGTTTCGGTGATCTTGGTGACTATCCTTGTAACTATGCGTAAAAACAATGTCCGGACTTATCTGATTGACAAAACGTTCAATTTCCATAATAGTGTCAAAGCCATCGGTGACCCTGGTATCCTGCAAGTTTCCGAAGAACAGCCTGTCCACACCAATAGCTCTCGCTGACTGTTCACACTCTCTTTCTCGAACCGCGGGATTTCCAGAGGCTTCTCCCTTGGTCAGCACAAGAAGATAGACTTCGTGCCCTTTACTCTTGAACAAGGCCAAGGTTGCTCCACAACCCAATTCGATATCGTCAGGATGCGCACCTATGGCCAGAATTCTCATGCCAATTTCCCTTCAATCATCAATACATGCTTCTCTTTTAGAAATATACTGCTTGTTGCGTGATTCTTCATATATCTCGTCTCGTAATATAAACCGATTATGCTTCACTATAACTCAGCTAAGCAGTCTGACCAGACTTCTACCTAGTCGCCAATCCTGAAACTCCTCAACCTTAGCGCGCGCGCTACGATAATCGCCCGATTCCTCAGGCGCATGTCTCTAGCCAACGGCAACGAAGACTCCACGAGCGATCGATCGCGACATCACCGACTTCACCTCAGACTGAGGACCGTGGTGCGCCATGAAAGCATTTATACCCTCCAAACCAAAAGTGGAAACATGGAAAAAGCGCTTGAGATGGGCAAAACCTCCGCTACTGGAAGCTTCCAGATGCTCATAGGCGTGGCCGCATCCACCATCATAATGGCATTAGGAACCATAGTCTTAGGCAGACTTCTCTCAACCGACGAGTACGGTCTGTACGGCATCGTGCTGGTACCAGCCACGTTCATCAACTTGTTCAGAGACTGGGGAGTAAACTCTGCCATGACCAAGTACATCGCCACCCAAAGAGCCACGCATAAAGAAGAAGAAATACACAACTTCCTCGCCGCCGGCCTCATCTTCGAAGTCACAACAGGCATCGCGCTCTCGCTTCTCTCCCTGCTCCTAGCCAATCTCATCGCCACAACGGTTTTTCAAAGACCGGAATCCGCATCTTACATAGCCATAAGCTCGGTCGCCATAATCTCCGGCTCGCTACTCGCAGTTTCCCAAGCCAGCTTCATAGGCTTCGAAAGAATGGAACTCAACAGCTTCACGCTAATCTGTCAAGCCATCGTGAAAACCGCAGTCGGGCCGGCACTCGTCCTGCTGGGCTACAGCGTACTGGGAGCAGTCATCGGTAACGTCCTAGGCTTGGCAGCAGCAGGAATCATCGGATTAGCAACCTTCTACTTCACCCTCTACAAGCCTCTGACAAAACACGCAACAACCGAAAGCAGTATACGTAAAACACTCGGCATAATGCTAAGATACGGCGTGCCACTCTCAATATATTACGGGTTAGGAGGCATCCTGGCACAAACCTACGCTCTCCTAATAATTCCTCTAACCAGCAACACAATGTACGGCAACTACTTAACGGCGTTCAACTTCTCTGTCCTCCTCACATTCTTGTCGGTTCCCATAGGCACAGTGCTCTTTCCCGCGTTCGCAAAGCTCGACCCAGACAACGAACATGAGCTTGTGAGAACCGTCTTCGCATCCTCAGTCAAGTACACCTCTATACTGTACATACCGGCAACGATGGCTATGATGGTTCTATCTGGCCCAATGATAGGCACGTTGTACGGCGAAAAATACGTTTACGGACCCTTCTTCCTGACATTATACGTCATGGGCAACTTGTTCACGGTTCTCGGAAGCCTAAGCTCAGGCGGCTTTCTATCCGGCCTTGGAAAAACAACAATACTCATGACACAAAACATCATAACATTCATCATCGGCATTCCCCTTGGCCTACTCTTAATCCCCACAATCGGAATACCAGGCCTCATAATCGCAAGCACCATCTGCGGAGTACCAAGCATGTTATGGGGCTTGTACTGGATATGGAAACACTACGAAGCCAAAGCCGACCTCAAATCCTCAACAAAAATCCTAGCAGCGTCCACCCTCGCAGCCGCAACAACATATCTACCCATTAGCCTCCTCCAGACGGCCAACTGGATAAAACTCGTAATTGGTCTGACCATCTTCCTAACCGTCTACATCCTCGGCGCACCCATCATCGGCGCAGTCACCACAACGGACATACAAAACATAAGAACAATGTTCTCAGGCCTCGGCACAATCTCAAGAATAATCAACATCCCCCTCAGAGCAGCAGAAAAAGCCTCGGAAACCAAAACAACAAGAAAAACACGCCGAAAACAAAAACAACAACCCCCACCCAACAACTAAACATTTCAGCAAACCCGCGAATTTCCAACGTTCGCGTGTGCTTCAAGCTCCCTAAACGGATACCAACCAACACACAAATCTGTCACCCGCGCGCGCCAACGGGATTTTCTTTATTCCCAAAGCCCCGCACCTATGTGATAGGATTACCCTTCCTTGAAGAAAGTTCCCCTTAACTCGAAGAAATTGTCATTGGCACTGATGCGGTCAACTCCCAAGACCTTTAGCGCGCGCGTCTCCTATGCTGTTCCAGTTATCGTTATGCCGAAGCTGAAGCTCGTTATTCCCGTGATGCTCTGCGAAACTGCCAACGTCATCATCGAGGCAACGACTAATCCGCTGCCCAGAACGCAGTTTGTACAGTTCCAGCCGGGCGTCAGGTAGGTGACCGCTGAGGTTGGATTCCATCCCCCGAACGAAATGGTCAACGTCACCGGGACGGTCCCGTTGTTCTTAACGTAGAGCATGACGCTTCCTGTTGACCCAGGTGCCAACGCCCCCCAGTCAAACGACGATGTCTGGTTGGTGCACGCAGAATCCCAATACACGCCAACCCCCACTGCCTTGATGTTTCCAGTGCTGCTCACTGTTGTGCTTGTGACTAGCGCACCGGACACAAGGGCCACTGCAGCGACCGCTAGGGCGGCGACCGCCATCAACACGAGATTCGCTGATTTCTGCATGGCCATAATGTTTTCCCTTACCGAGCTACATCGTAAGTCTTGAGTCATAATAAGCCTTTCTGTCCACCAGAACTACACAACTACACATCAACAGCGCGCGCGCTAAGATAGTGACTAGCAGTTGTGTCACAATGCAGATACAGCGAGCGTGTTGGCTTGAGAACTCGATGAAGCTCCTTCAAGCGAATAGCCATCATTACAAGATAAGCCATCATATCATTTCTGCCCAAATGTGCATGAAGAAACTGAACCATAGCTATCAGCTTCGGGTCTTCCTGTATTTTCAAATATGTGTTCTCTGCTGTCTTATCCCAATGCCAAAAATCACTAAAGGCTTGAATCTGAGCTACTGATTCCTCTCCTGTCGATTCCTTAAAAAGAATATTATAGTCTGCTTTGCTGTTGAATGGCGGATCTAGATAGACCAAGTCTATACATTCGTTTGGAAAGTATTTCTTGAGAACTTCAAGATTGTCTCCATAATACAGTATGTTAGAGTCGAATGGGCTCTTAGCCATACTTGAATAAGAATCCTATAACGCCTTAAGAACTTGTCTCAAACTCTGCGCGCGCGCCTACATCTTCCCTCTTTTTCGTGTCTCTGGAGGAATTCACGACGTTTTCTTCTGTACACTACGACTGCCATGAGTGTTGCCATCATGAATAATGCAAGAATAAGAAAAGATGGAAATTCTGGAACTACTATCACTTCTTGTGTTGAGTGGCTGTATGTGAAGTATAGATAGTTGTGTGTACTATTTGAAAATGGCAGAAGGTCGTACTGGACTTCGGTGCCATTGACGAAGACGACGTAAGTACCGTCCGTTAGAGCTGTTGGAATGCATATTCTGCAGAAGCCTGGTATGCCATCTTCACCAGTGACATTGAAGCTTGTTGCGGTACCATTGAAATGAAAATCAGATACAGTAGAGTTGCAGATGATTTGAACAGTATGTTCTGAAGTAGCGTTGAAATCAGAGAACATACCCATCAACGGATATCTGTCAGTATTGTTTGCGTCAATAACGTATGGAATATCTCCTATTCCATCACTGCTAGTCTCATTCTGATAGGAACCACTGTAAGAGTCCGCACCATCGTAGTCGCTCCAGCAGTTTCCGCCGGAAGGATAGCCATCATCCCACGCGTTTATCGACTCATATGAATATGCTTGCGACGTGTTGTTTACAAAGTTGTTATGATAAATCTTGTTGTCCCAAGAGGATTCGAGAGAGATGCCTCTAGAGTTGTTTGTTATGGTGTTTGCGTTTATGCTGTTGCTGTAAGAAGAATCGAGAGAGATGCCAGTATTGTTGTTTGCTGTTATGTTGCTTCCGCTCATGCTGTTATAGTTGGAAGAAGCATAGAGATAGATGCCATAACCGTTGTTTGTTATGTTGTTTCCGCTCATGCTGTTATCATTAGAAGAATCGATGAGCCAGATGCCATACCCATTGTTTGCAATGTTGTTTCCGCTCATGCTGTTGTTGCTAGAAGAAATATAGAGGTAGACGCCAGTACCATTGTTTGCTGTTATGTTGTTTCCATTTATGCTGTTATTGCTGCAAGAAGGATTGAGCTGGATACCATCATAGTTGTTTGTTATGGTGTTTCCGATTATGCTGTTGCCAGAAGAAGAATAGAGATAGATGCCAGTACCATTGTTTGCTGTTATGTTGTTTCCGCTTATGCTGTTACTGCTGGAAGAAGAAGGGAGATAGATGCCATAATTGTTGTTTGTTATGGTGTTTCCGATTATGCCGTTGCCAGAAGAATAGAGAAAGATGCCATAATTGTTGTTTGTTATGTTGTTTCCCGAAACAGTATTGTTGGAGGAAGAACCGACATAGGTGCCATACTGGGTGTTGTCTGTTATGTTGTTGTTTGTTATTTCGGTGTTGTTTGTTTGCCACAGCTCCACGCCAACAGTTGCGCTGGACAGGTTGAGGTTGTTTACGATTATGCTGTCACAGTTTATGAGCACAACCTGCCCCGCATCATTCACAGCATAGTCTGAAACGTCCTCGAGGTAGACGAGGGGCTTACCGTTAACCAGGTTGCCTCTAATAAGATTGTGGAAAGACTCCCAGACAAGCAAGCCGTCATTTGTAAACATGTTTCCCGAGACAGCGCAATTAGAGGAAGAATACAGATAAGTGCCATAGTTGTTGTTTGTTATGGTGTTTCCGCTTATGCCGTTGCTGGAAGATTCTTGGAGCCAAATGCCATACAAGCTGTTTGACGTGACGGTGTTGCCAGACAAAGCGTTGCCAGAAGAAGATTCAAGCCTAATGCCATGCGTGTTGTTTGCGGCGTTGTTGCCAGACAAAACATTGTTAGAAGAAGAGTAGATCCAAATGCCATCCTCGTTGTTTGCCATGACGGTGTTGCCAGACAAAGCGTTGCCAGAAGAAGAGTCAAGATAAATGCCCCAACCGTTGTTGTTTGCGGCGTTGTTGCCCGACAAAGTGTTGTTATCAGAAAAGCTGAGCACAATGCCGTCCCCGTTGTTTGCAACGTTGTTGCCAGACAAGGTGTTGTTAGAAGAAGATTCGAGAAAAATGCTCCACGTGTTGTTTGCTGTTATGTTGTCTCCAGAAATGCTGCAGTTTGAAGAATGGTCAAGCACGAGGCCATACAGGCTGTTTGTTATGTCGTTTCCAGTAATGCTACTGTTTGAAGAATAGTCAAGCCAGATGCCAATAGAGAATGTTGTGATTTCCGTGTTTTTGATTGTTACGTTGCTTCTTCGTGAAAGCGTTATTCCTGTTCCGCTTCCTGTTCCTCGAACCGTGTAGCCCTGCCCATCAACCATTATGCTGTCTCTCTCAACAACAATTGACTCATTAACTTCGCCCGTAAGAGTATATGTAGTATTGTCAACAGTCGTGATGGGTGCTGTTGGCGGGTCCACGCTTCCGTCAGCCCTAATGTAAATGGTTCCGCTTGCTTTTGCCCTCTGAACGCTAAAAGCCACGCCTAACATGCTAATGAGAAGCGTCAAGGTCAACACCAAACCAAGTTTTCGGTTCATACTGAATCATTTGTTACATCAACTGCTTTCATTCTTATGATTTGTGGAAGTACCTTCGCGAGCAGAAGACCTAGAAGCGCGCGCCATTCAAGTAGATAACAACATGCCTGCCAGAATAGATTATAGCAATGGTCCAGCCTACTTCTTTGGTTTAGCGTTTGGAGATCTAAATGGTTACGGGTACAAAGATATTGTAGCTCATAACATGTTCTACAAAAACCCTGCTGGAAATATGCAGGGAGCTTGGGTAAGCGCACGCGCTAAGACTACCAGCCCGACCTCATCACAGTTATGAACCCCATATACAGAAAAAAAGGTCCAACAGTCAACGAAGACCCTTGGACTGAACCCCAAGCTCATGAATGCATAGTAGGCTTAGCGCGGACGGCGTGCGATTTGCGCGCGCTAGATGATCTTCTGCGTTTTCAGGAAGTATTCTCAACTATTCTCTGCCAGCCGATTGCGAATCTGTGTGATCCTCGAAAGCAATGGGGCGCGCCAGCCTTTGTTGACCATTTTCACAACAAAGTTTTTCCTAACTCCAGTAGCCCAATCCAGTTTGTACGGCTCGAAACCTCTGGTCATGTCGTATTCTTTAAACCCCTTCCTAATGCACTCCTCAATGGCGTACATCTTCAATAGATTTCCAACTCCATAATTTCCAAAATCAGGGTCAAATCCTGTTAAGTAACCATATTTCTTCAGATTATAATCAAAGGAGTATAGGGCCGCAACGGGCATGTCATCGGCTGTCAGAAAGTATAAGGCGAGCCAGCCTTTTTCATCGAAGATTCTTGCCAAGTTGACATGAAAATCGCGGAAAGCTTCATCAACGAATGCGCCTGGCTTCTCCTTCAATCTCCACCTTTTCTGATGTAATTTGAAGAATAACTGCATGGACTCTCTGATAGAGCCAAAATCCCGTTGACTCTTAACCTCAACTTTATGTTCTACCTGAAGTTTTCGCATTCTTTTCCGTAGGTTCCTTCTCATGTTTCGGCCTAAACGATTCACAAAAACTTCGAGGGAAGTAGGCAAATTGACGTATGGGCACAGAGAGGAGACATTCAACTTCAGTTTTAGAGTGTGGCTACTGCATATCGCTTGTAGAGCGTTGGCGGAGGTGCTTTCTTCATTGATATCTCTCAGTTCAAGCAAGTCCCAATCCGAAAACTTCAATAGATGGTTCAAAAAAAGCTTTGCGCACTTCTCATTAGGAAGAATGAAGTTGTTGTAATCGGAACTTTGACTTCCGGCAAATTCTATCTTGCGAAGTTTGCCCACATGCAGAAAACTGTATTCTGAAAGCATCAAGGGAGCGATGCCCAATATCTCGTCCTTTTCTTGGGCGATTAATACCCGAAGACCTCTTTCCTTCCCGAAATATTTCCACCAAGTTAAGTGCCACTCCCACGTTGAAAAGACGCTGTGGTCGCATCGCCGCAGAACATCATTCCATCTATCTTTCAAAGCGAAGAGATCACTACAGCTATCAATTTCCGTTATTCTCATAGCCCACACTCCATTTCTGGACAAAATGCGCGCGCTTCTTTCCCGAGATCGTCTATAGCTGAATTCGAGCTTGTCAAATCGGGTGCCATAAAACCTTTCCTCCTACTTAAAGTTGGCTTCCTCATGAGTTTTGTCCGTTAGCGTGTCCATTAGAACCAGCGCGCGCTCTCGAAAATACTAGCCTGTAATATGTTTGAAGATGAAAAAAGAGGGGGTTAGGTTGGACTGAGTATTCGGAAGCCGAGTCTACTTCGGTGGTTTATGTATCTGAATGTTGCCAGCAAGTATTGGATCGTTGATTAGCAAGCTGCCAAAGTAGTCGCCGCTGCCGCCTAAGTACTTACCGTCGAGAAATATGAGGAATTTGTCATTTTTGCCCGGTTCCCCATGGTCCTCAACGTAAACATCGACCTTGAGTTTAGAATAGACGTCTAGTCCACCGAACTTGGCTTTCATCATTGGATAGGGTTGGTTTGGCAACTCCTCTGGCGGGTTAGGCTCCCAGACTACTAGGTAGGTTAGATCGTGGACGTGCACATGCTGGCCTGTAATGTGGTCGACGTAGTTTATCTCTCCCTTAGGAGTAGGGTCTCTCGAGAACCACATGGCATTAAAACCGAAGCTACCACTAGGAATCTCCTTGTTGTCTCCAATAATGCATTGTCCTCCACCGGTCACCTTGCCCATTCCTGGTAGTAATGGTACTTGAAGTTCTATTACCAGCATTTGCGAGGTAAATGGCTGCGGTAGGCATATTATGGCCAATATGTCGCCTGGACCAGGAGTGTAGCCGGCGCCGTATGCGATTGCATCATCAACTATAAGTTCGGCTTCTGCTGTGTGGGTGTGAGATATGGCCCATGTGTACCAAGCCCCTCCATTCACGAAATACCAAATTGCATCCTGAACGTCCGCTGGCGTTCCGGCATCCTCGTGGTTCAAGATGTAGTTAATCATGCTCCACGGGTAACCTTTAACAGGGACGGGTGGACTGAGGCTGGAATACAACTTCACCGGATATGTTAAGCTGCGATCAATGAAGTGGGTTACGTCAACGCACCAGCCAGTGTACGCGCCATTGGAGACATCGAACCCTGCAGGAACATTACTCAGGACTACGTCCCAAGGAAATGTCCAAGGTGTTTGGTTCGAGATTCCAAGGGTGACGGTGCCAGGCGGCAAACTAGGCCATGATTTAGCAGTTACGGTAGTCATCAATACTCCAGAAAACATCAGCATGCTAAGCAAAGCAATTGATAAGTTTTTGGTTTTCATTTTCTTTTGCCTTCTCCTAACTTGTCAGAGGCACACTGTTTAATAAATATTCATAGAACTTAGTTCTATGTTGAGATACGATGGCAAGTGGTTCTAGAATCATCTGCATAATTTTCCATATTTCATCTTTGCATAAAGGCTAAGAGCACGCGCTTCTCCTAGCATTTTCGCCCCACATGGCTGTTGCTAGAATGGTTAATAATAGTTATTGCTCAGTTTTGGTAAATTTGGCTTTTAATGGATTTTTTGAGCGCGCGCTGGCAGTTTCTTTGTCTCGGAGAATCAAAACATAGGCAATTGCAGTGCCGTTAGGTTAAAGAAGGTACACCTGCTATTTGAAGATGGATTCCTTTTTTTCGGTTTCACACAAACTGTTCAGAGTCACAGCCAATTCTAGCCCGCGCGCTAAATGTAACGTTGTGAATCCGCAAATACATAAAGAGTTCATAAGAATATCCTCTGTTCCCATCGTTCCGCACCGCAGGCTTCTCAATGCCACCATGACACCGTTCATCGTCAAACCTCCAACCACCGACTGACATTAGCGATGGAATCGATCGATCGATTTTAGTAAAGGACATTAGCGATGGAAGGTAGTCTCTTTGAAAGTGATGTGAGAACACTTTTTATTGCTCTGTTGCAACGACCTAGACTGATTAAGGCTGTCAAGACTCTACTCTTCGGCATCAATATTCCAACTCGAGGAAGACAGAAAGAAGTCCAAGTTCCCACCCACTGAAGATCTGTGAGGAAATCAATTATCTTGACTTGATGACCGTTAAAGAGTTCACGAAGGGCTGCATTCATAACATATATGCCAGGAGAGAATCTTCGATAACGTGCATCGTGAGAGGTCTTGGCAAAGTACGCCACCCCTTTGTATTGAACAACGATAATATACGCCAACGGCTTGTTATCGAGTTCTAGAAACCAAACATTCCACATGAAATCTGGCTCTGTCTCAGCTGCATATAGTGAACCTCTCAAAACCATCATCAGCACTTTGTCTATCTCCAGTTCCATGCGACTTCTCCACTCTTCTTTCCAGCTCACTCTCTCAACGTCAAGTATCCTATTGGTGATTTCCATTGCTTCTCCTTTCTCAAAACACGTGACTTTCCATGAACCGGCGCCAGCCATTTTTCGTTCCGTTCTCTTGAAGTCTTGCCTGAATTTCTTGCCTCTAGATTTTTCGAACTCATCCCATGTGCACTTTACCGGAAGGACGCGGTGCCCCATTTCTGGTCTCGCAAGAAACTTCATGCCCCTATCTTCTCTGTTTCGCTTCAAACCTGTTAGGTTTGCTGATTCGCTTGGTATAGCCAAGTAAACCAACTGGCAATTTAATACATTAAACAAGAAATCAAGAGTGTGGTCAATGCAGGGTTGCCGATATCGGTCTTCGAAAACAAGATCTGGAAAATACGATAGCGTCAAAAGCAATCTAGCAATACGAAACCCAAACTTTGTACGCGTCATTAATGGAGCTACACCTACGATCCTATGATTAACTGAAAAAACCAGAAGTGTAGGAACCCAGCCCTGGCCTTGATAAAATTCCATGAATTGCTTAACGAACCCGCTCAATAGAAAAGGTCTTTCACTGTGACTTCTGATGAAATTGTTCCATGCACCTTCCATCTCGAAAAATCTACCTGTATCTGTTACTATATTAATGGAAACGACTGTTCCTTTCGACAAAGTCCTAGCGCCTCGAAAAAAGCGCGCGCTGTCAAACGAGTCCATACTAGACACAGAAAGGAAGAAGAATAAAAAACATTTTCTACCAATTTAGCAACGCCCTAGCGCGCGCTTCGTCCAATGCAGACCATTAAGCCTCAAAGAAATCATCAAATGGGCGCTCAGAAGCAAGGCCTCGAAACCCAACACGCACAAAAAAAGGCTCAGCCGAAACAATAGACTGGTGGGGCTGCCCGGATTTGAACCGGGGTCTATAGCGCCCGAGGCTACAAGCCTAGACCAAACTAGCCGACAGCCCCGCCGACAAGCTTCACCCTTCCATGTTTCAACACCTAAAAATAAGTTTATCCTAACACCTTTAAACCCTCACACCCAGAATAATACACCCCACAACAAATGAGGCCCAACACAACCTTGTCAACGAGCCACCGCACCCACGGAATCAAAATCCTCAAAGCCGTCTCCTCACCCCTGAGACTGCAAATCCTGAACCTGCTATTCGACAAAGGCCCCCTCAGCTACACAGAACTGATGAGCAACTTGAAAATGAACCCAAGCCGAGACGCAGGCCGATTCGCGTATCACCTAAAATTTCTCCTCAAAGCAGACCTCATCGAAGCCATCGTCGACCAAAAGAAATACACCCTAACCGACCTGGGCAAAATGGTCATCGACGTCGCCGACAGAATAGACAAAAAAGCCTACAAACCCAAGCGCATACTCATCCGCGCCAGCAGATCAGCCATAGAAGAATTCGACGCCAACAGAATCGCAAACGCCCTCATCAAAGAAGCCAGAATGCCCGCTGAACTCGCACAAAAAGTAGCCAAAGAAGCCGAAACGCAACTGCTCAAATCCAAAACCAAATACCTAACGGCCCCACTCGTGAGAGAAGTCGTAAACGCCATCCTCATCGAAAAAGGCCTCGAAGAATACCGAAACAAACTCACACGCCTAGGAACACCCGTCCACGACGTCACCAACCTCCTGCACACAACACCACAGTCAGCGAGCCCACTCGAAGCAGCAGGAGAAACAGTCTTCAAAGAATACACACTGCTGAACGCGTTACCAAGAGACATAGCGGACGCACACCTCTCCGGCGCCCTGCACATCAACAACCTCAGCACATGGCTCCTCAAACCCACAGAAACAATACACGACGCACGATTCTTCCTACAAAACGGCCTGAAACTAGAAACCATCAACCCCACCCAAACCAACCACCCGTCACCCAGAGACTTGGACACGGCCCTAGCCACAATATTCAACGCACTGCTACATTCAGCAAAAGAAACAGAAACAACCCAAACCCTCGAATATTTCAACACATTCCTCGCCCCATACGCAAAAAACCATGAACCCGCAAAAACAAAAGAGGCACTGCACCTTTTCATAACAAACCTAAACCAACACGCAAACACCGCCATAAGCCTCGAACTCACAACCCCCGAATTTCTGGCCCAAGCAACCGCCATCGGACCCCACGGCAAACAGGCCGACAAGTACAAGGACTACACGGGAGAAAGCCAGCAGCTAGCATCACTGCTCCTCGACACATTCGCCGAAGAAACCGCACAGAAACCCCTCATCAACCCCCAACTCATCATCAAAATACGCCCAGAAACATTCAAAGACGAAAGAGCAACAGCCATCCTCCTCAAAGCCCACGCCCTCGCCGCACAGAACGGCACACCATACTTCGCCAACCTAACCCAAAAAAGCCACATGCAAACCGTCTACAGCCCGTCAGGGTTCAAGATGGAAGCCGAGGCAAACGGCGACTGGGAAATCGACACCCTGCGCACCGGATGCTTAGGCACCGTAACGATAAACGTACCCCGCGTGACCTACGAATCCGAAAAAGACAAGGCAAAGTTCATCGAAACACTCAAAGAAAGGCTTGAAATGGCAAACCGCGCCCTAGAAATCAAACACCAAGCCCTCAGACAACACGGCAAGAACGTGCTGCCATTCCTCATGCAGAAAAGCAACGGCGACCAGTACTTCAGACTCGAAGAAAGCTCACACACAATAAACCTGGCAGGACTGAATGAAGCCGCAGAAGCCTTCACAGGCAAGAGCACCAACGACGAAAAAACCAAAGCCTTCGCCGAAGAAACCGCCCAGAACATCACGTCCTTCATAAACAAAATCGGAAGAAGACGCGGAAAACACCTCCACACGGCAACAATGCCAAACCGCGAAGCCTCCACCAGACTCGCACAACTGGACATCGAAAGATACGGAATCGCAAAAGTCCGCTTCTCAGGCACAAGAGACAAACCCCACTACTCCACAACCACCCAGCTCACAATCCAAAACGGCAAACTGTCCCAGCAACCCCAAACGACACAAAACAAAACGCAGATACAAACGGGCGGAAACCTCGTCCTAATCGAACTCGAAGAAACAGAACACCAGCCAGAACAGCTCCTATCAATAACCAGGCAACTAATAGAAAACCACAACCCAGAATTCTTCACCTACAACCGCAAAACAACCTACTGCACAAACTGCAAAAAAACCTGGCCCGGCCACACCCACAAATGCCCATCATGCAACGCCGTGAGCACACTCACCTACTTCGACCGATCCAACCAAATCTAGACAACACCACGCGCGCGCCTCCAGACCCGAGCCTCCAACCATAGGCCCATCAGCCCATACATGGTTTTGTTACCAATCAATGTTACATCTGTGGTAACACAGGAGAGGTAGGGGGCCAACTTTGAGCCGTTCACACACACGGAAACATTACATCTGATGTGTGTGCGTAGAGGAGGGGGCCAACAATAACATGCTACAGATTACAATTACAGATTACATCTGATGTGTGTAACAGAGGAGGGGGCGTCAACGTTGTCGTGCTTTCATACTGAACCACAGCCTCACACTCGTAGGCATCAACTATTTGCAGCCAGAAGGCGGATACCCGCGCCGTGCTGCACGTCTGTTTGAGCTTTCAGAAAAACCACGTATCGAGCGCTCAAACACAAGGGCTCGACTCAACATTGAGCCATGCGACGGAATGTTGCGCCCAAAGAACAGTGCGTTAATCAACTGCGCCCAAGATGAGGGCCAGAAGCGCCATCCTAACGACTATACCGTTCCCAACCTGCTGAAAATAACGAGCGTAAGGCGTTTCATCAACCTCAGCCGCAATCTCATCAACCCGCGGAAGCGGATGAAGAATAATCAAATCCTTCTTAGCCTCACTCAGACTCTGCAAGTCCACGCGGTAAGAACCCTTAACCTTCGCGTACTCCGCAGGATCAGGAAAACGCTCCTTCTGAATCCTCGTCACATACAAAACATCCACCAAAGGAACAATCTTCTCAAGACTCGTCTTCTCAGTAACGGCTATCCGCTCCTTTATCGTCTGAAGAACCTCCCGCCGCATCCTCAAAGTCTCCGGAGAAACCAGAAACAACTCAATGTCATACAGAGAAAGCGCATAAGCAAGCGAGTGCACCGTCCTCCCATACCGCAAGTCACCCGCAAGCGCAATCTTCAACCCGTCAATCTTACCCCTCTCCTTGACCATCGTGTACAAGTCCAAAAGCGCCTGCGTCGGATGCTCCTCCGCCCCACTGCCACCGTTAAGAATCGGCACCCTCGAAAACTCTGCAGCAAGCCTCGCCGCCCCCTCCAAGGGATGCCGCAAAGCTATCACATCAGCATAATTCTCCACCGTCCTAATCGTATCAGCAAGGTTCTCACCCTTCCTCACAGAAGCAATCTCCGCCTCTGCAAAACCAATCGTCGAACCGCCCAACCTCTGCATCGCAGACTCGAAACTCAGCCGAGTCCGCGTGCTCGCCTCATAAAACAACGTGGCAAGAATCCTCCCCCGCAACATCTGCGAACCCTTCAAAGCCAACGGCTCCATAGCCTTCGCAACCTTGAAAACATAATTGATCTCTTCGCGGGAGAAATCCTTGATAGAAATGATGTCTCTACCCTTGAACCCCAAACTCCCACCCAAAACCAATCTACAAAACTACTAGATAACTCTTGCCAACAACCCAAGAACGCGGCCACAGCAAAACTTAAAGTCTTTTATTCGTGTTCCACTCATAAACCTTCTCTCAAAGAGGGGGAATACTGGTTGAGTGAAACCGAGTTGCACGTTTCCAAAATCAAAGACGGGACAGTCATCGACCATATCACAGGCGGCCACGCCTTGGACGTGGCCAAAATCCTGGGAATAACAGGCCGCGAGAAAGGACCCATAACCATCGCCATCAACGTACCGAGCAAACGGTTCAGGACAAAAGACATCCTCAAAACCGAGGGCAGAGAACTCAACCCCCAGGAAGTACACAAGATCGCACTCATCGCGCCACACGCCACAATCAACATCATCCGCAACTACAAGGTGATACGAAAACAGGAAGTCAAACTGCCGAAGACAATCGAGAACATCGTCAAATGCGCCAACCCAGCGTGCATAAGCAACAGCAACGAACCCGTGAAACCTAAATTCTACGTTGAGTCTGAAGATCCCCTGCTCCTGAAGTGTCATTACTGCGGAAACATAATCGAGAAGAAGGATGTGCTCCAACAGTTCTAGCCAGCGGCAAATATTCAGCCTAGCGAAACGTTTATATCGTAAGATGGCATATTCTATATCTACATATGTCTGAAAACAGACATATTGTATCCGTGGACAACACAAATACACATGGTGAAAATATGTTCGACATGTTGAGTCCCAACCAGTATCTCATCATCGTCCCCACTGTGTGGACATGTTTTGCAATATATCTAGCCTGGTACTTCGCAAAAGCAAAACGTTACTCTCCCTTAACTCCGAGCGAAGCAAGACAGCTCTGGGCCTTTCACAAACACGAGACGAACTGTAACGGCAGAAAATGGCGGCAGTTGAAGCGCAGAAAACAGACAGTAGGCTTCGAATGCGAGTGCGGGTACAAGCACGTGCAGAAAAGACCAATGATAGCTCACACACCAGCCACCCTGAACAACCCTCAAGTCTCCGCCTTCGACAAGCTGCACACCTCATACAAGTCAGCATAACTGTTCACTCGGGCCAAAAGCCACAACCGAGAAATCAGCGGAAGCAAAATAGCTTCAAAACTGAAATTCCGGCTTGACCTCACTCTGATTTCTAAGCGGCCATGTTGAGGCCCACGAACAAGGCTCGGTGAAGAATGGCTGCTGTTCAAAATCCCTCTGTCCCCTTTGTTTCCAGTCGGTCGCATGCCTGTCTGAAGAGCTCTTCGAAATAGTCTCTTTCCAGCCTTCCGCCTCTTCCTATTCCTGGACACTCCGAAGTGCAGCGGAAACTGTGCCTTCCCTTCAGAGTTGCTAGCTTGAACGGATAGAACCTGCACACCAGAGGTCTCTGCTCGTAAACGCTGCAGTCTGTTCCATGAAGAAAGAAACATTTGCCCTCTGCACCTGTCTTCCTCATTTCGTAAACGTATGGTCCATGACCCTTAATCCCTGCTGCAAAAGTCTCAACAGGCTTCAGAATGACTCTCGAGATTGTTCGAGCCTCTTCCCTCAGGAGCAGAATGTGCCTCGCATGGTTTTCCGTGTCTCCACAGCAAAGCGCACACCTAGTGCACCGATAACACACATTCTTGGGATAGCCAATACCCGTTCCTGTTCCAGACACCAGACATTATTCGCCCCAAAATGTTTGTGCCCAAAATATCAGGGCTCTCTCCTCGTTCTTTGCAGCCGATATCATTCCACGGAAAACCGCCGATATATACCTTTACAGCGAAACTTGACACTGAAACGTGCAATACTAGCGTGCGCATAGAAGAAATCGAAAAACCGCTCAAACATAAGAAGCTAAGAACCCAACAGCGTCAACCGAATTATAACCTTCATGGGCACGCTAGGATGGGAAACCTTGCTTTTGAGCGCTCAACCCATCAACATTTCTTGGAGGCGTGGCGCCGCCGATAGGACTTGAACCTATGACCGACTGGTTAACAGCCAGCCGCTCTACCTAGCTGAGCTACGGCGGCTCTTTTCAGACTTACAAGCTTTGAGTTTTGTGGCGGTATTTAAGTCTGTCCATAAGTTAATGCACGAACAGAAACCGTGTTATGGGATCAAGGAAAACTAAGCTTTACGAACCGTCATGCTATGACTGGTGCCCACTTGATCGTCACAGGCATACCTTTTGGCGCGCTTTCATCTTGAGGACATATTCTTTTTGTGCAAGTTGGCACGTGCTGCGATGAGTGCCTACTGTTTTTCTTCTTCAATCAGTTTCATGTATTCTTCTATAACTTTGTCTGTGTCTGTTCTTCCCTCCCATCCTTCCTTCATGATCTTCGATTCTTTGCCCTCTTCACGTATCCTCTTAATCACGTAATAAATCAGCGCAGACTGGATGAGCAGGAAGAAGGCCACAGCTTGAATAAGTCCAAACTGAAATCCAACATAGATAGTTGCAAGCACCCCGTACACCATCGTTGCAGCCATGAGTCCGAAAATAGCGCGCGCGCTAAGTAACAGACGAGGGGAGGCCAACGTTGTCGCGCGTTTCTCCTGAAGCGCTGCCTCACACTTTCACATCCCAACGTTTTGGGGCAAGAAGCCGCACAACGCGCACTGCATCAATTGGGCGAACTGGACGCGAGTTTGATTATGAATTTCAACGGCACGATTTCCTCTTAAACCGAAATCGCATTTCAAAAAAAGTGTCCATCCCCCACATAGTCGTTCCACGCTTAGTCAATCACATGTTCACGTTGATGCCCGCCTGACGCAGCCTATACCTAGCTATGCTTATGAACAGTCTATAGAAGGGACTTATGACGCGTTCTCTCCAGTTGCTGGAGAAGCCCATGCTGATCAAGTTGCCCAGCCAGTAGAGATCGTGTTCCACACATTTCGTCAACAACTCATGATGCAGCTTCGTCATGTGTGTATCCCTAAACCAGTCTTCGTCCTTGAGCCTGCCCATCGGAACGAAGAACAAAGGAACAATCAAGCTTCTGAAAGCCTTCAAATCATCCATCAATTCTAGCGTCTTGATCACGTCACTCTCCGACTCTTCCGGAACCCCCACAATCAGCGTGCAAGCTGGAACAAGCATGTTATCATGCATCAACCCCATGCCGGTCCGCACAACTTCAGGCCAGTCTTCCGGTTTGAACGGATGCGCCTTTCCCGGCATAATTTTCTTGGCGAGCTCTGGCGAACCCGTTTCAAGCCCTATTTCGACGCCCCACCAAGGCTGTTTCTGCCTTATTATTTCAGCCACTTCCGCAAAGAGCTTCGGTTTTGAAGCCACAGCCGCGAGTGAACAGTGACTCCACGATATGCTATTGCATCTCTTAAGAACTGTTTCGTTAAGTCTGAAAAGTTTTTCCTCATTTGGCAGAGTGTTCCTTGAGCCGTAAAGCATGACGTCGTCAGTGTGAAGGACGACTCCACCAATGTTGGCTTTGCGGTTCACCTCTATTTCCCTCAGTATTCTCTCCATTGGAAACCATCGCAGAGGCCTCAGGGTCACGCTGCAGAAGCTACATCCGCGGCAACATCCACGGCCAATTTCTACCAAACCGTTGACTGAAGGTCCGACGATTTCGGGTATCTCATCTAAGCCTGGCGTTTCCCCGATACTTGTCTCATAGCTGGCTGGAAGACCCTCACCGTCGATTGCTGCCTTGAAGATTTTTCCCACGACGTTTTCGGCTTCTCCTTCAATTATGCAGTCTATTCCGTAATCCTTAACAAAGCTTGGTCGGTAGCGCATTTGCCAAACGCCTGGACCGCCAACGATGATTTTCAAGCCACGCTCTTTCGCCTCCCTGATTTCTGGAGAACCGAGGAGTTTGCGAAAGTGTCTGGCCAAGAACGGCTCCTTCTTCATAACCGTTGCGAGCGTGCTTGATGCGGGACCCAGACCGAAAGGATCCATCACGGTAATGCCAAGCACCTTCGCCTCTTTCACGCACGATTTAAGATGATCCGGTGCGACTGTCGAAACGTTGAAACCTTCTTTCGCAAGTTGTGCCTCAATTTTTCTTAGTCCGTACGGCGCTTCAACGGGTGTACCCTTCTTGGTTTTGATGGCTGGAAAGAAGAGTTGTTCATACAGGAAGTCTGGGATGAAATTTGATGGGGCACATGTTCCAAAACCTAGGAATTCGTTATGATGATAATTGCTCATGAGAGTACTATCGGCAGTTAGAATTACTTTATCATTCAAACACACCGACTCTCCGAAGGACTAGCAACAGTGCTCTAATTAAAGGGTTTGCTCTGGGCTCCACTTCCTATTTTCTGCATTATCCCAAAAAAATGTTTTGACACACGGTGCATGGAAGAAATATAAAGCAGTGGAAAGAACAAATCTGAAAGATGGTGATGAATTGGCTGAAGAAAAAAAGTACGCGCGCGCGAAAGGCAAGATTCAAGCCACTAAATAGCAAAAACGTGAAAACCTTGAAATGCCTTTTAGGTCTGAGAGTGCAGCGTGTGTCTGAGACATCACAAGATTCTTATTCTCTGTGTTGGAAAGGCTACTGCTGAAGGAAAAAGTGAGATGAACGGCTTTGACGCAGCAGTTCGAGCCCTTGTGATTCTGCTGGTCTGCTCAGCGTTGTTTCCCATAATGCAAGAACGCGCATTCTCATTGAACCCCGTTTCTTTGAGCGTAGAACCGAACGCCCTCCCGCCACTCACCGATTTGAACTCAAGTGCCTATGGCTTGGAAGTCCCGGCGACACCGTCAGCAGTGGACGACAACTTCGCGGTTGAAATACACTTGAGAAACGCAACCGTGACGAACGTTGCAACCGGCATTTCGGGTGTGGAGGTTCATTTCTATTTCGGCAACATCCTAGCATACGCCGTCCCGACTGGCTTCGTGAACGAGATTGGTCAACCAGGCGGAGTGCTAACAGGGCCAGATCTGTTATACGGCACTGGTCCTGGGTTCTTTGATGCTGGTAGTCACCTAGTTTCAAGTCCGCCTTATGTTGGTGCTGTATACTTTGAGGTTGGAGCGGCCTCATCAACTGGACCTTGGAATGGTCTCGACGGATTAGTGGCAATAGTAAACTTCCGGATCATGAAGCAGCCTCAGGGTTCGTTGGGAGAGCCAACGGTAGCGTTTCCGCTGTCAAACGACTTCACGGACATTGAGGCTAATGTAATCACAGATCCTTATACCAACGCCACCACGGCTGAACCAGTTCCACACGAACGCATACAAGGGAGCTTGATGCTGGACAGTAACTACGTGCCTCCTGCCAACTACACCTTGATAGTTCAAGAGAGTCCAGCAAGCTCTGGAACAGTAGATGTCAAAGTCGGTGGAGTTGATCAGACACTTCCCTACGTTTTCTCCAATGGAACAGTCGTTCAACTCACGGCGACACCGAGTGCTGGCTACAGTTTCTCAAGCTGGATTCTCGACGGTACGAATGTTGGCTCTGCAAATCCATACAGCATAACTATGGACAGCGACCACACCGTAACAGCCGATTTCGTCTCTTCTCTTCCGCCCCCTAATCTTCTTCCTGTCACTCTGACCGCAGAGCCTGTTGCCGTGCCGCCACTTGTAGACATCAACTCCAGCCTGTATGGTTTGGAGACTCCGCCCACACAGGTTGTTGTTGGAGAAGAGTTCAAGATTGAGCTTCATCTGCGAAATGCTACACAAATCAACGTGCCGCTCGGCATCGGCTCCATTGAGATTCATTTTCGCTTCGGCGAGATTCGGGACTATCTGCAGCCTGTCAGCTTGGTTAACAAGTTGGGCGCTCCTGACGGTGTGCTCAACCCCGACATCCAATTGGCCATTCACCCAGGATTTCATGACATACAGGGCAATGAAACGCTTCCAGCGGAGGCGGTGAGCTATGACGTTGCAGTGCATTCAACGGGCAGTGGCTGGAACGGCATTGATGGTCTCGTGGCAACCATAGCCTTCAAAATCTTGAACCAGCCCCAAGCTTCTCTGGGCGAAACGAATTTGAGCTTTCAGATGGACTACACGCTCACGAACTTGACTGACTTTGATGGGAACAGAGTATTCCACGACCGACTGAACGCGACCGTAACGCTTGACAGTGTTTTGCACGACGTTGCCGTAACAAACGTTACGCTGTTGAAGACTGTGGTCGGAGAAGGATATCCCATGAGCATCGGCGTGGCCGTTGCAAACCTTGGCAGCGTCAGCGAGGACTTTCTCCTTACTGTCTATGCTAACGCGTCAGTCGTAGATTCCCAAACAATCTCGCTCACCAGCGCGAATTCCTCAACGGTGAATTTTGTTAGAAATACCACAGGCTTCGCAAGAGGCCATTACACTATAGAAGCTGTGGCAGAGGCCGTACTTGGCGAAACAAACACGACGGACAATACGTACGTTGGCGGTTTGGTGACTGTAACCATTCTGGGGGACATAGATGGCAACGGGAAGGTTCAACTAGTCGACTTGGTCCGACTAGCGATTGCTTTCGGAAGTCAAGTAAGTCAGCCGAAATGGAATCCAAACGCAGACATTGATGGCAACGGAATCGTTGACCAAATTGACCTGAACTTACTCGCACAGCACTACGGGCAACCCTTCCCGTGAGACTCAGGGTCCTCGCAAGGATACCCAGCAGATCAGAAGTGCACACTCTCGGTTTCTGACTCTCAAAACGCTGGTGCCCAAGAGTTGAGGCCGTGCCTCGACAGAACCTGAGACCTGCGGGGTCTTCAACGTTGGCCCCCCTCGTCTGTTACACACATCAGATGTAATCTGTAATTGTAATCTGTGGCAACGTTATTTTGTTGGCCCCCGTCTCTACGCACACACATCAGATGTAATGTTTCCGTGTGTGTGAACGGCTCAAAGTTGGCCCCCTACCTCTCCTGTGTTACCACAGATGTAACATTGATTGGTAACAGTGCATGTATAATCTATGAAGATTCCTTCTTTCAGGAGTCGACTTCACTCTTGTCCGTTACCACAGATGTAACATTGTTTGGTAACAATTCTTGTGGAGCTGACAGGTGTGCGGATGGATGCTTAGGGCTGGAAGGCCTACTTTGACATCTTTGCGTGGAAAAGAGGTCGCACTGGGTGGGCGTGGAAGTGGAGAGTTGTAAAGCCTTAAGTATTCAACTTTCCATGTTATTAGTGATTATATGGCCAGGTTAAAGGTCTACGTCCACAGTTTCGAAGTTCCAACCGCTGGGTTTATCGATAAGGAAGGAGCCATGCACGCCTGCGCCCAAGCTCAGAAGACAGCTTTTCAGGGACTTGAGCACCACGCTGGGCTATTCGGAAAACGTTACCTGTCAGATGAAGACAGGGAGATTCTGATGAGAATCGAAGATTATTGTAAGAATAACGCTTTGGAATACGAGGTTGTCGATGTAGGAAGCATGGGTTTCTTGGCAAAGCTCGGGTTAAGAATGAAAGGCATAAGGACTCCTGCCATCTGCTCGGGAGAAAAAACGTTATGCGGAATTCCCTCAGATGAAGACATCAAGAAGCTTCTGAGGGGCTGAAGAAAGGCTAAAGAAGGTACTATGAAGTCGATGCGGATTCTTTCTGCAGAAGCGGCTTCAGGGTCTTGAGTCCAGTTCTTCAAACAGTCTCCTCACGAGTTCGGCCCAGATGTTTATGAATAGACGCATCTTGGCGACGTTAATGCGTTTGAAGTACAATGTGGCATCGTTGGAAAAAGCGTTGAGTACTCCATGTTTTTATGCTCTTGAGGGACCAATAAGCACGCACTTGACCATCACGGTATTCTTGGAGAAAAAAGGAGGAGTGCCTAGAAAATGCACGAAAACTCTAGTAAAGTGTATATCTTGGGTTTTGCAATTAGGGTGAAAGACCTTTGGAGAGAAAACTGTTGAAAAAGATCCTTGAGGTAAGGTGGCACGGCAGAGGCGGCCAAGGAGCATGGACCGCGAGCGAGCTTCTGGCAAGAGCAGCCATAGCCGAAGGAAAGTATATCCAGTCTTTTCCCGAGTTCGGCCCTGAAAGGATGGGGGCGCCTGTGACAGCCTTCACGAGGATAAGCACTGAGCCTATCATGATACATTGTGCCGTTTACAGTCCCGATGTCGTGGCTGTCCTCGATCCAACATTGCTGAAGACGGTTAACGTGGCCGACGGTTTGAACGAGAGGAGTGGGAACATCTTGGTCAACACAAAAGAGAATCCAGTGGAAATTAGGAAACTGTTGAAGTCCAACGCAGGCAAGGTGTGGACAGTGGAGGCTTCGGATATATCATTAAGGATATTGGGAATGCCGATAACCAACACGGCTATGTTGGGTGCTGTAGCACGTGTAACCGGGATAGTCGGTTTGGAAACTATCGGAAAAATGATTAATGGACGTTTTAGAGCAGACGTGGCTGCGAAAAACTTCGCTGTTGTGAAAGAGGCTTATCAGGGAGTGAGATGTGAATGAGTAAGGAAAAGAGTTGGAAAGAAGCATCTCTTGCAGGTGTCTGCTGGAAATCCAGCGCCACATACTTGACTGGCGACTGGAAAACCTTCAGGCCAGAGTTGGATGCTGCAAAGTGCACCAAGTGTTTGATGTGCACTATTTTCTGTCCAGACGGGGCGATACACTGGAAAGCTGAGAAGGGCAGCATCGAGTTCGATATGAGCTTTTGCAAAGGATGCGGCATATGCGCGAACGAATGCCCCGCCAAAGCGATTGTAATGAAGATGTGAGAGGAGGTTGCAGAGAGTGAAGAGTGTAATGAAGCAGGAAATTCAGGGTTTAAACGGAGACGAAGCTGTTGCCCTAGCGGTCAAGCAATGCGATGTTGATGTGGTCGCGGCCTATCCAATAACTCCGCAGACAATAATTGTTGAGAAGCTCAGCGAGTATGTGGCTAACGGTGAAGTTGAAACAGAGTATGTCTGCACGGAATCCGAGCACAGCGCTATGGCTGCTTGTCTGGCAGCTTCAGCCACGGGAGCACGTGTTTTCACAGCCTCAGCGTCTGCAGGCTTGGCTTTGATGCATGAAATGCTCTTTGTGACTTCTGGGTGCAGGACGCCAGTTGTGATGGCGGTTGCAAACCGTGCTTTGTCGGCGCCCCTTAACATTCACGGCGACCATTCTGACGCTATGGCTGAAAGGGACAGCGGGTGGATACAGATTTACTGTGAAAACGCTCAGGAAGTTTACGATTCGATGATTCAAGCGTTCAGAATCGGCGAGCATCTTGATGTTCAATTGCCTTTGATAGTGGGCTTGGATGGATTCACACTGAGTCACACACTTGAGAACGTTGAGACACTCCCAGATGATTCAGTCAAGAGGTTTGTTGGAACCCGACAGTTTCCAGTCGTGCTGACGCATGAGGGAAAAACGGTGCCGTACAAGCTTGACCCGGAGAGCCCTATGACGATGGGTCCTGTGGCATTGCCTAACTACTATTTTGAGTTCAAGCGGCAGCAGGAAGAAGCCATGCGAAACGCGCTTGCAGTAATTCCCCAAGTACACGATGAATATGCAGAAATGAGCGGCAGGCGCTACGGAGACGGTTTGATTGACGAGTATGCGTTGGAAGATGCCGAAGTGGCCATCGTGTGTTTGGGCTCGACTGCTGGAACTGTGAAGACAGTTGTCGATGAGTTGAGGGCAGAAGGCGTTAAGGCTGGATTACTCAGAATCAGAACCTACAGACCGTTCCCAGCAGAAGCTATAGTCAAGGCGCTCGGCAAGGTGAAAGCCGCGGCTGTAATGGAGAGAAGCATGAGTTTCGGCGGCAGAGGCGGAGCAGTGTTCCATGAGGTGCGCCACGCGCTCTACGACGCCGCAGTGCGTCCTTTTGTCGTGAACTATATTCACGGTCTTGGCGGAAGAGACACCAACCCGAGGCAGATACGCAGCGTCTATGGCGATTTGCAGAAAATAATCCGTGCAAAACGGGTTGACAGTCTTGTGCAATATGTTGGGTTGAGGGAGTGAAAAAGATGAGCGCAATTTCGGAAGGAAAATTCACCGCGAAAGACATAGCCGAGAAACCTGAACTGTTCTTGTCAGGACACAGAGCCTGTGCAGGCTGCGCCCCAGCAACTGTGATGAGGCTGATAATGAAGGCAACGAGAGGGCCGACGATAGTGACAGAAGCCACAGGCTGCATGGAAGTAGCCTCAACAATCTATCCGTACACGTCTTGGGCAACACCCTGGCTACACACGGCCTTCGAAACTGCCGGATCTAACGCGTCTGGAATTGAGGCGGCATTGAAGATTCTGAAAAAGAAGGGCAGAATAAAGAATGAGCAGGTTGACGTTGTGGCCTTCGCTGGAGACGGCGGCACCTACGATATCGGCATTCAGGCTCTTTCCGGAGCGGTTGAGAGGGGACATGATTTCCTTTTCGTGCTCTACGATAACGAGGCGTACATGAACACGGGCATCCAGAGAAGCGGCGGCACACCTTACGGCGCCTCAACAACGACTTCGCAGGCTGGCAAAGCTGTTCCTGGCAAGTTGGAGCAGAAGAAGCCTATTGCTGACATCATGGTGGCTCATGACATGCCCTACGTTGCCACAGCATCGCCCTACTATTGGAAGGATTTGATAACGAAGGCTAGAAAGGGCATAGAAGTGAACGGACCCGCGTTCCTGCACGTGTTGGCTCCTTGCCCCCGAGGCTGGCGGAGCGATCCCAGCAAGTCGATTGAGCTTTCGCGTTTAGCGGTTGAAACATGCGTTTTTCCGTTGTGGGAAGCCGTGAACGGTGAATATCAGCTTTCAACGCCGAGCAAGGTCATGGCTTTGGCTCCTCAGAAGAAGAAGCCCGTGCGAGAGTACCTGCAGGTTCAGGGCCGTTTCAGACATCTGTTCACGCCTCAAAACGAGAAGATGATTGACGATATCCAGAGGCTAACGGACGAGAAGTGGCAGCGCCTGCTCAAAAAATGCGGACTAGCGCAACCAAAGCATGCCTCGTAAGATCTAAACCTTCTTTCTCTCTTGTTTCTTGAATTATTCAGGTTTGAAGTAGATGCTATGAAGTCTGTTTCAGCCGAAAATGATTTTGAATAGACTCTCTGGGATTTTGTTAACAGAGACTCTTTAAATTGCAGCGCGCGATAAGCACTAGGCACACTGTGAATGACTAATAATCTGCGACTGGCTTCGAAGGGGCTTAGGTTTTCAGATATTTTTCTACTTCATTTTCTGCGTTGTCCGCCCTTATGAATATTGGAACGTTCTCCATGCCTGTGGCTATGTAGCTTGACAGCAGCCATTCACCCGGGGCGAATTCTAGGGTTTTCTCTAGTATTCCTTTGTCTATCATGAAAGTGTCGCTGACGAGTTGTCTGTCGTATGGACGGGGCAAAGTTCCCACGAAGTACGTGTGAATCTGTTGTAGCGCGTTGGTGTTCAGGTAGGCGATGCGCTGCGTGGCTATGCACACGCCGAGCCCATATTTTCTTCCTTGCCTAAGCAGGGTTTCAACGTGAGCTGAGCATTTGGCTTCTATGCCGACACCGTTGCTTGGAATGAATTCTTGCGCTTCATCGAAAACGATTAGGATGTATGGTTTCACTGTGAATCGTCGCTTTCGACGGACAAGCAGGTTCTGTGTCAGGTTTATGGCAAGTTCCTTTATCGTGTAGGGGTCTGAGATTGAGATGCAGACGAAGTTGGTTTTCTTGTCTTCGAGCGTTTCGCAGATTTTTTCAACCGTTAGTCCGCTTGTGCTTTCCGTTTCTTTTTCTTGACTTTTGTTTATTACGTCGATTATCGAGTTTCTTGTCGTTGCCCAAGCGTACAAACCGCTCTTGTCGTGCACTTTGAACTGCTCGACGGTTTCAGTCGCGATCTGATCAATGTGGTGGACGAAGTCCTCGGTGACCTGTTGGTTCTCGCTTAAACCATGCTCCTCGACATATGCACGAATTGCATCGTATATCCTGTCTAGGGCGTTAATGTAATGCGGCTTGTCCAGCGATCCTCCTCGTTGGCCATCAAGCTCTTCCATGAATTGGCTGTAGGTTGGAATCTGCTGTCGCGGTTTGGTGTAGTAAGCAAGTTTTCCCTGGTCGATTATTCGTTGCAGTCCTCTCTTTATGCGCTCATCCGTCTCGTATTCTCTCGGTTTGACCACGGAGTTGAAGAACTGTTCCAAGGAGTCGATTCTGTGTTCAAGAATTACTTTCGAGTTGATCTTAGGGTCTGCAAGTACGTCGAGTAGCAGGAATATGTATTCGCAGCTTATGTCAAAAATCACTACCTTTGTGTTATCGGTGTGAAGAAGGAGCCTGCGAAGGATGTTTGACGTCAAGTTGCTTTTGCCGCCTCCAGTGAAGGCAAAGACACCAAAGTGATAACGAACGAGTTTTTCAAAGTCAACGTATATCGGTATAGCAGTCTTGCTTGCTTCGAACATTTTGATCAGGCCCAGTCTCTGGTCGATTCTGGCGTCTTCCACAGTTTTAGAAGTGTCTATGCCGTACTCTTCGGCAATTTTCTGGTTGTACATGCGGTTTATCATTTCCCCGTTCAAGACATAGCACGAGCTTCCCGCAACTGGGTAAGAAAAGCCCTTGACGAACTTGAATTCACAGTTCTTATCCAAAATCAAGTCATAATTTACTGGAACAGCGTCTATCTGAATCATCATAGTAGAGGTATCATCCGTCTGCCAGTCACCCTCCGACTGTTCTATGATTTCAAACTGCATTGGATAGTAGCCGTGGTCGGACAGACCACGCAGGCCAAAATGTTCAGGCCAGACGCGGCTGACCTCCATTAGCGTAAATCTTTCTGAACCAGGCTCCACCTGTTTGAAGTTCTTGACAGCCAGCAGCATGCCTTCTTCCAGAAGACCCATCAGATTTTTCTGGTACTCCACTTTGACGCGGCACTGGTAGCGTGCGCTCGTGCCTGCAACTTTCGTTTCTTCGCCGCCTGTGAAAAATCTTGGAATGACGGCGGCGAGTCTCGCATTGAATTTTCCGTCAAAGTCGGTGAAGCACGAGGTGTTAAATGCTTTCTCTTCTTGTGGACTCAATTGAAGCCCTCCTTTCCCTGAAAGTGCTCATATAGAATATGAACTTTCTCAATTTATGGTTGTTGAGCATCCAGCTTGCCGTCGTGTCCACCATGCATTTGAACTGGTTGTAATTCCACTTTGCAATCTTGTCAGCGATGAACAGCGGCTTGTTGTGGCCGAAGGCTTCTGGAATGCTTGATGGAGCCATGGCGACCAGCAAGTTCATGACAAGATTCTGAAGCTTGTTAGTCATGTTCTGGTCTTTGAAAAGGATCACTTCTACAGGTTCCGTCGCCCCACCGAATTCGTTCCAGAGTCTCACGACATTTTCAGGCCTGTAGTCATATTCTGGAAAAATCAGACGGTCGATGAGAAGCACGTTACTGCGCAGCATGGGGTCTCTCAGCGCCTGGCTCAGCTGCACGTACGTCTTGAGGAACGTTTTTTCCAGGGTTATCCTGTTCTTTATGGCGCCTGAAACGTAGCCCGGACGTTTTTGCCGGTCTGGAACCATGGTTCTAATGGCAGAGTCATATTCGATGAGACTCCAAGGAGGCCTGATTTCGTCTGGGTTGAAAATGCTAGCTGACTGCAGAATCATCCTATCAGTGTTCGGCAAGGCTGCAAATGCTTCTTGAGAGACTCTGGTTTTCAACAATCCTTCGTTACGCATTATCGGAATCAGCTGACGTTTGAAGTCTCTTGCTGCCGTGTCCTTTGTCATGCCAATTAGCAAGATGTTTTTTTTCCAGCATTCTTCCATCAGCAAGTGCAAAGTGAAAAGAGTGAGGAAAGCTATGTCAAGAGTTGTCAGCCAATGCTCTTCATTCTCCTTCACTATTTTCATCGCTTTATCTGATTGTGTAAAAAAGAACTGGTCGCCCAAGGTTGTCACGAGCTTTCTGACGCGCTCCCAAGTTGTGACGTATTTGGAGTTCAGAACATAAGTCTCGTTCATTTCCTCTTCCAGGATTCCTCTTTTGACCAGACTGTTCAGACTTCGTTTCGCTCTTTTCGCTCTCTTCTCGTCATCAATGCATAATTCACTTAGAATCTGCTTGAGAGTTAAGCGCTGTTCTCGTTGTGCCAGATTGACTATCGCGTGAAGGAGGTAATCCGCCCTTGCCGGTGGCAGGCCCAAAGCTTGGTTGCAAGCGCGTTGTCTGGCCAAGGTCAGATCGTTTTGGTCGATGGCTACTCCGTCAATTTCGTATCCTCTTATGTTGCTTTTCGTATTCCAGAATTCGTGTTTTGACGTGTCGTAGAGCAGGCTTGCTCGTTCGATTGAAAGACTTCTGTCCAGAAGGAGTACCTTTATGTTTTTGCTTTCATCTGAGGCGAGTTTGTGGGCAAGGTAGTATTCAGAGAAAGTCATTATCCAGTTTGCTATCGTTGAATTGTCTATTATTGATTCATCTGTGAAAGGCTTGTTGGGGTTGACTTCCTCCGAGGGATGATCTCCGTAGAAAGCCTGATCCAGGTCAACTACCTCGTTGATATAGATTGGGACAACACTCGAGATGCCGGCTCTCTGTTGCATCGTCTTTTCGTCATACTTGACAAGAGGCCCATCTTTTTCTCTGAAAGTTATGGTGCCAGTCGATGCGTAGGCGCCTCCGAAGAATATCATCATGTCAAACAGTGGTCTCGAATACATTGTGCCGTCTATGCCTGCAAAACGAACCGTAGATTCCCTAAAGAATTCTCTTGCTGTTTCGTACGCCTCGTTGTTGTCAAACTTCATTCTTATCAGGTTGGAAAGAAGGTCTTCGTAAAGGTTTTCGAGCGACGAGAATCGTCTTTCATAGTCGGAGACCTGTGACGATGCTCCTTGCTTGAGCACGTCTGAAATTCTCTTTGTCTCTTTACTTAATGAGGACATCCTGTCTCTTTTCTCCCTTTTTTCTTATAGACTTCTGGCAGTAAAAATCTTGTCAATACTGAGTTGTGCGTGAATAACTTATGTCTTGTTGACTGAAAAAGCGCGCGCTCTTTCTACAACACAACCGAAATAGGCACCCAGACGATCACCAATCTTACCACGAACGATTGAAACAACGGTGACATTCACTTGGAACGTGCGCGCATAGAATCTACCCGCAAGAATCTTTGGCTTGTTTTGATGGCCGAGGGTATTTCGCATGCGCTTCGATTATCTCGGGCGTCAAAAAGAATATAGGCAGTTGACGTTGTAGTACAAAATCGGATGATTTGTCACGGAACGATAAGGCGTGGAAGGATGATATTGTGCCTAGCTTGATAGACGAAGGAACGAAAGCGGAACTTCAGCGAATTTTGGACAGTCTTACATCTTCTGTGAAACTGGTATTCTTCACCCAACAAAATGCTTGCCCTACATGTGCGCAACAACGTCAGCTCTTGGAGGAGCTGACCTCCATCTCAAACAAGCTTGAGCTTACAGTCTACGATTTTGTGCTACATGGCGATGAAACCATGAGCTACAAGATAGACAAGATACCGGCGACAGCGGTAATCGGAAAGAAAGACTACGGAATACGCTTTTACGGTCTCACCGCCGGGTACGAATTCTCTTCACTCATGCAGGCTATCCAGATGGTGTCCACTGGCGATTCTGGTCTGGATCCGCAACTAGAGCAGCTGGTCAAAAACATCAAACAACAGGTCCACATTCAGGTGCTCGTGACACTAACGTGTCCCTACTGTCCGAAGATGGTGCATGTTGCAGACCAGTTTGCCCTTATAAACGAAAACATCCGAGCCGACATGATAGAGGCGTCAGAGTTCCCCCAGCTGGTCCAAAGGTACAACGTAACTGGCGTTCCAAAAACAATCATTAACGAAGTGCACTATTTCGAAGGGGCTTTACCAGCGGGAACAGTGTATATGGAGATTCTAAAAGCCGTTAACCCTGAGGAATATAAAAGTCTTGAAGAAGCCATCCGTGAAGCGCAAAGCGCACGCAAGGCCACAGTGGCAGAAGAGAAGCACGAATACGAAATTATAATCGTGGGAGGCGGACCTGCCGCCATGTCCGCAGCCATTTATTCTGCCCGCAAGGGGCTCGATGTTGCGTTGATAGCGAAAAAACTGGGAGGACAAATCGAATACACAGCCACAATCGAGAACTATCTTGGTATGCAAAGTGTCAGCGGCACAGAGATGGCTGAGGCATTTCGCAATCATCTGGAAAACTATCCGATCGCTGAGGCACTCGGTTCAGACGCGGCGCAAATCAAGAAATCGGATAACAGTTTCATGGTGACGACAGATGGCAATCGACAGTTCAGCGCAAAGTCGGTGATATACTGCGCGGGAAAAGAATACAACAGGCTCGGAGTTCCCGGAGAAGAGGCTTTCATCGGAAAAGGCATCGGGTTCTGTGCCACGTGCGACGCCCCACTCTACCGAGAGAAACGTGTGGCAGTCCTTGGAGGCGGCAATTCTGCTTTCACAGCCGCCCGTGATCTGCTCAACTTCGCTTCTGAAATCCACCTGATTCACCGAAGGAAAGAATTCAAAGCTGACACCGCACTGGTCCAAGAAGTTATCAAGGCAAAAAACGTCACTCTTCACACAGACATGATCGTCCGTTCATTTCTAGGAAAAGAAAAACTTACGGGCGTTAGACTCGAATCCATCGACGGAAAGGACAGGTTTGACCTTAACGTTGACGGCGTCTTTCTCGAAATCGGCCTGACTCCGAACACGAGTCCGTTGAAAGGACTGGTTGAACTCAACGAGAGGGGGGAAGTTCCCGTTAACCGAGATATGTCCACGAGTGTAAAAGGCCTTTTTGCTGCAGGAGATGTCACCGACGTTGAAGAAAAACAGATATCCATCGCCGTCGGCCAAGGCGCCTTGGCCGCCCTCGCAGCACACAGGTATCTCGTGCAGAACCAGCCTACCAGCAGCAAACTTGGCCTAAGAGAACCATGGGAGTAGGTTTCGACTATTCTCAGTATTTGAAGGTGAGGTACAGCAGAACTCCTAGTGCAAGGCATGTAAACAGGTCTGGAAGCATGGCAAATGGGCCGAGACCGAAGTCGTAGAAACCAAAGACCCGGTGTGTTAAGGGAATGGAGACAAACGCGTGCAGAAGAAGGACCGTTGAGAATATTATTAGTCCTATTGTGAACTCTGACCGCGTCTTCCTGTATATGTTAATGTACATGAGCAATAGGAAGATTGAAAGGGTCACATTAATCACGGAGACTATAGTCTCTACCGTGTAGAAAAATTCTATGTCTCCAATTATGTTCTCTAGAGGAGGTGGTAGCCGAGGCCCAAAGGGAGATCGCGGAAACCATAATATGGATGTGGCCCAGAGTGTTGCGAGGATGGCTACCACTATCACTGTTAATAGAATTAACCAATTTCTCAGGTTCCTATTCATATGATTTTTCATCTGTCTTACTCCCTTTTCTACTTTTTCCAGATTTTCTTCAGAATCTCCTCGAATTGAGCATAGTTCTCCTCCATTGCCGGAGACAAGAAATATGTGGTACCGTACCCTTCACCTGCTGAAGTGATTATCTTGTTTTTCTGGAGTACCTGAAGATGATGCCTTATTGTCCTATAATCCATTCCAAGCAGGTTCGCCAACTGATTTGCATTTTGCGGAGTCTCATTTAGAGTTTGGATTATTTTGGCGCGACTGACACCGCCTCTCGTGCCTGCAATTAGCCATCCAAGCAGATACTTGAACGCGCGCGCACTAGTGGACATCAACACAGCTCCGCATTGACCAAGAGTTTTTCGCTAAACCTATTTGAATTAGAGTAATAAATATGTCTCTCATATTTCTCACCGTTACATCGAAACAGAGAGTAGGGCCAGATTAGGGACAGAATAGGATCTAATTCTGAAAAACCCCTTAATAATTCAAAGTCGTTGAAGGACTGGAGGTTGAGAACAAGCCTGCAACAAACTATCCTTCAAAAAGGACTCGTGAAGGGCCAGAGAAGTTGAAGCCTTTATTCTATTCCCCTCTCTCCTTTCTCCCTCAGCTGCTCTGGACCCTTACGAGAAGCAAAGGAGAATAGACAAGACAACCAAGAATGGAGATGAAAAGAATGGACAGGAGCAAAATGTCAACATAATTGTCAGCGTCGATAATGAGCAAAGTAGCAACATTTCATCTCCGTTTCGGGGAACGCGCCACACGTTCTTTTCGAACAGCCAGAATGGAAGTTGGCAAGGCTGTGCAAGACGTGGTTCGTATACTCAGAATCATGACTTTTCTACACTCTGCCGAGGATCTTCCATCCGTCCTCAGACTCTACGGAATAGAAGACTCTGCCGCATGCGCGAACCCAAACGAAATGTAGGATTTAAGGACTCACATAGTCAAGAGAATGCGCACGCCGATAGGTGAGAGGAAAAGCTATATTGACAACCCCATCATTAGCTGGAGCTTATAGCGAGCGGGGAATGCTACGCAAGAAAAAGATGTGTTAATACCCAAGGCAAAGCTTGATTATCGTTATCCACGCCTTTTGGGCGTTGCGCTTCCCGCTGCGTATGCAGCGATATTGTGTGTCTTCTGCCTTGCGTACGGCGTGCTTCCAGGACCTGAATTCATAGTCTTATGTTTTTTCATATACGCCGCGTACAACAAAACGTCTCGACGCTTCATAGGAGATTGGGCCCCTTTTGTCTTGACCTTCCTGTCTTTTGAAGCAATGTACGGGATAGTTGGAGGCCTGCCAAAGCTTGTGCATGTTGAGCAGCCCATAACCGCGGACTTGCAACTGTTCGATTCAATCCCGACGCTTGTCCTTCAACAGTTCTACAGGAGTCCTTTTCTGGATTATCTTGGAGCCTTTTTTTATTCTCTGCATTTTCTAGCTCCAACCGTTTTCGCCTTCGTATTGTGGAAGTACAGTCCCGAGAGCTATCGAAAATATGCTCTCGCCCTTGCAATCGGCACGTACAGTGCCTTGGTAACATTTCTGGTTTATCCGGTTGCGCCTCCGTGGTATGGAGTAAACGCTACCCGAATCCTGTTCCAAGTAGATAACGATCTTGGGGTCCCCTTCTACCGCACTATTTTCGACTACATTCAATCTAATCCGTTTGCGGCGTTTCCGAGTCTTCATTCAATGTATCCATGGCTGATTTCACTCTACGCATTGAAAATCAAGAAAACAAGAGCGTTGCCGATACTCTTGTTTCCAGTAGGCGTGTGGTTCAGCGCCGTCTATCTTGGAGAACATTATGTTGTGGACATAATAGGCGGAGTCATCTACGCCACATGCGCTTTCCTTCTAGTGGAAAGGCTCGTTCCGCGCATCATCCGACAACTCTCTCATGCCAGAGCAGACACGCAAAAAGGAAGCGGGACAAATACCTCAAGAACAATAGTTTCCTAGGCATTTAGGCAAAGCATAGATTGATGACTGGCAAAGCGCTACGCGCTAAACCGTGCACTCGTAACGGACAGCCAGCGCGCATGCGTGCGTTCACCGTCGCGACAACGAGCCCAGCCATTGGATTAGGAATAGAATTTGGTATAATTCTGAAAAAGGGTTTAATAAGCGACTGTTCTCGTGAAGACAACTGCAACGAAACAGAGAGATGGCAGCAGTGAAAATAAGAAACCCTAGGCCCGATCAAATAGGAGGAGGCAAGTTGATTGCTCGCCATCCTTCTTTTGAATTAAACATTGGATGTTTGTGAGAGTGAACCGTTTGGGTGCCTTAACAAGAGCAGTCAGGAATATTTCAAGAAGGAAGATAAGGGCATTGTTAGTAATCGTTGCCTTGAGTTTTTCATTGGCAATAATGGTATCTATTCCTGCCGGTGTGGTCGCAAACCAAGACTCCATACAGAGCTTGACACAGAGTTTCAACAGCACCATCATCGCGACGGAAGAGCAAATCAACCAGTCTACTACGCTGATAGAATGCTCAACGTCGACTGGAGGCATGTTTTCCGGTCCGCCCTCAGACATGTCTGGCCCCCCATCAGGCATGGACCGACCCAGCTTCCCGTTTACACGAGAAGAATTCTATATGAATGAATCCGTCGTTGGCAACATTAGTTCCATTGCTGGTGTCAAAGACGTTATTCTGTTCCTGGTGAAATCATCCTCAGAGACCACCCAGGAGACCATAACTACACCGATGGGAGATTTTACCATGTCTAGACCGCTCTACACGATTACGGGTGTCTGTCTGAATTCCTCACTCATCAACGAATACTCTGTACTGCCCACAAACATAACAGCGGGGAGAAATCTACGCGAAGGGGACAGCGGCGTTCTTCTCATGAGTCTTAACCTCACAGAGTACTACGGAGTCGGAGTTGGCGGCGAAGTGGACGTGAACGGCACATCCTTCACGGTGATAGGAATCTACGACCAGGCGGGTCAAAACTCCATGGAGACAAGGGGAGTGTATATGAATCTGACTGATGCTCAAATGACTACTGATGAAACAGGAAACGTGAGCAGGCTTGACGTGTATGCAGAGGATGTCTCCGTTGTGGACACGATAAACGCACAGATACAGACAATGTATTCAACCGAGATCAATGCACGTGAGATTTCTGTCCAAACGTACGCAGATCGCTTGGCAAACCTTCAGAGCCAACAAACAAGGTACACCGAGCTTCTGAACAACGCTGAATCAACCGTTGCCCAGACCCAATCGGTTGCAACCCAAGAGATCATCGTGGCGCTCGCTGCAACGAGTCTCATCGTCCTGTTCGTGATGCTTTACACAGTGCGAGAAAGAACGAAGGAGATAGGAACACTCAAAGCGATAGGATTCAGCAGCTGGAGCGTCATGAGCCAGTTCATGCTTGAAGGAATAATCTTAAGTCTGGCGGCAGGCGTGGTAGGCATTGGCATAGGAACTGTTGGAGCCCCTATTCTATCAGGAGTTCTACTTCCAGCTGTAAACGCATTTGGCTCTCAAACAGGCGGCTTCCGTCCGGCAACGTCTCTCGGGTCATCAACTGCGTCAGCTGTTGTAACCCCCACGATCATGTTACTTGCGCTTGGCGCGGCCGTGCTCCTAGGAGCCTTAGGTAGTCTGTATCCGGCTTGGAGAGCATCAAGAACAAGACCTGCCGAGGCGATGAGGTATGAGTGAAGCTGTTAATGAAGCTGTTCTGAAAACTGAAAAAGTTACCAAAGTCTACACGATGGGCAAGCGTGAAGTGCGAGCCTTGTCCGATCTCGATCTTCAGGTGAACAAGGGTGAGTTTGTCGCCATCATGGGCCCCTCTGGTTCAGGCAAGACCACGCTGCTAAACGTTCTGGGCTGCCTTGACAAGCCGACCACTGGAAAAGTGGTTCTCGACGGCGTTGACGTCTCAAAACTGCCTGAAAGGGAACTTTACAAGATAAGAAGAAACAAGATTGGCTTCATCTTCCAGACCTTCAACCTCTTGCCATACCTGAGCGCCTGCGAAAACGTCGAGCTGCCGATGGAAAACACAAAAAGACCCAAGAAAGAGAGAAGGCAGAGAGCCCGCGAACTGTTGAAGCTCGTGGGGCTGTCCGGAAGAGAAGAGCACAGACCGCAAAAGCTGAGTGCCGGCGAACAGCAAAGAGTGGCCATCGCAAGGGCCATGGCAAATGACCCGGCGATAATCCTAGCAGACGAACCAACCGGCAACTTGGACACGGAAAACAAGTACGAAGTTGTCAGACTCCTCGCGAACCTAAACATAAATCGAGGAACAACTATCGTGATAGTTTCACACGACAGCCAAGTAGCTTCCCACACCGAGAGAATGCTCCTATTAAGAGATGGAAGAATCGCGAAGGAGAAGCAGGGGCTTCATTTGGTGAAGAAGAAGCTCATGTGTCCCTACTGTGGAAGCAAGATTCAGTCCAACGACGAAAGATGCCCAAGTTGTAGGAAACGATTATGAGCAATAAAGGAGGAATTTGAATGGAATTGCCTGAAAAACCAAAAACACGTCGTCTATCTGTGATTTTGATGGGAACAGCCATAATATGTTTGTTGATTGGAGGAATACTGGGCTTCGCAATTAGCAGTTTCACCACTTCAAGTCAAATCAATGACCTCCAAAGTCACGTGTCAACCCTTGAAAATCAGGTTTCATATCTCCAATCAACGAATAATTCATCCTCCGGAAACACGACGTACGTGAACTCCACTTTCGAAAACACAACCTATCTTCTTGGAGACAATGTCTCCCTGTCTCAGCTGTATGAGCAGGTCAAGAGTTCTGTAGTTGTAGTTCAAGGGATAATAGTGCAGTACGACTTCTTCGGGCGGCCCTACTATTCGGGGGTGCAGGGATCAGGGTTTGTTTCTAACTCAACAGGGCAGTTTGTGATCATCACGAACTACCATGTTGTGGACGGCGCAATCAACATTACTGCAACGTTCATAAATGGAGACGCCTACGCAGCCACCGTAATCGGTTCGGATCCTTATGCCGATCTCGCTGTACTCACGTCGAATGCGCCGCAAGATGAATACACCCCCCTCAATATCACGAGTTCATCAACGCTGAGAGTTGGTGACCCTGTTCTTGCCTTCGGTAATCCTTACGGGCTGGCAGGATCGGTGAGTTCAGGAATAGTCAGCGCTCTGGGCAGAACGATTACGGAGAGCACGGCAGGCGGATATGCTATAGCTGATTGCATTCAGACAACGACGCCCATAAACCCTGGTAACTCAGGAGGACCTCTTCTGAACTATCGCGGTGAAGTCGTCGGTATCACTACTGCCATCGTAAGCAATTCCCAAGGAATAGGCTTCGCAATCCCAGCGAGTTCGATATTGCGAGAAATCGGACCATTGATTGCGAACGGTTCCTATAGTAGCCACTCGTGGTTGGGAGCATCAGGAACAGACATGACCATGGGCATTGCACAGGCCATGAACACAAACGTGACTTACGGTTGGTTAATCGCTCAGATCACAGGTGGAGGACCAGCGGACAAAGCCGGTTTGCGGGCTGGCACAACCCAGGTCCAAGTTGAAGGAACATCGGTGACAATAGGAGGGGACATCATAATAGCTCTCAACGGCATAAGAATCAGAAACTCCGATGATCTCTCGTCTTACTTGGAAGAATCCACTCTGCCAGGCCAAACTATTAGTGTAACGGCAGTAAGAAACAACGAGACATTGACATTTGCCCTTACCCTTGGAACGCGACCATCACTATCAGCATAGCGCACCCGAGGCAGGGAATCACAGTGAACAGCAAGTACGATCATAGTGCGTACTGTAGCCGTTGTCAACGTTGGATTTCAAGAACAGCCCTGATATCTGGTAGTTCAGGTGTTCAAATATGTCCTTACTGTCACACACGAGTGCGAGTGAAACGACACATCCACGATATTTCCAGAAAACCACACGCAAAGTTTCAGCAAATAGTAGTGAACCCAAACACCATGCACGCGCAAGCGTTATCTAAGTCAGCACACCAACCCACTCAAGGTAGGTAGCGCCCTCACTTTTGCCCACCTAGTCTTCGCTACGGCGTTGATGAATGGCTTCGAGTTGATTACCCACGGGTGTGCTTCTAAGAAATAGAAAAGAGTGCCCAATCCTGAGAAGGTGGAGGTTCAGCCTGAAAGCGGCTTTTGCTCTGGTTCAATCTTTTGATCGACCAAAGTACACCAACAAGAGTCACAAGACGTGTTCCCTGAACGCACGCGATCTTCAGTGGCAAATGTGTCTTCACCTTCTCTGTCATAGCCAATGCCCTACGCATCTGAATTGGGGAAGAACTCTGGTATAATTCTGAAAAACCCCTTAATAGGCGGTTGACTTGCTGTTTTCATTAGGTGATGTGAAAAATTGAGGAAAAGTTTGAAGATAGCCACTGCAGCCGCGGTCGTGTTAATGGCACTGGGCACCGTGGCCTTCGTATACGCATACTCGCAGAACAACGCCACGGCTATAGCTAATGAGCAGCAGGTTGGTATGCAACACATGCAGACCTTCTTCGGATCCGACAACGTCACTTTGCCGGATAACGTCACGATGGGGTGTCGCATGAACCGCTTGCCACAGATGCGAGCGAACGGTCTTCAGTTGCCTGAAGGGCTCTTGCAGAACGCTACGCTTTCAACGGTTAACGGAACGGTGGTTTCAACGGTTCAGGGCATGCTAGTATTGGACACTGACTCGGGCCAAGTCAGGGTTTTGCTGCCAAAAGACTGGACCGTGGACAACGAAGTCGTCGGCAGAGCTGCACTGTTTAACGGCACGTTCGCGAGTCCAGGCCAGAGCGTGACGGTCAAAGTGCTAGAAAGCAACGTGTTCAGTAACACGAACTTCAGCATCAACGTCATGATAGGCTATGAAGCAATCAACGCAACCAGCACACACGCATACGCGGTGCTACCCTTTAACATACAGCCCAACACCTAAAATACTCCCTTCTTTTTTCCGTAATCTTTTCGAGTAACAAGGCCAAGTCCCCGATTCCCTCGAGAAGACGCTCCTCAACTCATATTTTCTTGGAGCAGCCCAAACCTTTTGGTCTTGCCAAGTAAAATTCAAGCCGACCCTAAACCGGTAATGGCCGAAAATACTATTTGACTAAGCAGCTCCCACCTTCGAAGATACAGTTTTCTGCAAAACATCTCTATGAATATCCTTTAGTATTCCATGAATTACCATGTCCTTTTCTAGCGCGCGCTTTGGATTCCCGATAAAGTGCGTTAGGGCGCGCGCTAACGGAACTCATCGGGCGCGCTATAAGTCAAGGTGACGGGGGGTTCTTTCATCGACCAGTTCCTTGCCTTCTAAGTATCGCTAGGTCGCCCGTTTCAGGTGAAAGGTCGGTTGGAACAAACAGTTGCCCATTGAAGTAATCCATGCTGCTGATTTCAGGTAGGTTAAGCTTGAGCGGATCTTTCTCCTCTGGATTGTTAGTCATGCCCTTGACGCAATTGTGGTTTCCAGCGATCGTTCTTATGAGGCCCGACTTCCTGTGAATCATTCTCACGACGTGATTCATCCTGTCTCCTACGAAGATGTTTCCTTCCTCGTCAAGCGACAACGATATCGGTCCGTCGAATCGCGCTTCTGGATCACTGCCAAAGGTGGCATTCCGGGCATTTCCATCATCTCCTTCATAGCCTGCCTTCCCGGTTCCTGCCAATGCGTTGACCACGCAACGTTTCAGGTCGATCGACCTCACCGAGAAGTTCTTGCTATCTAGAACGTAGATGTTACCATCAGGTCCTCTCCTTACGTCATAGATCCAGCTGAATTTCACTTCGCCAAAACCTACCGTGCCAGATTGGAAACCTGGTGTGCCATTACCAAGTGTTAAAACCGGCTTGCCCATGTTGTCAAACCTCCAAATCTTACAGCCTTTGACCTCGTTCACCCAGACTAAGCCTTCGTTGTCCACGACGCAGTTCCCAACATCTTTCAGTCCTATCCTATAACCATCAGCAAACAATTCGGCCTTCTTTCTCCCAACGTCAATCCGATAAAGGCGAGCGTCACCGAAGTTTGAGACTACGAGGGTCCCATCGGGCAATTTGTCGATATACATTGGATATTTCAGCTTTGCAACGATGTTAGGCGTCCCTTCAAAGACCCGATGAGCAGCTACTGTCCACTCAAGTCGATCGTTTTCTCCTATGAGGCCCAGAAAGTGCTTTTGGTGAAATATAGCATAACGGTTTCCTATCCTGTCATGAAAGCCGAAGTGTGATACCCCATTCTTCACGAAGTCTCCTGGTCCGAAGTGGATTATTCTGTCAACAGTCCAGTCAGCCAAAATCGCGTCTCCAAGTTGTGATTAATCGACCCAGCATATTTAGTTTGATAAACAGAACTTCTTCGACATAGGTCATATTGCATGATATGACAAATGTGACCCAGTGACCCCAGAAGCGAAAAAAGTAGCCTCGCCGCGCCAATGAAGAAATCAAGCGCGCGCGCTGTTGGGACTCGGGTTTGAAAACGTCCTCCAGGAAGATAACCCAATATTTCTGAGGAAACGAAGATGACGATTCAGAGACAAAGTCAGCCCAGCCAGCAAAAAACTGGTGGGGGCACTCAAAAACGGGGGGTTGCCCTATTTCCGCACTCAGTGGCGATGTCTCCCGAGGTCGCTGCGAACATGATGCTTTTCGGGTCATCTTTGAGAGTCGACGAACGAAACGATCAAGATTCTCGAGAAGAAAAAATGTGATGTTGCTTGTTTAGATGCTCAGGTGGAACTCTACAAAATCTTTAAGAATCATCAAGGAGTATATGACGCATCTCATCCAAGGGTGAAAATTAGTGGTGTTCCTTTTGAACAGCTGGGTTGTTGTTGGCGACATTGACAGACACGAAGAGATAACGAAAAAACTGATTTCACACTACAAGAAAATCGAAGAACTCAAGTCATACAGGTATTTCGGCCATTTTGCGGGTCAGGACATGAGTCCTTGGGGTGGACGCCTAGAGATATTTGAATTTGAAAGTTATGCTGCCCTTGAAAGTTTTTTCAAGAAGTTCAACAAAAGCGAGGAGGCTACGAATCTCTTGAACGAAGCCATGGCCCTCACGGATCACGCTACAGTACGCTTTTCTCTTATGTCCGAAAGAAACCGTGAACTTTGGCTGGAACGAAGATAATCCCGTTGCCCTTGCTTAACGACGCGGGCGCTATGCCGGAAGGACGACCTGCTTTTCTTTAGGAAACGAAAATAAGACTGAGATACAACAAAACTAAGCGGAGTCAGGAAAAACCAAGCGGGGTTGCCCTAGCCTGGTAGGGGGCAGGCCTGCTAAGTCTGTGGTCAGAAATGGCCGCGTGGGTTCAAATCCCACACCCCGCGCCTATTCCGCGTGTTATCAGCATCTTTATAGGGCGAGAATCATCAATCAATGTGCTTGGTGCGCGTGCGTTGGATGATTTGAGGAAGAATTGGTTGGACAGAGTCTACAGGCCCAGCCACTCAGCCAATAGCAGGCATGCAGCGGAGATGGCCCTAAGGGCTTTTGACAGGGTTTTTGGCGAGTCCACTGAGGCTATTATTGAGAAGGTTAAGCGGAAGAAGTTGGATGCGTATTCGTTGTTTGATAGGTTTGTTGCTGAACTTGATAGGGACGGTTTGAGTCCGCATTCAATCCGAGGTTACGTTAACAGGGTTATGCAGTATTTTGCCTACAACGATTTTGTGCTTGAGAAGTCTGTTTTCAGGGTGAAAGTTGGGCTGCCAAGGGTTGAAGAGCCTGACGACAGGGCGCCAACCATTGAGGAGCTAAGACAGATCCTCTCGTGGGGCAAGCTTCGGACCAAAGCGTTCATTCTCGTTCTAATCAGCTCAGGCATGAGACTTGGGGAAGCCATAAAATTGAAAGTGAAAGATTTAGATTTGAACTCAAAACCTGTAAAGGTCTCGCTGTCTCCAAAAGTGGCCTCCAAAACAGGAGAAAGCAGAATCACCTACCCCATTGTTTAGCCATTAACACACCTGATTACCTATTACCATCTATGGTCGAGGCCAAGAATATGTTCTTCCAACCCTTCTTGTGGTTCCGAGACTGTTCTATATAGGTCTGTTTGCATATTCCATGTTTGTTGAACTTGGAGCAGAGCGGCGCGCGCATGAAGAACATTCCTCAAATGGGTAGAAGAATGATGCGCAGGATGATGAAAGGAAGAGACAAAATGAGCGAATAGCGTGAGCAGCCCAGCACAACTTCACGCACGCTGTTTTTGATGTCTGTTCAACAGTTGAGATGACTCTGCTACCGCTTGGTATCGAGCAGCCGCCGTGCCAGAGGACGACAGAAAAGCTGTCGACAAGTTCAGTTATAGTTTAAGCGGGAAAATAAGAGCGTGACTAGCGTGCTAGGTCAAAGCGCGCGCGTTTTGGCTGATTATTCTGTGAATTCATCTGTTTGTGTTTGCAGGCCTTCTTTCAGCCGGTATTTTTAGCGCGCGCGGTTATGTACTTCTTGTGAGGTTCAAATGGACATCCACAAAACGATTGTTATACTGGACCGAATTGGATTGGACGTCATACATCCAAAGCTCCAGCAAAAGCGAATAATAAAACACGTTGCTATTAGGGTTCCACGTGGCTGGCTTGTCCACATTAAAG
>Ga0315280_10000187_pt1 | contig 120311 bp, 129 predicted proteins | sample YL17G06_40_MG_FD_203697 | JGI IMG/M metagenome (GOLD analysis project Ga0315280, IMG submission 203697) | Sediment microbial communities from Yellowstone Lake, YNP, Wyoming, USA - YL17G06_40 | ecosystem: Environmental > Aquatic > Freshwater > Lake > Sediment | place: USA: Wyoming | collected... | reverse complement strand
CTGGATTCCCGATGATCGGCGTGCCCGGCTCACGCATCGACTTGACACGGTCGCTCGAGATGGGATACGGCCTCCTCCTCGGCCCGATCTTCGGGCCCTTCGCCGCCTTCCTCGGCAACGTGGTTGGGAAGGTCGTCACGGGGGGCGGCTCCGCCCTGTTTTTCACGCCACTGTCGATCGTCTCCTCGCTTTCGGCTGCTGCCTTGGGCAGGCGACGCGTCTTCGGGGTCAGGGGTTGGGCGCTCGCCGCGATCATGCTCGGCGCCGTCATAGCTGGCTGGTATGGGACGGAGACGGGCCGGGCCGCGCCCTATTATCCCCTCCTCCACCTCACGGGTCTGGGTTTGATCTTAGTTTTCAGGGGCAAGATCGCCGATTACGTCAGGAGCAGGGACAAGGTCGCCGTGGGCGTCGCTCTGAGCAGCTATCCGTCCACGCTGGCTGGGCACATGTTGGGAAACCTCATCTTCATCGTCCTCTTCAACCCGTCGCCAGTTTTTTTCGTAAGCATCCTCCCCATCTCCGTGGTGGAGAGAATTGTTTTGACCATCCTATCCATAGTGATAGCGACCCCACTGATCGTCGTGCTGCGAATCATCTATCCGAGTCTGTTTTCCGAACTGTCTGAGAAGGACGATCCCTCGAAGGCGAAGGATGTTCCATCGAGCCATCGATCATGAACGTTTTTTAAGTGATGCCACTTCGAAAAACTTTATGTAAAAAAGGGGTCTCTAGGCGGGATCGAATTTTTCACATCTGGTCGATCAAGGAAGGAATTTAGTCTCTGTATGCTGGGGGCACTGGTATCGTCTTCCAGAGGTTGATGAAGTCGACGAGGAATTGGACGCCTTCCTCGTCTGATTTCTTTCCCTCCTCGATGTCGGCCATCCTGGGATCGCTCGTAGCGTACTGGCCGCTCGAGGTGAAATCGTCCGTATCGGGCTCGAGGCATGCCATGAATATTTGGTTGACCAGCTCGTAGTCCTTCCTTTCGGGGTCAAGGAATTCCATTAGCCTCGGGTCCACCTTGAAGGTGTTCTTCCAGTCCTTCAGCCGCCACATCTCGACGAGCTCGGGGAAGTAGTGGAGCGCGTACGCCGTCTCAAGTGGCCCCGAGTGGACGTCGAAGTTCTTCCCCTCCAGACGTTGGGTCTTCTTCGCAAGTTCGGTGCCGCCTGGGCCCCTGGGGGCTGCGACCATGACGCGGAACTCTCGCTTCGCGATCTGGGCGGCGAGGGCCATGATGTTAGAGTTCCCGCCATGGTGGTTGACGAGCAGGAACCGCTTGACGCCGTGCTCCGCCAGGCTCCCGATCGTGTCGAGCAGGATGCCCATGAGTGTGTCCTCGCTGAACGTGATCGTTCCCCTGAAGCCCATGTGGTGGGGCGAGTAGCCGGGCCAGCACGGATGGACGCAGACGCTGTTCGACCGACTCGCCACCTCGTGGATGAACTCCTTAACCCCTAGAGAGTCGGTTCCCAGGGGAAGGTGTAGGCCGTGCTGCTCGATGGCGCCGATTCCGATGACGACGACCGGCGCCGGATCGTGCTCCAGCCAGTCCTCGAACGCGGGGCGGGTCAACTCCTGGATCCAGAATCGCTTCAGCTTGCCATTTTCTGACATGACGATCAGGGAAGATCTACAGCCTTGAACCTTTTAATCTTACCATGCGCGCCGGCGTCCCATTTCGGCATGGTTTATGGGCTAACTTAAATAAAACCTCGTGCGAGGGATCGTTGATGCCCATGAGGAGCTTCATAAAGATCTACGGGCCACCCCTCGCCGACGCGATCAAGGTCTTGGAGAAGATCGCCATCGACACGCCTCAGGTCTGCATAATGGACACGATGATCGCCACGGCGGCACCGGCCTTCGACACCGTGCGCGGGATACAGGATTACTTCGCAGAGTCTGGACGACCGGTATCGAAGGAACGATGCAACAAGATAATCAGCAAGTCGGGAGAAATGCTCGGCGAATACGACTTCTTCTTCGAGTGGTTCAAGGATCCGAATCAGAAAGAGATCAACGACCTCATCACCAAGATAGACGCGGCTCTGACCCCCCTCGGCTGCAAGTACACGATAACGACGAAGAAGTGAGAGCACAGCCGTACTGAATCTCGATTTCCCTACATTCTTTTTCAAATGTCGATTCGGCTAAAGGAGAGAAAGGGATCTCTGTTTCATGATCCACCATCGTTTGTCAAAGGATAATGGATCCGTTTCCGATTCATTCGTGTCTGTGGAGGTTGCCGAACGCGTTCTGGACGACCTCGGATAGCGCGGGATGGATGTGCATCGCCCTGATCGCGGGGACGTATGAGCCCTTCTCGCAGTTCATGATGTCGATGACCTCCTGTATCAGCTCAGGCGCGTACGGCCCGATGACGTGCCCGCCGAGCACCCGATCGCTGCCCTCCTCGACGATCACCTTGCAGAACCCCTCCTCGACACCCATGGCCTCGCCCTTCGCCGTGTCGCTGTAATCGGCCCTTCCCACGAGCACCCTGAGCCCCCGCCCACGTGCTTCTTGCTCCGTGAGCCCGACAGAGGCCACCTGGGGATCGCCGAAGACCGCGTACGGGACGGCGGAGTAATCCATCGGCGCCTTGTGGCGGTAGGTGAAGTTGTGCCAGGCGATGCCCGCCTCGTAGTTGGCGACGTGCTTGAACATCGCCTTCCCTATGGCGTCGCCGAAGGCCCAGATCCTTCCTTTACTCGTCTCCAAGTATTCGTTCACTCGGACGTACCCTCTCTCGTCGAGCTTGACGCCAGTCATCTCGGGCTTCAGGAGGTCGGCGTTGGACATCCGTCCCGCGGCGATCATGAGGGACTTGGCGGAAACCTGAATCTTCTCGCCGGTCCTCGGGTTAACGGCGATCACGCCCTTCATTCCCCCACTCCCGCCGACCTCGACAACCTCGAAACCCGTCTCCACCCTCATCCGCCTCCTCATGGACTGCTCGAGGAGCTCGGATATCTCGGGTTCCGATTCCTTGAGGAGGCGGAGGCTCCTGCTGACGACGATCACCTCCGACCCCATGGTGGAGAAGAAGTGGGCGAACTCGACGGCGACGAAGCCGCCGCCGACGATGATCACGCTCTCCGGCGCCTCGTCGATCCCCCACACGTTTTCGCTCGTCAGGTAATCAATGCCATCGAGCCCCTTCACGGGCGGGATGAGCGACCGTGCGCCTGAGACGATGAAGATGTTTTCGGCCGTGAACGTCTCCCCGGATTCCACGCGCATCGTGTAGTCGGAGACGAACTCCCCCGTCTCGTGGTAGAAAGCGAGGCCCTTAACCTGCTCCACGGACCTCTGCATCTGGGACCTGTCCCTCTCGACGAGGTATCGCATCCGCTTCATTATCTGTCCGAAGTCAATGTGCTCGATGCGGGCCTTGACCCCGAGCTTCTCGGCGTGCCTGATCAGGTTTATTATGTCGGCGGGGTAGATGATGATCTTCGAAGGGATGCACCCCCTGTTGAGGCATGTTCCGCCCAGGGGGCCGTTCTCGACGAGGGCGACGTTCATCCCGCTCGCAAGGGCGCTTTCCACGATGTGCATCCCCGACCCTGAGCCGATGACGAGGACATCGAAATGCTTCATGGTCAGAAATACGTTCCAAATAGGTAAAAGCCCTTCCCATCCGGGCGATCCCGACGGGTTCGCCTGTCATCACTGATTGGTATCGAATTAAATTATGGCGTTTCCTAGACTGCTTCTTATCTTGACCTTGATGGAATTGAACTTCGGACCGGCCCCCACAAGTTGAGGGTCGTTCATTGCTAAAACATTTAGGGGCGCTCCATTTTTACCCGACAGCGGTCTCGGTGACCATAACACTCCCTTAGAGATTTTTTCAGTTATCACGACATCAACGGTAAGGGCTCCCAGCTGGTTGTACAGGACAACCTCTTCACCATTCGTGATCCCAATTTTGTTCGCATCGACGGGATTCATCCACACTATTTCCGGTAATGGACCGTAAACATCCCTGAACTGGCTGTGGGTCCACTTGGGAAGAGCACTATTGAGAAGCGTGAACCAGCCTTCATCATCTTCAAGTGAAGGTTGGAGGGGTAGAGGGTTCGCACCCTTTTCATGCGCCATGGATGAGAAAAACTCGATCTTCCCTGAAGGAGTTTGATACTCTCCTCGAGGTCTTTGACGCAATCTGAGCACTTTTCCTTTGAATAGGTCGTCAAGGCTTCCGTCGTCAAAGGCTTCCGACGTGGCCGTTTTCAAGACGCCCCAGGGGTCCTCAAACACCCATTCATCGGAGCAATCCAGCTTCTTAGCGATCTGATGCATGACCCAAATCTCATGCCTAGATTCCCCGAGCGGCTCGACAGCCTTCTCAGATAAACGAGCATAAAGGTGGTGGTCAGAGAAGTTCAAGTCGGATTTTTCCAGATACGTCGCCGCCGGCAGAACAACGTCCGCCAGCTGAGCGGTTTCAGTCCAGTGCGTCTCGTGAACAACGACGAACACATCCTCCCTTGAAAGTCCCTCACGCACGACGTTCTGATTCGGGAGCGTTGAAGCCGGGTTTGAGCCCTTGATGAACACGAACTTGAACTCGCCCGTGTTCAATCTGGATCCCACCGAGACCTGTGGGATGACCTTGGACTTCTTCTTGCTCAACTTGCTGCAGTTGATGTACGCCCAATCCGTGAATCGCCCGTTGGAGTCGCTGTAATGGAATCCACGGTGCTGCCCCAATAGCGCCGGGAGCAAACTCACCGCTCTAGTAGCCTCTGCTCCCTGGCTCGATTTATTCAGCCCTAAGCCTATCATGAAACCGACGGGGGGCTTCTCGACAAGAACCTCGCACAGTTCCTCCACCTTTTCCCATCGGAGGTTTGTCGCGTTTTCCACTCGTTCCGGCGTCCAGTTCATCGCCTCTTCCCTGAACTCGTCGTATCCAGTGGTCCATTCGCGGATGAAGCTCTCGTCTATTTTGTTTTGCTCGATGAGGCATCTCGAAATCCCGTAGACGAGCGCCACATCGCTGCCTGGGCGGGGGTTAACCCATAGATCACAGCTCTCGGAAGTATCGCTCTCTCTGGGGTCGATCGACACGAGTTTCGTGCCCTTCTCCTGCCTTGCCCTCAGCGAAAGGGTCCACAGGTGGGGAGAACTGACTCGTGCATTATTGCCCCAGAACACGATCGTTCCACAGTTGGAGACATCTTCATAACCCAAACCGTAGGTCAGACCGTAATGAAGCCCGATTCCCACATGCCCCGAAGAGCTACAAAGGGCGTCGTCCGTCACCGTAACTCCCAGGGCAAGCCACAGCCGCTGGGAATACTGCCAGCTCAGGAAACCTTGGTTGCCGGGGTAGTCGTACAGTAAAATGGATTCGCATCCGAAGTTCTTCAAGACGTCTGCGATTTTGCTTGTGATGAGGTCAAGCGCTTTCGACCAGGAAACTCGGACGAATCCCTTTCCTTCCCTGAAATAAGGGTAAAGGACCCGCTCCTTGCTGTACACCCTTTCGGGATTTCCGAATCCCCTTGGACACAGAAATCCCTGGGTTATCGGATTCTCTCTGCTACCCTTGGTGGATACTATCCTTCCATCCACGACAACGGCGTCGACGAAGCACGAATCAGGGCAGTCCCTTTGACAAACCGTTTTTACCATGGTCGCCTTTTTTGGGAGATTTGATGGCTTCATTCTTGGGTCACCATGTCTATATGACGGAGCCTAATGAAAATCTGTTTGTCTCCATCGCCCGTATTTAAAGCTGTTTTGCGTCAACAGCCTAATTAATAATCACCTATCCGCTTAATGGACATTCGTGGTGGATGCTGTGGGCAAGGTCACCGTATCGGATCTCGGGGCAATGAAGCGAAGGGGCGAGCGGATCACGATGGTCACGGCCTATGATTACCCGATGGCGCAGCTCGTGGACAGGTCGGGCATCGACGTGATCCTCGTCGGCGACTCGCTCGGCATGGTCGTCCTCGGGTACAAGAACCCGCTCCCGGTCACCGTCGACGACGTCGTACACCACTGCAGGGCAGTGGTCCGGGGCGCCGAGAGGCCACTCATCGTCGCGGACCTTCCGTTTATGTCGTACCACGCTAGCGTCGAGGACGCAATCAGGAACTCAGGCCGGATCATACAGGAGGGAGGCGCCGACACCGTGAAGCTCGAGGGTGGACGGGACGTCACAGGCAAGGTCAGGGCGCTCGTCGAGGTCGGCATCCCCGTGATGGGCCACATCGGGCTGATGCCTCAGCGTGCGTCAGCGGGTGGCAAGTTCAAGGCTCAAGGTAGGGACGCGGAGGGCGCCGCCTCTATCGTCGCGGATGCCATCGCTCTAGAGGAGGCAGGTGCATACGCCGTCGTGCTGGAGTTCGTCGCCGCAGAGGTCACGGGGATGATCACCGAGAGGCTATCGATCCCTACCATCGGCATCGGGTCGGGGCCTGACTGTGACGGGCAGGTCCTCATACTGCACGACATCCTCGGTGTGTACGAGGAGGGCCCGCCGTTCGCCAAGCGGTACGCGGACCTGCGCGCCTCGATCCTCGCCGCCCTGGAGGGCTACAGGGACGAGGTGAGCGGCGGAGCGTTCCCCTCGGAGGAGCACACCCTCCACATGGACCCGAAAGAGAGGGAGAAGCTGGAGGCGCTGCTCAAGGGCCGGGGCTAGATCGTCTCCGGCTCGATTCGCGTCAGGCCAGGCACCTTGTCGTAGGCTCGGTCGAAGGAAACGATCTCCCTGTCGAGCTCCAGGGTCGTCGCCGCGTAGTGCGAGTCAAAGAGCGACAGGCTTAAGGTTCGCCTCAGGTATACGCTCGCGACTGCGACGTCCAGTGTCAGGGCCACGTATTTCACGTTCGGCAGCGCGGATAAGGCGGCGATGTCCCTCGGCAGGTTCTCCTCCATCTTCTCGCTTCGGTAGATGAGTTCCATCTCGAGCAGGCTGACGCACGACACGTGCATGTCCGCTGCCTCTTCCTGTAGCTTCCCGAAGATCCGGTCGGCTACGGGATCTTTTCTCAATATTATATTAAATAAGGACTCGTAGACTATTTGAGAGCGACATTGAGAATAGCCGTAGCCAGTTTCTCTCACGAGACCTGCACCTTCTGCCCTGACATAACCACGCTCGAAGACTGGGAGAGAGGCGGGATCCGTTACGGTGAAGATGCCCTCTACACGGAGGGGGAGGGCAGATCATACATCACTGGGTACAAAGAGGAGGCGGATAGGGAAAAGGATGTCGAGCTCGTTGGAATCCTCAGGGCCGAGCACCCGGCGACTGTGGGGATGGGCAGCTGGCTGACGACCGAGTCCTTCGATGTCATATCGGACCGCATCGTCGATGGCTTGAAGAGGGCGGGGCGCATCGACGGGGTCCTCCTCGCTCTCCACGGGGCCATGGCCGTGACGAACGTCCCCAGGCCCGAGGCCGAGCTCGCCCGCAGAGTGAGGAAGGTGGTCGGTAAGAGGCCGATCATGGTCACCTACGACCTCCACGCGAACGAGGATGTCGAGATCGCTCACGCCGCGGACGCAGTCTTCATCCTCAAGACATACCCCCATCTTGACGACCACGAGATCGGGGCGACAGCCGCCCGCTGTATGATCGAGACCATCCGAGGGAGCTTCAGGCCGACGATGGCCGTCAGGAAGCCAGGGGTCATCTCAGCAAGCGTCTTCCAGGCGTCCGGCTCCCATCCCATGAGGGTCGTCTACGACCGCTGCAGGGAGTGGGAGGGGAAGGGCGTGTACTGCGCTTCCGTAGCCCCGGGTTTCGCATACGCGGATGTCCCGGATGTGGGCGCCTCGGTGTTCGTCGTGGCCAATAACAATCATGGACTGGCCGAGAAGGCCGCCCAAGATCTATCCGATCTCATCTGGAGCCTGAGAGACGCCCTAACGCGGCCGGTGCCGAAGGCAAAAGAGGGCGTCGCCAACGTGATCCAGATGGGGAAGAAGGGCGTCAAGCCCGTCGTCATCGCCTACCACAACGACCGGCTGGGCGACGGAACCCACATCCTCAGGGAGCTGATCACCCAGGGAGCTAGGAACTTTTGCGCCACGAGCGTCGCCGACCCTAAGGTGCTGCTGATGCTCGACGAGAAGCACAAGGTTGGCGACACTGTTACGGTGAGGATCGGCGGCTGGGTACACCCGATTTCGGGCGAGCCAGTCGAGGTCACAGGCAGGATAGAGTACCTGGGGAGCGCAGATTGGATTGAGACAGGCCCAATGGGCAAGGGAGCCCGAATGCACGACGACTTCGTCGCATCACTCGACATTGGCAACAACAACCACGTCGTGATCTCCCAGAGGCTCAGGGCACCCATGAGCGCCGACCCACTCAAGGCGATCGGGCTGGACGTCGACAGCTTCGACATCGTCGAGATCAAGAGCAGGGTCCACCACAAGGCTTACTGGGATACGTGGTCGAAAGCAGACTACCCCATAGATCCGCCGGGAACGACTCCCGCCGACCTTAGGACACTGCACTATGAGAATATCCCATGGGACATCTACCCGATCGGGGAAAAGTGGCGGAAATAAAGTCAACCCATCCCTTTATTTTCGACTCCCCAAAAGCGTAAGTTCATTGATGCTTGGTCCTGCGGCTTCAGAAAGATCAGTCAAGTTCTGAGGCAAAGTCCTTGCTCAACGGATGCTCATGCCTGCTGTCCCAATTAGAGGCGGGCGGCCCGAGGTTAGGATTCTACACTCAGAATCAGAGCTGAATTTTAACGTGGTAAGATTTTTCGTCATCGCCCGCATTCTAAAAGATCGCCCTCTGATCGTAATTTACTATTTCGGCGATTAATCATTCGCGGCGTTTGCCTCCGATATCTGCATCGAGGCAGTGGGGTAGAGGGCCACCTTCGCCGTGGAATCGTACACCTTTTCCAGCAATTTTAAGGCCTTGGGCCACGTCTTCATCCACATGGATTCCTCACCATAATATGGTTCATCGGCCTTCAGGATGTGCGGCGAGACGCAGAGGACGCGCTCCATCTTCCAAGGCCTCTTCACGTACACATCGGGTCTCCATCCTGCGCCTCCGTAGCCGGTCCCGAATCGGCCGTTGTAGAAGTGGACTCGGCAGCCCTCGGGCGTGTAGATGAGGAAGACCATGTCGCCGCCCTCCCGGACCGACTCCAGTAGGATGTGGTAGGATTTGTAGCCCTCGTTCGCCATGGGGTACGTGTTCCCGATGCTGATGTCGGCGTCCCTGACCACCTTCGTGGCGTAGTAAACTCGAGCCCTTTTCACGCCCTCCCTGTGGGCGTCGATCATGTCTCCGCAGACCAGATCGCATACGTCCGCCTTTGCGTTGAATAGGGCGTGGACGACGAAGTCGAGGCCGGCCATGCGGGCCGCCTCCTCCGAGTCCAGGCGCCTCTCGTTCCCGCTCACCCTGCCGGGGTCCGTGCCCTTCCTGATGGCGTGGTTCGCGCATATGGACTCGATGCCCGCGACGCCCGGGAGGATCATCTTGGAGCCCCCGCCAAAGCCGTATCCGAAGTGGGGGACGACGCCGCTGATCGCGACCTTGAGGTCGCAGCCCATCACCTCCCTGTTCACGTGGACGGGCGTTCCCCTGCTCGTCCTGCCCAGCTCGACCAGTCCCTCGAAGGGGTTATGATTGAACACAAGGTATCGCTCGCAGATCTCCTCTCCCAGCTTCTTCTGGAAGTCGAAGAGCATCCGCCCCGTGTGGGCGCCCGACGCCATCACGAACACGATCCCGTCGTCGCCCAGTCCGCCCCCGTTGAGCTCGTCGAGGACGGCCGGCAGCATCTGGAACGTCTTTGTGGGTCGTGTCATGTCGTCGAAGATTATGACGCACTTCCGCTTCCCTTTCGCGAGCTCCCTGAGCCTCGGCGTTCCGACGGGATGCTCCATCCTTTCGGCGATCTCGTCGGGCGCTGACGAGCGGGCGCCATGTCCCTGCATCTTCTGTTCGTGCACATTCCATCCATCGGGAAATGTGACCGCCTCCGAGCGCCATCCGTACCATTCCCAGGCGGGGATTTTGAAGGTCTGCATGCTCAAAAGCTGGACGCGTGAAGATATAAGCGAAATTCTAACGGACGTCGCTTTTGCCTTTCATTAGGTACGTTTGAGCTTTGTTCGGAATGTTCTTCTGACGATCTCTCTGCCGATCTACCTGCCTCTGAACAAGGGCTTCCTCTTCTCGAGGAAGGCCCTGGTACCCTCCCTCTTGTCTTCCGTGTCGAAGCATCGGGCGTAGAGCTCCATCTCCATATCGTCGCCCTCCTCGATGTTCCCGCCAATGCTCTTGTTCACGAGCGCCTTGCAGTACCCCACCGCGATCGGCGCGCGGGCGAGGATCCTCTTGACCAAATTCTTGGCCTCATCCATCAGGCGCTCGTGTTCGACAACCATGTTCACGAGTCCCAATTGCAACGCCGTGTCGGCGTCGATGGTGTCCCCCGTGAAGAACAGGTGCTTAGCCCTCTTCGGGCCGATTATCCTCGGCAGCCGCTGCGTCCCGCCGAACGGCGTCGTTATGCCTAGTCCCGTGGGAGGCTCCCCAAACGCCGCCTTCCTCGATGCCACGCACAGGTCGCATGCGATTGCCAGGTCGCACCCGGCTCCCAGGGCCAGCCCGTTCACCGCGGCGATGATCGGCTTGGGCAAGCCCTCGATCTTGCCGAGGACCCTGTGCGCGAGGCGAGCGAACGAGATGGCGTCTCCGCTCGTCATCTTCTCCAGCGACTTGACGTCCCCTCCCGCGCTGAAGGCCCGATCACCCGACCCCGTGATTATCAGAACGCCGACCTTTTCATCATTCGCAGCGTCCAGCACGGCCTCCAGCTCGAGGAACGTCTTCTCGCGCATGGCGTTCAGCACCTCGGGCCTGTTCAGCCTCACGACCTGAATCCCACCGTCTACCTCGACGAGCAGATCCTCGTAGGTCACGCTCACTCGCCCCTCAAACAACTTCACGAGATGGTGATTTATATCAGATACCCTTCGATCTTTCTACATGAGTGCTCGGTTACACCCATCATGCGGTAATTAAATTTTGTTTCATCGTTTGAAGCGTGAGGGGAGTTTAATCCCCCTTTTTCTTAGAATTATGAATGCCGCAAACGCCGATATCGCGATCACTTCCGTTATCGTTATGATACCGACGGTGCTTTCCCAGAATGGTGTCTCCCACATGACGAACATGGAGCCGAAATCGTTTTCTATGGACGTGAGGCCGTACGTTTTGTCATCGACCCCCGTGACACTGAATTCGGTCACGCCCGCCTCGTTCGACGTCGCGCTGTACTCCCAACGGCTGTCGATGGGGGACCACGTCATCGACCTGTTATTCAAGTAGAGGACGCCATCTTCTACCGTGAAATCCTTGCCGTCGTATTCGTATATCGCACTGAACCAAACGGTCTCGGTGTCTCGTACGTTTGCGATCTGCTTGGATGTTCCCCCATCCGTGATCTTAATGGAGTCAAATATCAAGCTCAAGGTGTTTGAAGTGAAAGCGGTCAAATTGTATCTCTGATCCGAGATCGAGACTGCTGTTATGTTGTATCGGCCGACGCTGTTGACTCTCGCGGAATAATTCAAGTTAATCCGTCCATCGAACGGCGATCCGTCGTATTCGTAAATTCCGCGTGTTTTAAACGGTTCCGTGTCGGCGACGTCCCTTCTCTGACCGTTCGAGGTTAGCTGTACATCTACCCTGTCCCATATCATCGAAGGTTTGGCGGCCGTCTGATTGAAGAGCGTGACTCCACCGACGTCCACACCGACGACGCGCCAGGTCCTCCTTCCCACCGTGAGGAGACTTTCGTTGAAAAACGCCCATCCCCCGGCATCCAGAGCCTTTTCTCGCGATTGGCCCGTTTCGTCATCGATCTGGATTGTTCCGGACACGGCATCGGACTCGTTGTGCGCCCACTTCGCGTGGAACCCGATCTTCTGGCTGCTCCCGACGTCGTATCTGCCGTCTCCGACGAAGCTTTCATCAATTATTATCTCAGGGGGGAACGAAAAACGGATCTTTTCATTGCCTGTGAGCACGATCCTGTTGACCTCCACGTCTCCATCTAAAACCGATCTGATGAGATATGCGTTGTTTGACTCGGTCGTGTTGTCCTTCATCGTTTTTTCGAGTAAGTAAAATCTGATCGATCCGTCCTCCCTCGTTAAACCTTCTGCCGCAAGAAGGTCGTTGTGGCTGTAAATGGCTTCCACGGTGTTGTTTTGAACAGGTGCGCCCTTGGAATCGACATCCACATCTAGGTACCAACCGCTGTAGATTATGGCGTCGGGATCGGAATATAACCTGCCGCGAGCCTGTTCACTAGTGTTCATCAGCCAGATCCTTGAGAAATTCAGGGCCCTGACATCTCGCACAGAGGAGTCGTTGACGCGTACCTTCGAAAAGTCTTCGGAGATGATCCTCGTTACCGTCGTGCTCTTCATGAAAAGGGACGCCGTGCCCCGACTGGAAACCGAATCCAACACCGAATCTTCGACGCTTATCGAGGCATTGCCGGAAGACGTGATCAGCCATCTATTCACCGTGGAATTCCTCACGGTCATTTGTGTTCCTACGTCCTTCACAGTTTCATTTTCGTGAAGGTTCCAGTACGAGATGTGTCCCAGTACTAGGCTCAGATCTGCCAACTCGTTCGCCGCAAATGCTAATTGAATTGATGATATGTTTCGGCTGTCGTCAATGTTCACCTTTTGACTTCCTCGATACACACGAATGTTAGCTTTGGTGTTTATAATATGAATAATGGTATTTCTACCTATGTTAATGAAATCTATATTTGAATCTCTCATAATCACGGTTGAATTTTCGATCCCCTCTAATGTTACTGTTTGACGTTCAAATGTCGATTTATTTATATCCATTGTAGCGTTATCATGAAGGAACATGCCGTAAATGCCCGCTGAATCAGAAGTTCTGGTGATGGTGACATTGGAAGCTATGAATTTTGAGTTGTTATAGAAGGCTATCTGATACTTATCCGGCGTCGGTTGACGAAGGATGAGTTTGGCATTTTCTACGATTAGTGTTGCCGAATCTTTCACGATGATATTTCCAGTCTGATTATACTCACTATCTCTTATCTCAAAAACGTTGTTTCCCTCTATTACGAGATCTCCCTCATGATCGACCTTGCTGCTGTAGCCCACGTACGATTCATAGGATGAGAAAATCCCCCCGATTCGAATGACAGACATCAACTGAATCAAAATCAACAGAGTAACCAGAGGCAACGGGGTCGATTTTTGAACATTTATTGCACGTCTCATGGATCTCAAACCTACATGCGTGTTTTTTCTTAAAAGGATGAAGTATAAAAAACCAATTTATATTTTTTAACTGGGTCGTACTTTTTTTCAACGTTCCGTGCGAAGAGATAATGAATCATTGAATCAGCCATTAATCAGTGACTTTGCCGAGGAGATACCCGACCCTAGCTTCGTCGACAGTCACTCCGACGAAGTCGCCCAGCCTTCTCGAGGTATTGAGCGCGACGGGCTTGTAGGCGTAGTTCCTCCCCATCGAGTCGCCTGCCTGGCCGTGTTCGTCGATGAGCACCTCGCCCCTCCAGTCGACCCAGCCACGATTCTCCTCCATCGAGATCTTCCTCCACCGACGCGTGAGTTCGCGCGAGCGCGTCTTTGTCTCCCTTCCGTGGAGCTGGCCTGCCATTCCCTCGGCCTCCGTCCCCGGCCTCGGCCAGAACCTCGAGATGTTGAGGACCTCGGGCCTGACCTCCTCGACCAGCCTGATGGAGTCCTCGAACTGGTCGTTGGTCTCGCCCGGAAACCCGCATATGATGTCCGTCGACAGGCTCGATCTGGGGAACTCCATTCGAAATCGGGAGACGAGCTCCCTGAAGCCCGCCACTGTGTAGCGTCTCCTCATGCCGTGGAGCACCTCGTCGTTGCCCGACTGGACCGGGACGTGGAGGAATTTGAACATCTTATCGGACCTGTAGGCGTCCATGAGCTCCTTCGCGATCGGTTCGGCCTGATTCGGGGTCATCATCCCGACCCTGACATAGAACCTGCCCTCGATGGCGATCAGCTCCCTGAGGAGCTGGGGAAGCCTGACGCTCCCCCATCGATAAGCGGCTGTATCCTCGGCCGTCACCCAGATCTCCCTGCATCCCTGCTCGATGGCCTCCTTCGCATCTTCGACGATCCCATCGGCGGGAAAGGAGTGGAGGCGACCGCGTGCACGCTTGACGATGCAGTAGCTGCAATCGCCCAGACATCCCGAGGCGATGGGCGCGATGTGGATGACTGGGCTCCTTCGTATCCGCGGCAGACACGTGCGATCGTGACAGGTTCCGTCGACGGCCTCGACGCGTCTACCTCTGAGCGTGGCCTCTAGGACCTCCGCCACCCGCTGCAGGTCGTTGGGACCCAGCATGCTGGCCGAGGGTGCCACGTCTTCCACTAGAAACCCTTCCACCTGGGGCATACAGCCCGCCACGATGAGCGGTCGACCCTCTGCCGACAGCTCCTTCAGCCGCTTGACGACCCTGCGTTCGGTCGGCGTCTTCACGACGCAGGTCAGGACGACGGACGCATCGGCGCCTTCTGGCATGTTTACGATACTGTGGCCGGCTTCGCTCAGGAGGCCTTCGACGATCTCCGAGTCGGCGACGTTGGCGCTGCAGCCGAAGACCTCAATGTGTACCCTGGCCACGCATCTGCTCCTCCCACAAAACGAGGATGGGCATCTAGATAAATGGTCCCTTAAATTTGTTTAGCGACCTCTTTTTCCTTTTGGTTCAATCAGACGAAAAAATCGAACTTCATAAGCATTTTTCCCCATCCACTTTTAGTTGTTACGTAGAAACGACATGATCCTCTTGTAGAGACGTGTTAAAAGGAAAAACCCCGAGGATCCTCGGATCATGCTTCGAGTCAACGGCGATGACCCGCATCGACGGCAGCGAACGCCGAGAGACGTTTGTGTGCATCATTAAATTAAAATTAACGATGAATAATTGAAAGATATAAAATAAAAATGTAAATATCAATCGCGGCTCGTTCCCCAGCCATTAATAAAGGTTCAATCTTAGTCTAAACAAGTTCAAACATTACTGGGCTGGGTGCGACAATCCGACGATGGAGCGACAAACTCTCCCTGTAGTGGTCTGGAGGAAGGTTGATCATGGTTATGGCCGAGAAGGCCTTGAGCTGTGCAGTGCCCCAAGGCAAACCTAAAGAGTACGGGATCGCACGATCGTGCAGGATCGCCGTCGTGAGCGTCGGGCATTGGGGAAAGCGTGTTCTGAACTCTTTAAACACCGATGGATTGGAGTGTTTCGCGGTGGACGCCGGCGAGATTCAGGATGATGGTGAGAGCTCCTCCTACCTTGTAAATGAGATGGATCTGAGCAATTTCAGCCAATTCGAAAACATGGACATGATGTTCGTTATAGCGCACGTCCATGAAATGAGTTCGGGCGCGGCGGCGTCGATCGCAGATGTCGGCAAGAAAGGAGTCCTTGTGGTGGGTCTGCTCGCCGTGCAAGCTGGAGACGGCGAGGATAATTTCGAACTTGCCGTCGATCGCCTGAATGAGATCGGATTTTTAGCGCATACCACCGCCCTTATAAACGACGTAGCATTGGACACGATTCCTCGTGTGTCCTCGGATTCAACGGTTTTCGCAGCCGAGGAGATCATCAAGGCTCTCGTTGATGGAACTGTAGAAACACTCAACCATCCCAGCTTCATCAACATCGACTTCGCCGACTTTAAGGTCCTCGCATCCAGGGGAGGCATAGCCATCGCCGGCATGGGCGAGGGCAATGGCCCAAAGATGGCGCAGGAGGCAGCAGAATACGCCCTGAAGAACATGAGGAAAAAAGATTCGAAACACGCACGTGGTGCGCTGATCCTCATAAAGGGAGACAACGGTATGGGCCTGGGTGAGGCGGTCGGGGCGGCCGAGGCCGTAACGGGGATGATCGACAGGAACGCCATGGCGATGTGGGGCGCGCACGTTGACCCAACTATCAAAGGGATCAGGGTAACCGTGATGCTCACCGATGTCCGATCCACAGGCCTGAGGGGTCATCCCCTCGTAGATACACCTCTCTTCGACCTGGATCCGACTGCAGGTCACGAGGGCCCAATCGACCTCGGCGTGGATCTTTTCCAGATGGAACCAGCGTGCATCTGAAACAAATTTCCGTCATTGACGAGTATTTTTCGACGATCCCATGGCTATTTTCGGCTCTGGACTTATCGCTCGCAGCGACGTCTTGAATCGGAATGTCGTTCAAGTTCATCGATGAGAGTTTGGAAAAGGCCAATAGAAATCAAGCTTCCCATTCACATAATCCAAGAAACATTTCTACGCTGATTTTTTTCATCGGGTTCGATTTGAAGCTAATTCATAAAATCATGTGACTTACTAGTTCGCCCTTGATAGGATTTTTAGGGTCGAACCCTTGTCTGAACTTTGTTCGAGCGCGGATCTTCGTTTCTATTTGGGGGGACTTATCGTTGCCCACAGCGTCACGAGCACGAGGGTCATCAGAGCTCCAGCGAGCCCTGTGAGGAACCACTCGGCGTTGAGCAGCTCTGGGAATATTTGCAACAGGACCGGGAACACCCTCTTGTACGTAAAGTATGAGAGTATCCCGCCGAAGAAGCCAAGGACCGTAAACGCGCCGAACACCTTGATTCTTCCGCTCATGATTTTCAGCCTGATCGTTGTTGATGCGGTGCGTTACATTTTAGCGTGATCAACCTTAAGTTGATGAAAATAAGCAAAAATTAATATAAATTATAGGAATCTTTGAGAGATCTATGTTAACATTTAGCCGATCTCTCAAAAAAGCCGTTGCATGAATATGGAAATGAATTGATAGTTTCCCCCTCAAAAAAACCTTGAATAATTATCTCGGCAAAGCAACGAGATATCCAAGGTCTCGTTCTCAACTATATCCCGAGGTGAAAAATTGGTAGACTCATTCGGCGCAAGATGGGAGAAGAGGGACGAGCCCTCGCTGTCTACGAAGGTCAAGGAAGCTGTACGTCCGCCAGGCCCCCTCAAGCCACGACTGGATTATGCCGTTAAACGCATAGAGATGCAGGTTCAGCGACTGGACCAGGCCTCGACCCGCTTCAACGAGCGCGACAAGTCGATATTCAATCGCATCGTGGACGCTTACGGTAAGCACGACTCCGCCCGCGCTGGCGTCTTCGCCAACGAGCTCGCAGAGATCCGGAAGATGGAGAAGATGATAATCCACGCGCGGCTGGCCCTCGAACAGATCGTCCTCAGGCTGAAGACCGTGACGGAGCTCGGCGACGTTGCGGTGACCCTCCTGCCCGTGGTCGGAGTCATCCGAGACATCAAGACCGGCATGTCCGCCATCTCTCCGCAGGCCGAGAAGGAGCTCGGGGAGATCGGTAACCTCCTGAGCGGGATCGTCGTCGACGCAGGCGCTGTCACGGGGATGACCATCAACTTCGAGTCGATGAACGAGGACTCGCAGAAGATTCTGGAGGAAGCGTCGACCATAGCCGAGCAGCGGATGAAGGACACGTTCCCAGACTTGCCAGGAAAAACCAAGATCGGCGAGGTAGTATCGGACAGGGTGTAGACTGGGGCGGTGGTGATGGTAGAGCTCCAGAACATCCTCCCAACTTTTTTCAAAGAGCTTAGTTATGAGCATCGACAACATTTAGGATAAAATTCTCAATCCGAGGTGAGCATCTTGGACCTTCTCAATCGCCCTCAACCCCCATCGGTCCCCAGCTCCCTGGCCATAAATGACCTGAGGTCCCACTGCGCAAAGCTGGACCAGATCATCTTCAGGCTCAGGGACAGGGACAGGGCCCTTATCGGCATGTGCTCGGCGGCGGTCAAGAGGTCGGACACACCGCGCGCCCGGATCTACGCGAACGAGATCGTCCGGGTCAGGATGCTCCTCAAGGCGATGGGTCAAAGCCAGCTCGCCATCGAGTGCATCGCGATTCGGCTCGAAAATTTTTTGGAGCTGCACAACCTGGTCGAGGAGCTGAAGCCCCTCTCCAAGATCATACAGGAGGTGACGAATCAGGTCTCCCGGGTGATGCCCGAGATAGCGACGGACATGGAGCAGCTCTACGGCCTCGTGAGCGAGACGCTGACGGAGACGAGCGTCGACTTCACGCAACCGAACCTTGACTTGGCGGCGAACGCGGGCAGCCTGGAGAGCGAGGAGATCCTGAAGGAGATCTCTATGCTGGTCGAAAAGAAATTGAAGGACGATCTCCCCGAGCCCCCGTCGCTGGCGGTTGCGATCCCGGCCACAGAATTTTCCTCGGAGATGGTCATCGAGTCGATACCGATGAACTTCACGCAATCGAAAACGAGCGAGGGCATCACCCTCGCCAACTGCTCACAGGAGGTTAACGTACTCCCGGACGACATCCTCCAGATGCTCGACGAGCTCAACAGGAGGACCCGGGCGAAGCTGGAGGCGTGCACGACGTGAGCGTGTCGCAGCAGCTCGAGCAGGCGGCCATGCAGTACGCCGCGCAGGCTGTACGCCTCGACCAGATGGGCGACACGGAGCAGGCGGCGACCTACTACAGGAAGGCGATCGAGTCCCTCACCCGGCTCGTCAAGCTGTACCCCGACTACAACCTCAACAGGGTGTACATCGACCGGGTAACCGTCTATAAGGAGCGTGTGAGGGTGCTCCAGGATGGGGGCTCCTTGGATGAGCAGAGGCCGATCGTCACGTTCTCCTCGGAAACGACGACGGTGAGGAGCGAAAAGTCTTCATCGGAAGACGTTGCGCCGCAGGAGAAGCCGAACGTGAAGTGGGGCGAGGTGGCGGGCCTCGACGACGCGAAGAAGGCGATCAAGGAGGCCATAGTCTACCCCGTCCAGAGGCCGGATCTCTTCCCCCTCGGATGGCCGCGCGGGATCCTGGTGTTTGGTCCGCCCGGCTGCGGAAAGACGCTGCTGGCGGCGGCCGTCGCGACCGAGATCGACGCGGACTTCATCATGGTCGACGCCGCTAACATCATGTCCAAGTGGCTTGGCGTGGCCGAGCAGAACGTGGCGAAGGTATTCGCCTCGGCGAGGAAGACCGCCCAGGAGCACCCGGTCATCATCTTCATCGACGAGGTGGACTCGCTGTTGGGGATGCACACCCAGGAGGTGGGCGGCGAGGTCAGGATGCGCAACCAATTCCTGAAGGAGATGGACGGCATAATCGACAAGGGAAATAACTATCACCTCTACGTCATCGCCGCCACGAACAAGCCGTGGGACCTCGACTGGGCCTTCATCAGGCGGTTCCAGAAGAGGATCATGGTGCCCCTTCCCGACTACGAGACGCGCCTGCAGATGTTCGACCTGTACACGAAGCAGCTGGACCTGAGCTCGGACGTCGACGTCCGTGAGCTCGCCAGGATGACCGAGGGGTTCTCGGGAAGCGACGTTCGAGATATCTGTCAATCCGTTCGCCTGGAGGTCATCAGGGAGCTCTTCGAGTCGGGGCAGGCCGAGAACAGGCTCGCGCAGCCGAGGCCCGTGGCGCTGAAGGACTTCATGGAGACGCTCGGGGGGAGGAAGCCGAGCGTCTCGCAGAAGATGGTGGTGGAGTACGAGAAGTGGTTCGAGCAGTTCAAGGCGCTCTAGCGCCCTCCACCTGTGCGACTGAGGGTTCGTCATGAGACAGGAAGAATTGAACGACATTGTCCTCGCTTCGAAGGAATTGGGCGCGTCCTACGTGGAGATGAGCGCAATCATCAGGGATACGTCGGCGGATCTCCGCATCGCCAAGAATCTGTGGGGTAATGGCCGGGGCGGGTCCGTTTCGCCGCTCGTCAAGTTTGGGCTTGCGCTCATCGCGTTCCCGGACCCCACGATATCGGACCTCGTCGGAAGCTGCTTAGTGTGCGTCGGCCTCGTGTACTCCAAGATCAAGCCCCCGCCCATCTACGTCGAGGACGTCTACTCGACCGTGGAGAAGGAGATGGGCGCGCTGGGTACGGCCCTCGAAATCTTCTCTTAACTGCGATCGCTTTTCACTTTCTCTTCTGCGCGATGATCTTCGTGAGCTTCTCGATGAGCGATAAGCCGCTTCCCTTCGCCTCGGACCGGCCGTTCCTGATGGATTCTAGGATGTCCTCGGCGTCCCGTGAATCCGATTCCAATACGGTGTAGGCGCGGCCCACCGCTTCGACTATGTGGGCGTCGCTTCCGCCCGTCTGCGGCAGGCGGAGCCTCTCCGCGAGGGCCACGTTCTTCCTCAGGAGCCAGCCGTAGGGGAGGTGGGAGGAGTTGGCCACCTCGACGGCGTCGAACTTCGACTCGGCTATCGTCCGCTCTTCCAGCGATAATTTGAGGAGGGAGAAGGGGTGGGCGAGGACGGCGATGGCGCCCTGCTCCCTGATCCGTTCAACCGTGTCTGGGATGGGAAGCCCGCTCTGTACCGGTTCGGCAACGTTCAGGGCGAGGATGTGCGCGCCGCGCGCCGAAACCTCGAGGCCTGGAACGACTATCAGCTCGCCCTGCTTCCCCACGGCCTCCGAAACGCCTTCGAGGGTGTCGTGGTCAGTTACCGCCAAGCCGTCCAGACCGAGCCTCCTGCACTGCCCTAACACTTCGTCGACGCTCATCCGGCAGTCGGGGCTGCGGTGGGTGTGCACGTGGAGGTCGAGCCGCAGCCTCAAACGCCTTCGCCCGAGGATGAGGTCTATCCCGTCGCGCTCGCGATGCGCTGTATGGCGAGCTCGGTTAGCCGCGCGATATCCTCGTTTGGGATCTGCTCGAAGAGCAGTTTTGGCTTCCCCAGCGCGGTTCCGCTCCGGAGTGGTTTCAGTGCCTCGTCCAAGGGGACGTTTCGCCTCGGCTCGCCGTAGATCTGATTCCACAGCGCCTCGGATTTGGCGGGCATCACCGGCTCCATGACGGTGGCGATCGCCTTCGCGAGCCACAGGCAGTTGTACAGAACCTGCTCAGCCCTCCTGGGGTCTGTCTTCCTCAGCTTCCACGGCTCGTTGGCCTGGAGATACCTATTGCCGAACGTGGCGAGCGAGAGCACGGCATCGGCCACCTTCTTGAACTCGTACTCGTCCAGGCCATCCATTATGGTGCGTAGGGCCGACTCAACCTCGGATCGTACGTCCGGCTCAACTTCGCCCTCGGGTATCGAGCCGTAGTTACGCTTCGCGAAGAGGTTCGTGCGGTAGAGGAAGTTTCCAAGGGTCGCGACGAGCTCATTGTTCACCTTGTCGCCGTAGGTCGCCCACGAGAAGTCGAGGTCTCGGGTGTGCCCCGTGTAGGAGACGATGTAGTACCGCAGCGCGTCGGGGTCGAGCCCCTGTTTCAGGTAGTCGTCCTCGACCCAGAGGACGTAGCCCCGACTCTTGGAGAACTTGTGCCCTTCGACGCGAACCATGCCTGAGGCGACGACGGCGTACGGTACGCTGTATCCAGACCCCTTCAGCATCGAGGGCCAGAAGAGGCAGTGATGGTAGATGATGTCGCCGCCGATGAAGTGGATGAGGTGTTCAGGCCCCTTCCAGAAGTACTCCCAGTCGCCGCCAGTCCGTCGGGCCCACTCCTCCGTCGAGCTCATGTAGCCTATGGGGGCGTCGACCCAGACGTAGAGGACGAGCCCCTCCTCGCCCGGGAACGCGACGCCCCAGTCGAGGTTCCGCGTGATGTTCCAGTCCTGCAGCCCCTTCTCGAGCCACTGTAGCGCGTAGTTGCGGGCGTTGTCGGTTCCGTCCATCTGCTTGAGGTACTCCCTCAGGAACCCGTCGAAGGCCGTCAGCCTCATGAAGTAGTGGCGCGTCTCGCGCATCTCCGGCTTGGTGCCGCAGACGACGCAGTGGGGGTCGATGAGCTCGCCGGGTTCGAGGTAGCGTCCGCATCCCTGGTCGCACTCGTCGCCCCTGGCGACGGCGCCGCAGTACGGGCACGAGCCCTTCTGGTACCGGTCGGGCAGGAACCGCCCGCACGTGGTGCAGAACGGGAGCTTCAGGTTCTTGGCGTAGACGTAGCCGTTGTCCATCAGCGCTTTCACGATCTGCTGAGTCCGGTTGTGGTTGAGTGGGTCGTCTGTGCTACCGTAGTTGTCGAACTTGATGCCGAGCTTCGGGAACAGCTCGACGAAGTGCCTGTGATACTTGGCGATGACCTCGAGGGGGGTGATGCCCTCCGCCTCGGCCTTCACGGTGATCGGCGTCCCGTGGGTGTCGGAGCCGCAGATGAAGACGACATCCTGCCCCATCTTCCGCAGGAACCTGACGAAGATGTCGGCGGGCACATACGTCCGCAGGTGTGCGATGTGGCACGGCCCATTCACGTAGGGAAGGCCGCACGTCACCAGGACTGGTTCCTCCTTAGGGAACTTGTGTCCCTTCAAAACATTCCCTGCTGTGAGTTCAGAACACCTCTGTGCTAACTTAGGGTCGAGCCTAAACTACTTAAACCTTTCAGAACCCGCCATCAGCTTTTTGAACTCATCATTGAAGACCTCGATCATTCGATGCTTATCCTCATCAGGCAGAAACGAGGATTCCACCGCGTGAAGGCTCAACATGAAGAGCTCGGGCAGCGTGAAGCCTAGCTCCCTGTGGATCTGTATGTACTCGTTGTTCATGTCCGTGCCGAACATGGAGGGGTCATCGCTGTTCACCGTGACCCTCAGCCCGCTATCAAAGAACTCCCTGATGGGGTGCTGGCTGAACGACGATACGACACCCGTTCTGATGTTGCTGATGGGGCACGCCTCGACGGTGATTCCCCGCTCCTTCAGGTGGTTGATGAGGTTTCGATCGCCAGCAGCGGCAACGCCGTGACCTATACGCTCGACATTCAGGTAGTTCACAGCGTCGATGATGCTCTGTGATCTGGCGGCCTCACCGGCGTGTGCTACGAGGTGCAGGCCCATTTGTTTCGCCCTGCGGAACACCGGCGCGTAGGGCTTCGGGGGGAATTGCTCCTCGCTTCCGCCGATGTCTATGGAGACGACGTTGTCACCCTTTCCGTCGATCAGGTCCAAGACCTTCATCCCGACATCGGGACCGTAGTTGCGGACGAGGTCGATCCTGATGGTGCACCCTACGCCGAATTTCCGATGCGCGCGCCGTATCCCGGCATTTATCGCATCGAGCATCCGTCCATAGTCGAGGCCCCTTCGGACGTGGTCGTGGGCGGAGAAGATCGCCTCCACGTGCCAGACGCTGCATCGCGCCTCCGTCTCGAGCATCTCGTAGACGACGCGTTCGAATTGGCGCTCGTCGTTTATGCAGTCGTTGACCATCGAGTAGACCTGTATGAAGTGGGGGAAGTCGCGGTACTGGAAGAGCTCGCGGACGTCGTCTAGGTCGTCGCACTTTATATCGACGCCGCTCTCGTCGGCGAGCCATAGAAGCGTCTCCGGCCGCGTCGAGCCCACGATGTGCACGTGCTGTTCGACCTTCGGCATCGCGCGGATGAGCCCATCAGAGTCCATCAGTGGAAATGATCAGTAAATTGTATTAAAGCTCAAGCCCGTTCGGCACGATACGTCTCGCGGGTGAATATGATGATAACAATTGTCATGACCGCTGCTCCCAGCAGTATCATGCTGTTGGATAAAACGTATCCGCCCGTCGAGTCGACCAAAGCGCCGTACACGGGCGCCACGATGGAGAATCCCAGAGTGCCGAGCCCGTTCATGAGGCCGAGGCCGATCCCAGCCAACCGTGGAGGGAGGACCTCTGGAACCATCGAGAAGAGCAGCACCCAAAGCGACGTGGAGAAGCCAAGGGCTATGGCGATGAGGATGAACCCTATCTCAGGCAGCCAGCCAGGGACGGTAAGAAAAAGCGCGAGGACCCCAGTGTATGCTGCGGATAAGGCCACGAGCGGTAATCTTCGCCTGCGCAGGTGGTCCGACACGAGCCCTATGATGATGCAGCCGGGGATGCCGGCGAGGGTCGCTGCGCTCGACACGAGGCCTACGCCGAGGTAGGTGAGGCCCCTCGTGTCCATCAGGAACTTGGGCGTCCACGAAATGAAGACCCAGCTGAAGCAGGCGAGCACGTACCCGACGACGAAAGGATACACCGCCCTGTTTCTGAGGACTTGGGTGAGCGAGCCGCCGATTGAGGCATCGTCACCCGTGCGCTCCTGTTTTTTCTGCTCTGGGCTGTCTCTCAGGATGACGAAGTTCATGACGAAGTTCACCACGAGCAGCACGCTGCAGAGGAGGTACAGGGTCCTCCAACCGCCCGTGAAACCGAGCGAAAGAGGGAAACCGATGTAGGCAGCAAAGTTACCGAGTCCACTGGCGGCGCTCAGGACCCCGATCGCGCTCGCCCGCTTCTCACGAGGAAACCAGCGTGTTACGATGTTGATGGCGTTGATGTAGAACACGCTGAACCCAAGCCCTATGAGCATCTGCGCGATCAGAAGGACCTCGAAGCGTGAGCCCAAGTAGAAGGCGAAAACGCCTGCGACCGAGAACATGGTAAAGCTGATGATGGTCCGCCTCGGGCCGAGGGCGACCGAGAGGATGCCGCTCGGCACCTGCATGAAGGCGTACAGTAGGGAAAACGAGGAGACGAGCAGGCCGGCGACGCCGTGCGTGAGACCGAACTCGTCGATCAGGACGGGCAGCAGGGCGGACGGTGCCGACCTGAGGAAGTTCTCGATGAAATATGTCACGCAGACGGTTGAAAGTATAAGGAGGCCGTATTTGCCCGCCGATTTTTCGACACGGAGCACGCGGCACGAATGTATCCGGGACCTTTTAAGATTTCGCTTGAGTCTTGGAAAAAAAATTTATCCTTCTCTCTCTCATATACCTACTACTGACTAACACAGTCCGCCACACACGAACAGGGCACATTCTTGCACTCATATGCTGTATGTAGTTCTTTTGCTCTTATAAACTTTGCATAATGTGATTGCTGAACATGGTTACTGAACTGATGTGTTGATTATTTCCAAGTTTTTTCTCATTTTAGCCTCTTAATGTCGGGGCAGGGGCCCTCGGGCCACGCGCGCGCGGAAAGATATTAGCAATAGATGAATGGGACAATGTGGGATATGAGGCTCAACAGTGTCTACTATCTCCATTAGAGAATCAGAGAATAAACAGAAATCTGGGATTCATGATTAAAGGTACTAAATTATTTAATGATGATGAGGGGTTTACGGATATAACTGTAGAGGGAGGAACAATAAACGGAAGGATACAGTTCACCTGTTTTGCTATGTCGATGGGTTTTAAAATGGGAACTAAACAACAGTATGCCTTAGGTTCAAGATTCAGGATGATAAGGCTTAACATTAAAGAAGAGGATGCGAAAGCAATAGTTAAAAGATTGTTGAATTTCAGGTTTATAGATAGAAAACAAACAGTAGATAATGTTATAGTCAGAAAAGAAACATGGGTAGAATATTTTGACTGTATATATGATATACTTGAAAGGGAATCTCTTTTTCCTCCGAGGGATATGTTAGGATACGTGAATAGGTCAATTCATGATGAGTTAAAGGATATTATAGGTGATATGATTATAAAGAATCCTCAGAGAAGTTATATAATTGATGATTCCAAATCATTAAAAGATAATTATGAGAATGTGTTAAGACAGATAGGTATGTATTGTAAGGATGTTCTAACAGTGACATAATTAAGGGAATTATATAAAATATATCCTGGTAAAGATTATAAATTCTATTATGAGAAGTTAAATATATCTACAAAACATTATTATCATTTAATAGATGAAATAGAGACAGGAAAATTTATAAGCATTGGTAGTGAGGTTGAAAGATATGGTGAAAACATATGATAGGATACTATCAAATTGAGGCATATAACATCTCGATAAACATTCCATTTATATGCCAGAAATGTGGAAACTGTTGCTATCCGTTCGGAAAAGTGTGTGAATATCTTGATTTAAACACAAGACTATGCAAGATATATGAAAAAAGACCAAACCATGTGCTACTTAGTTGTGTAGGTTTTCCTCTGCATGTAGATTCGTGGTGGTCTTATCCGATTGAGATAGGTTGTAAAGGATTCTTAAGAAGCAAAGAGATAATTAAAAACATATTTTATCAGTGGCATTGTACTTATAAATCAATGGAATGGATTAAAGAAAAGATACCAGAGTCATCGCTACAAGAAAAGAAAAATATGAAGGACAAACTTCTTTCGAGAATATCTGGCTTCAAGTTTACTGACGAAGAAAGAGAAATAATGCTAAAACTCAATCCATGTTTAAGGGAGATATAGATAATGGTCAGCTCCATGCCTTATTATAGATTGCATCCTGAGCTGAAAAAACTCCATCAAAAGAGATGGCATGATAAGTTCAAAATATTACATGGAATCACATATACTACACTATATTATCGACTCCACTCAGATAAGAGGAGAGAACATCAAACCAGATGGAAAGAGCGAAAGAAGAGAAGAATTAGAATGTAAAAGGAAGAAGAAAAGAACACAGAAAGATTGATAGTTATCTTATATTTTCCTTAAGTTATATTCTGAACATAGTTTTGTATATAGAACTAACTTTCTAATCTATCTTCAGAAATAATGTTCAAACAGTCTTATCTATCAGAACTAACGCTAAATAATCGTCCACTATCCTGAAGAGGCTCTAAAATGGTTCATTCTAAAACGAGGAAAATAGAGCTGTTGGATTATGGCCAGTTCCTCGTAATGGAGCAGGGTTGCATAATCGTGAAGGATGAACACAAAAGACCATCGGAGAGATACCCCCTTCTCGATAAGGAGATAGGAGAGGTTACGCTAAAAGTAGGTAATTGGGTAAGTGTTGAGGCTCTAGCAAGCCTAGTATCATGGAATATAGACACTACAATAATAAGCAAGTTTGAAAGACCAATAGCAATAGTTAAAAGTGTAGATTCGTATAGTCATGTTAAGACTAGAATATCTCAGTATGAGGCTCTAAAGAACGGTAAAGGGATTTATATTGCTGAACAGATAGTGAAATCTAAAATTATCGGTCAGAACATGGTCTTAAATAGGTATCACATTAAAACGTATGAGCTTGAAACAACAATAAAATTAGGAGACTTGAGAGATGTTAGAAAGAACTTTATCGGTGTTGAGGGTAAACACGCTATATATTATTATAATAACATATTCAAACTGTTCCCTGAGAAGATTAGACCAAAAGACAGGAGAACATATAAAGCATATGAAGGAACAAATAACATATTTAATTTAGCTTATGAAATGTTAAAAAGTAAAGTGTATAGAGCTATTATTAACGCTAAACTCGAACCATATCTAGGCTTCCTACACTCCATTCAATTCGGTAAACCCTCTTTAGTATGTGATTTTCAAGAACTTTATCGCTATTTGATTGATGATTTTTTAATAAGATACTGTCAGAAATTGAATAAAAAGGATTTTATCATGGTTAAAGAAGTTATATCGGATAAAAAAACAGGGAAGAGAATATTTTTAAATCATTCTAAAACAGATGGATTAGTTGAGACTCTAGACTTATTATTTTATAAAATGGTAGAAATACCACGAATGAAAGTAGGTAAGAAACAATCTATTGAGACTCTGATTAATGAAGAGGCTTTATTATTAGCTAAATATCTGAGAGGAGAACGCAAAACATGGATTACTCGTATACCAGCTCTTTAGGCTCCCTTCTGTTACCCCTTCGCTTAAGTGTGTGATGTGATAATATGTGACGTGATGTGATGTGTGGTGATGCGTGGTAAAAAGAATAAGAAAGAAAACGAAAAGTTGAAAAAACGAAAAGTTCAGAAAGGGAAAGGGAAACGATAAAATTTAATCCCCAAAACCCAAACCCAAAAGATATATATTCGACTTTGTTGAATACATAGAATAGAAGGTTAATCCCATGAAAGGAAGGTTATATTATGGCTAAATTGGGAAGCGTCATGTTAGTAGCCAATAAAGACGTTAAGAAAGGGGAGGAAACAAAAATGAATACTCTCTTTGCATCAAGTGAGCAGAGGAAAGATTTTGAGTTACTAGAGGATGTTACATATGATAAAACAGGGATTAAGATCACCATAGCTAAAGTTGGATCATTTGATACTAAAGCCGACGTCTCTAAAAAGAAGGGAGAAAAGATAAGCTTCTGGAGGCTTCTAAAATACGCCGATCTTTCAAAGAACCTCAAAGCATCTGAAGACATAAAAAAGGGCGACAACCTAGGCGTAACGACCGAAACTCCATAGAACATTAAGACAATTTGATACTTATCAGAAGGTGCTCTTCTTCTTTTTTTGTTTTACATTTGTTTTGTGTTACAGATGTAACACGTTTTACATAACAAGATAGTTAGTATATATATATATATATATAGAGAGAGAGAGAAGAAAAAAATTTATCCGTTCCCATGACGGATCTGAAACGTGCTTCGACATGGAGAATGGTTGTTCGGCAGAGATCGCCGTTATCGGCGGCACAGGGGTTTATGACCCTGAGATATTAGAGGAAAGGAGTGAGGTGAAGGTCCACACGCCGTATGGGGCCCCCTCGGACCTCATTATCCTCGGAACGTTCGGAGGACGCGAGGTGGCCTTCATCCCGCGGCACAGGCGCGGCCATCAGATCCCGCCCCACATGATCAACAGCCGCGCGAACATCTGGGCGCTGAAGGAGCTCGGCGTCGAGCGGATCGTGGCGTCGTCTGCGGTGGGCAGCCTGCGCGCAGACTATAGGCCCGGCGACTTCGTCATAATCGATCAGTTCATCGACCGGACGAAGGCGCGGCCAGATACCTTCTACGAGGGCGGAAAGGTGTGCCACGTCTCGGCCGCCGACCCGATCTGCCCGCAGCTCCACGACTTCTTCGCCGAGTTCTCCGCGAAGCTGGGTATGAGGGTTCACCCGACTGGAACGTACGTCTGCATCGAGGGCCCCCGCTTCTCCACCCGTGCCGAGTCCAAGCTGTTCCAGTCCTGGGGCGCCGACGTGATCGGGATGACCCTATACCCGGAGTGTGTGCTCGCGAGGGAGGCGGAGATGTGCTACGTGACGATCGCGATGATAACAGACTACGACGTGTGGGCGGAGAAGCCCGTCTCGGCGCAGGACATCGTCGAGACGATGACGAGGAACGCGGCCAACTTCAAGAGGCTCGTCATGGAGGCGATCCCGAACATCCCGAAGGAGAGGGCGTGCCGCTGCGGCGAAGCGCTGAGGGACGCCACCCTTTAGACCGCCTCTCCAGCTCGTCGAGGATCTCGGAGAGCTTCTCCTCGCCGACGTCGATCCCGTAGTCCGCCTTCAGTCTCCTCCTGATCTCGGAGAGGTCGGCTGCGTCTCCGGCCGCCTTGGGGACGATGTTGCACATGTCCTCGGTGTAGTTCCACGGAAAAATGACCCATCGCCAAGCGATCTCGTCCCCGTAGTAGTCGGGCACGAACTTCGAGCCCTTGATGTGGCGCAGCGTCGCTGTCCTCACCTCACGGGGGTTCATCGTCTCCACGTAGTCGGCGGCCAGGCGCATGCTCTCGCCGGTGTCGGTGATGTCGTCGACCACGAGCACACGTCGTCCCGACAGGTCGATGTGGAAGGGGTACTTCAGCTTGGCCTTGCCATCGGGCGTCGCCGTCACCCCCCAGTGCTCGACCTTGAGGCTCACGAGGTCCTTGACGCCGAGGAGGTCGCATAGGACGCGCGCGAGGACCCAGCCCCCCCGGGCGAGGCCGACGATGAAGTCCGGGTTGAAGCCAGATCCCTGGATCTTCTGGGCTACCTCCCTGGCGAGGCTGTAGAAAAGATCCCAGCTCATGACCTCGCAGTCGAACTTTTCGAGGGACACGGAGAAACCTCGCCGTGACGAAGATAAAATACTTTGGGAGATATCCCACACGGGTTAATCGTCATCGGATCTCTTCGTCAGACGATCGATGTCAGGATGAACGTGTTCCTATTGATCGTGATGCTGTTCCCATCGCGCATCGATAGTCTATACATTCTAGTTCATAAATAATGAAGATAAATCAGCGGTGTGTCCTGCGATTGAGCGTAATCACTATTACTCGTCTTCGTCTTCTTCGGGTTTGACGTCCTCTTCCTCGTCAAGCTTTTCCTCGTCTCCGGTATCCTCTTCCTCTTCCATGCAGTAGATGCAGAGCTTCTCCGAGACCGAGCCGTCGTCCTCGCAGAATCGCGTGCCGCAGTTTTTACACTTGTACACTTTATCGACCTGTTCCCCGCAGACCTCGCATTCGGGCATTCTGAACCACTCTGTACGGAGTCCGTTTTTTATGCCCGATGAATTCCTTACTTAAGGTATTGGTGTAAAATCGCTCAGATATATGCGCAAATATTTTAATAAATATATTAATTTCCATGGTAGAAATCATTTGGGCCTCAATGGCAGAAAATTTACAAATACACGTTAAATTCATGTGAAAAATTGGTGCTACTTAATCTTTTAATTAATCACAATTAATAATCGATTCGGATAATGTGAGGCGTGTTCTAAATTCTACTGATATGTTGTTCGGTAATTCTCTTGTACATTGTTTCTGGCATTTCGAATCCCATTCGTATACCAAACACATCTGCGGTTCTGGCGGCTGCCTGTGTCCTCTCGTCAGCGGAGGGGCTATATTTAGGTGAGTTCAAACTATGGGTGATGGCAATGAAGCAGGATTATAGGGAGATGCTCGACAGGGCGTACTCGCAGCTGCCGCAGCAGTTCGAGACGTACGAGCGGTTCACTGTCCCCCGCCCTGACGTGAGGAACGTTGGCAGGCGCACGGTCGTCCTCAACTTTAAGGCCATCGCCGACGAGCTCAGGCGCGACCATGATCACCTCCTCAAGTTCCTCACGGGTGAGATGGCGACGCTCGCAACGTTCGACGGGACCCGCGCCATCTTCCAGGGTAAGTTCAGCTACGACACGATCCGGAAACTCCTCGAGATCTACACCGACAAGTACGTCATCTGTCCCGTGTGCAAGCGGCCCGACACCCGGCTCGAGCGCCAGAAGCGGCTGTGGTTCCTCAAGTGCGAGGCGTGCGGCGCCCGATCATCCATAGGGACAGGCTGACGCGGGGATGCCAGAGGTATACCTCAGGTCGATGCGCCACGGTAAAGACGTCGTCGTCGCCGTGTGCGACGCCGAACTCCTCGGAAAGACAATAGAAGGAGGACACGTGCCTTTCAAGGTGAGCGAGAGCTTTTATGGGGGCGTCCTGGCCGACCTCGACGAGGCGCTGGAGGCGATGGGCAAGGCAACGATCTGCAACCTCGTCGGGAAGAGGATCGTCGAGGCCGCGATCAGCAGAAAGTTTGTGCACCGGCGGGCTATCATCTACTTCGGGGACGTCCCACACACGCAGATAGTCGTCCTGTGAGGGAGCGCTCAAAGTAATTTTCTTATACCGCACCACGATCACATCTCTAGGTTAAGCATTGGCCAGTTACAAGGTCAAGGACATCGGGCTGGCTGATCAGGGCGAACTTCTCATCGAGTGGGCTCAGTCCCACATGCCCGTCCTGAGCCAGATACGCACCCGCTTCGAGGCGGAACGCCCGCTGAGGGGAGCACGAATTGGCGCCTGCCTCCACGACACGAAGGAGACCGCCGTTCTCGTGAGGACGCTCGAGGCGGGCGGCGCCGAGGTCGCCCTGTGCGGATCGAATCCGCTGTCGACGCAGGACGAGGTGGTCGCCGCCCTCGCACGGAGCGGGACGTCCGTGTACGCCTGGCGGGGCGAGAATACGGACGAGTACTACTGGTGTATCGATAAGGTGCTCGAACATAAGCCGACGATCACCATGGACGACGGCGCCGACGTCGTGAGCACGATCCACTCGAAGAGGACCGAGGCCCTGAGGTACGTCAAGGGCGGGTCCGAAGAGACGACGACCGGCGTGATCCGCCTGAGGGCGATGGCCGCCGATGGGGCGTTGAAATACCCGATATTCGCCGTCAACGACACTTACACCAAGTACATGTTCGACAACCGCTACGGGACGGGCCAGAGCACGATCGACGGCATCCTGAGGTCCACCTCGGTCATGTTGGCAGGCAAGGTGTTCGTCGTCTGCGGCTACGGCTGGGTCGCCCGCGGCATCGCGATCAGGGCGAAGGGTATGGGCTCGGACGTCGTCGTCACCGAGGTCAACCCGCTGAGGGCGCTGGAAGCCGTCATGGACGGGTTCAGGGTGATGCCCCTGCGGGAGGCGGCTCGTGTGGGCGACATCTTCGTGACGGCCACGGGCGACGTGAACGTCATCGACGCGAAGCACATGGAGCTCATGAAAAACGGCGCGATCCTGGCCAACTCGGGGCATTTCAATGTCGAGATCAACATACCCGCGCTGGAGGCGATGTCAAAGTCGAAGCGCACGATGCGGCCCAACCTCGAGGAGTACCGCCTCACGGACGGCCGCAGCCTGTATCTCCTCGCCGAGGGTCGGCTCGTGAACCTCGCGGCCGCGGAGGGGCACCCCAGCGAGGTGATGGACATGAGCTTCGCCGACCAGGCCCTCGTCGCCGAGCACATCTGGAAGGGTAAGAAGTTGGAGCCGAAGGTCTACAGCGTTCCGGAGGAGATAGATTCCACTGTGGCTGCGCTGAAACTTAAGGGGATGGGCGTGGAGATCGACCAGCTCACGGAGCAGCAGAAGAAGTACATCACGTCATGGAAGGAAGGCACCGTATAATCGCACTTTTACTATTTTTGAAACCCTCCAGGCCCATAAAAACATCGAGATGATATCGGATTTTTTTTATGTTAATAATTCTGATAACGCAATGAGAATTATGCTTGTTTGCCTGCTTCTCGTCTCATGGCTCGTCGCGCTTTTGTCGATATGAAATAGATCGACAGTAGGGTCGCCGCCCAGACCCCCGCCATCAGGATGGGATTCATCGCGCTCACGGGGATCGTCTCTTCGCCACCCTCGTATGGGGCTCCGGTCACCGGGTTCAGCAGCCTCTCCGTCGGGGCGTAGTTGTCCGTTAGAAGGGGGACGTCGTCCGAATTCACCTGGTAATCGTTAAGGGTGGCAGAGTACCTCACCAGCGAATCCCTCAGATCCGGGACGCTGCCGGCCATGTTGGCCAAATCCGAGCTGCTGTAACGCGTCATGTCCTTTGTCGCTATGAACGCTATATTCTGTGTCTGTGACAGCGATCTGCTGTGGGTGTAGAAGAGGTAGATCTGTGGGAATACCTTGCTCACGGTCTTGTACTCCGCCCTGAGCAGATCGGATGTGTCGCCGATGAATGAGGCGATGAAGTTCGACACCACCACGCCCCGGTCGCTGAGGTGGGAGTACACGGTCTCGAAGAACTCCAGCGTCATCATGTGGAAGGGGACGTGCGTCTTCGAGTAGGCGTCCAGGACTATCAGTTCATACCTCTTATCGGACCCGCCCAGGAATGCCCGGCCGTCCTCGATGAAGGTCTCGAGCCTCGGGTCGTCGGGCACGTTGAAGAACGTCTCGGCGGCCTTCACAACCTCTGGGTCTATCTCCACTACATCCACGGTCAGCGCGGGATAGTGCTCCAGGAAGCTCTTCGGACCCGAGAACCCGCCGCCCCCGACGAACAGGACGCTCCTGATCCTGGGGTTGAACACGAACGCCATGTGGAAGTATCCGGTGTATGGAAACACGAGCTCGTTCGACCCGTTCAGGTACATCGCGCTGTGCGGCATGTTGTTCAGCCAAAGCGTTCGCGTGTTACTCCCGAGGTCGTCCACGACGATGATGGTGTTGTACGGCGAATCCTTCTGGTACACGACCGTGCCCGAATGGATCCTCAGGGCTCCCGACAGCAGCACCGTCGAGGGCATCATCACGATGACGACGAGGAGAACCGCGATGATCTTCTCGCTCCTCGCCAGCCCGAACAGGGATACCGCGATGAGGATCACGCCGATCGACGAGATGATCGTCCTCACGCTGAACGACGGGATGAGGACGAATACGGTGAAGAACGTCCCGAAGATGCTGCCCCCCGTCGAGATGGAGTACAGGCTGCCGGAGGTGCCGCCGACGCTGGAGAGGTTCACCGCCGCGAGCCTGATGGCGTACGGCGAGAGCATCCCCAGGAGGGTGGTGGGGGCGGCGAGGAGCAGCGACGTCGCCAGCAAGGGCCCGTAGCGCTCCCCAAGCCCCAGCCTGAAGGCAGCCTCGAGGACGAACGGCGCGTCGATGGGTATGAGCAGGGTGAGGACGCCTGAGAGGAAGATCAGCAGCGAGAACGTCCTGTAAGTCGGCCGCCGATCCGCCAGCCTCCCGCCGGCGTAGTAGCCCAGGGCGAGGGACGCCATGATGATCCCTATCAGGCTCCCCCACACGAAGACGCTGTCGCCGAAGACGGGGGCCAGCAGCCTGCTCGCTATGATCTCGAGGGCCATGACAGCGGCGCCCGTCACGAAGACATTGAACCTGATGAGCCAGACCGAACCCTGATCGAACAAAAGGGGCTCTCGCAAGATCCTCCCACCACGGTGACTTATGGCTATTACCTAAACGAACTAGGATTCTGGGCTAACCCGCCGACGAATAGTTTAACCATGGGGCATGGGCGCTATCGCTGAAAATTCTTCGTGAACGCTACTGTTTACAGCAATTGACAAGCCAGACGGATGATAAATCACAGGATGTACAGGTCGCGGTCGGTTCGCGTGAGGCGCCTGAGGCCCTTCGCGGTCACCAGCACGGTGTCCTCGATCTGCACTCCATGGGAGCCGAGCTCGAAGTGGCCGACGTCCACGTTGATGACCATCCCCTCCTTCAACTCGTTCTCGTTCTTCTCCTGGATCCACGGCTGCTCGTTGCATTCGACGCCGAGACCGTGGCCGTAGGATACGCTATGTTGCATCAGTTTAGCCGCCTTCATCTTTTTCTCGACAGCAGCATAGACCTCGGACAGCTTCACCCCAGGTTTGACAACGCTGAAGGCCTCCTCCTGCGCTTCGGCGACCGCCTGCCATTGCTTCTTGAGATCGGGCGTTGGGCGGCCGATCACACCGGTCCGAGAAATGTTGGAGTGGTAGTGCTGCCACGTGCAGCCGAGGGTCATCCGTATGGGGTCCCCCCGGCGGGCCGCGAAGCTTGAGGGTATCGGGTTCGGGAACGCGCTCCGATCGCGGAACCCGATGAGGTTGTAGGTGACCCTGCCGCCGTCGTAGGCGACGGAGTACTCGAACATGCCAGCGAGGTCGAGCTCCATGATGTCGGGCCGGACGATCTCGAGTGCATCCTCCATCGACTTCTCCGTGATCTCCGTCGCCCTCTGGATCCGCTCCACCTCGTCAAGGGTCTTAATGAGCCTTATTTCGCGCATAAGTTCAGCGCCGTCGACGAGCTTTGCGTTTGGAAGTCCTCTACGGGTCGCATCGAACAAGATGTTGGTCATGCGGGTGGTATCGAGGGCGATGGTGCCCGTCGCCAGGCCCCTTTCCGAGATGCATTTCGTCAGGGCGGTGAGGGCGTCAGTCTCCGGGTGGGCGCCCCTGTACATCTCTATCAGCCGCTGGGTCTCCTCCGGCACCTCGCTGGGTTGGGTCACCTCGACGCCAGGTGCTCCATAGAAGCGCACGTCCTTGATCCACGTGTCGCTGTTGACGACGAGGTCGGCCTCATCGATGGGGGCGACGATCGCCGGCTCGCCGTTCAGGGGCAGGAGGGCGAAGGCCTGTGTCCCACACATGAGCTGCTGCTGCAGGCTCCAGTAATCCGAGACGTAGTAGACGTTCTCAAGGGAGGAGGCAACCAGGGCGTCGATGCCCCGGCTCCGCATGATCTCTAGGGCTCGATCTTTATTCAGCGGCATGTCTCACCTAGAATTGCACGATCTGTTTTTAAGATAATTGGGGGGCGTTTCGGAGGAGTGTCGAGTGAAAACCCCCAAAAAACATGTTAAATTCTGTTCTTTTCCTAATTTAATACGACGAGCGTTTTCATACCAGCTCACAACGTTTAATTTCGTCAAAATAAATCGATCGACTTCAGGGCCTCCCCTATTTCACGCTCTTCCTTCTGAGGCAACGGCATCAGGGGACGGCGAGGGATTCCCGCGTCGAGCCCCCTCAGGCTCAGCGCGTACTTCAGCGCCGCTATCTGGCTGTGGTCCCTGATAAGCACCTTGTTGACGTAGGACGCCCTCATCTGGAGGCGACCCGCCTCGTGGAGATCGCCCCCCACGAACGCATCGTAGATGTCGACACACGTCCCAGGGATGACGTTCGCAATGGCCACGATGGCCCCCTTGCCCCCGAGGGCCAAGTTCGGCAGGATCATGTCGCCCGACCCCGATAGCACGCTGATCCTGTCGCCGACGAGCCTGATGATCTCCGCCATGAGGCCCGGGTCGCCGCTGCTGTCCTTGACCCCAATGAGGTTGCTGTGCTCGCGAGAGATCCGCTCGATGACCCTGGGGCCGATCGAGTGCCCGGTGAACTTGGGGACATTGTATAGGATCACGGGCATGTCCACCGAGGCGAGGAGGGATGAGTAGTGCTGGAACAGCTCCTCATCGGAGGGCTTGAAGAAGTATGGCGTCACGACAAGCGCGGCCGCTGCGTCGCGATCCCTCGCGTCCATCGTAAGCTCGATGGTCTCCCTTGTTCCGACGGTGCCTGTCCCGGCGATGACGATCGCCCTATTATTTACCCTATCGAGCACGAGCTCCAGCAGTTTCCCCTGTTCCTCTCTTGACAGGAGCGGCCCCTCGCCCGTGCTGGCGTTCACGACCAGGCCCGACACTCCCCGCTCCAACCAGAAGTCTACTAGGCGTTCGAGGGCGTCAGTGTCGATCCCGCCCTGTCGATCGAACGGCGTCACGTTGGGGACGAAGATTCCTTCCAGTTTCACTTTCGGCACGCGTGTACCGTACCCGTGCTACGGATAAAACCCTAACGGGTCGTAGGGAGACGCCAGCTTTTTACCTTCGAGCGCGAATGAAGACGAGGCGATGTCGACTGTCCTGCCCTATCCCAGGGGCGTCCCGCGCAGCATCAGCTATCCCGAGATCCCGCTCCACGCCCTCCTGGAGAACTCCGCCCGAAAGTACCCGAACAGAGACGCGATCGTCTTCTACGGGAGGAAGCTCACGTATGCAGGCCTTTGGGATAGCACAAGGCATTTCGCGTCGGCGCTACGGGGTCTCGGGATTGAGGGGGGGGATCGCGTCGGTCTTCTGATGCCCAACGTCCCCCAGTTCGTGATTGCGTACTACGCGACTCTAGTTGCGGGAGGGGTCGTGGTCGCCGTCAGCTCCCTCAATCCTGCTGACGAGATTAGGCGCCAGTTGGGCGAAACGGGAGTGAAGGTCCTCGTGGCGCTGGACAGGTTTCTCGATAAGGCGATGCAAACTGGATCTAAATTGGTCGTCGCCAGGGCCGAAACATATCTGCCGCTCCATCTGCGGCTCCCGAGTCATCTGAAAGGAGTTCGCGATCATCCCGATGGCATTGAGTTTGAGCGCCTGCTCAAATCGCCCCCCGCCATGGACGCTGTGGAGATTGATCCCCGCCATGACCTCGCCGCCATCCAGTACACGGAGGGCACGACGGGGCATCCGAAGGGCGTCATGCTCACGCACTTCAACCTCGTCTCGAACGCGCTGCAGACATTCCACTGGCTGAGGGGCTGGGGATTCAGCGCAAAGCCGCAGCTTGCAGGCCGGCCCATCGTCGTATGCGCCATCCCATTCTTCCACATATACGGCATGACCGTCGGACTGAACGAGCCGGTGCACTTCGGCTCCACGCTCGTCCTCGTCCCCGACCCAAAGCCCGAACCCATCATGAGGGCCATCCATGGGCACAGGGCGACGCACCTCCCCGCCATACCAGCGATGATCCGGGGCATCGTCGAGCATCCGAGGAGAAGCGACTACGACCTCACGAGCCTGACGGACTGCGTCTCGGGAGGGGCGCCACTCGACCCGGAGGTCGCGAAGATGTTCGTCCAGATGACGGGGGCGCGCCTCTTCCAGGGCTATGGCCTGACGGAGGCGGGGCCCGTCACCCACTGCACGCCCGTCGACGGGGATCCTCTGCCGCAATCGGTCGGGCTGCCGTTCCCCGACACCGAGGCGAAGGTTGTCGACGTCCAGCTAGGCGAGGTTGAGGTGCCCCCGGGCCAGGAGGGGGAGCTCATCATCCGCGGCCCGCAGGTCATGTCGGGTTATTGGAACGACGCCGAGGCGACGGCCTCGGCGCTCAGGAACGGATGGCTGTACACCGGAGACATCGCCCGCCTGGATGAGAGGGGATTACTCCACATCGTCGGCAGGAAACAGGAGAGGATCGTGTCATCAGGCCATGTCGTCTGGCCCTCTCGTGTCGAGGAAGTGCTCAGAACGCATCCCGCGGTCGAGGCGGCGGCGGCTTTAGGAGTCCCTGATCCACTGCGGTGCGCAACCGATGTCCGCGCCGTCGTCACGCTCAGGGCTGGGTGGGACCTCGACGAGACGAGGCGAAGCCTTACGGAGCTCTGCGCTAAACATCTCGAGCCGTATCAGGTCCCGTCCGAGATCACGATCGTGAGGTCGCTTCCGACGACGCCTCTCGGCAAGATCGATAAGCGTGCATTGGTGCAAGGTTTCGCTGAGAGAAGTGGAGATCTAGCCTGAACGCACGATCACCCTCGCGTCCAGCTCATCGTCGAGTAGCCTGATGATGAAGGACCCCAGGGCGCTCAGCCTCGCCTCCTGCGCCCTCCCCATCGACCCGTAGGTGATCAGGTTAAACTCCCTGAGGATGCGGGCGTTCAGCTTCAGCGTGGAAAGGGGGACGCCCGACTCCATCGATAGGAGCTTGAGGAGGGAGGTCATCGTCCTCCTGTGTCTGGCCACGTTCGCTAAAATGAGCACCTGATTCTCGTTCAGGGTCCTCAGGACGAGCCTGCGCAGGTCCGCGACGTCGTTCCTAGATATTGGAGCTGATGCACCCTCCCCACCTGGACCCTAAGAGTGGCAAATGAGCTTTTTAAGCCTATTGGGCAGCGAAAGCTGACCAGGACAGGTCGCCACCTAAGGGTTACTTCAGTTTCACCTCGATTTTTTCGTACCAGCTCCTGTCGAGACGGCCAACGACGGCTGTGAGGAGCTCGGCTGCCCCCTCGACATCTCGTATCGATGCCACCTCGATGGGGGAGTGGGAGTATCTCCTCGCGATGAGGATTGTGCCTGTTGGTATGCCCGCCTGTGCGAGGTGAACCGTCGATGCGTCGGTTGCTCCCGCCGTGGAGACCTCCCTCTGATAGGGGATGTCCTCCTTATCGGCGGTGTCGATAATGTAGTCGAAGACGTGCCGAGGAGTCATGTGACCCATGACCAGGGCTGCGGACCGTTCGAGCGCCCGCACCGATGGGCCGTCGCCGATTTTCAGCCTCGTTTCCATGGGGCTCGTGGCGGGGTCCTCTCCGTATGTGGTGTCGACGACCAGGGCGAGATCCGGGTTGATGCGGAAGGCAGCCACCCTCGCACCCCTGCATCCGACCTCTTCCTGAACTGTGAAGACGGCGTATACTGTCGCCTCGGGGTCCTCAAGCCTCCTCAGCGCCTCCATGACCGTGAGGCAGCCGACCCGATCGTCCAGGGACGTGGCGCAAACCAGATCCTTTCCGAGCCGACCGAACCTCTTCTCAAAAGTTCCCAGGTCTCCGACCCTGACCCCCATCGCCTCCGCCTCCTCGGCACTAGAAGCGCCGATGTCTATCCACATGTCCTTCAGCGGCGTCGTCTTCGCCGACTCCTCGGCGGTGATCAGGTGCCTCCCCTTGGCGCCCACAACGCCGGGGATCGGCCCGGAGCGGGTCAGCAGCGTGACCCGCTGACCCTGGAGCAGCCGCTCGTTTATGCCGCCCAGCGCCTCGAACCAGATCCAACCGTCGCCGTCGATGTGCTTCACCGCGACGCCGACCTCGTCCATGTGGGCGTCGAGCATCACCCTGGGTCCGCCGTCCCCGCGTTTCATGGCTATCAGGTTGCCCAGCCTGTCGACGAACAGCTCGTCGGCGAGCTCCCTGACCTCCCCCGCGATGCGATCCCTCACCTCGTCCTCCATGCCGGACGGACCGTGGGCCATGACGAGCCCCTCGAGGGCCTGGAATGCGTTCATCATGAGCTACCGATCCTGATGTTGGCGTGGATCGGTAATTGAAATTTGTGAGCGGAAGGGGAAAAATCGTGAAGAAAATAGTATCTTTGCAGTCGATCTGGACCTTTTAGGATTCGAACTGGTTTCCACGGAGCTCTCTCTCCTGCTGAACCGCTTTCATCACGTCGATGGCTTCCGTGAGCGCGTGCATGATCTTGTTCCTCTGCCGGGTCAGGCTCGTCTTCGTGAATCGCGCCTCGTCGCTCGTCTGATCCATCGCAGCCAATTCCTTCACGGGCTGGAGCGTGGGCAGGGGTGGGATCCTCACGGCGGGGTCCTGATCGAATCGGCCGGAACCGGTGCAGTAGGTCGGGATCAGGATTCGGGCGATCTTCAAGAGGCTGTGATTTATCCGCTTCAGCGCCTCCTTGGATTTCTTATCGTCTCCATTGATCAGTTCCCCATGTATATTAGCTAGGCTCTGCAGGTAGATTTCGAGTCTCCGTGCCTCACCCCTCATCGACTCGGCCTTCTCCATCAGTGGTGACAGGTCAAAGGCGCCCCTGGACGACTCTTGGAGCTCCTTCAGGTCCCTGATGAAGTCGTCGGCGACCGGCTCGAAGCTGAATGGCAAGATCGGGGCGTTGCACATCCGCAGCACCGTGGTCATGTTCACCTTCATCGGCATCGGGAGGAGGTCCCTGTCGCCCTTGTCGATCGTGTCCTGGAGTGTGTGCCACCACCAGCCGCCGGCGCCGCCGCCCGTCGTCTTCCCCTTGAGGGGGCTGTCCGCGGGGATATCCGTGTTGCATCCGAGCCGCGGGATCCCGATGCCCGAGAAGGACTGGTCGCCCGCCCTGAAGACCCATGTCGAGCCCCGCACGTCGATGGGCGACCCTACGAACCCCGTTGAGAACTCCTCCATGTTGCGCTTGTTGAAGTCGTGGAGCTCGGCGGACGAGTTCGAGCGCCACTCGGTCGCGCCGATCACGCCTGGCGAGTCGATGTTCATCTGTCCAATGCAGTGCTCGTCCAGGTCCTCCCAGAAGTTGTCCACGAACCACGTGGAGCCCGCGTACCTGCCCTGCGAGTGGCCCGGCCACCAGGCGATCTTCACGCCCCTCCTCAGCCTGTTCCGATGCCTCCAGAATATCTTCGCCATCTCAATGAACTGGGCGTTTCCGCCGATGTTGTCGGTCATGCCGTCGCCCCACGAGCAGTAGTGGCCGTGGATGAGGAAGTACTCGTCGGGCTCCTCGGCGCCCCTGATCGTCACGACGGGGAGGCGGACCTTGCTCCAACCCCTCCAGACGTTCACGCGCATCCTGACCTTCACCGTTCCCTTGCTGCACAGCTTCTTCAGCCGAATCCCGTCCTCGTGATTTATCGAGACGATGGGGATCCGGGGGATCCTGCCGGACGATTCCTTGGTCGGCGTCCCCCAGACCGTCGTGACGACCATGTCGTGGATGACTGGGTCTCCGCTCACCGCGATCTGTCCGATTGCACCGTTCTGCTGGGCGATCCAGAGCCTCTCGGGTGCCCAGAGGGCCGCGAAGTCGACGAGGACGACCTTGCCCTTCACGTCCTTCCCCCTGTAGTCATCTGGCTCGCCGGCGCCGACGTCGACGAGCTCCCTCTCCATGAGGGGCGTCGACGCGGACATGGAGTGGCTCTGGCACCGCAGGGAGAACTCCTCGGGGTGGATCACATGCAGCTCAGCGTCCTCGGAGCGATCGTGGGATGGGTAGCTCAGGAAGGCGTCGAACTCGTGGACCTCGATGGGGACGCCATTTTTCTCCACCGATTTCACGATGTAATCGACGGCCCTCTTCTCTTCGGGTGTGCCCGAGAACTTCTCCCCGATCGAGCAGAGGTATTCGACGTGTTTCCACAGCTCATCTTTGTCGATCTCGTTTCGTACGTCTCGCTCCAGCTTCCTCTGGTCCTCCGTCGGTTTCAAGAACATGTCTAGTCCATGAGAGATTCAAATAAGAAATAGAAATATCTTTCCAGAAACATCGATATTCATTGCGAGCGACAAAAGATGCATTTTTCCTATGCTAATAATATCAATTTTTAAGATCTTATCCCCCCTTAAAATTAGATGAGCATGAGAAGGATAGCGTTTTTACTTCCCAGCGCAGCCACGGGAAAGCTCACGGGGGAGCTGGCCCGCCGTGAGAAGATCCTCAGATCCATAGCTGGCCCCGATACGGAGATCGACATCTTCGGCCTTGAGGAGGACCCAGCGAAGAGCCACCTCGGCGCGATACAGTCCGAGTACGAGGCGTCGATGGAGGTTCCCGAGAGCATCAAGTGCGCCCAGGAGGCGGAGAGGGCGGGGTATCAGGCGCTCATCATATCGTGCGGAGGCGATCCGGGCGTCGAGCCGCTCAGGGAGGTCGTCAACGTGCCGGTGGTTCCTCCGGGAATGGCCGCCCAGCACGTGTGCTCGATGCTGGGACGGAGGTTCTCCATACTGACCTCCGGGGAGGGGGTGCCGATGAGGATTGAGATCCACGAGCGTGACGGCCTCATGAAGCTCATCTCGATCCACCCGATTGGCCTATCCGTGCCGGACATACGGGTCAGGCAGAAGGAGGCCTTCGAGGCCCTCGTCAGGGAGGGCAGACGGGCGGTCCGCGAGTTCGGCGCGAGCTCCGTCACGTACGGCTGCATGAGCATCGGCTTCCTCATGGTCGACGAGAGGCTTTCGAAAGAGATAGGCGTCCCGGCGGTCAACCCCGTGAAGGTGGCGGTCAAGGCGGCCGAGATGTTCATCGACCTCGGCCTCACCCATAGCAAGCTGGCCTACCCCATTCCGCCCAGTCTGAGGAAACCCGTCTAAGCCATCGTCGTTCTTCCATTTCACTGGTTCATCGCTCCTGTTTCCATTGCTCCGTCGATTCGAATTTTTCAACAAAACGGAACGGCGCTTGACAGGCTGGATGCCCTTTTTCCCTCTTCATGCCCACCATTTTATACCCTTTCGACGAGAGATCATGCCGGATCGATCATGTCGAAGGAAGTCGCCATGAGCTGGATCGATGAGAACGAGAAGCGGATCATCGAGATCAGCGACAGGATCTGGGAGTACGCGGAGGTGGGCCTCCTCGAGCACAGGACCTCGAAGCTGCTCGCGGACGAGATCGAGAGGCACGGCTTCAAGGTCGAGCGCGGCGTCGCCGGGATGCCGACGGCGTTCGTCGCCACGTGGGGGAGGGGCCGACCCGTGATCGGGGTCCTCGGGGAGCTCGACGCCCTGCCGGGGATCTCTCAGAAAACCGTGCCGCACAAGGAGCCCCTGAAGGAGGGGGCGCCGGGGCACGGCTGTGGCCATAACATCCACGGGACTTCGGGCATGGCGGGGGCCATCGCCACAAAGGTCGCCATGGAGGAATCCCGCATCCCAGGGACCCTCAAGTTCTACGGATGCCCAGCGGAGGAAACGCTGGTTGGTAAGGTTTGGCTCGTGAGGGATGGGTACTTCAAAGGCGTCGACGCGGTGCTGAGCCACCACCCCGGCACATCGAACACGGCGGGCCTGTCGAGCAGCAACGCGATGAACTCGGTGATGTTCCACTTCTACGGCGCCGCCTCGCACGCGGCCGGCTCCCCGGAGCAAGGGCGGAGCGCGCTAGACGCGGCCGAGCTGATGAATGTCGCCGTTAACTATATGCGGGAGCACGTCGTCCAGGAGGCGCGGCTCCACTACGTCATCGAGGAGGGCGGCCACGAGCCGAACGTGGTGCCCGCCTACGCGAGGACGTGGTACTACGTGCGCGCCCCGGAGCGCGAGCAGGTGGACCAGATCTACGAGTGGGTGCTGAGTGCCGCCGACGGCGCCGACATCATGGCGAGGACGACCCACAGGGTCGAGTTCCTGACCGGCTGCTACAACATGATCCCGAACAGGGCGCTGAGCGAGCTTGTTGTGGCGAACATGCGGGCGATCGGCGCGCCGACGTACACCGAGGAGGAGATGGAGTTCGCGAGGGAGCTGAACAAGTCGATCCCGCCGCAGCAGAAGAAGGAGTCCCTCAGGAAGTCGAAGCGGCCCGGCTGGGAGAAGATGCTCGACGAGCTGTTCGACGACAGGGTGATGGACGCCTGGAACGAGGGACAGGTCAACGCCGGCTCGACGGACGTCTCAGACATCAGCTGGGTGACGCCGACCATGGAGTTCGGCACCACGTGCTGCATCCTGGGCACCCCCGGCCACAGCTGGCAGTTCACCGCCCAGACCGGCATGAGCTTCGGCCACAAGTCGCTCATGTTCGCCACCAAGGTCCACGCGGACAGCGCCCTCGACCTCTTGACGAAGCCCGAGTTGCTGAAGAAGGCGCGCGACGAGTGGAAGGAACGGCTCGCCGGCCGCGTCTACAAGCCGCCGATCCCCGCCGACCTCAAGCCGCCGCTTCACCAGCTAGAGAAGTAGCTTCTCCTATACTATTTTTTAACTCTGCATCGTGATAAGTTAATTCTAAATAATGGAAGGATATGCCAAGAAAAAAAGAGGGAGTTGATTGTGCAGTCTAATGGTAGATTAGGGTTATCCGTGTGGTGTATGTCACTGCCACATCGTTGTCGTTCGCTATTGCTATTTCGATCGAGCCGCCGTTAGCTTTGAAGACAGGTGACTTTGCTATAATGTATTCGGAGTTTGATTGGGGTTCAAATGCGCTCGCCCAAGTGGCGTTTCCATCTATTATGATGACGACGGTAAGTGGATGTTTGGCTGGCGAGAGAGTTTCCATTTCCACGGTAAACTCGAAAGGCCGATACGGGCCAAGCTTGTTTGCATAGGTTATCAGCGGCGTTTTTTCTGGCGGACTCCCTTCGAGGCTTCCTCCAACATCTACATATTCCTGACATACCCCAGGCGAAATGAGAGTTCTCTCAGAACGTTTTTCAAATGTTGGTGGGATGAACTCGATGCGACCTTCTTCGCCCTGTTCTGTTGAATTGCTCGATTTGGGAGTAATATTCGATTTAGCTCTAAGGAATATTGCGGGTGCAAGTAGTGCTGGCAACAGCATCAGGAGGACGATGAGCTTCTTGTTCGTTCAGATCGCCTGATAAAGTCATCGCAGGCAGTAGATTTAGCGCTTTTTGAAAAGATTTTTTTCAAACTTTCACCAGGTTTCCGGTCAAGGGATGAAAAGAATTCTTTTCAAAAGCCCTTTTAGGGTTGCAACCATTCCTTATATAGCTATGTATCTCGAAGAGGATACCTACTCGGTTATCTTCTCGGCATTGAAGCATCCAGCACGGAGAAAGATCATAAGGATGCTCTCAGAAGGTCCACTTACTTACACGGAACTTCAGAACAAATTAGAGGTTGAGACCGGCTTCTTGAACTACTATCTTGAGAGCCTGAACGGCCTCATCAAGAAAGACGAGAATAGCAGGTATAGAATATCAGGGCTTGGAAGATCGGCGTTAGGCCTTATGATGCAGGTCGAGGAACCAACACATAAAACTGAGCCTAGAAAAATCGACATATTTGGCTTCAAAGTTAATGCTGTCTACCTCATGCTCGCCCTCGTATTCATGCTGATAGCTTCTAACGGGTATTGGCTGTTGGGCTTCCAGAGGCAGAGTCAGGAGAAGACGGACGCCTTCAGCGAGAACCTAGTGCACACAAAAGCGTTGCTCAGCAAATCTATTGATATCCTGAACGCAACTATCCAAGAGAATAGGATAAGCTTCTACGAGTGGGACCTCCTATCCCGGTACCTACTTCAAGCTTCAAGTCGACTAGACTTCATATCGTTCCTCGATGCAGGCCATCAAAGCCAATGGCTGCAAGCAGCTTCAGCAACGAAATCTCTGGCTCAGTTCTTCAACGATGCTTGCGATTCTCTACGCGTACGCTACCAAAATCAGACATACCTAGATATTAAAATTGGGCAAGGGTGGATGACCACTTTACCCATGATAGGGAATGACTTTAACGAAATGTACAGGTCAATCCCTAACCTTCCTGAAACTGATTTAGGCACAGGAACAGCTGATCCCATGAGACTGCTGAAGGTAAGCCTTCAACTTCAGGAAGACTTGTACATGGCGCGGAGAGCCGTTGGCATAGGGGAAAAAATCAAACCTATATATTGAATTATCTTAACCTCCAAAGAATGAAACCAACTTCTGATTGGATTGTAACCAAATACTAGAAGATCGCTTTTCCTATCTTTCGCTGCCTTTTCCAGAAGCTCGTTGAAAAGTGGGATTTATAAAAGCAAGTTGTCATTAATCCTTTGATTTATATGAAGAAGCAGCTCGTTCTCACAGTCGCTGAGTCTAAGAGGTTGATTGCGAAAGGCGTGGCTGCCCTGCCCGAGGTGCAAAACGCCATGAGGAACGGCATAGTGGTGGTTGCAACAGGCACCACTAACGCCTACGTCTTAGAAGAGCTTTCGGGCAAAAGGATAGACAAGAGGCGATATAGGAGCGGGATAATCACGCCGAAGGAGCCGGAGCGGCTCAAGGAACCTCAGGGGGAGCCCATACCGGACGTCGTCTTCCGCAAGGGGGAGGTCGCCCCTGAGCTGGACCGGTTCAACGCCGTCGACCAGATGGGGAAGGGGGACGTCTACATCAAGGGGGCCAACGCCCTCGACTACATGGGGCAGACGGCCGGCGTCCTCATCGGCGGCCCGACGGGGGGCACCGTGGGCGCCGTGCTGGGGCAGATCGTCGGCAAGAAGATCGGCCTCGTCATCCCGGTCGGCCTCGAGAAGCTCGTCTGCGAGGACATCGGCGAACTGCACAGGCTGGGCGCCGAAGATGACAACGACGGCCCCGCCCTCTGGCCCCTGAAGGGCACGATCATCACCGAGATCGAGGCACTCCTGTTGCTGGCGGGCGTGGACGCCATCCTCTACGCGGCCGGCGGCGTCGCCGGGGCGGAGGGCGCCGTCAGGCTCATGATCGAGGGCGACGACGAGCAGGCGAAGGCGGCCCTCGACCTCGTCGAGTCGATAAGGGGAGAGCCCCGCTACCTCCTGTGATCGCAACTCCCCGGAAGCATCTTCATGCTCCAAGACGAGACGCTGGGCCTCCTCAGGCGGTTCGACGTCTCCCTCGATCCCGCGCTCGACGAACAGCAGCTCGTGGATCGGGATGTGATCGATCGCCTGATCTCCGATGCTGAAGTTGGCAAGCACGACACGGTCCTCGATGTCGGAGCAGGATGCGGCAATATTACCGTCGCCCTGGCCGAGAGGGCGAAAAGGGTCATCGCCATCGAGAAAGACCCCAAGTTCATACCAATTCTAGAATCGCGCGTTGGCAGCCTTGGGAACGTTGAAGTAATAATCGGCGACGCGCTCAGGATGGACCTCCCGAGGTTCGACAAGATCGCGTCGAACCTGCCCTACCGGATCTGCGAGGCCTTCGTCCAGAGGCTGATCCATCTGGAGTTCACCCGAGCCGCATTGGTGCTGCCCACATCATTCGCCGAGACCCTCGGCTCGAGCGCGGAAGACTCCGAATACAGCAAGCTGTCCCTCATCGCGGGGGCCTTCTTCACCATCGAACGCCGCGAGGAGGTGAGACCCGAGGCCTATTACCCGGCGTCAGGAACGCTGACGCGTATCGTGACGCTGGAGGCCCGTGCGCCGAGGGATGTCGTCGAGGCCGTCATGCGCCGTGTACTGGCGCGCAGCGACATGAAGCTGAGGAACGCGCTCAGGGAGGCGCTCATCGAGGCCGCGCCCGTCGGTGTGGGCCCATCGACGAAGAGGGAGGCGAACGCTGTCGTGCGCTCCATGGGTCTCGGGTCACTTCTCGATGAGCGGGTGGCGAGACTTTCCCTCGGAGATCTGCAGAAATTGTACGTCAAGCTCAAGCCGTTCACTTGAAGTGTAGAATATCCCGATCTTTCATCGTGATTCCGATCATTGAGCCCTTGTCAACGGAAGATTTTCTGGGTCTGTGAGGTTTGAGGCGTCAGAATTCGGTTTTGTCCTTGTATCGGAACTGCTTCTCGTAGAGTTCCTTCACCCTGTCCATGGTGTCGGCGTCCTCGGGCGACTTGTCCAGCCGTATGCGCTTGATTCGGGCGAACCTGAGGGCGAACCCGGACCTGTAGTGGGGGCTGCGCTGTATCTCGTTGAAGTCGACGTCGACGACGACCTCGGGCCTGACGCGGACCGTCTGCGCCGTCTCGCTCACCTTCAGCTCCTGCAGCCGACGCGTCATCCAGCCGAACTCCTCGTCGGTGAGTCCCTTGAACGTCTTGCCCAGCATCGCGTACTCGTCACCGTCGCGGGCGGCGAGGTGGTAATTGCTCAGCCATCCCGTTCTTCGGCCATAGCCCCACTCCGCAGCGATTATGACGAGGTCGAGGGTCTCGGCCGGCTTGATCTTGAACCACCCCCTGCCGCGGACGCCGGGCGTGTACCTCCCGTCGAGCCGCTTCGCCATGAGCCCCTCGTGCCCCTCCTCCATCGCCCGCCTCAGGAAGCCCTCCACAACGGCGATATCGCCCGTGACGATCCGCTCGGCGAGGAGTTCCCTCGGGCAGACGCCCTCGAGCAGCCTCCACCGCGCCTCATATGGCTCGTCGATGAGGAGCTTCCCGTCCAGATAGAGGACGTCGAAGAGATGAAGGCGCAACGGGATCCGCTTGGCCATCTCCATCACGTCGTGGACACGCGTGAAACGGCGCATCAGGTCCTGGAACGGCAGGGGCTTCTCGCTCTCGCCAACGGCGACGGCCTCGCCCTCGAGGATCACGCTGTGGGAGGCGATGCGGTTCTCGACGAGCCCGACGACGTCCGGTAGGCTGTCCGTCACATCCGTCAGCCGCCTGCTGAAGATTCGGATGGCGTCATCCTCCCGATGAATCTGGATGCGGGCGCCGTCGAACTTGAACTCGAAGGCGCTCACGCCGCCGTGTTCCGCCAGCACCTCGGCGATGTCGTAGGACATGACGGCGAGCATGGGCTTCATGGGAACGAACATCCTCACGCCGACTCGCGTCAGGCCCGATTCGCCCTCCGTCAGCGCAGTCCGCGCCGTCTCGCCGAGGTTCCCAGTGAGCATGAGGGCGCGCCGAACCAGCCCCGGGGCCACGTTTGCTGCCTCGGCGATGCCCTCGAGCATCATCCCCTCGTTGACGCCGATGCGCATCTCGCCGAACACGATGCGGACGAGCACCTCCACCTCCCTCGGGTCGGCCCGGCTGATCAGGCCACCAAGCAGCCCCTCCTTGAGGCGCCTGGAGCCGGCGCCCGACGCCCTCGCGATCTCGCCGAGGGTCCTGTTGACTTCCTGTATGGTCAGCGGCTCCTCGACGAGCGTCGTCTGTCTCTCGCCCTCGAGCACCCGCTTCATCGTCATGTACCCGACCTCGAGGGTCCTGGGGTCGAACTCGGGGAAGACGGAGCCGACGATCAGGAGCACGGCCGGGACGACCTCGTTCGGATCGAGGCTTCGCAGGAACTCGGCGATCAGCCGGGTCTTCTCCTTGCGGCTCATCGTGGCCTCGAGGGCGGAGCACAGCCGCGCGAGCCGAGAGAAACGTGTGGGTATCCTACGGCGCCCCCTTGAACCAGCTTTCAAGTCTCCTTCCGGCGTAAAATTCCTTCATCCGCTGGGCCACGACCTCGACCCGTTTTCGGGAGAAGGACCGCTCGCCGCAGAGGAAGGCGTAGAGCTCGTCCTCGCGCAGGACGCCCCAATCCAGCCTGTAGTCGTCCGTCACGTCCGGCGCGAGGTAGAGGCGACGTATTTCGCCGTAGTTTGCGGGGAGACGTGACGCGATCTCGGGCGGCATGTCCTCGAGCCGGCCGTGCTCCTTCACCAGCTTCAGCGCCGTCTTGGGGCCGACGCCCTTGACGCCGTCGTTGAAGTCGGTGCCCACCAGGATGGAGAGGTCTATGAGCTGCTCCCTCGTCATACCGTAGTGCCTCAGGAAACCGTCGAGTTCGATGAACTCGGGCTTGAGCTTCCGCGCCGTGCCCTTACTGGGCAGGTACTCCTCGCCCTGTATGGTGATGTACCTCACCAGCCTGGGTGCCCCGAACAGCAGCGAATCGTAGTCGCGGCTGCCCACGGCCCACACGACGCCCCGCCTGGCCATGTGCGCGGCCTGCGCCTCCCCTTCGCTGGGGGCCTGGACCCACGGTATCCCGAGGAGGTCGAGCAGGCGCTTGGAGTCGGCGATCATCTCGCCCGTCAGCCTGCCGGTCATCACTGCCTTCGAGAAGGCCGTGGCGTAGTCTGCCGCTTCAACTGCCGAGGCGTACTCCTCCTCGGCTTTTTTGCGGAACTCCCTGCGCTTCTCGAGTTCGGCCCTCTTGAGCAGTGGAGGCTCGCCGTCGAAGACGAAGACGGGCTTGACCTTGAAGTCGGATATCAGCCGCGTCGTCCTGAAGGCGAGGCCCACTAGATGGGAGGTCACCCTGCCCCTTTCGTCCATAAGGGGCTTTCCTTCGCGGGTCCTGATCAGTGCCAGAAACTGGTGCAGCTCGATGAAGGCGTCGATGGCGAAGCTGCGCCCCCTGAGGAACTCCAGATCGACGATCCGTTTGACGATGATGGGCGTCAGGTTGACTCCCAATTCAACCGGTAAAATACCAGCGCATGGTAATAAATCGATACTAAAAAGGAACCGGCTCAAAAAAATGATTTATCCAAGTTCTTTAGGATATTCTCATCCTTTTTTTAAATCTGTGCAGTCAACTACGTTATATTAGATATTGTGCCTTGAAAATTGGGTTCGTAGAGCGAGAATGATGTAGAAGGCCAAAATACAAAGGAGTATCGCATTCAATGCTATCAACGCCTCCCGCCCCATCCAGAATGATTTCTGCCATAGGTTCGTGTCCTTGATGCTGTATTGGTGGACCTCCACGATCTTGTACGGCCTCCAATAATCGTCAAAACCAGAAATTGTAGAGTTCTGATAGAAGCTTAAGACGGCTCCGGTCTCCCCATCGAAAAGGCACTCGCGCTCCTCTATCATGACACCGACTGGATAGCCGGTCCACGATTTATTAACCATCCAATGGATTGAGTTGACCTCCCTGTCAACACTGTTCACGTTCATCATTTGAGTCTTGTTTATCCACTGCGACCATGGCGGATACGAGATCTCGCCCAAATTGCTGCCGAACAATATAGGCTCAGGGATGTGATCACCCGCCTCAAGGTTCGCAGGCAGGAAGAAATGATGCACGGCTATCTCAGGATGCGTGAAATAAGGCTTAGTTGGATCGGCGGTGTAAGTGAAAGACATGCGGATAGAACCATTATCCATGACATGGGATTCCCGGAAGGTGATCGTATTTTCTGTTACGTTCAGAACCTCGATCAGACAACTGAAGCGTGCTGATTCTGTGCGATTCATCCGCGTTCCAGACTGGTCGATGACTTGTCTAAAATAAAATCTATCATATTTGATCCAGTCACCAGGCTTGACCCCGATACTAAGCTGCATAGGTACATCGAAAACGAGCACCAAGAAGGACAAACCGAGGAGACCGTACAAAAAATTCTGTTTCATCTAATGTTAAGTCATCTCCCTTCTAAATAAAAATGATCGACCTTCCATCAGAAATAATTTATTGAAATCATCGACACACATTAATGAGACGGTTTGGAAGCGCAAATTCCCATCGTCAGTATCGAGGGAGCACCCTTCAGCCGCGGCGAGATGTACGGCTCCGAGGCAAAGGCCCTCATAAAACACAACATCGACTACTACTACGGCCTCTGGCAGAGAAACCTAAACCTGAGCAGGAGAATGGTCGATGAGAAGGCCTCCTCTCTGATCGAGCCGATCAAATCCTTCGACCCGGGACTTCTAGAGGAGATGAGGGGCATAGCCAAGGGCTCAGACGCGTCGATCGAGGAGATCATCGCGATAAACGGCAGGTACGAGCTCGTCTGGTCCCAGATGGGTCAGGCGCCTGCCGAGTGCACGGCCCTTGCGGCCCTCCCGGAAGCGACGTCCTCGGGCCACACCCTTCTGGCGCAGAACTGGGACTATAAGGTGGGAGTTCGTGACAGCTGCGTGGTTCTAGAGGTGAAAGAGGATGGCAGACCAACGGTCGTCATGCACACGGAGGCCGGGATCATCGGTCAAAAGGGAATCAATTCTGAGGGGATCGGCCTCGTCGTCAACGCGATGGTCTCCGACAGGGACCGCTTCGAGCCGAACGTACCCTTCTGGGTCCTCTGCAGGCGAGCGCTGGGCAGCAGAACCCTGTCGGAGGCGATGAACGTCGTGCTGAGGACGAGGAAGGCCGTTTCCAGCAACGTGATCCTGGCCCAGGCGGGGGGCGTGGCCGTTGACCTGGAGTCGACGCCCCTCGACACCTCCATCATCGTACCCGAAGGCGGCGTCCTCGTGCACACCAACCACTTCATCGGGCCCAGATCAATCTCCGTGAAGGACGAGTTCGTGAAGAACTTCTCCCACTCCATATACCGATGCTCTAGGGCCAAGTCAAGCCTGGAAAGAGGGTTCGGTCGCCTGTCCGCTGAACACTTCATGGATGTCCTGAGGGACCACTTCGGCGAGCCCTATTCGATATGCGCCCACGCCGACCCGGCTGTCGGAGTGGACTTCCAGGGCGAGACGCTGTCGTCGGTGATCTTCGACCTCGAAGACCGAAGGATCCTCATCACCAAGGGGCCCCCGTGCGAGTCATCTTATCACGAGCTCGAATTTCCCAGCCTAAAGGGGCGAGAGATGATCACGTGAATAGTAAAAAGTGATAGAAACAATCGTTACTTTGCAAGCTGCCTGAACTTTTCCAGGAAGGCCTCGACCTCTTCCTCCCTGTTGTAGAAGTGGGGCGCGATCCTGAGTCCGCCGACCCTGGCGCTCACGGCGATGCGATTCCTGTAGAGCTCCTTCTCGAGCTCCCGGTTGTTGTCCACCTTCACGTTGATGTAGAGCCGCCTCTTCTCGTCGGCGGGGCTCTGGAGCTTGAATCCCGACTTCGTGAGGCCGTCGGCCAGCATCGTGTCGAGCTTCCTGATCCGCCTCTCTACGTTCCTGATCCCGATACCGAGCAGGAGCCGCATCGAGTTCTCCACGGCGACGTACGAGAACTCGCATCGGGGGTAGATCTGGAGGCGGCTCACCCCCTTCTTGTATTTGAGGCCGTACAGGTCGAACCTGTCGTACATGTTGGTATCGAGCTGGGCATCCTCGATCGTCTGGTTCCCGACGAACATCGGCTGGAAGGCATCGGCGTGCTTCCCGTTCACGTAAAGGAACCCGACGCTCTGGGAGTACGGCCCGCCGAGCAGCCATTTGTACGTGCTCACGGCGAGGAAGTCGACGCCGTTTCTATCGACGTCGTGGGCGTGCGCGCCAGCGGACTGCACGGCGTCCACGACGAGGTAGGATCCGTGGGCGTGGGCGACCTCGGCGATGGCCTTGAGGTCGTGCAGGAGGCCGTTGTACCAGCCCGACTGGTCGACCAGCACGGCGGCCGTCTTGTCGTCGACGACCTTCTCGAAATCCTGGATCCCGATCTCTCCGTTCCGATTCTCCGCGAACCTCGCCTCGACGCCCCTCTCCTTCTGCTTCAGGGTCACGGCGGCGCCCATCGGATAGGATATGCTCGTCGTCACGATGTTCTGGCCCCTCTTCAGCGGCAGCATCGAGAACACCGTGTTGATCCCCGTCGTCGTGTTCGGGACGAAGGCGACCTCGTCTGGCTTAGCGCCTATGATCTGCGCGAAGTGCCCCTTGCTCGCCTCGACCCTGCCCGACCACCTGCCCATGCCATCACTCCAGTCCTCCTCACCGCGCAGCCAGCCACAGCGGTCCTTTACATACTCCTCCATGACCTTGATGGTGGACGCCGGCATGGCGCCCTGGGCCGCATTATCGAAATAGATCAGCTTTTTTGTTAAGGGGAACTCTTCCTCACCTCTGCTCATGACGAACCCTCCATATCGTTCCTCTCTCTTCGAACTCTTCTCATTAAAGTTTTGTGGGTCTCATCCCTGAACTCCGTGGGGGCGGAGAGCGTGAATGATAACATCAAGGATGCGCGGTTCATCATCCCCACGGGAAAACCCAAGTGAAATAAAAACGTGTGTTACCGCTCGAACTGTTCTTCCCGAGGTTCATCAGGCTTTGAAAAGGCTGGCGATCCTGTTCTCGAGGTTTTCCTTGGGGAGGGCGCCCATCGTCCTGTCAGCGAGCTTCCCGTCCCTGAAGTACAGGAGCGTCGGTATGGCCATGATCCCGAACCTCCTCGGGGTGTCCGGGTTCTCGTCCACGTTCAGCTTCCCGAAGGCTATCTCCGCGTGCTCCTCGGCCAGCTGGTCGACGACTGGGCTCAGGGCTCGGCACGGGAAGCACCAGACGGCCCAGCAGTCGATGACGCTTGCCCGGTTGCTCCTCACGAAGCTGTCGAACGTGTCGTCCGTCAAGGTGACTAGCTTGCTGCCCTTTCCTGTCGAGGTCATTCTGATCAGATATCGTCAACAATCGCCAAATATAAAGATGCCAAAATGAGCTCGAGGAGGGAAACAGAGGGTCTCAGGGGGCACAGGTTCGATGGGTCAGCAGCGTATCAGGTACTGGCCCATCTCCCATGGGGTTATGCGTGGTAGACTCTCCGTCCAGCTGCAGCCCATGGACGACGTGTAATCCTCGAACTCTCGGCGCTTCAGCTCCGCGAGGTTATTCGAGCAGCTCCCCAGGGCGTCGAAGGCCACCGGGTCTGAGACGAAGGCGTCGGCGGCGTCGCTGAGGTGCTCGGGCAGCATCTCGACGCCCCTTTTCTCCATCTCCTCCTTGGTCATGTGGAAGACGTTCTCGGCGTACGGCTCCCCCGGATCGAGTTTCCTCTCGACGCCGTCGATGCCCGCCTTCAGTATCGCTATGGAGGATAGGTAGGGATTGCACGAGGGGTCGGGGTGCCTGTACTCCATGCGGGCCGCCTTGCCCATCCCCTTCGGGAACCGGGGGATCCTCATGAGGGCCGATCGGTTTCCGTACCCCCAGCAGATGTAGACGGGGGCCTCGTAGTGGGGGACGAGCCTCTTGTACGAGTTGACCGTCGGGGCGACCACCATCGAGAGACCCTTCGCGTGGCCGAGGACGCCCCCCATGAAGTGGAGAGCCACGTCCGAGAGGCCCCCCGAGTCGGGGTCGTAGAACAGGTTGCCGCCGGACTCAACGTCGACGAGGCTCATGTGCACGTGGCATCCGCTGCCGTTGACGCCCCAAAAGGGTTTCGGCATGAAGGTGGCGGTGGCCCCGTGCTTCTGGGCGATGGTCTTGACGGCGAGCTTGTAGAGGAGGGCGTTGTCCGCCGTCTTCAGCGCCTCGGCGTAGCGGAAGTTGATCTCGTGCTGGCCCGTGGCCACCTCGTGATGCACCTTGTCCAGCTGGAACCCGGCGGCCTCCAGGCACATCATCGTCTCCATCTTGATCTCCTCGGAGGGATCGATGGGCGGCAGCTCGAAGTAGCCCCCCGAGTCGAAGGGCGAGATGGACTCGCTATGCCGGGTGACGTAGAAGAACTCGAGCTCCGGACCTGTGTTGAAGCCGTAGCCCTTCCTCTCGAGGTCGTCCAGCGTCCTCTTCAGCATCCCCCTCGGGTCGCCCTCGAAGGGTGCGCCGTTGGGCTTGGAGATGTAGCAGAACATGGTGGCGACGCCCGGCGCCTCCCACATGGGCACGAGGAACGTCGAGGGGTCAGGATTGGCCACGAGGTCGCTCTGGGAGATGTCCATGAACCCGGCGATGGAGGAGCCGTCGAAGCCCACGCCGTGCGTCAGGGCGGACTCGATTTCGTACTCGGGTATGAGCATGGCTCGGGGTCTGCCGTTGAGGTCGACCACCATGAGCCTGATGTACTTGATGTCGTGCCTCTTGACGAGGTCCTTGAGCGGATCAATGGCCTCCTCATATTTCAGCTTGAACTCGGTCATAATGACCTTACTCAAATTGGTGCATATATATTAATCTTGTGGGGAAATCTCATATACAAGTGTATAGTATATATTCAGTTTGTACGACAAACGTTCAGGTGATCGGGATGTTCATGTTGGATGATATCGACAGGAAGATCCTGAGGGAGCTTCTGAAAGGTTCCAACCGCTCTCAGAGGGAGCTCGCGAAGGCTATCGGCGTCTCCACGGCGACGGTGATCAATCACGTGCAGAGGCTCGAGTCGGCGGGCGTCGTCAGGAACTACACGGTCCTGCTCGACCACGAGCGACTCGGATACGAGTTGACCGTGATAACCGAGATCACCGTCTCGAAGGGCAAGCTCCTCGAGGTCGAGGAGGAGATCTCCAAGATATCCAACGTCTGCGCCGTCTACGACGTCACGGGGCTGACCGACGCCATGGTGGTCGCCAAGTTCAAGAGCCGGAGCAACCTGAGCGACTTCACGAAGAAGCTGCTGGCGATGCCATACGTCGAGAGGACGAACACGCACATGGTCCTCACCACGATCAAGGAGGACTTCCGCATGCTCAACGACATCTAGCCGAATCGAGCCTGAAATGATCCTTTTCTAAATCTGATTGTTCCATGAAAAGTCCCTTCACCCTTTTTCTTTCTAACGCAAGAAATGTTGAATAACTGCAATGTGGAGAATCCCACAAGTGAATTATCAATGGTCGATTCAGCGACTTCCCCAAATCTTACGAAAAACGTGAAGGAAAAGGCTCTATCCTCAGGCGCGGAGCTTGTCGGAATAGTGTCTACCGAGGCCTTGGACGCCCTACCGAGCGTCTTCGTGGGCTTCTGGGAGTACCGTGAGTGGACGAAGAAGTCGACGGACTACCTGAAGGACGCGAGATCCGCGATCATCCTCGGGTACCACGCGTGGGACGACGCATTCGATCTCGTCGTCCGCAGGGGAAACACCCTGGAGTATCCCGAGGAGTGGAGGGGGCGGCTCTTCGCGCGGAGGGTCCTGCGCTTTCTCCAGGATCAGGGTTACGCGTGCGTTTTGGAGCCCGAGCTCATCTCCAAGAAAAGGATGGCGCAGCTGGGCGGCTTAGGTAACTTCGGCAAGAACACCCTGATCATCAACCCGAAGTACGGGCCATGGATCAGGCTTCGGAGCATCATCACCGACGCGGAGCTCGTGCCCGACGTGCCTTTCAAGGAAGACCTGTGCGGTGAGTGCGAGGAGTGCGTCAGAGCCTGTCCCATGGGGGCACTAAAACCACACGTCATCGATCCAGACAGGTGCCTGCTGGGGATACATCCGTTGAAAAGGAGAGAACCAGGGCTCGTATCACTATACGAGAGATACGCTCCTGACCTCACGAAGAACAGCTACTTCATGTGCATGACATGTCAGAAAGCATGCCCCTACGGAAGAAAGGAGAGAGGTCTGAGTTAACTCTCTGCGTACTCAATTTCATTAGGAATAATATCAACCGGGATGTTTAGTAATACTAAAAAGGATCGGCGTTCGTTTCCCTTTTCTAAGGGCCTTTCCCAATAGAGCTCCCGTGTGTTCGCTTTTGTCGACGACTATAGTGCCGTTAACTCTGATGTACGGGATGCCCGCGGCGAACCTGTGCGCATCCAATGAGGTGTTCTCGCTGCTATGAAGCGTGACTACCGTTAGCTGAAAGAAATCTAGTCGAATCGAGCCCGACAGCAAATCACATTTTTTATGCCAGCGATGGTACTAGATGGTCTGTCTGAAATGTTAATCTAAGAAGTTCCAGAAATGAATAGAGAGACTCACCTCATGGATAGTTATTTGAGAACAGTTTAAAATATAATGCGCGAATTGACTCGCGGTTTTCAGGGGAGAAATCGACGCTCTCAATGTTTTAGATAAAAAAGGGTTGTTATCCTGTCGCTATGGTCGTGTAGGTGTCGCCGTCGCCTGGGTTGTTCACGAAGCCGTTACCGTTGGTGTCTTCCCACTTGACGATGATCCAGCCGACGTCGTACGCATCCAGGTTGGGGTAGATCTCCGTGTGGAAGTACTTCCCGGCGGCGTAGGTGCCCTTCCATCCGAACCCGTAGCAGAGCATCACGTACCTCCCATCCCCGTCCCTGAAGACCTCGATGACGAACATGTCCTGGCCGCCGCCGATCACGGAGATCGGCAGGCTCGCGCCGGGGATGCCCTCGCCGTTCCCGCGCTGGAAGTAGTACATCCCCCCCTCATCGTGGAACCTGATCGGCGCCCTGTCCTCGGCGGGCGTCCCGTCGCTCTCACAGTACTTGACGACCGGATTCACGATGGGACCGCCGAAGCTGATCACGCCGTAGCCGGCGTCGCCTACTGGTTTTCCGGAGGTCTGGTCGACGAATCCGCCATCCGTGTCGAGGCCCTCCGTGTACGTCGTGAGCTTGGTCGAGACCGCCATCGAGGCGAGCCAGTCGCTCACCATCGCTGGCAGGCACCCCAGGGGCTTGGAGGGATTATCCGAGGGATAGATCATCCTCACGTTGTTGGAGCCGAAGATCAGGTTGAAGTGCTGTATGGCGGGTCGACTGATGTAATAGGCGTTGAATTCACCACTTGGAACATAATCCCAGATCGAGCTCCACATGTGATCCACATAGATGTTGACCTGTTGGGAGGCGGAAACCCCCAGCATCGACAGGGGGATACTCCACTCGAATACGGAGTTCCAAGCGGCTGGAAAACTGCCAACGTAGTCAGAAAACCACCCGGTAGTTTTATTCCATCTGTCCAACCAGGCACCCTGCCATTTACCATCCGAATAAAGGTCAAACTCTATTCCTGCCCGATAGTCTGCTCCTATCCCCCCAATGGAGTAACCAGAACTTCTGTTAAGATCCGTGTCATAGTAAACCCATGTATCTCTATAAAACCATAAATCTGGGATTGGAGTGTTGGTAGGGGCACTTGCTACATCAAGCCTCTGGAAGAGACTTGAACCATTGTTAGTCGTATAGAAAGCCGTCGCATCGAATTCCTCCGGCGGAAATAGACCACTTGTATCGATGAACTTTGGAGAGATAGAATCCCAGTCACCTGGATTACCATCTACAAGGATGTTAACGGCACCATCAGCAACATAAGGGAACATTTGATTTAAATGATCGTTGATTTCAGCTCCGCATTCAACCTTAAGGTAGAAGTTAGGACTCTGACTTAATCCTAGAGAAGAAAGGGGACATGTTACGCCGACATAATCTCCTCCTACAGAGTACAGCACCTTAAACCCAACAGGATTCCATGTCCAATCAAACCAGCCTTCAGTCTCGTTCCACTTACTTAAAGCTACATCGCTATATAAACCGTCTCCACGAGAATATACTCTAATGCGACAATCGACTCCAATGTTAGTCCACCAATCAGCGCCTGTATTCGGGTTACAGTCCAGGTCCAAATGAAACCAAACTGGCCAACCCGTATCCTCTGAATTAGGCATATTTCCATAGTGTGTTACAGTCAAGGTCAGGTGCGTGACATTGGCATCAATCTGCAAAGCTTTGGCGTCCATCCAGCCACCGTACTCAGCCGGATCTACGAACTGCGGTGGTGGTGTAGCAAAAATGGAGCCCATATAGAAATTCCCAAGAATCGAAGGAGCGATAACCGTTATTAGTAATGCGAGCATTAACTTTCTATTCAAGGAATCGCCAATAAAATGATCATCCCCTTTATCCTTATAATTTTTTGGCTTGGGTTCAGCATCAATTAGAACCCTTACGGAGTGACTATTTAGCACCAAAAACACATATTAGCATTCAAAAAATTTTTTAAAAAAATGGGCTAGAGTTTCTGCTTTCTCAGGGCCCTCCCCGGAGTCGCCCCGGTGTGCTTCGATTTGTCAACGACGGCCACCCCGTTCACGATGACGTACGGGATGCCCGAGGCGAACCGGTGCGGGTCCGTGAACGTGGCCTCGTCCTTCACCCCTTCGGGGTCGAACACGACGATGTCCGCCTTGAAGCCCTCCCGGAGGAGGCCGCGGTCCCGCAGGCCGAGGCGCTGCGCCGGCGCTGACGTCATCTTCCTGACGGCCTCCTGAAGGCTGACGACGCCCTCCCGGACATAGTGCCCGATCACCCGTGGGAACGTGCCGTAGTACCGCGGGTGCGGCTTTCCCCTGCCGAGGATTCCCCGGGGCGCCACCGCCCTGCCGTCCGAGCCGACCATCATGTTGGGGCTGCGCATCACCCGTCGGACGTCGTCCTCGGACATGCCGAAGGAGACGATGTTGACCTGCGCGTCCTCCGCCAGGAGCAGGTCGAAGACGGCCTCCATCGTGCGTTTCCCCTCCAGCTCGGCGATCTCCGTCATCATCTTGCCCTCGTACTGGGGGTGATTCCTCGCGAGGACGACCATGATGCCGTCCAGCTCCCACCGCATCTCGCTGGGCTCCGCCTCCATCCGCTTCCTGGTCTCCGGGTCCCTGAGCCGCTCGAGTAGCCTGTCGTTGCCGCCCTCGTGGGCCCAGTTGGGGAGGAGGGCCGACAGATTCGTGCTGGACGCGATGTACGGGTACTGGTCGAACGTGACGTCCACGCCCCGTGCGCGGGCCTCCTCAACGAGCCCCAGCGACTCCTTGGTCTTCCCCCAGAAGAGCCTCCCCGAAGCCTTGAAGTGGGCGATCTCGACGGGCACGCCCGCCCGCTCGCCGATGTCGATCGCCTCCCTCACGGCCTCCAGCAACGAATCGCTCTCGTTGCGTATGTGGCTGAAGTATAAGCCCCCGTGCTTGGGCAGCGTCTTCGCGAGTTCCACGATCTCGTCGGTCTTAGCGTAGCAGCTCGGGGGATAGATCAGCCCGGTGGACATCCCCCAGGCGCCGTCGTTCATCCCCTTCTCCACCAGACTCTTCATGACCCTCAGCTCGGCTGTGGTCGGCGACCTGTCGTCGAATCCCATGACGTTCTGCCTGACGGTGCCCTGGCCCACGAGGGAGACAACGTTGAACGATGCTCCACGATCGTCTATGAGCCTAAAGTAGTCGGCCATCGTCTCCCAGTTGAATTCGAAGTCGTCGCCCAACTGGGCGCTCATGTACTTTTTCCTGTATTCCCTGACGTCAGCGTTCATCGGCGCCGCCGAGGTTCCGCAGTTCCCCACGACCTCGGTCGTCACCCCCTGCCTCACCTTGCTCTCCACCCGAGGGTCGAGGAGCACCGTGAAGTCCGAGTGGCTGTGGATGTCGATGAAGCCGGGGGCGACGACCATGCCCTTCGCTTCGATCCGCCTCTCAGCCGATGCGCCTCTGAGCTGGTCGACGGCTTCGACGCGGTCTCCGATTACCCCGACGTCGGACCGGAACCAGGGGTTGCCCGTTCCGTCGACGACGAGGCCGTCCTTTATCAGGATGTCATACTTCATTCTTCATTTCACCCCATCATCCCAATGCCTCTTCTGATCCGGAGGCGCGGATCTGCTTCTTCTCGATGGCCGCGAGCCCCATGAGGTAGTTGTCGTAGATCGCCCTGGCCGCCTCGGCGATGTTTCCCCTCTCCTCGTCCGTCAGGTCGTTCCAGATGTTGGGGCCCAGCTTCTTTCCGACGCGAGTCGGTATGCTCACGTTCAGCGCTTCGGGAATGCCGGGGATCCTGTTGGAGACAGCAACGCTGTAGATTTCATTCCTGTCATGGATGATCGATCTTATGATGTCGCGGAAGCCGGCCGCCGGGCCGAACTCAGTCGCCCCGACGATGTCCACGATCTTCTTCGAGACCGATCTGACGTATTCGACGACCTCGTCCTTGTTCAGTTTCTTCTTCGACGATCGCAGGTAATCGTCGACGGGGGTTCCCCTGATCTTCACCGTGGACCAGAGTCCGTACGCCGCGGAACCGTGCTCGCCTCCTACGTAGCCCTCGACCTCGGACACGGGCACGCCCAGGTCCATCGCCAGCTTTGCCCTGAACCGGAGCGTGTCGGGATGGTCGCCTGTCCCGATGACGAAGTCGGCCTTAGACAACTTCTTGAAAAGGGTCGCCATGGCGTCCACGGGGTTGGTGACTACGACGTACCTCGCTCCGCGGTTGTTCGACGGCATCGCCTCCGCGACGTAGTCGATGATGTCGGCGTTCTCCGCCACGAGGTCCCTGCGGCTCATCTGCACGCCGGGGAGCCGGGGTTTACCGGGGCAGACCACGATCAGGTCGGCGCCGGAGACGTCCTCGTCCCTCTCGTACACGTTTATCTCCACGTCGTACCTGAGACTCGCCACCGCGTGCTTCAGCTCCTCGCCGAAGGCCCATGAGAGGCCGGGCTTCACGTCGACGAGCGATATCTCGTCCGCGATCCGCTCGTTGAGTAGCGTGTAGGCCGTTGGGCGGCCGATCCTACCGTTGCCGACAACCGCTATGTGAACGCCCATGGTACTCGCATCCCATAATAGAGCCTCCGAAAGTTAAAGAATTTCGCTGTTTCGGCACTGCCATGAACAAGATTTATATTTTAACTAGAATAAATCCATTAACGGGTGAATAGATGTCACAACCCTACGGCCACATCAGATTCAAGTGGTGGAAGGGCTTGGACCCGAAGGATGTCGCCGAGGAGCTCAGAAAGGAATACGCAGTAACCGCGATGACGACTAAAAAGGAGGGGGTGGAAATCTCCATATACAAGGATCAGAGGGACGAGCTGAAGGTCGCCGCCGACACACTGATCGCCCTCATCTCCCCGTTCAGGGCCGTCCTCAACCAGAAGGAACGCGCACCCTTTACAGAACGCGACATGGCGCTGAGGAAGAAGATCTTCGAACTCTACCCGAGGGACAGGCCGACACCGTTCCCCTGGGAGTGGAGCATCGAGCCGAAGTTCGAGGTCACTAAAAAGACGAAGTGATTTCCAGAATGATGGCGCATGGAGTCTTACACCAGATCTCCACTTGACATTTGTCTTAAGTTATTTCCACAGTATTTATCACGATTCGCGATGACAAAGGAAGATCTGATCACACCATCTAGGTTCTCATGATCCTGAATAACTAAGAAATAAATCAAAAATGAATTGTTGACTACGCCTTCAGGAACCCCTTGAGGTGGCCGACCATCGGCTTGCCGAGGGCCCTTTCAACAGTTTCGTAGTTCTCCGAGTATCGGTTTCCGTCCCCGATCGGGATGCGGTCCCTGCCCGTCACCGTCAGGTAGACCTCGTCGCCCTTCTCCACCGATGCAGAAGATACTGGCATGCCGTCCTCCCTAAAGGTGCAGATCAGATCGGGAAACGTGGCCAGCCTCTTGCCTTCCAGCTCCAGGGTCATGTACTCGTTCAGGTATGACGCCTCGTAGATCTTTCCCTGGCCGCCTACCCGTATCGTGCCCACGTCGAAGCCGCCCTTTGCCTCGATGGACTTGTCCAGGACACGCCCGGAACACACGACCTCGCCGCCGAGCCTCTCCATGGCAGCGTCGACCATGGCGTCCGCTCCCTTTTTAGTTGCTTTCAAGACAGTCTTCCCCAGGTCGATGGCCTTTGAGATGGCGCCCGGCGCCCCGTGCTCCACGGCGTATTCGACGCTGACCGGGTCCCTTGCCATGGCGACCAGCGACTTCGTATCGTTGGCGATCATCCTGGCGACGTTGCTCGTCCGCAGGAGTGTGCCCCACGCGACGGCCTCGACCTCCTCCGCGACGATCGCCTTCACGGACACGTAGTCCACGTCGCGGTGCAGCCCCATGCCGCCCATCATGGCCGTCGGGTGTGCCCGCCCGTCGCATGGGGCGTCGACGACCGGAAGCCCGAGGGCCGCGCCCTGTATCCAGCCGCCGAAGCTGTTGTGTCCCCCGTTCTCCGCCGCCACGATGCCGTCGAACTCCACCCCGACGTCCCGGAGCAGCTCGACGGATCGGATGAAGTGCCTCGGCTTCGTCTCGCCCTTCTGGGTCGGCGCGCCGAGCGCGGCCGCCGTGATGACGACCATCCCGTCTGGGGCGTCCTTCGGGTCCATGAGCTCGACGCCGCCGAGCTCGAGGGCGAGCATCCCGTCGCGCCTGCCCTCCTCGGGCCAGCCTCCGCCGCCGCCCCCGAGGATGGCCCCTCCGATGGCGAGGGCCTCGACATCCTCACGAGTCATTCGAGTCAATTGACTAACCTCGTATCACTACTGCATCGTCGACGATTAAAAAGAATCTAGAAAGAAGGGCGTAGGTCTCAGAACCAGGGGAGCTTGCCCAGCTTTTCGAGGGCGAGCCAGCCCTCGTAGTCCTTTTTTGCCTCCTCCTGTATGGCCTCCACTTGCTCCTTCTTCAGGTGCCGGAACCGGCCCTGCAGCTTGAGGTACTCCTCGATGGGCCTCAGCTCCTTCGGCTTGACGTTGACCTTGAGCGACCCGTCCTCCACTTCGAGGATCGTCCAGGCCCCCGTCTGCACCGCCAGTCTCCCGACCTCGACGGTCTTCTCGATCGGGAAGTACCAGCCGGTGGAGCACGGCTGCTGGACGTGGATGAACGCCATCCCCTTGCCCGCCCGAGTGATCTCCGCCGCCTTCTTGATCTTGCGCTCGAGGTCCGGCAGGTAGGCGAGGGATGCCGTCGCGATGTACGGGATGTGGTGGGCCGCCATGATGAGGATTATGTTCTTCCGTTTCTCTGGCTTTCCGGCCCAGACCTTGCCCGGCGGCGTGGAGGTCGTCGCCGCGAAGAGGGGCGTCGAACTGCTCCGCTGAATGCCGGTGTTCATGTACGCCTCGTTGTCGTAGCACACCCACATCACGCTCTCGTTGCGCTCCGCCATGCCCGAGATCGCCTGCAGCCCGATGTCGACGGTGCCGCCGTCGCCGGAGAAGCTCGTCAGGTAGATCTTGTCCGCCTTCCCCTTGACCTTGTAGGCGCGGTAAATTCCAGTCTCGTATCCGGCCGCGGCGGCGTAGTTGGCGAGGATCCATGGTACGGCGACGACGCCTCCGAAGTTGACGCCCGAGCAGCTCGGCGGGTTGATGACGACCGTGTTCGGCCCGAGGACCTTGAGCAGGTGCCTGATGACGATGCTGGAGCCGCATCCAGCGCACCCGTCGCTGCCGGGGAAGATGGCCGTCTCCTCTTCGACCTCGATGGGTTTGCCCGCAGGCTTGAACGGGTGCTCGACGAATTCGACCTCCTTCTCGAGCCTTCCTGTGGAGGCGACCTTCAGCACCTTCTTCCCCATGGCCACGAGGTCGTCGATCGGGATGTCCTCGCCGCCCATGCCCGTGACGAAGCCCATGACGGGGGGCCTGTCATCCATCGAGTACAGGGCGGACTTCGCGTCGGCGAACGCGCCGCCGCCCCCCGTCCCGTGGAGGACCATGCGGTCGACGACGCCGATGGACTTCACCTCGCTTGCGATCTCCCTGAGCTCGGCGCTGGGGAACGGCCGCAGGAACCTGAGCTTGACCAGGCCGATGCGGTTCCCCTCGTCTCGGAGCTTGTCGACGGCGCGCCGCGCGGCGGTCGTCGTCGAGCCCATCGTCACGAGGACGGCGTCGGCTCCGTCGCAGCGGTACTTCTCGACGAGGCCGCCGTATCGTCTGCCGAACGTCTTGCCGTACTCGGCGTCGATCTCGTAGATGACCTTCTTGGCGTCCTCCATGACCTCCTCGAAGAGACGGCGGTACGTCGTGTGCAGGGGCGGAGGAAGGCTGGCCGTGGGTATCTTCTTGTTGATGGTGGGGTCGAGGGGGAACGGCGCGTCGTAGGGTGGGAGGAACTTGTCGACGAGCCCCTGGTCGGGCATGTTCACCCGCTCGTAGCTGTAGCTCAGGTAGAAGCCGTCGAGGCTGAGCATGGACGGCAGGAGCACCCGCCGGTCTTCCGTGATCCTGTAGAGCTGCAGGACCATGTCGAGGCACTCCTGGTTGCTCTCGCAGAAGTTCGCAAGCCAGCCGAGGTTCAGCTCGGGCATGATGTCCGAGTAGTCGGGGCCGAGGGACCAGTACCAGCCGAGGGTCCTGTCCGCCACCGCCATGAGGATGGGGGTCCTGAAGGACGGGGCCTGGGCCACGACCTCGTGCATGTACGCCAGGCCCTGCGAGCACGAGGCGGTGAAGGTCCGCGCCCCGGCGAGTGACGCCCCCACCGCCATCCCCATGCAGGTGTGCTCGCCCTCGGACTGGATGTACTCGGCCTTAAGCTCGCCGTTGGATATGAACTCAGCCAGGTACTCGATGATGGTCGTTTGGGGCGTGATCGGGAAGATGGGTATGACCTCGACCCTGGCGAGCCTGACGCCGTGGGCGACGGCCTTGTTCCCGGGCATCACGTCGAATTCCGACATCGATCATTCCTCCTTCTTCATCTTGATCCCCTTCTTAGGGCACTCGTTGGCGCAGACGCCGCACCCCTTGCAGAAGTTCAGGTCGACCTCCGGCTTCCCCTCCTCGTTCGCCCGGATCGCCGCCTCGGGGCAGTACATCGCGCACAGCATGCACCCCGTGCAGTTCGAGTAGTCGATATCCGGCATGAACACCCGCCAGCTGCCCACAAACTGTCCCCCTCTCTGGGACAGGTCGACGATGGCCATTCCCTTCACAGCCTCGCTTTTGCGCGCCATCTCATCTCCTCCCCAAGTTCACGACGTTCGCCGAGTCGAAGCCCGCCTTCGCGGCCTCGATGTTCCTCTTGGCGATGTCGCCGCTGAACCTCTTCGTGATCGCCTTATCGATGGACTCCATTCCAAGCAGCCCCGTCGTCTTGGCGAAGACGCCGAGCATGACGGTGTTCGGTATGGGCCTTCCGATGATCTTAGCCGCCAGGGCGCTCGCGTCGACGACGCCGATCCTGGCGAACTTCGCCTTGAAAACCTTCGCAGCCTCATCCGGGGCCTTCGGCGTGTTGTACATGATCACGCCGTCCTCCCTTAGTCCGGTCACCAGGTCCATCGTGGTGGGCAGGTCCGGGTCCAGCACCAGCAGGTACCGTGGATAGTAGATCATCGACCGGGTGGCCTCCGACTCGGATCCGATCTGCGCGAACGCGACCACGGGCGCGCCGCGGCGGGCTGAGCCGTACATCGGGAAGGCCCGGCAGAACTTTCCCTCGTAAGTGGCCGCGATGGCCAGGAGCTCGCCGGCCGCGACCACCCCCTGGCCGCCCGTGCCGTGGAGCCTGATCTCCTCTACCATTCGATATTCCTCACTCGTTCAAGTAAAAGGCCGAGGGGATTCAACGCGCCCCTCCCGTGTGTTTCGGGATCCATCCTCGGCTCGTGCTCTCTTTTCTTCGAAGAGGATAAAAACTTTGCTGAACTGCGAGGGTATAAGTAAATACGCTATTTATATTCACAAGAAAGCTTATACTACGTCACTCCCCTAACACAGAAATAACCCTTGACCGACTACATCCTCGAAACGAGATGTTCGACGACGAAAGGTTCTACTCGAAGCTCGGCAAGACGTTCGAACCGAGCGTCCTGACCGAGGTCGTCCTCGCCGCCTTCGAGATGGTGAAGCAGGGGAAGAAGCTCATATCCCTCACGGGCGGCAGCTACGATCCGGCCTCCCTCCCGATGGAGCCGATCAAGGCGATCTTCGCCGAGGCCCCGGCCAGCGCGTGGCAGGAGATGCTGCAGTACGGCAGCAACCTGGGGAGCGGCCGGCTCCGTGCCGAGCTTTGCATGTTCATGCGGGGCGAGGGCGTTGAGGCGAACCCCGAGACGGAGATCCTCGTGACGACGGGCTCGCAGCAGGCCCTCGACCTCGTCTCCAGGATATTCATCGATCCGGGCGACGTGATCGTCGTGGGGTCCCCCACGTACCTCCAGGCCCTGTCCGCCTTCAGGCAGTTTGGCCCGGAGTTCTGCCTCGTGCCCGTCGACGGGGAGGGGATGGACACGGGTGCCCTCGAGGCGGAGCTGAAGCGCCTGGCGTCGAGGGGGAAGCCTCCGAAGCTGCTCTACCTCGTCCCGTCGTTCGACAACCCGACGGGCGCCGTCATGCCGATGGAGAGGCGGCGTGCGGTGCTGGAGCTGGCGGAGGAGTTCGACCTCCTCGTGCTGGAGGACAACCCCTACGGGTACATATCGTTCGAGGGATCCATGCCGACGCCCCTGAGGGCGCTCGACAAGTCCGGCCGGGTGATGTACACAAGCACCTTCTCGAAGATCGTCTCCCCCGGTCTCAGGATCGGCTGGATCGTCGCCCCCAAGGAGTTCGTGACGAAGATGGCCGAGGCTAAGGGCAACGTCGACATATGCTCGGACGGCCTGAGCCAGTACGCGGCCGCCGAGCTACTGCGTCGGGGGGTCGTCGAGAGGCAGATCCCTCGCATTACGAACGTTTACCGCAGGAAGCGGGACCTGATGCTCGAGGCCATTGAAACCCACTTCCCTAGGCAGGCGGAGTGGAGCGAGCCGAAGGGCGGTCTCTTCGTATGGGTCAAGCTGCCACTAGATGCGGACACCTCGAAGATGCTCAAGGAGGCGGTGCAGAGTGGCGTGGCCTACATCCCGGGCTCCGAGTTCTTCGTCGATCCATCCATCAAGAACTACCTCCGTCTCAACTACAGCTTCCCCTCCGAGGACGACATCGTCGAGGGCATAACGATACTGGGGCGGCTGCTGAAGAAGCACATGAGTTAGGCCCAATCCCTCTCTTTATAATATTTGAAACATTCTATGGATAATTTATGACAATTGTGTCATAAAATATTAATATTGGATTGCGGCAATGGCGCGAGGTCATAAATGAAGCCCTGTCACGAGTGCGTCGAGAAATACGGCAAACCCGCGTGCACGCACAGCGGATGCTGCCTTTTCGATGGAGCGCCTAGACTTCCCCATGAATCGTCTGGTTCTAAGGTCGAGGGTGCCATGACAGACATCAACTTCTTGGCGTGTCATGCGTCACTTAGGCAGGGCTCATAAGGATGATTGAGAGAAAGCCCTCTGCGATCCAACTTATATGAGATACCTCTAATAATGGAAGAAAAAAAACGGCATCGACTGAATTCAGTATTCGACCGGGACCTTCTGCATGATGCTGAAGAGCCTCAGGAACGCCTTGCCGTATCGGATGATGCTGCTCGTGTTCCCCTTGAACTGGAGCATGCGGGTCATGATCGCGTTGGCGGCGTCGACCTCGCCCTTGTTGACCTTGACCCACGTGTCGTAGGGGCCCTCGAGGGCGAAGTCGGTCGCCTCGCCCGTCTTCAGGGCGCGCACGTCCTTCACCTTGCCGTCCTCGAACCTGACGTAGACGGGCGTCAGCGCCGCCTTGTCCGTGACCTTGAACGTGAACGAGGCCGTGAACCCCCTCGCCTTGATGCCGAACTCCTGGTCCCCGTTGGAGATGGTCTCGACCTGCTTCCAGTAGTCCAGACCCAGGAACTTCATGCCAAGCGCCTCTTGATGTCGATAGTGTAAACTGCCCTTTTAAAACAGTTGCTGTCGACACCCTATCCATTTTCGACGTCGGCTAATCGTTTGAAGAATGCATCTTTTTTATCTCATAGGTCTTAGAAGGTTCAGGTGTTCTGTCTTGAAGAATCCGCTCAAGGAGAAGCTGAAGAAGGGCGACACAGTGATCGGCACGTTCGTCGGCCTCGGCCACCCCGACGTGTCCGAGTGGCTCTCACGCCTGGGTTTCGACTGGCTCCTGCTGGACGCCGAGCACGGGCCCCTCGGGTTCGAGACCCTCCAGCGCATGATGCAGCCGATGAACGGGACGGGCTGCGTGCCCATCGTGAGGCCGCAGTGGAACGACCCCGTCGTGATCAAGCGCGTCCTCGACATCGGCGCCTACGGCGTGCTCGTCCCTTGGGTCAACTCGAGGAAGGAGGCGGAGGACGCCGTGAGGGCGTGCCGGTACCCGCCGAAGGGGATCAGGGGCTGGGGGCCGCGCAGGGCTGCGATGTTCGATCCGGACTACTTCAGGACGGCGAACGAGGAGCTGCTCGTTGCCGTCCAGATCGAGACCCAGTCGGCCCTCGACAACCTGGACGAGATACTGGCGGTGGAGGGCGTGGACGCCTGCTACATCGGATCCTGGGACCTGTCCAACAACCTGGGCTTCGGCGTTCCACCCAGATGGGGCGAGAAGCGGTACCTGAGTGCCTTCGACAGGGTGCTCAAGGCGGCCGAGGGTGCTGGAAAGCCGGCGGGCATGTTCGCGAGCATCGACAACATCCAGTGGGCCGTGGAGAAGGGCTTCAGGTTCAACACGGTCGACGACGCCGACGCCTTCCTGATGCGCGGCGCGAAGATGGCTCTAGAGAAGGCCCGAGGAGGAAATTGAGGGCTCAGCGCATCATCGGGCGCCTCAAACTTTTATATGTGGGCGGGCATCCTACCTAAAACCCGTGGAGACTAGAGAGTTGTCGAGCACAGACGCCAAGTCAGCTCTCGATAGCATCCTCATGCCGAGGAGCATCGCCGTCATCGGCGCCTCGAAGGACCCGTTCAAGTGGGGTCACATGCTCCTCGCGGCCATCATGAAGGGCGGTTACGAGGGCAGGCTCTACCCCGTCAACCCGAGGGAGACGGAGATCGAGGGCCTCAGGTGCTACCCCTCTGTCAAGGACGTGGCCGAGGAGGTCGACATGGCCATCGTCGTCGTCCCCGCCAAGGCCGTCCCATCCGTATTCAGCGATCTTTCGGAGAAAGGTGTCAAGGGTGCCGTCGTAATCACCTCCGGCTTCGGCGAGGCAGGCGAGGAAGGGCGGATGCTCGTGGAGCAGATGAAGGCGAACGCCGCTGGCAAGGTCCGGTTCATCGGGCCCAACTGCATGGGCATCTGCAGTAGTCCCGCCAAGCTGAGCGCGCTGATGATCCCGTTCCTCCACGAGAAGGGGGAGGTCGCCTTCGTCTCGCAGAGCGGCGGCTATGGCCTCCAGCTCTACCTGAGGGCGTCCGCCATGGGCGTCGGCGTCAATAAGTTCGTCAGCAGCGGCAACGAGTCCGACATCATCGGCGCCGACTACCTCCGATACTTCGCCGATGACCCCAGCGTCGGCCTCATCTGCATGTACATCGAGGGGCTGAAGCGGGGCCGCGAGTGGTACGAAGCGGCGAAGGAGATCACGGGGCGGAAGCCCATCGTCGTCATCAAGGTCGGCACAACCGAGGAGGGCGGGAAGGCGGCCGCGAGCCACACGGGCGCCCTGAGCGGCAGCGACAAGATATACGACGCCGCCTTCAGGCAGGCCGGCGTCGTCCGCGCCCACGACGCGGGGGAGATGTTCGACTTCATCAAGGGGCTCCTGTACGCGCCGCTGCCGAAGGGCGACGGGATCGGCATCGTGTCGAACTCCGGCGGCATCGCCGTCGAGACGGCCGACGCCCTCATCGGCAACGGGCTCAGGGTCCCGGTCCTGGGCGAGGCGGCGCAGGCCGAGATCCTCAAGGTGATCCCGGACTTCGGGAACCCGCGGAACCCGGTCGACCTGACGGCGTCCCTCAACATGAACTCGTTCCTCAAGGTCCCCGACATAGTGCTATCGCAGGAAAGCATAGACGGCCTCGTCACCATCGGCCTCGGCACGAGCATCCTGAAGACGATGTTCCCCGACGTCGCGCCCGAGGACCTGGGCGGCATCTACAGGTGGATCAGCGACCAGCTCATCGCCACATACAAGAAGTACGACAAGCCCGTCCTCGTCATCAACCCCGCCGCCGACATCGAGGCTGAGGCGACGAATGTCATGGAGGAGGCCCGCATCCCCGTCTACACGACGCCGGAGAGGGCCGCCGACGTCATGGGCGTCCTATACCGCCGAAAGCTATACCTCGACAAAACGAAGGGCCAGTGAAGGACCAAAACAATTTGGAAGGCAGTTCGAGCTCTTCAAGACCTGCTATTTTTTCAAAGACTGATCTAAAGATGACACGGATGGATTCCTCCACCCAAAAGAAGCGGAGATCATGATGCATGTTTGACGGTGTTAGGAGGGGCTATGCCCTTACCTTCCTATTGCTCATGGAGATCATCGAGGAACTCGGCTCCGACCGTGGGCTGGAGATGCTGCAGAGCGCCGTCAAGAAGCAGGCCGACATTATCGCCAGGGAGCTGAGGAGGAAGTTGCCCGAAGGATTGAGTCGACTGGACCTTGGCGCTGAAATATACAGGCATTTCATGAGCGATGCGGGCGCGGAGGTCCTTGTACATGAGAAGGGAAAATCATCGGTCACGTTCAGGGTCTCGCGGTGCCCCTTCTACGAGGCGCTGCTCGACGTGGGGGTGGACTGCGGCTACCTGCAGAGCGGCCTCTGCGTCAACCTCATCCATCCAGCATTTCAAGCCATCCTGACCAGGTTCGATCCTGGACTGAGGCTGGAATCGAAACTCGTCCGCCAGGGAGCCGAAGAATTCTGCCTTGAGCGCATATACGTCGCCGACGATTAAGCAAGTCCTAAAAACAAAGAAACCAATTAGCGTACGAAAAATAAGCGCGCGGGACTGGCATTTTTCTCCAAACCCAAGGATGCTGCGAGCATTTTATTTTGAGATTTCCGCTCTCTTCCCGCAGAAGCAATGGATTGTCCTCGTACGCGCCTTGGCTCTGCCCGCGTGAGGAACTCCCTTGGGTATATGATACTCCCCGCCTTGCCCCACGACAACTTCCCCATCACCGAACAAAAGGGTATACTCGCCCTGAACGACAACGAAGTATTCGTCAAAGTCGTGAACATGCTCGCTCGAAACGACTGGATGCTTACAAACCCAATACGCCATCTGCTTTCCGTCAATGCTCTCGTACAACCACCCTTCGACCCCCTCACTTTGCGATGATGCGGAGATGGCGTTTGCCTTTGACTTCATGAAGCCCGGGAAATCGTTTAACACGTGCTTCTCATGATGCGGTTGAATATTTTATGAGTTTGGGTTTCAATCCACAATTTTATCTGGGTTTGGGTTTGGCTAGTAATTTATCTCCCAAACCCAATTTCTCTTTGTGTTCCTACGAATCAGTTGTTCCCGCCAAATCTTTTATCAACATCGACAGATTCCATCATGGAACTGTGATGAACGAGTCGATGTTGAGGCTGAGGAAGCTGATCGAGCACTGGGCCGAGCACAACGATGAACATGCTGCCCGATTTGAGGAGTCGGCACGGGAAGCCAAAGAGATGGGTTTGACAACGGCCGCTGAAAACCTGAGATCCGCAGCAAAAAAGGCGGCGGAGGTTTCCGAGCACCTTCGAAAGGCCCTCAAATCTTTTTGATTAACCTCCCCCTTTATTCAACCGAGAAAAAGCAGAAGATCTGTTCTTCAAAAAAGTTGTTCGTGGATGAGTAAAGGGGTTACTTGGGCGCTTCACGGAGGCCGAGGTAGTACGCTATGTTCGCGTCGGGCTGGATCTTCGTCGTGATTCGTCCGCCGCTCGTGGTGAGGATCGGGTTCACACCCGGCCCGTGGCCCGCGTAGTCGCTGGCGCCGTGGACGATGACCCCGATGGTGAGCGCGCCCCTGTAGTAGCCCCTGCCGTTGATGCAGAGCTGGTCCCGGAGGGCGACGACATCCCCCAGCCTGAGCGTCCGCAGCCCGTACTTCTCGACGGCCTTCGGGTCGGTGGTCTGGATGTCGTAGTCGACGGGCTCGCTGACGGGCGAGAAGCCGATGCCGGAGCCCATGAGGAACGGCGGCACCTCCTTGACGACGGGGACGATGAGTTTACCTTCGACGACCTCGATCCCTAGGGACTCCAGCAGCCGAGGGGAGCACTTGTTAACCCTGACGTCGTCGAATCCCCTGATCTTCAGCCCGACGCCGATGGTCCTGACCATGACCTTGTCGCCGATCGCCAGTTTCTCGAGGTCGTCGTCACCGAACCAGACGAGGTCGTCCGTGCCGGCGTGCCTGCCCGTGTAGACGCCTTTGGCGCCCTTCCCCTCACCCGAGACGGCGACCGCCTCGTTTCCGATGCAACTCAGCATGGCGAGGGCGCATTCGCTCGGGTTCGGCTTCTCCTTGCCCTGTATCGTCACGCCGGGCTCGACGTGGTCGCCGGATGCCCACCCGAAGCAGGGGTCGCCCACCTTGAGGTTGTACTTGATCCCGCCCATGCCAACGGGGATCTTGGGCTCGCCGTCCCACTGGGCCCGGTATGTTGTGCTCACAGGCGATATGATCTCGCCCAGGACCGCGACCTTCAGCAGCCTGTCCCTGTTGGTCTCGATCATTTCCGAGCCCCCAACTTTAGGTACTTCCCGATATTCGCTTCGGGGCAGAGCTTCGGCTTCAGTTCCACGTCCCTGCTGGTGAACAGGGTCGTGACGCCGATCCCCTGGCCCATCCGCTGGCTCGCGCCGCAGGAGACGACGCCGACGGTCGCGCCGCCCTCGTAGTATCCGCGGCCCCAGGCGCTCAGGATGTCCTCGAGCATCACGACGTCCCCGAGCCTCAGGTCCCTCAGGAGCTCGACGGCGTCGGGTGACTGGGTCATCACATCCCAGTTGCTCGACTCAGACGGGGCCCCGCCGGAGCCCTGGCCGACGTACGTCGCCGGTATGACCTTCGTCACTGGCACAACGATCTTCTTTTCCTCCTCCCTCAGGCCCATGGCGTCGAGGAGCTGCGGCGACAGCCCGACCACCCTCACGTCGGGATAGTCCTCGAATTTGAGGCCAATTCCCATCGACCTGACCTGCACCTTGTCGCCTATGGCCAGCTTCTCGAGCGTCTCGTCGTCGAAGTGGATGACGACGTGATGCCTGCCCTCAGGAAAATAGCCGACCTTCCCCACGACCACACCCGTGGCCCCCTTGGCGTCGCCGCCGAAAACCTTGACCTCGTTCCCGACGCAGGGGAAGTTCCTGAAGGAGCCCTTCTCGCCGTCGCTGCCGACCCCGTCCGCGGAGACGCCCGGCTCGACCTTGTCGCCCCACGCCCACCCGAAGCACGGGTCCCCGACCTTCACGTTGTAGACGATGCCGCCGCGGCCCACGCCGACGATGGGCTTCCCGTCCCACGATGTCATGTACGCGCCCTCCACGGCGGTGTGGGTGATCTCGCCCACGACCGCGACGGAGAGGAGGCTATCCCTATTCGTCCTCAGCAACCAGGACACCCGTATTGACGTGCCCGAAAGGCTATATCTGGGTTATCACTTCACGCCTCAGGCCCGGCAGAAACTCTAAATCTCCAGACAGGGATCATCCAACCATGTCCTCGAATAAAGCGGAGCATGGGCCGCCCCTGAGGGGGATCCGTGTCCTTGATCTGAGCCGGGTGCTCGCCGGACCCTTCTGCTCGATGCTGCTCTCGGACCTGGGCGCCGAGGTCATCAAGGTGGAGGTGCCCGGCGAGGGCGACGACACCCGCGCCTACCCCCCTTTCATCAACGGCGTCAGCAGCTACTTCCTCTCCGTCAACCGCGGCAAGAAGAGCGTCACGCTCGACCTCAAGAAACCGGAGGCGCAGCGCGCGTTCCTGAAGATCGCCGAGAAGTGCGACGTGATGCTGGAGAACTTCCGGCCCGGCGTCACGGCGCGACTCGGCATCGACTACAAGGTCATCAGGAAGGTGAACCCTAGAATGATTTACTGCAGCATCTCGAGCTTCGGCCAGACGGGCCCCTACGCGAGCTGGCCCGGCTACGACATCATCGTCCAGGGGATGGGCGGCCTCATGGGCCTCACGGGGGAGCCGGACAGGCCGCCGGTCCGCGTCGGCATGGCGATCACGGACATCGGGGCGGGCATGTACGCGGCGATAGCCATCGTATCCGCGCTCTGGGCGCGGGAGAGTACTGGGGAAGGGCAGTACGTCGACGTCTCGCTGCTCGACGGCTCCGTCTCCTGGATGACCTACGCCGCGGGCAACTACTTCGCCACGGGCGAGGTCCCGCAGCGGATGGGCTCCGCGCACCCGAGCATCGTCCCGTACCAGGGCTTCGAGGCCGGCGATGGCAGGCACATCCTCATCGCCGGCGGGAACGACCGGCTCTTCGCCCTCCTCTGCCAGGGGATGGGGCTCGAGGGCTGGGCCGACGACCCAAGGTACGCCACGAACGACAGGAGGGTGGAACACAGGCACGAGCTCATCCCCGCGCTCGAGAAGGAGTTCAAGAAACGAACCCGGGACGAGTGGCTGAAGACCCTCAGGGGACTGGGGTTCCCGTGCGCGCCCGTCTACACCATCGACGAGATCTTCCGCGACCCCCACGTCCTCGGCAGGGGGATGCTCGTCGAGATGGACCACCCGCAGGCGGGACGCATCAAACAGATCGGCCCCGCACTCAAGTTCTCCGACACGCCCTGCGTCGTCGGCTCGCCGCCCCCCATGCTCGGGGAGCACACCGAGGAGGTCCTGAGATCGATCGCCGGCTACTCCGAGCGGGAGATCGAGCATCTGAGACGGACAAAGGCGATCTAAACCATCCCAAGCTGCAATCAGGCTGGATGATTCGAAATGGTCCTCAACGTGAAGTCGGACGTCCTCGTGATCGGCGCGGGCGGCGCGGGGCTCAGGGCGGCCATCGAGGCCGAGGCCCACGGCGCATCCGTTTCAGTCGTTTCGAAGGCGCCCGCCGGCATGAACAACGCGACCGTCGTCAGCGGAGGGGGCTTCAGGGCCGCTATGGGAGGCCTCGACCCCGACGAGTACCTCAGGGACACGATCGAGGTCGGGAAGGGGCTGAACGACCGCCGCCTCGTCGAGGTCCTCGCCCGCGAGGGCGGAGGGCGGCTGCTCGAGCTGAGGCGCTTCGGCGTCGACGTGCACGAGCACCCAGGCGGCTGCTCCGTGGACGCCGTCCAGGGCCTGGGCGGCCTCGGCATCACGAAGCCGCTCGTGGAATACGCGCGCCGCAGAGGGATTAAATTCGTCGAGAACGTCGTGGTCACCAAACTTCTGATGGACGGCCCGACGGTCGTCGGAGCGGTCGGGTACGACGCCCACAATGACGAACCCGCGCTCTTCTCGTCGAAGGCCGTCGTCCTCGCGGCGGGAGGCGCCGGCGCCCTCTACAAGCGTACCGACTGCCCGCTGAGGACGACGGGCGACGGATACAGCCTCACCTACGAGGCCGGCGCGCGGCTCAGGGACATGGAGTTCGTCCAGTTCTTCCCCCTGGCGCTCGCCGAGCCCGGGGCGCCGCCGTACCTGATCGGCCAACCCGTCTCCGAGGAGGGGCGCATCGTGAACAGCCTCGGCGAAGACATCCCGAGGAAATACGGGCTGACGGCCCGGCCCCTCGTGCTCAAGTCGAGGGACCTCCTCTCCAGGGCGGTCATGCGGGAGATACTCGGAGGAAGAGGAATCGATGGCACCGTGCTCGTCGATGCCCGCGAGGTCTTCAGGGGTCGCGACGACCTGGAGGAGTTCTCCACGGGCCCGACCGCCTTCTTCAGGGACAGGCTGAATGCGGAAGAGAAACCATTTCGAGTCGCACCGATCTGCCACTTCTGCATGGGGGGCGTCGTAGCCGACGAGCACGGCGATACGGGGGTCCCGGGCCTCTACGCCGCCGGCGAGGTCGTGGGGGGCGTGCACGGCGCCAACCGGCACGGCGGCAACGCCCTCACCGAGATCATCGTCTTCGGGGGGCGGGCCGGCGCATCTGCCGCCAAGTTCTCGAGCGCCTCGTCGAGGATTTCAGTGGAGCAGCTGGCGAGGTCAGAGCTGGAGCGATACGATTCCATCAGGGGCAGAGGAATCGACGAGGAAGGAAACCCGGCATCGATGATGTCGAAGCTGAGGGAATCGATGTGGACGAAGGCTGGGATCGTGCGCGAGGGCGCGGGACTGAGGTCGATGCTCTCCGAAATCGAGGGGATGAGGGAAGCGCTGCCGAGGCTCCACGCGACCTCCGGCAGGATGATGCTCGAGGCGCTCGAGGCCCCGATGGCGCTCACCGTCGCCGAGATGATCGCGAGGGCCGCCCTGGAGCGAACCGAGAGCAGGGGCGCCCACTACAGAACCGATTACCCCACGGAGGACGAGCGCTGGCTGAAGCCAGTCGTTTTGAGGCGTGGCACAGACGGGAGGATGTCGCTATCCCACGGCTGATTCAGCCGAAGCCAAGCCCAGCACCTCTTCTGGGTTGTCCCTGACCATCAGCCTGACGTCGTCGGCGTCGATGCCGTGCTCCAGCAGCAGCCTGACGTACACGCGGAGGCCCTCGGGCGGCGGGGGGTTGTGCACCTGCCCGAGGTCGCTCGACAGGACGTAGTGTTCCGCCCCGACCTCGCGGATGGCCTCGACGACCTCCTCGACGGTGGAGCAGTGCCACGCCGGCGAGATGGACGAGTAGCACAGTTCGAGGAAGGCACCCCTCTCCGCCATCCACTTCTGGTCCTGGATCGACAGCTTCGAGGTAACGAAGTCGACGTGGGTCACGACGATCTTCCTGACGCCTCGGCGGAGCGACTCCTCCACGAGGGCTTTCGACTCCTCAACTGACAGGTGAGATGTCGCGACGGCCGCGTCGGCCTCGGCGATGGCATCGAGGATCGGACCGAGTCGCTCATCGATGTCCCCGTTCTCCCCGATGATGCCGATGCCCTCGACGCCTTCATAGAAGGAAGGCTTCGCGTAGTCGAGCCTCGCCCCGTATTTCCCCAGCTCGCCGAAGAATCTCGCGTGGTTCCGGGCGTCGATCGACGGCATCCAGACGATCTTCGCCCCCATCTTCAGCGCCGCGTCGACGGCGAAGGGGTTGAGTCCGCCCACTGCGTAGTTCAGCGTCACGCCGCCGTACACTTCGACCTCGGGCACGGCCCGGTGCGCCAGGTACGCGCGATCGACCGTGGGGATGTGATGGTGCTTGAAGACGAGGCCCCGCATGCCCGCCGCCCTCGCCGCCTCCGCCGCCTCGACGGCGTCCATCAGCCTCGGGAACAGGCTCGGCCCCGCGTGGACGTGGAGGTCGATGGCGCCCCTGAGGAGCGAGATGTCCTCCCTCATCTGATCACCGCTGTAAAGGTCCTCGCGACGCGTTGATAAAGAGATAATGGAACATTGAGTGCTAGGCGAGGAACTTGGACGCCATCTCGACGTAGATCTTCATCGTGGGCAGGAGGCTGTCGAGGTGCACGCACTCGTTCGGCTGGTGCGGCGCCTCCCCCTCCGGCCCGATGTGGACGCTGGGGATGCCGCCCTCGCCCGTGAAGACGTTCCCGTCCGTTATGCTCGAGGAGTACTGGAACTCGGGCTCCCGGCCGTGGACCTCCCTGAACGACTCGGAGAAGATGCGGATGATGGGCAGCTCCCTGCTCATCTCGAAGGATTCGTAGAACGGGGGCTTCGTGCCGACCTGGACCTCCGCCTTGAGATTCAACGACCTGACGAGCTTCCGCATGTCCTCTACCGCCGATGAGACGGACTCGCCCGGCACCAGCAGCCGATTCACCTCGAATCGGCAGCGGTCTGGGACCACGACGGAGTAGACCTTGTATCCGCCCTCGATCTTCAGGGTGCAATAATTTCCCTGCCCGAACCTTGGGTGGTTCCTGAGATCGAGCTTGTCGAGGTTGACGACGATCTTGGCCGCCTCCTCGATGGCGTTGACGCCGAGCTGGGGGCTGAAGCCGTGGGCCGATCTTCCCCTCACGTCGATGTCGTAGAGGACCTTGCCGGTGATGCCGAGGGGCGTCGCGCCGGGTCCGATGCCCGACCAGGGCTCCCCCAGCACGACGGCGTCCGCCTTCGCCATCTCGGTCCTCAGCAGCGCCTTGGCTCCCTTCGAGTAGGCCTCCTCGTCGACGACGCCGGTGAACACCAGGGCCCCCCTGAGCGGGGCGTCGGAGTCAACGAGGGCCTTCAGCGCCGTCACGGCGCAGGCGATGCCCGCCTTCATGTCCATCGATCCGAGGCCGTACAGCCGATTTCCTCGGACCACGGGCTCGAAGGGGTCCGTCGTCCAGCCCTCGCAGACGGGGACCGTGTCCATGTGGCCGTTGAACATCAGCGTCGGCCCGTCATCGGGGAATCGGCGGACCGCGATCACGTTCACCCTGTCGCCCTCGACCGTCTGGAGGCTGGTCTCCAAGCCCAGGTCCTCGAGCTTCCCCTTCAGATAGTCGGCCAGCGCGCGCTCCTCGTTGACGACCGATGGGATCGAGACCATCTCCCTCAGCATCTTGTGGCAGTGTTGTTCGTCGATCAATCCGATCGCTCTGTCGCTCATCATGAATCATGTGAGGTGCACGCGATCAAATTTTTATGCTTTCAGATCCACGTGGTGCTCGACTCTTCTCAGTTCCAACGGGAACGCGTCGGTGAGGTTTTGGATCTATTGGGATGAGTTTCGGATGTCAACTGATGCTGTCGTTAAGGAAACATTCGCGTTTATTTGAAATTGTCAGCTCCTGCTCCAAGAGTACGAGCACTTCGTGCACTTGAAGTGTTCGACGGTCCTCTCCTGCCTGACCCCGGCGTGCTCCCCCGACGACGTCGAGAACAGCCTGAAGGCCTCGTTGTTCCCGCACCTCGGGCACGTCTGATTGACCCTCGCATGACTGTCCTGTGTGGCGTGGACGACGTAAACGGGGTCGACGTATGAATCGTTCTTCTTATCGAGTTTCATCGTTTCAGATGGCGCTTCGTTTCCGCATTTTGGGCAGGTGAACCCCCTGATCGTTTTCTCCATGTACGATCCGCATTTATCACAAAATTTCATCTGGTCGCCCCACTTCGATGATGATGAAGATTCGCAATTCAGGATGCTCGTTCCTCGGATGCGGCTCCGATATTCTCAGGAAACATCATGAACTTCCGACCTTGAAGAATTCTGGCGTATAGAAATTCATCATCACGTTATTTTAATCTTTCTAAATGTGATCTATCTATAACGAGAAATTCTGTTTCAACTTGAAACAGTCCTAAATTCAGTTCCTTATTGTGGTTCGTAAATGTGCCGTACATCTCTGAGATTAAGCTCAGGAGGGCGATATCCGCTCGGTACTCATTGTGTTTTAAGCCAGTTTTGAACACATATCGTTCGGTGCAGGGATGAAGCTCGATAAGATCTCGCCGAAGGTCTACGCGAACACGGAGGGAAAGACCGGCGGCAACGTGGGCATCGTGGTTCTGGACAGCGGCGTCGCCGCGGTGGACGCGCAGTACCCGGTGTCCGGCGCGGATTTCCGCCGGAGCATACCGAAGGTCACCGGAAGCCCGTCACCCACCTGCTGCTCACGCACTACCACGGGGACCACGTCTTCGGCGCCCAGGCCTTCGACGGCTGCAGGATCGTCGCCCAACGCCTGATCATGGAGAGGATGGAGGAGAACCTGAGGACCATATGGTCGGCCGACAACCTCCCGAAGCTGGTCGAGGACGTGCGCAGGAACCGGCCCGAGAACGCGCCGCTCTACGAGGGCCTAAGGATCGTGCTCCCCACGACGACGTTCGACGACCGCTTCGCGCTCGACGGGGTCGAGATGATCCACACGGGCGGCCACACGGCGTGCTCCTCCATCGTCAGCGTCGCCGACGACCGCGTGCTGTTCGCGGGCGACCTCCTGTTCGCCCGGCGCTTCCCGTGGGCAGGCGACCCCACCGCCGATCCCGACGCGTGGATACGAGCATTCAAGATGATCCTCGACATGGACGTTGAGACCATCGTTCCCGGCCACGGGCCGGTCTCCGACAAGTCGGAGATCAGGAGGCAACTCGAATGGTTCGAAGCGGTCAGGTCCGAGATGAAGAGGCTGATCTTGGAGGGGGCATCGATGGAGGAGGCCGTCGAATACGACGGGTACCCCACGTTCTACGAGTCCGAGCGCCCAGAGTGGAGGGCCAACTCACTGCGACGCTGGTACGAGGTCTGGTCCACGAGGACGTGAGATCTCGTGCGACCGCTAAATCGCCTTCCTTTTTTCACCCGGTGCGTTATGGTGGGCTCCTCTTTCCGGTCATCTCGCTCACCGTGATCTCCACCACGGCGAGATCCTTGAAACTCGCTACAGTGTCGTTTGTCAACTGGCGACTAAGCCCACTCGGAGCGTACTTATCGGTGAGCGCCTTCAGCGTGTGCAGCATCCTCTGTTGGTCGGTGTGCACTGTGGCGTTGCCGTAGGCGATCACGCTCCGATATTTGACCGAGAAATCGCACGGCTTATCCTTTGGTATCAGCGCGCCTTCGTCGACCTCGAAGCAGACCCGCGGGTTCTTCGAGACGTTGTCCAGCTTCTTCCCCTGCCGCGCGCAGTGAAAGAGGATCTTGCCGTCGCGGTAGGCGAACGACACGGGGACGACGTAGGGCTCGTCGTTCACGGAGGTGCCGAGCCTGCCGACCTCGGCTTCCTCCAGGATTCGCTCCATCTCCCGCCGATCACTGATCTCCCTCTCTGCTCTGCGCATCCTGCTCACGCCGCACACTCTCCTTGACCAAGAATGTTCGACGTGTGGGAAAAGCATTTGTGACGGGGTATTAGGGTATTTTTCAAAACGTCTTTATCGTTCGAAGGCGTATGTGATGGGAAGCATGAGGCTCAGTGTATCGGATCTGAAATTGTGGGATTTCATGTACATCGGCGCAGGATTGTGCCTCGCCGCCTGCATCTTCCTCCTGTACATCGTCACGACGTCGAGGGACACCCGTTACGAGTGGATCATATGGGTGTTCTTCATCGCCGGGCTTGCCCTGATCGCCGGCGGCTTCATCTACGAGACGCGGTACAAGGCCGAACACCCGTACGAATACGTCTCGAAGTTCAAGGACATCGTCGAGGGCTGAACCTCAGACCCTTTTATTGTCGAACATTCACCTTGATCGGGATTCCCTGTCTCACGCTCTGGGTGACTATGCAGAACTGCTCGAAGATCTCCCTGCAGCGTTCGAGCTGTTTCTGATGCTCTTCGTCAATCTGTGGCTTGATATCTACGCTGATCTCTTTGATTCTCCATCGGCCCTCCGGGTTTCGTGCCGTCACGCCCGACACCGTCGTCTTGATTCCTGAGACCTCGACCCTCGACCTTTTGAGACAAAACAGCAGGCTGGCGCCGAGGCAGTCCCCGATCGCCGCTGCCAGCACCCTTTCGGCATTCGGACCCGTTCCTTCTCCCACGGGGCTAGGCTCGTCCATGAATAGAGGGTTGACGCCTTCCAGATCGAAATCGGCCTTGAAACGGAAATCCTTCAGACATTCGATCTGGACCTGAAAGATTTTCTCCTCCGACATCGGTTGAATATCGATTTCTCATAATATAAAAGCCCACACAAAACCCCAAATCCCCCACAGATCAAACATTTTTTCCTCTGAAATCGGCAGACCATGTGTCTAACTTTTGCGCATGCCTTCGGATATTTTTCATATCAAAAATCACCTCTAGACGAGCTAACGGGAAAAATCGCAATATCTCGAAGAGGCCAGCACGCCCTCCGATGGGCTGGTGACCCTCTGCGCCAGGGCCGGGATTTGAACCCGGGATGACCGGTCGAGGGTCATAACCGCTCATCAGGCGGTCGCGATAGGCCGCTCCGCCACCCTGGCGACAATAAAATTAGCTTAGGTTCTTTTAATGCTGTCGGATGCTCAGAAAAAGTGGCGGAGCGGCTCTTGGCCGCTCTGCGGTCTTTGACCCTCGACCAATTAAGATAGGTCAAAAGTCTGCTTATAATGTTTTTGGACCGAGGATCACTATGAGGCCATAGAACACACGCGTTAACTGATAGAATTTGACAGGTTATCCAGTCATCGATAGAATCGTTACAAACCTTTCAGGGAGAGGAAATACTTGGCCAGCGGGAAGCCGATGAGGAGAAGGAGCGCGAACCTGATGACGTCGCACACGATCCCCACCCTGAACAGGTCCCTCATACGCACGTACCCTGAGCTGTACACGATGGCGACGGCCGGCGTCGTGCTGGGCAGCGAACTGGGGATCGTCGTCGCGATGGCGGCGCCGAGGATCGGCGGGATGGGGTTGAAGCCGGTCGCCGCGGCCAGCGTCGCGGCGAGAGGACACGCCATCGAGGCCGCGCCCGTGTTGGATGCGGGGTACGACAGGAGGAAGCCGACCAGCGAGCTGATGGCGAAGATCGTCCACTCGCTAGGATAGGCGCCGACGAGCCTCCTGAAGAGCGTCCCGACCCACTGCGCGAAGCCGCTCCTGATCAGGCTGACACCGAGCGTTATGCCACCCCCGACCAGGAAGACCACGTCCCAGTTTATCGCCTCCGACAGGATCTCGCCCCACCTGAGCAGCGGGCGCCCGTTGGCCCTCAGGATCGGCATGAGGAGGAGGACCAGAACCGACGGTGCCGCCTCCGGAATCAACAAGGATAACGTGTTGCTCATCGGCGCCGAGGATGGGTAGAGCGAGGCCGCGATGACGAGGAGGCCCGGCAGGAGCCACAGGGCCAGCGCCGTGACGAGGATGAGGATCGTCAACTTCTCGCCCGTCCCCATGGGCCCCAGGGCATGGAGCTCGTTCTTCAGCGTGGACGGGTCGAGGGGCAGGGCGCGCGTCTCGGGCTTCACGATGAGGTAGACGATGAGCCACGTAATCACCAGCCCGATCAGCGCGTGGGCGGTGCCCACCACGAACCAGTCGACGAACGTGAGGTTGAAGCCCGTCGTCTCGGCTATGACCTTCTTCGCGATGAGGTTCGTCGTCGTGCTCGTGAGGAAGACGAGGGCCCCCGAAATCGCCGCCTGGCCGAGGGCGATCAGGGTCGCCGTGCCGTACGGGCTCCCGCGCCGGAATCCGAGCCTGCCCAGGAACGAGAGGACGAAGCCGTAGACGATGCACGTGGACGCCGTCATCGAGCCCGTGACGGTGAGGAGGAAGACCGGCAGGCTCGCGACGAAGAACCCCGCCAGCATCGGGTTGGTCGTCCTGCTCGCGCTCGCGAGCCTGAGCGCGACGCGCTTGTCGAGACCCCACACCTGAAACGCCCGCGCGAAGAGGAAGCCGACGACGACCACCCAGATGAGCGGATCCATGAAGGACGCGAGCCCGTCCTTCCAGGATACCACGCCCGAGAAGCCGAACAAGGCGGGCGGCACGAGGGCGACCAGTCCCAGCGGCACCGCCTCGCCGATCCACCAGACGGCCGTCCAGAGGAGGACCCCCAACCCGAACTTGGGCCCTTCGAGGAACGCAGCGCCGCTCTCGCGCGCGGCCTCCAGCATCGTGGGCGAGGACGGGATGAGTAGGCAGAGCACGAACAGGACGGGTCCCAGGTACAGCGTGATCTGCTTCAACGATATCGAGCCCGATCTTTTCGTTCCCGTCTCTCGGACCTCGGCCTCCTCGCCCAAGTAGACCCTGATGCTTCCCTAGCGCCCTAAAGATAAATATTCTGTGAGGACCCTCAACATGGCGGCCTCACACTTTGAATGTCGCTGTGCCGAGTTTTTTGTTTCATTAGACAACGTGCGATCTTGTTATACTGCTTGATCGCGCCCGAATGAGAATGCTCATCGAATGAGCTGGCGTTGACCGCGCGAAAACGCTCGGGATAAACTGCGTTGGTCATGATGAATGAAGTTCTACCACTTTTCGTGCTTCACGATCTCCCCGATCTCCTTCCTGTCCTTTGGTCCCGGCGTCTCGTCGGGGTATCCCAACGGGGTGAGCGCCACGACCCTGATCGCCTGAGGGATGTCGAGGACCTGCTTCACGGTCTCCTCGTCGAACTGGTCGCCGATCCAGCACGTGCCAAGCCCCTGTTCGGCCGCGGCGAGCATCAGGTGCTCCATCGCGATCCCCATGTCGAGCATGTAGTACGGCTGGTTGAACCGATTGCCGGACATGTTCGGGTCCGCGCATCCGACGATGATGGCCGGCGCCTCGGCGATCCAGTCCCTCGCGGCTGTAGCCTTCCTCTTCGAGGGTTCGGTGACGACGACGAACCTCCAGCACTGCCTGTTGCCCCAGCTCGGGGCCATCCTCGTCGCCTCCAGGACGTAGTCCAGCTTCTCCTTCGGTATCGGGTCGGGCTTGTACTTTCGGATGCTCCTGCGCTTCTTGACGAGGCCCAGGAACTCCAACGCGCTCACTTCATCCGCAGGAGCTCCTCGAGGATGCCGAGCTGGGTGGGGCTGCTTCGGACAATGTCACTGGTGGATATTATGCCAACGACCTTGTCGCCATCCACGACGGGCAGCTTCTTGATGCGCCTCTTCGCCATGATCTTCGCCGCCTCATCGACGGCGGCGTTGGAGTCGATCGTTATGACGGGGCTCGACATGATCTCCTTCACGAGCACCGTCGTCGGGTCGAGGCGCGGTTCGACGATCCGCTCGAGGATGTTCCGCTCTGTAATGATCCCGATGGGGCGGCCGTTGTTGGTCACGATGACGGATCCGATCCGGAACTTGTTCATCTTCGAGACCGCCTCGAGGACGGTGTCGCCCGTCCGAACGGTTTTGACGTTCCGCGCCATGATGTCCCTCACCAGCAGAATCCCACTCATAAGGTCAGATCTCCAGATGTGCGCTATGAAGAGATTCTCGGTGGACGTTTTAACGTTTACTGATTTAAGAACAATCAATTCTCCAGTCTGATCCTCTTCGTATCCGCCCAAGCGAAATATGCCCCGAAATCATTGTATGATCGTTGAGAGCGATATCTTCGCCGAGTAATGGTCAGATTCATCACACAGTGATCAGTGGACTTCCCGTCCGATTTTCTGCTATTTTTGTCACAGGCTAATGGTAAGATCCGAACAATATCATTTCATGTTCATGCAGCAACGTTGAACATCTTCGCCAGAGGCACCTTCACGAGATCGTTTATCAGCAGGCAGAACACAAACCCGTAGGCCAGTATGAACGCGAACTCGAGGCTGGTTATCGGAGTCAGCCCCGGCAAACCCATCACGGAGATCGCGTAGACTATCAGCGTGTTGAGGACGAGCGCTAGGGCCAGCCATGTGCTCGGCTTCGACATCCAGAAGTGCCTCCTCTCCCTGATCGATAGGACCGTATAGTAGCCGGACAACGTGAGCCAGACGAAGATGAACGTCTGCAGCCTCTCAAGATTCGTGTCCAGGCCGAAGTAGCCCAGCCCCAGGTATAGAATGAGCAGGGATTCCAATATTATCAGGGACCCGTAAGATACGCCGAGCTTGACGAGGCCCGTCGTGTTCCACTTCTCGGGTTTCTCGGCGTACCTGACATTGTCTGTCGATATGGACAGGGTGACATAGTCGCTGAGAAAGAGCAGCAGGATCATGTTGAAGGTCGAGACGACGAACTTGCCGGTCAGGACGAATGCTAGGACGATGAAGACGACCCTCTTGAACGTCCTTATGATCTTGTTGATGGTCCAAGAGGCAATCCTCTGGTAGACCATCCTGCCGATGACCACCATGTCGAAGATCCCCCCGAAGCCCTCGAGGGAGAGGACGACGCTCGAGGCCTTCTTCGCGATGTCCGTGGCGTTGCTCACGGCTATCCCGACCTCCGCCTGCTTCAGCGCGGGTGCGTCGTTCACGCCATCCCCCGTCATGCCGACCACGTGGCCCCTCGACTGCAAGCCCTTGACGATCAGATACTTGTCCTCGGGATAGATCTCGGCGAAACCGTCGCTCTCCTCCAGAGCCTTCAGCGTATCTTTGTTCTCAATGCTATTCCTCAGGTCAGCAACTCGGCTAATTCTATCGCTGAGTCCAGCCTGGATCGCCACCTCTCTTGCGATTGGGAGGGCGTCGCCAGTCAGCATCTTAACTGAGATCCCGAGCTTTTTCAGTTCGCTCATGAGTCGAGGCGAGTCCTCTCTGGGCTTATCGTAAAGGGCGGCTACACCGATGAGCTCTGCCTCTTCTTTGGAACCTCCTCTGGCGACCGCAAGGATCCTGTAACCTTTCGCTGCCAGCTCCTCCATGCCTTGCTCCATGTTGTTCAGCTCCTCGTTTCGGTTCTTGCAGAGTCCCATGATCGTCTTCACGGCCCCCTTCGCCACGTAGATCTGTTCGTCCTTGAGCATGATGGTGGCTTCAGTTCTGCGTGTCGAAGGGTCGAAGGGCGTGAAGCTGACCTGAGTGTAGCTCGTTAGAGGCAATTGCATCTCTCTGGCTTTGGATATGAAGGCGAGGTCTATGGGATCCTGGTTCGCCTCCTGAGACGCCAGGGCGCCGTAGAGCACCACCTCCTCCTTCCTATGCCGCCCGACGGGAAGGACGTCGGCCAATGTGAGGTGATTCATCGTTATGGTGCCCGTCTTATCGGCGCAGAGGACGTCCATCGTGGCGGCATCCTCCACCGCATCGAGTCTAGTCACGATGGCCCCCTTCCTTGACAGCTCGAGGGAGCCGAGGGCCATGCTGATCGTGAACATCGTGGGCAGAGCAACAGGTATTGCCGACACGAGAAGGATGACGGTGAGCGGCGCTATCTCGGCGAGGTTTATGCCCCTCAGCAGAGCCAACCCCATGCCGGCCACCACGGAGGCGACGACCATGGCCAGAAGCCATCTGACGACCTTCGTTGTCATCTCCTCGATGTGCAGCTTCGGCTTCGCCATCTGCACCAGCTCTGCAGTTTTCCCAAAATACGTCTTCAAACCCGTGGCGGTGACGATGCCCGTCACCTCGCCGCTTCTTATGACAGACCCCGAGTATAGAGTATCTTTCAGTTTCCTCTCGACGGTCAGCGACTCCCCCGTGAGCGCCGACTGATCAACCTCGACACGGCCTTCGGCAACCTGGACATCCGCAGGAGTCAGATCGCCGGCTCTGAGGCGGACGACATCGCCAGGAACCAATTCCCTGGCTGATATGAGAGCCCATGCTCTTCCTCTCTTGACTCGTGCATTGACCGCCAACTTCTGCCTGAGGAGGTCGACCGCGCTGTTAGCTTTCTCCTCCTGAACGAAACTCATGATGGCGTTGAATACGAGGAGGCCGACGATCACATAGGCTTCAAGGTATTTTCCGAGGACCCACTCCATGACGACGGTGAACTCGAGCATCCAAGGGGTCAAACCCCATAACTTTACAGCGAATCGTAAAATGGGGTCAGCCTTCTTCTCCGGGACCTCGTTATAACCGTATTCAGTTAATCTCCTCCTGGCTTCTTCGGCGGTAAGCCCGTCATCGATGTTGAAGATGGCCGCTTCCGATGAGGTCCGATCCTCCATTAACCTGGTCGCCTTCGGTTGAAACCTTATTATTTTTTTCAAGAAGCCAGAGCTCTTTATACACTTTTTTTTTAATTAGCTAAACGCAAGCATGTAGTTTATGCGCGCGACTCACTGAATTACGTAGAGGTAGATCCTCGCCTTCTCGTTGACCTTCGAGGGGGTCCATCCCTCAATGTCGTACACGAATGAGACCACCCGGCTGCCGGGCTTGAGTTCGCTGACGAACTTATCCCTGAGGGCGTTGTTCGTTCCCGCACGCTGAAACAGGGTGACCACCGTGGCGTCGCCGAGATCGGCCTTGAAGAAGTTCCCCCTGACTACGGCGACGTCCCGGAGGCCCCGGATCCTGAGCCGGGACAAAAGGACGCGCACCGGGTCTATCTCGATGCCCACGGCCCTGGCTCCGAACTCCTTGGCGGCGACCGCGATTATCCTGCCATCTCCGGAGCCAAGGTCATATACGGTGTCACCCGGCTTGACATCGGCCATGCTCAGCATCTCCCGGACCCTGTCGATGGGTGTGGGCTGCCACCCGAAGCCGCCGAGAAAAACCGGGTAGATCAGCCAGATGAGAACCGCAGAAATCACGAAGAGGGCGAATAAAAAGATCTGTAACAAGTCCTTTTCCTCACCTCTTTCTCATGCGAAATCAGCCGCCACCGTCAGCGAAGGTGATGAATGAACCGTAATTACCACAAATAGAAAATCCTTTCCCAATGGCTTGGCCTAGATTCTTGGCCATCCTTGAACACGGCTTGACTTTTTTCACGATGGATTTCTTTCAGGCTCCTGATTAGAGCCAGAGGGCTCGCGATTGTGTGCTCAGCGCACGTGAGGAGTGGCTGTTGAGCGGCGTCGAAATATGCTAATGTTTATAGACATTCCAAGGTATTTAGTAAATATCATGTCGAGAAATACGGCCTTTCTACAGATCGCCAACATCGCAGCGTTCGTGATGACTGTATCAGTAAACTCCCTGGCCAGCACTTTGGCATTGAACGGGAGGACCACGGGTGAAATATCTGACCTGTATCCGACGCTGATAACGCCGGCCGGCTACGTTTTCTCCATCTGGGGCCTGATCTACGCTTTACTGCTCGTTTTCACGGTCTTTCAAGCACTCCCCCGTCAGAGGGAAACACCGTTTCTTCGAAAGGTCGGCTTCCTTTTTGTTCTGAGTGGTCTGTTCAACGTATCCTGGCTTTTCCTCTGGCACTATCTGAAAATCACCCTGTCGGTGATACCGATGTTCGCCCTTTTGGCATCGCTTATTGCCATCTATTTGCGGCTTCGTATAGGCAAGTCCAATGTCTCGTTGAGGGAAAGATTGTGTGTTCATCTGCCCTTCAGCGTATACCTGGGCTGGATAACCATCGCCTCCATCGCCGATGTGGCCGCCGCGCTGGTTTCGGTCAACTGGGAGGGATGGGGCCTCGACGCAGTTACCTGGTCGATGTTGATGATAGTCGCCGCTTTGGCCATCACCTTGGTTGTCATGGTAACGAGAAGAGACGCAGCATACGGTCTCGTCGTCGTCTGGGCTTTGCTTGGCATAATCGTTAAACAAGGTGGTAGCCAGGGCATCGTGATCGCTGCTGGCACTGGCGTCGCCATCGTCGCCGCTGCCTTGGTCATCGCGATCCTAAGCTCTGATATCAGGCGATGATGATGAACGACAACCCCGATGCCTTCCAAGGGGCGTGATCGATTTCATCGAACAATTATGAACGAACCAAGCGGACGATCACCACCCTGATCCTTTTCCCTTTCTTCGCGAACGCGAATGATTTGTTCGATCGTTTTCTTAGAGGCGGGATTGTGAGACGCCGTTTACGGTTCCATCATCTGCCACATGGCCCGTCAACAGGCTCTCTAAAAAGGACGAACTACCAAATTGTTTTGCCGCATTCACTAAACAAAACCCATAAAGCGCCGTCTTCGACCGTAAGATCAATGTCACCCTCCGAGACGAAGGACGAAGTGGGCAGACCTGCGGACGAAAAGCCCGACGGAATCGTCATCTTGGATTTCGGAGGACAGTACTGTCACCTGATTGCTCGCAGAATAAGGGAGATGAAGGTCTACTCCGAGATCCTTCCCTACGACTCTACGCCGAAGGAGATACTGAGCCTCAGCAAAGTCATGAACGTGAAGGGGATCATCCTCTCGGGAAGCCCCTCGAGCGTGAGGAGGAAGGATGCCTACGCCCTCCACGAGGGCGTGCTAGACATCGATCTGCCGGTGCTCGGCCTCTGCTACGGCCACCAGCTCCTGGCTGCCACGCACGGAGGGGATGTTCACCGAGGCGAGAGCAGAGAGTACGGCGTCACGTACGCCGTCATCGATCACCCCATCGGGATCCTCAAGGGGATGGGCCCGACGGAGAGGGTGTGGATGAGCCACGGGGACACCGTCTTCAGGCTGCCGAGCGAGTTCGAGGTGCTCGCGCACACGGACTCCTGCCCCGTCGCCGCCTTCAGGCACAGGTCGAAACCCATGGTCGGACTCCAGTGGCACCCCGAGGTCGTGCACACGGAGAGGGGTAGGGAGATGCTCAGGAACTTCGTGTTCGACATCTGCCGCTGCACTCCCAACTGGAGGCCTGAGGACATGGCGGATCGGGCGGTCAAGGAGATCGGGGAGACGGTCGGTGGCTCCAGGGCGATCATCGCGCTCAGCGGCGGCGTCGACTCCAGCGTGGCCGCTGCGCTGGCGGCCAAGGCCCTCGGGGACAGGCTCGTGGCGGTGCACGTCGACCACGGCTTCATGCGCGCAAACGAATCAGAGGCGGTCGAGGAGACCTTCCGTGGCATGGGCGTGGACTTGGTCGTCGTGCGGGCCAAAGCTCGTTTCCTCGGGCGCCTGAAGGGGATCACGGACCCCGAGGAGAAGCGCCGCATCATCGGGGAGGAGTTCGTACGGGTCTTCGAGGCGGAGGCGCGCCGGACTGGAGCGGAGCATCTCATACAGGGGACCATCTACCCGGACAGGATCGAGTCGGGGTTCCGGCGCCACTCGGACAAGATCAAGACCCACCACAACGTCGGCGGGCTCCCGCTGAACATCGAATTCAGGGCGGTGCTCGAGCCCCTGAGGGAGCTGTACAAGGACGAGGTCCGCGCCCTAGGCGAGCGCCTCGGCCTCCCGGATGCGATCGTGAGGCGGCAGCCGTTCCCTGGTCCCGGCCTGGCCGTCCGGATCGTCGGTGAGGTCACGGAGGAGAAGCTGGACATCGTCAGGCGGGCGGACGCCATCGTCTGCGACGAGGTGGAGTCCGCCGGCGAGGACGTCGGCCTCTGGCAGTACTTCGCGGTGCTCACGGACACGAAGAGCACGGGCGTGAAGGGAGACGAGAGGGCGTACGGGTGGACTGTGGCGGTGCGCCTCGTCGAGAGCGTCGACGCGATGACGGCGAGCTTCCGCAGGGCGCCGTGGGACCTCCTCGAGCGGATCTCCACCCGGATCACCAACGAGATCGCCGAGGTCACCCGCGTGGTCTACGATATCACCCACAAGCCGCCGTCGACGATCGAGTGGGAGTGACGAGGCTGAAACCCTTCGAGTACCCGGACGACGGCCCTCCCGCCGACCTGACCATCGAATCTCGCGGGTCGACCCTCGCCGAGGCCTTCTCGAACCTGGCCCTTGGCGCGTTCAACGCGATGACGCCCCTTGAGGACATAGAGGAGCGGGAGGAGCGCACCGTCGAGGTGAGCAGCGAGGACCTGGGGGGCCTCCTGTACGACTTCCTCGACCAGCTCATCTTCGTCCACGACACCGAATTGCTGGTCTTCTCCCAAATCGTTGTCCATTTGGATGAAAAAAATTTCGAGTTGAGAGCCGAGTGCCACGGGGAGCCCTTCGACCCGAAGAGGCATAAGTCGGGGATAGTGGTCAAGGCGGTGACCTTCCACCAGATGAAAATTGAGAAAAATGAAAAGGGCTGGCACTTAAGAGTAGTTTTTGACACCTAAGATTACGTCGAACATTAATTTTGATTCTTTCATTTACTGATTAATATTTAATGAAATTATTTTTACACATATATTTTTTTAATATAATGAGACTAGATAATTTATACTTAGTAGTTTAATTATTCTTAATATCGACGTGCATGCAGTGGGTCTCTATAGAATTCTGCAGTATAAGGAGGAAATACATAAATGTTGATATTGAGCGCCCAAATATCCCCTCCACTTCCATATGTGATATATCCTTTTACAACTCTTAAGTAAATAGGGTTTCTATATACGTCATAAAAGACTTTATTATAATCGATCCTCTTCCATTTGCTAGCTCCGAACGTCATTCCTATCTCCTCAATATAATCTGGCTCTCCTGGCCTACCATTGTCACGACCGAGATATCTTCTGACAGATTCCTCATACGTTCCGTTACTGAGCCACCTCGCGAAACCAATCACTACCCTTGGAGTTCTCAGCTCTTCGAGTAGAGACCAGACTTCATCCAAACTAGAGAAGTTCAGGTACTTCATTTCGCGGCTGTATATGAACTCCGAGTAATTCAATGGCTCATCGAAATATACCGTTTTATTGACGAGAGATTGATAATTAAATCGTTCATCAAATTCTTCATCGTTGAATTCCTTTCCATCGACCATTACTATTAATGGCCTCCTCTCGCCTTTACTCCGTAAGGAAAATGCTAGTCCTAAAAAGATAATGGGGATCAATGAAATAAAAATAATGAAAAATATAAATTTATCTTGTTTGAAAGACATTATTTTGAAAGACCCTAATATATTCATATCAAATATAATATTTAAAAATTTCGTTGAGCTGATAGACTTATATTACATAATAAAGATAAATATTGAATATTTTTTACAAAAATACAAGTCATCAAATTAATATTTGAACATGAAATGTCTATTCAATATCAGTCTTAATTATTCAATAAAATAATGTCGTTGATAACTTCTTATCCCATATGCATTAATCTTGCAGGCCGATCCAACCTCTGATGTGAACAGTCTTCCTTTACTCAAAAATGTTTGATACTATTGGGTAAGAGGAGTAAAGTAGCTCAACAATGACTTAAAAGAACCTGAAATTTAAGTTGGAGTGCCGCGGGGGTCGCTTCGACCCGAAGAGGCACGAGTCGGGGATCGTCGTCAAGGCGGTCACCTTCCACCAGATGAATATCGAGAGACAAGAATCGGGTCGGCACATTCGCATGGTCTTCGATACTTGACTAGGCGTCTTACGATTTGTCGATCGTGCGTATCGATGAGAATACCGAGTGGGCGCTCGAAGATCTTAGGCTTCTCACCGACCTGAACTACATCGTCTGAGCTTAAGATCGATCGAACGAGTCGTGTTAAATAGCCATGAAATGAGATATGAGGCGTTTAAGGAGACGAGAAAATGGGCGTCAAGATCTTTCCCAGGTCGGAGCACGAGCTGAGGATGAGGCGCGCGAAGGGGCTGATGAAGAGGGACGGGCTCGACGCCATCGTCGCCACCGACCCCAAGAACTTCCACTATCTGACGGCCGGGTGGAGGCTGGGGTTCGATCCCGTCGGCTACATGATCGAGGACTACCCCCTCCCGGCGCGTCCGGGCATGATCATCGTGCCGCTGGACGGGGATCCCGTCGCCCTGGTCCCGAGCCTGTTTTCCTGGAGCAGCGAGCGGGGGTGGATCGACGACGTCAGGACGTGGCACGGCCTCCCCTTCACCGTGGACCACCTGGAAAGGGCGTTGATCGACATGAATCTTTCTGGAGGCAGGATCGGCATGGAGCTGGGCGAGGAGCTCAGGCTCGACCTGCCGTGTGTCGAATACGAGAAGATGAAACGCGATCTATCGAAGGCCCAATTCGTCCCGTCGGACATCTTCTGGGACCTCAGGATCATCAAATCTAGGGCAGAGGCGGACAAGATCAGGAGGGCGTGCGAGATCACGGGGGAGGCCTTCGAGAAGTTCTTCACCATCGTAAGGGAGGGCATGACGGTCAGGGACGTGATTCGAACGCTGTACAACTGCTACATGGGCGCCGGCGCGCTCCGTCCCTCGTTCCCGCCGAACCTTGGCCTAGACCTCGACGCCAAGACCCTGAAGAAGGGGTCCGTCTACTCCCTGGACACGTCCGCGGTCTTCGACGACTACACCGCCGACATCTGCAGGGTGGCCGTGGTCGGTCGGGCAACCGCCATCCAGGAGGAGATGTACGAGAAGTGCGTTGAGCTGAACGACGCCGTTCGCGGCGCTTCGAGGGCTGGGGCAAGGACGAGGGAGATTTGGGACGTGTACACAAGGGCGTGGGAGGAGCTCGAGGTCGCACGGAGGCGTGTCCCCGACAGGATCGGACACGGCTTCGGGCTGCTGGGCAACGAGCCGCCCACGCTCGGCCCCAACGACGAGTACGTTCTTGAGGCGGGCAACGTCCACTGCATCGAGCCCGGCGTCGGGACGCCCGACGAGTACTTCTACATCGAGGAGAACGTCTGGGTGACTAGGACGGGAAGCGAGCTCCTGTCGAGAAGCGTCTCAAGGGAACTGTGGGAAATCTGACTCAGATCTCTCCATTCGAATATTTTCTTAAGGGGAAATGAGTCGATCATGGGTATGGTTTAGAAGGTTTCGGGATCACTTCAAATCGAAATGGAGGCGGTCCCAATCCCCGATCCCCTCGCAGGGTCTGCCCTGAACGAAGGTGATATCGGCCTCGTCCTCCCCGATTGCGATCACCTTCGATTCCTGCGTCCCGCCGACGTACCTCTCGGGGTATCCGCCCTCGTGCGCGCACGGCGTCGTCGAATAGTCCTCCGACAGGTGCATCGGGATCCAGCCATGCCGCGGATCCCATTCGAGATCCCTCCTCGTGCCATCCTCGGCGATGTTGAAGTGCGACGACATGAAGTCCCGTGCCAATTCGTCGTCCATTCTTCCGAAGTTGCGTTTCAGCAGCCACATCAGCGTCCAGAATCTGAGGCCGCTGCCCTCGGGCACGCCGAAGCTCATCGGGAGGTCGGTTTCAACGCCGTTCTCGTCGAAGCTCCTCTCGGACAGGTTGTGGTTCGTCAGGACAAGATATTTTCCAGCTTCGCCCGCTTCCCCGGGTCGCCTGATCGAGTATCTGCGGGCGGTGGTCTCCAGCACGAAGGCGCTTTTCCGGTCAGCTAGGAGGAAGTTGCATCCCCCCGTCCTCAACGTCGTCTTGCGTCCGGTCCGTTTTCTCGACTCATCGGAGCCCGTCGTGATCGATTTCATCGCGTCGTGGACCGATGTCGAATGGCCGATCGCGTGCCACGCCAAGACCTGCCATGGGACGCCGAAGTCGTAGTCCGAGGGGTATCGAGCTCCCCCCGCCGTCTCGGTGATGGCCAGACCGTCCTCGTTGACACTCGTGTATGTGAGCTGCCCGGCGAGGCACAGCGTCCAGAACCTGCGCGCCCCCGTGTCGTTCGGATTGGCGACGTAAGAGACGTTGTACATCGCGCCGAACGGCCCGTCGTTGTTGTGTGCCAATATCGTTTCTTCATTCAATGCTCCGCCCCTCTTCCCGAGGACCGCCATAGAGCTGCATTCCTCTCGCTCGATGTCCCTCGTTCTTTCGGATCCGACTGTGCTGGACATCGTTCTGACGTTGGGATCGGGGTGGCGGAACTCGAACTCGTTCCCGCAGCCGATGATGAGGATCTTCTCGTAGTCGCCGAGGTGTCCGCAGCGGGGTGAACGGTTCAGGGCGTCGCTTGCACCCGTGGCCATCCCCTTCATGAACTCCATGGCCTGCGGGCTGAAGCGCGAGATGGACTGTTCGTATCTTCGTACGTCGGTCAGGAGATGCTCGATGTCGATTTTGTTAGTCAAGCTCGCATAGAAATGATCGAAGACAGCCCTGACGTAATCATCCGCTCGCTCTCCGTACTGTGCTCCCATGTCATGCCACGTGCCCTCGATCTCCCCGAGGTTTTTCACGTGGTCGGGGTACTCGGGCATGTCGGGCGCTTTGAGGTACCTGTTCACCTGGCCCATGGCTTCGTTTTCGACCATGGTAGATCGGCGCGGAAGAGTATTTTAAGCCGAGCTCAAGCACGAAGGCGGCACGATGGCTCCTTTGCGATGTGTTTGATGCCCCCGACTGGTTCCGACACAAGCCTTTTTAGACGATCTGAAAAATGAAGGTGCGATTCGAGTCATGGTTGAAAGGATGGACGCGATGGGGGCTGAGGCCGTTTACTTCACGAACTATCCCGACAAGCATCCGGGGGCGTGGGAGAAATCGAGGAGGAACACGGACGAGTGCTGCCGATTGGCCGTGAAGAGGGCGAAGGAGCTGGGCATAAGGCAGATGGCGATCGCCTCGGACTCGGGGTACTCGGCCGTGAAGCTGTTGGAGACCGTCGAGAGGGAGGGCCTGAGGGACGTCAAGGTGGTGGTGGAGGCCGGCTCCTACGGGGAGCTGAGCCCGAACAGGGACTGTTTCGACCCCGAGAACAGGAAAAGGCTCGAAGGGGCCGGGGCGAGGATCGTCCACGCCACATCTCCGTTCACCGGCCTGAGCAGGGCCGTCAGGTGGAGGTACGGGGGCATAGAGATCGCCGAACTCATCGCGGCCGTCTACAAGACCATCAGCGAGGGGTTCAAGGTCGCCGTGGAGATCGCGATGACGTGCGCGGACACGGGGGACCTGGCCGTCGGCGAAGAGTGCGTGGCGATCGGCGGGACGTCCAGGGGGGCTGACACCGCCGTCGTCCTGACCCCGTGCAACACCTTCGCGTTCTTCGACGGGCGCTGGGGGATGAAGATCCACGAGGTCATATGCATGCCGAGGTGCAGGACGCCGAGGCCGCCGTCGGCCTTCGACTACTCGACGCACAAGAGCAGGTACGACTTCATCTCGTACAGCCCTTAAGATATCGTAATTCGTCCAGAAATAGATCTGCGCCGCGAAATAGCTCCTGACGACGATGGGTTTCCGCCCCGTGATCTGCTTCGCCGCCTAATCGGGCATTAGATAATTTCGTAATAATTGGTAAATTATGATTAAGCGCCGGGGGATAGGATTCAAACCCTTGATTCTCGCAAACACTTGTTTGTCATCTTCAATTCCTCTATGATAAGAAGGAAAATTTGTTTCGTTACGCGGGGCTGTTTTCTTATCAGCGCATTTAGTGAAGCTCGCAATTTTTTAGTAAGATGTGATATAATTGAGTGGGATGTGTTTGTTTGAAGATCATTGAGAGCACGCTGTCGCTGATTGGAAACACTCCATTGATGAAGTTGACCAAGGTGACGAGAGGCATCGATGCGAACGTCCTCGTCAAGTGCGAGTACCTGAACCCGAGCGGGAGCATCAAGGACCGCATGGCCCTGAGGATGATCGAGGAAGCCGAGAGGGAGGGCAGGCTCCGGAAGGGGGGCACGGTGATAGACCAGACTAGCGGCAACACCGGCCCGGCCCTCTCATTCGTCGGGAACGTAAAGGGGTACAAGGTTCGCCTCTTCATCCCGAAGGAGTGGGTGGGGCCGTACAACCCCGAGAACAGGATAAAGATCATGAGGTTCTTCGGCGCAGAAGTGGAGGCGTTGACGACCGCCGGATACGAGGATATGATCAAGGAGCTGAAGCCCGAGGAGCAGGCGTCAGCCCCGACGCTCATAGGGATGAAGAAGTGTTACGACCTCGAGAGGAGCGACCCCAGGATCTGGTGGGCCAACCAGAGCTGCAACCCGAACAACACGCTCGCGCACAGGGATTCCACTGGAAGGGAGATAATCGAGCAGACCGATGGCAGAGTCGACGCGTGGGTCGCGTCGATCGGCACGGGAGGCACACTTCTCGGCGTCGCCGAGGCCCTGAGGAAGCAGAATCCCGGCGTTGAGGTCGTGGGGCTCGAGCCGGAGGACACGCCGATCACCGATTGGGTGAAGAACCACGTCTTCGATAGGCCTTTCGAGCGATTCGGGCTGCCGAAGATGAGGTTCATCATTGAAACGATGCTGGAGAAGGGGCTGCCCGACAGAGTCATCAGGGTTAAGGACGAAGATGCGAGGGACATGGCCAACAGGCTCTGCCGGGAGGAGGGGCTGTTCTGTGGGATGTCGTCGGGAGCCAACGTGTACGCGGCCATTCAGCTCGCGAAGAGGATGAAGAGGGGCCAGAACGTCGTGACCGTGCTCGTGGACAGGAGGGACCGATACTACCTCGAGTACCCGAAGGAACACTACGTCATCTAGTGGAGCTTTTTTTATTTTTTTAAAAGCGTTGTGAAAGGATTTCTAACTTCATGTTCATGCATCTTTGGGGTGAACCCTTTCTACGAGGTCTATTTCGTCGTAATGCGTGTCTTCGCTGATGATCTTGGTTATGCCGTGTTCCAGCATGGTCGCCACGTTGATGGCGTCTTTGGGCCTTCTTAACGGGGTGATCTCCATGATCTCGATGGCGTTCTCGAAGGTGGCCTGCCTCATCTCGTGCTTCTCTATCTTCTGGAGTTTCATATAGTCCCTCACGGCCCTGATTGCCACCTCCACGGATGTTAGCCTAGATAGTATGAAGAGGGTCTCCTCTAGGGTTTCCAGGTTTGTGCCTGCCCTTATCGATCCCTTGGCAGCCCTGTTTATGACGTTCAGGCACTCTTTTTGATGTTCGGCGTCCCTGTCGATGGCGTGGATTAGGAGGGAGGAGTATAGGAAATAATTGATTTATCTGGCGTCAACGAGATTCCTCATCTAAGTTTCGGGATTTTTTCATCCTTTCCTCGTCTGCTCGTTTCTTCAAATCTTTCGGCGATAGGCCTATTGAGACTTTCTTGGACAGCGGGGATAGGTCCTCCAGTGGGTCTTCCGGGATCTTACGGATGTGCATCGTAAGCTCGTTTTTTCTGACCATGATCGTGACCTCGTCCCCGGTACCTATTTTATAGGCCTCTCGAAACTCCTTAGGCAGAACAAGTCTTCCCTGTTTGCCGATCTTAACCTTATACATCGATGACACCGTGTTGACCTGTTGTAAATAATTATTAAAATGGCTTTTTTTATTATCTTTAAACCTCTTATCTACATCTGAGTATATTTCTCTGTATTGGCTTCCGAGGCTTGGAGGCACCTTACCTCAACCTCCCCTGCCCTCTTCAGTAGAACCTGATCCTCGGTCACGAGGGTCAACTCATCCCTCGCAGCGACGTGTAGGTATGCGGCGTCGTAGTAGCTCAAGCCCCCATCGAAGGCGACTTTCATGGTGTTTATGAACCCTTCCAGTTCCTCAACCTTCAGGACCCTCATGACATCTGTCAGGTAGTAAGCCTGCTGCGCGGCTTCCAGGGCATTCGACTTGCCCGATTTTTCGATCAGCTTATGTATCTTCCAGATGGCGTTGCCGAGTTCGTAGAAGGTGAGGTCGAGCATTGCGCCGCCCTCCAAAATCTTTGACGCTTTCTCCTCGTGCTTCTTGGCGATGAGCATGATCGCCGAGGCGTCGAATAGGCAGGCCTTCATCTCTCGTCCCTTGTCTCCCTGACCGCCTTCACTATCGTTTCATCGGGGACATCGGCTAACAGCCTGCCGAGCCTGGCGGCAGCCCCCTCTGCTCTTTTCAGTTTCAGCCTTTTGACCTCCTCCTCTAGGGCGGAGCGGGTGACCGCGCTGACCTCGACGCCCAGCTCCGCCAGCTCCCTCTTCAGATCCTCAGGGATGCGCACAGTGACAGAGGTCATACGTTATTCGTTATTACATAAATGTGCTACGCTTTAAGATTTGCGGCAAAGAGTGACGTTAGGTCTATCTAACTTGAATCAATGATATGAGACATTTTTCTCAAACAAGCCTTCATCAAAATGATCCTGGACGCCGAATACCATACAAAATTTACCAGAATCGAGCATATAAGAAAAGATAATGAAAACGTAAAAATAACAATTAACAACCTCAGATAAAAACCAACAGAAACCAACCAGGAGAAAATTCCCAACAGCAGTAAAAACCAAACCTGGCGCCGCGGAAGGGATTAGAACCCTTGAGGCTCGGAGGCCAAGGGGCTTTGGCGAACACATATCTTTAAAGGCAGGGGATGAGCCACCATAAGGGTATACTGGGAACCTTTCAGGTGACCATTATACGAAAGCATAGGAGTGAGAAAAATGGGATATAGGGAGAGGCGCAGCTTCGACAGTGGTCCGCGCGAGATGCACAAGGCTACTTGTGCAGACTGCGGCAAGGAATGTGAAGTTCCATTCAAGCCGACAGAGGGCCGCCCGGTCTACTGCCAGGAGTGCTACGCCAAGCACAGGCCACCGAGAAGGTTCTAAGCCAGACAGTGAGCCGCAGGCGGGCTACGCCCGCGAATAACCGTTTTTTTATTTTTTTATAGAAATCCACAGGTAGGCTTATGATATGCGTCAATTTTCGAGATTTCAAATCGGATTAAGCAATATAAATTCGACACAGCGATAACAAGTCCAGAAAATTAGTCCACAAAGTAGTATTTTCTATAATGATGGCTGGACACATTGCCAGATAATGCGCTTGTGCGCGAAAAAGAATATATAAATGGAAATTGACAATAAAGATTAGGGTTCGATAATTTGGATCCGATTTTTTTTGGCGCAGCTGATCTTGCTTCTGGTAAGGTTAGAGTTCTACAGAAACCTGAATACCGAAAAATGTTCGAGGAAGCATACCAAGAGGATTTTAAACATTATAAGGGAGAATTAAGCCTAGAGGAAGCTAATAAGATACTTAAATCGCTTGCACATGGACACAGCTCTAGAATTGATGAAATACGAAAACATGCGTCCACCAAACTTTCTAAACAATATCTGCTCCTTTTGAACCACTACTATCTAGCCCCTGAAATGGTGGACGAAAATATCATCATCGATAACCCTTTTGAATTAGGTCATGTTGCACAGATCCTATACGCAGAGAAATTACCCTCAGTCCGTTTGTGGTTACATTACAAGGACTATGCCATAGGAGTCGTTCCAGATGGAATTTCCGATTCGTATGTATACGAATTCAAAGCCACAACGCAAAGTGGAAGAAGAGTAGATCAGGTTTTAAAACATGCAATTCGACAGAATCTAATCTACGCCTATGTTTTCAATCGACCTAAAATAAAAGTTCAGATTGCCAAGTTCGATCTACCGAAGGGGTCTTTTCCCTTAACTGTGAAAGATCTTCCAAAACCCGATATCAATACCGTATTTAGGTCATCCGCACAAGATGAAGCGGTTGATATATTGGATAAGTTTGATGCAATTTTCAAAACCCCTCCTCGCGCTCTCGATTTAAAACAAAATTTGACCCCTGAAGAGATAGATTTCCTGAAAAGGGTCTACAAATCGTCTTGACATCTAGTTAAACGTCATCGAGAAAGGCGAGATGTCGAGATTAAATTCAGAGCCGATGAAGAGACGCTTGATGAACTAGTTCGAGTGCTCGGGAAAATATTTTTTATTTGTAAGAAAAGTTTTGATAAAGGCCGTCCAATTGTAAGAATATATGGAGAGAAACGGATAGAAGATTTAAACAAATTACTTAAAGGATAGTGCCTATTGTCCCACCCTCGCGAACGTGGAGGCTCTAAAGTTCTATGGACTAGAGGACAGGAACAGGATATCTAGGATAATCGAGGGGAAGTACCTGATTCTCCTCTCCAATAAATTCGAAGAAGATTTAGTCTAGGCTTCGGGAGCGCATGGTTTAACTTGAATTGTTCAGCCATACGCGTTCAATCTCATTAAACGCGTCGAAGCCCGAATCCTCTGAGATGAGCAACCGGACATCGTTGAGGAGCATCGACGACAGGTGGAGGGCGTCGGATGGCCTGATCCCTCCCCTCGGCAGCAGCTCCGTCATCTTCCGATAGTCGGCGAGGCCGATGGGGAGGACCTCGACGAAGGGCAGGACCTGAGTCTCTATCATGTGCGCCGTGTCGGCGTAGCCGAAACCGTACTTCCTGTTCGAGACGTAGAGGACCTCCTCGAGCACAAGGGCGTTGGTGAAACAGCGGTGTCGAGCTATCGTCTCCTCGTAGAAGGCCCGGTGCCTCCTCTTGGCGTCGGGCTCCCGCAGCGTGTTCAGGTATACGATCAGGTTGGCGTCTATGAAGGCCCGCATTCCTCGAACTCCTCTTCGAGGTAGAAATTCGCCAGCTCGCCCGGCGCCGGTTCCCTCGTGTCGAGCCTCGTCAGCCGCACGTCGTGCTCCCTGAAGGCCGCCCTGAGCCTCTCCAGATCCAACTTCCTCTCGGGCCTCAACGTTATCCCGTCACCCAGCTCGACTATCACGTTGTCCCCTTCCTCTATGCCCGCGCTCTCCCTGACCGCCTTGGGAAGGATGACCACGCCCTTCTTGCCGACCCTGAGCTTGAGCGTCAAACTGGTTTAACCAAGGTAAAACTAGTTAAACCACTATTAAACTTTTTTTTATCGTACTAGGGTAAGAAAAATAACCAACAGAACACCCACCCAAAAACCACCATGAGCGGCAGCAACAATGAAAAGAGGCGCCGCAGAAGGGATTCGAACCCCTGAGGCTCAGAGGTAGATTAAACTATTACCAGTAGACTACTTTTTCACTTTTTTAATCCCTAAAAGCTCAAGGAATTTTAATTGTTCCTCTCTTCTTTTCAGATTCTCTTCTTCCACTGAGTTGCCAAAGGATTTTTTGCTTGCTCTGCGTGCTGCCTCTAATGCCTTTTCAGCTATTCGAGCTTGTTCTTCTGTGAATTCTGGCCTCCACGGTTCTTTTAGCTTCACTATGATTTTTTGACAGATGGGCGTCTCTGGCCAAGCTCCAGGATCATACATCAGGTGCCCCATGAACTCTGTGGGCCTTTCCTGGATGCTGGACCAAACTGCTTTTTTAACCATTTCTGGGTCTGTTCCCTGTAGAATATCTTCCTCTGATAGTAGATTAACGATGGTAATTTGCTTGCGGAACCTCTGAATCGACCCCAATGCGATGTTAGGTAAGTAGGGCGTTGGCCCTCGTGCGCCGATAATCGTCCTTTTCTTATTATCCATCACCCCGTTCTCAAATAGGTTGACGAGGGCGTCGGCAGGCAGATGTCCCTGAGACTCGCGCCAGCAGATAACTAGGTATCTGATGTTTGGGTTTGCTACAACATTTGCTATGATTTTCTCAATTCCGATATTTTCCGTCTGCAATGTTCCCGCAAGAGCCGCACCGCTCTCGATGGCCATCTGCAGGAGGTTTGTCAGCTCTGGAGGAATCTTAAAGTCGAATGTGTCTAGGATTGCGACGACAGCCACGGGGGAAAGATCATTTCCACGCAGGTATCTCCCATCCTCAGGTGTATAATCAGAGGGAGGCTCTACCTTGAGTATCAGCGGAACTGTGACTTATATCGCGTTCTCGGGGCAGCGAATCTCGCATGTCCTGCACGAGAAACAGTTCTCTCTTCTAGCAACTGTAGAAAACTTTCTTCCTTCCACTTCTTGGATTTCGAACACATTTTCCGGGCAAACCTTCATACAGGTGCCACATCCCGTATATTTTTCTCTTAGAACTTCTACCGAGCCCATCTTTGGCTTCCTCCTAAAGCTCGGGTCTATCCTTAGACGGGGATCAATCTGCTCATCAACCCGTGAGAAAGTACTCCAATAAGTTCAGTATCCAGGGCATCAATGATACCGTATACCCTCCTATCGACGGTTTTATAGAAAATTCTGTTGCCGCCCCTTCTCGACTGAATGAGACCCGCTTCCTCGAGGAGACTCAAGTGCCTCGACACCGTTGGCTGGGTTTGCCCCAGCATGGGGATGATCTCGCACTGGCACTTCTCCCCGTCCCTCAAAAACTCTAGGATCCTGATCCTGTTCGAGTCTCCGAGCACCTTGAAGACGCGGGCCTTGAACTCCATCGCGCCGGCGCCTGGGGCTTCAAACGTTGACTCCATTCTCGCTCTTTCCAACATAATATAGAGAATTTTGAAAAACCTGTCGCTTTTCCGTGATCCCCTCCTGCAAGGCTTATAGATCGATGAGCCCAGCAATATCCATGGGCTCCTTTGACTCCTACCTGCTCAGGAGGCTGTACGGGAGGTTCGAGAGGCTCATCGACTGGGAGGCCTTCAGGCCCATCGTTGCGGGAATGTTCCACAACGACTCGGAGAGGGGCGGCCGCCCCAACGTCGACGAGGTGGTCATGGTGAAGCTCCTCGTCCTCCAGCAGTGGTACGGCCTCTCGGACCCCGAGCTGGAGAGGCAGGTGGCTGACAGGCTCTCCTTCCAGCGGTTCCTCGGCTTCCCCGATGTGGCGCCCGACTACTCAACGGTCTGGCAGTTCAGGGAGCGGCTCGCCGAGACCGGCAGGGACAGGCTGATCTGGGAGGAGCTTCAGAGGCAGCTCGACGAGAAAGGCCTCAGGGTCAAGAAGGGCGTGGCCCAGGACGCCTCCTTCATCACCGCAGACCCTGGCCCATCAGGCAGGCCCCGAGGGGAGGAGGCCATGACGAGGAGAAGCAGGGATGGCGACTGGGCGAAGAGGAGAAAGGGCTCGGCCTTCGGCTACAAGGTCCACGTCAAATCGGACCTGGACCACGTCCTCATACGCGACCTGGAGACCACATCCGCCTCGGTACACGACAGCAGAGTGGACCTATCGGTCGAGGGAGAGGTAGTCTACAGGGACAAGGGATACTTTGGAGTCAGGCCCCGGGGACACGACGCCACCATGAGACGCGGCGTGAGAGGGCACTCCCTAGGCATCCTGGACAGGCTAAGGAACGTGCGCATCAGCAGGAGGAGGGCGCCGGCCGAAAGGGCCTTCGCCGTGCTGAAGCGGGTGTTCGACGCCGGCCACGTCCTCGTGACCACCAGGGACCGGGTCCATGTCAAGATGGTGTTTACGTGCTTCTGCTTCAACCTGCTCCAGATGGCCACGCTGGGTGCAGCCCCATAGCGCATGCCATCGATCCCGCCGGGAGGGAGGCGGAAAAGGGTGAGAAGAGCGGTCCTTGAGCGGGAACGCGGGCCGGAAGGGCCGCCTCCCCGGGCGCACGCGCCCACCTCATCCGCGCCCAGGGCCTCAAGCGCCTGACGCGAACAGAAAAGAGAGGTTAATCAAAATCCTCTATATTTTTAAAAAAAGATACTGAGATTAATCTTTTAACTCTCTTTATCCTGTTCTCTCTTCAAAAAAAAAGAACAGCAACAGGGAAGACCGGCAACCTCTTTAATGTAAACCTTTACAACCTAGGAAAAAAAATAATCGCCATAATGGCGGAGATCTGTCCCGTCTGCGGCTTACCCCGGGACCTCTGCGTCTGTGGGGAGATGAGAAAGGAGCAACAGCGGATTCGGGTGAGGCTTGAGACCAGAAAATATGGGAAGCAGGTAACAGTCATAGATGGTATTGATTCCAAAGATGTCGATCTGAACAAGCTGGCCACCATATTAAAGTCAAAATGCGCTACTGGTGGGACGGTCAAGGACGCGCGGATCATGCTTCAAGGCGACCATAGAGAGGTCATCAAAGGCTTGCTCATCGACCAAGGTTTCACGAGCGAAAACATTGATGTCCAATAGCTTAAGAAATCTTTCTGGTCAACTAACTCTAAAAAATATTATATGGAATCTATAAGTTGATTTTATTTGGTCTTTTGGCTCTCACTTTTTTCAGAGACTAATAGTTCCTTCTTTTTATTAACGACGCGCCTGATTAAAATATAGATATATATGAGTATATCTTTGAGCTGGAGGGGAAAAGTATAAGTGAGGAAATAATAATGGAGGATAGAAGAAATAAAAATGTATCCAAAATTCCCGAAATTGGCATCCTTGCATGTTTCAGTGGGGCTTCAAACTCTGGATTGTTAACGGGCTTGGCGGCTCTTAACATCCTTAAAGAGCTAGGGGAGGACATCGTGGGTATATGTTCGCTGCCTTCCCTGTCAACACGAGTAGAAAGACAGATCGCGACAACAAAACGACTCAAACATCTTTTAGTAATCGATGGTTGCCACAACTCATGTAGTAAGAAGATTGCAGATGGATTGGGACTAAAATATAATGCCTATATAAACTTGGAAACATCGTTGGGCATTAAAAAGTTAGGACCTTTTACTACTCTAAAGTATTCTGAGGAGGACCTTGATAAGGCAACAAAAGCCATTCTTCATGAGATTGAGGTAATTCAAGAAGCCTCGAAAGGTTATCGTTGAATTACAAATAGGTATTCTGAGAGGAACCGCTAGAAGTTGAAGCGGTACACTGTTTGGCACTCGGTCTCCCATTCGCTTAATTTGCACCACTGCTGGGGACAAGGAACTCAGCCAATCATACAAGTCGACGAGACTAGTCTGAGGGGGTTCGCTATATCCTCCTTCAGCGCCTCGATGAAGTAAGGAACAGTCGTCTTGCTGAAATTTTGAGGACCCTAGGTATCAACTTCACGGGGAATGAGGCCTCCGCCAAAAAATGCCATGAGGAAACTGAAGTTTGGCTACATCTTCGTCTTTGATACCCCCTATGTGAAGGTTGAGGCTACTACGCCTAGACAGGCGAATGCGAATCTGCTCACAGTCACGGCGACCGTCACAAGTAGGAGGGCTACAGTTGATACACTTGGATGAGACTTTAGCGTCTGATAAGGGCAGTCGCCGAGTCCAGCCTAGCCTCCCAGGGCCTTAGTAAAACTCAAGGTAATAAGACTTGAGCCGCTACCACTCTATCGAAGTGGCCAGTTATTTCTTCTAGAGGTTACCTACTTCGAGGAAAACAACTGAACTGATGAGACTGCTAATAAATGTAGTTGGGTCTCCTTCGATCAGAGGATTAGGTTAATTGTAACATTACGTGTGGAACTACTGCGTTCTTTAGAGTATTTGAAACAGTACAATTCTCCTCAGCGAGTTTAATTAATCGTTCCAGCTTTTCACGATCGTTAACACTCGCATCAATTGAGATGTTTATTTTAAGTGTTACAAAGGAGGAGGGATGTTCGTTATACTCTTTGATCCCATTTATATCCATGCCGACGCTTTTCAGGCCTAACCTCATCTTTTGGCCAATTCTCGAAATGTTGGTCATGATACAAGCTCCTAAAGCCGCCAAGAATACTTCGGTAGGTGCTGGACCAACATCATCACCTCCTTCTTCCTTTCCAGAATCGATTACTATAACGTGATGCCTAATTTTGATCTCCGAGCACACTCCACTTCTCCAGGAAAGCTTAGCGTTCAACTGTTTCTTAAAATTCTCTCTTTTGAGCGCCCTCCAGACCTCCTTTACTTGGCGTTTCCAACGTTTAGAGTTTATAAGAGCTGGAAGAACAAGCCATAAGATGGGATTAGGTCAACCTTAAGCTCTACGCTATTCAGTTCTTCGTTTCCATTCAGTAAATTTTTTAGAAGGTCGCCTACACAAACAGGAACGCCATTTGCGTTGTCGATTATTTCTATTTTTCGGAGGGTCTGGTCAACTACGTCAACCTTAGGCATGGAACTGCAGCAAGTTTTTACTATATCTAGATAAACTGCGGGTTTTCTTATTTTCTGCCTTTCAGTAATTAACTTTATTTCTTGTAGAGCTTCATCAGTGATTGTCACTTTCTCAAATTTCATATTGAGTCCTCTTTTACCAAAGGAAAATTTGTATTGATGTATTTAAATCTTTTTATATAATGAAAGGCTTGAAGGGTCCTATTTTCTTCAGATGCATGTCCTTGACCAAATTCAACTTCACTTGGGGGCTCTAAGCCATATTTTTCGAGAATGTTGCTGGTACAGTTATTACCGCATCCGTCTATCGCCACTATGACTTTGGCGCCCTGAGCTGTCTTCCAGTGTTTGGGCACCTCGTTAAAATATTGCTGAGAGGCAGAAAAGACCGACATCTCCGTTTTGAATCTTTTGAATGCCTCCTTTTTTTCAATTTGATTCAATAACTTTCTATCGTAACGTCTGCATTATCCCATTACATAGAAAATCATAAACAAACCTATAATAAGAAAGGTCACGCCAAAAATTTTCGTAAGTGTAAATCCTATACGAGCCAATTTATTAGTTGCGACTTGGCGTGCTGTTGCCAGTAATGTACTTAAAAATATAACTGGGATTGAATGACCTAACCCAAAGAATAAAAGAAGAAAACCACCATGGAAAGGCGTGGGGGCTCTGAATATTGTCAACAACATGGCAGGCAAGACTAATCCCAAGGAGCAAGGCCCCAGAGCAATTGAAATTATGATACCGAATAGAAATGACCCTAAAGCATAATTAGATTTAGAAACCCTAGTGAACGTTGTATACTTAATCGCACTAGTTTTTTCTGCGAGAAAATTATTAATTTTATTAATCCAACTGATTTTGCTTAGGACTTCTAGATTATAAAAACCAAAAACTATTAAAAAGATGCCTGAAAGAGCATAGAAAAATTTTGTGTTCAAAAGGTCTAAGGGTATCAGGGAGGTCAATGAATATCCTAGGATATAAAAGACTAGACTCATCGCGGATACGAAACAAACACCGATCGAAAATCCTTTCCGGATGCTTTTACCAGTTCCTGCTGCATATGCTAGATAAGCCGAAATGAGTGCGATAGAGCACGGCGAAAGAAAGGTTGCGATGCCAAAGAAGAATAAACCCACATACTCCTCAAACATGTTCTCAACCTTCTAAAAGTTGGGTTATTCTGGAAGAAAGATCCTTTGCTGTTATTTCTTCTGTATATACTTTAACCACGCTAAAAGTCTTGTCTATTAAAACAATAGTTCCGTCCGTAATGGAATATTTTACATAAGCATCTATTATATCCAATTTTTTATCCTCATAATCATTTCCAAAGATCCAAGTTATATTATAGAAGGACCTTATTTTTTCAAGTTCATTCTTTTCACATGTTGATACAGCTATAGTGTAAATAGTTAATCGGTTTTCATTGCAACAAGTATTACATATACTCCTCAGCTCTTTAAGTTGATGATCAGTTATTAGACGTATTTGTCCCCCGCAACCTACAGCCATAAAATGTATGGCAATTACCTTTCCACTAAACTGTTTTAGGGAGTATTTAGACCCGTTTATGTCTTTAAGAGAGAAGTCAGGGGCTGAACCGGGTAGTCCATCACCTGTTGATGAAGTGTCCTTTTCAGATGTGCCAATCGATGGAGGAAGTTGATTGTAGTACTGCCATACTCCAAAGGCTACAACTGTAACTACAATTATGCAAAAAGTTAGACTTAATTTACCTTTAATTCGTCTTATTCGTGCTTGAATTCGTGTTTTTGTTTCGGCTTCTCTTTCCTTCCTTATTAGAAAATCTTTTTCAGATATCTGTTGCTTTATTTGTTTTTCACGCTGTCTTTCCTTCCAACTTTTATTTCTTTTTTTCTCATTTCCCGGCATTTTCTTTACACCGCGGCGCAATTTGCTAACGCAATATACTCGTAATGTGTTCTTTTATAACCTTCCTAAAGTCTTCGAGAGTGGGGAACGTGCCTTCAGATACAAGTTGACCATTTATGAGAACGAAGGGGACGCGGGTTCTGGTCATCAGAAGCTTGTATATATGCGGGGGATAGGTACTGTATGGTCTTCTGCTTCCAATTATTTTCCTATCGATCTCTGCTATCCCCTTGAACTCTTCCTTCAAGGCTTTCACAGTGTTGTTCCTATCCTCCAGCATCCTTTGCGTCCGCTCTAGGGCGCCTGGAGAGGTTATCCCGGGGCCGCAGCATCCTGTGAATGGGTCCTCCTCGTATATTTCAACCAATAATTTTCCCTTTGACATCTCATTTAACTCCCTTGTCTACCTTTCACGAATGATGGTTCCATGTTCATCCCTTCTACACGACATAATATTTTATGACCTTCTCCATGCTTCTCGGAGGCGCCTCACCCAGTTCGGCGAATAGTTCCTTCAGCATCTCCAATAGCTTTGGCTGCATCCGCGCGATGTCGGTCAGGGTGACCAATCCGACAAGTCTGGCTCCACCGAATCTCTCCTCGACGACGGGCAGCTTCTTGATTCTGTGCCTGAACATGAGCTTCACGGCGTCTTCGAGCGAGGCTTCGGGTCCGATCACAATCATGGGGGTCGACATGATCTCCCCGACGTAAGTTTCTCGGGGGTTCTTCTCTTTGGCAACCACCCTGCTTAAAATATCCCTCTCCGTCACTATTCCCACAGTTTTCTCACCCTCTGTGACGAGTAAACAGCCTATCCCACATCGGCTCATGATCTCCACGGCGTGTTTTACCGTAAAATCCGCGTTCGCCGTGATGACCTCCTTGACCATCACATCCCTGATTTTTAGTATCTTCAATGTATCTCACATCCGAGTCCTATCGTTTGTTTAGCTTAGACGGAGACTGTTCAATCTTCTTGAGTGATTTAAAATAGCGTATGACTGATATGCCAGCCCTGGCACCGTCTCCCGCTGCAGTGATCACTTGCATCCCGCTACAGGTGCAGTCGCCAGCTGCGAATACGCCTTTGATGTTGGTTTGCTGATTCTTATCAACCAGTATGCAACCATCATCAGCGGTCTTGATGCCAGCCTCGTTCATCATATCTGATATTATGACATTCTCAAGGATAAGGAACACGCCATCCACATAAAGCCGGTCTGTGTTTCCATTTTTTAGATTTATATACTGAACCACATCATCTCCACATATCGATTCCAACTCAGCTTCTTTGATAACCTGAATTTTCTCATTCTCCAAAATCCCTTTGAGGTCATTGATATTCTCTTTATACCCTTCGACACCAGGTATTGCGTACACTTTATCGGCAAAATCGGCAAGCCTCATTGCCTCCTCGACAGCCTCTTTACCTGAACCCACAACAGCCATAATCTTGTTCTTGAATAAAGGCCCGTCACATATTCCGCAGTAGCTGACGCCCCTTCCTTTGTACTCCCTCTCTCCTGGTATACTCGATTTCTTCTTCTGGATACCTGTAGCTATAACAATAGTTCTAGTCTCATAAATCCCGGCTCGAGTCATCACCATTTTCTTATCCTCAAAATCAACGAGTTCCACTGCGGTTTCGTTTTTTATCTCGACGCCGAATCTCTCGGCCTGATCGATGAAACGCTTCATCAAATCTTTTCCAGTTATGCCTCTGGGGAAACCTGGGAAATTCTCTATCTTATGGGACCCCCAGACCTTTCCACCTAATTGATGGGCTTCTATAAGCAATGTTTTGAGGCCCTGTCGCGATGTATAGATTCCTGTAGTCAAACCCGCAGGCCCTCCTCCTATAATTATGACGTCCCAAATTTCTTTGGTATCCATGTCCGGGGAATCCTATTTGGCCTCGCCGGGAGGCATGCGAGCTTGAATGGATTTTCTGTAGGCAACGGACCAATCTGTGAGTGTGTAATCGGGCATTTGTGGGAAACCGATGTCCATCGGAGTGGGGTATGCCGCCGTTTTTGCTGTTCCCCGCAGTCCATCAAGTATTTCATCAGCCATCGAAACTGGGAAGGTCACCGTAAGCTCATCGTCCTGCGCAAGGGCAGTCTTCCTGTCGCCGAAGCAGGGTATCGCCACGGATATGTCCTGCATGTTATAGGCGTCTGCGATACTATCTGCACACAGACTGTATTCTCCGCCAGTCGTAAAGCCCACACGACCACCACGTCTATAGAGGTAAGCCTGCACAATTCGGATCACCTGAGCGGTGCTACCATACATCACAACGAGATCGGGGTCGAAGTTCAGCTGGTTGAGAGGCGCCGCTGCGAAGGCTTTGATCTTCCCGTATGGGATCTTCGGTACTTGCTCTGTGAATTTTCGGGCTGATTCAAGATCCGCGTGCAGCATCTCCGCGATCTTGCCCGACCTCATGATCTCGGGATCCTCCATCATGCCTAGTGTCACGGCTCCGATGATGCAGGCCAAGTCCTCCAGCGTGGCGTACATCGCTCGACCCTGGTAGCGCACAAGGGAAGTAATCTGGCAGGTGTTCATCGGGTGCCTGGGCCTCATGGTCTTTGGAGGGCGTTCATTAAGATTCTTGAATAATTTGACTCCGAAGGGTAGGGTTTTTGGACGCAGGGAGGTCATTATCTCATCAAACAGTTCATTCAGGATCTTGTCGTTTTTCAAGGTATGGTCCTCGCATGTAGAAGGCTTGTTATTTTCAGTCTTTAGTTAGTTCATTTATGATGAGCTGTTTTGCTTTTCTCACGTCTTCTTCGGATACATACGCCATAACAGGCTTCAAGTCTTTTCCGATGTCCTCGTGCAGCGCCTTCTTCCTCATACCTATGTCTCTCACCAGAACTATGCTTTTCGCAATGGGGAATCCGGCCTGCTCGACGACCTTCCTGCTGCATTCAAAAGGGCAACCATCAACGGTGATGACCTTCTTCGCGACCCTAGTCTTCCCGATGACGGAATCCACGTTCGTGGATATACCAGCCAGACAGCCTATGCTGACCTTCTCTAAGCCCAATTCCTTCACCGCCTCCAAACTAGCGAGGGCGGCCGTTATTCCGGTGTTTGAAAGCCCGCCGAAGCAGGTGTAGATTATGTTCTCGTGGCTAGGAATACTTTCATCCCAGTGTGAACTGGCTTGGGTCAATCTTGTTTCTCCTCCTTTGTGAGGTTCTCCTCACAGATCTCAACTATTTTCTTCACAACCATCTCAAACTCCTCAGGGGTATAGTCGAAAGGCTTGAAGGGCCCAATTTTCTTTAGTTTAAGGTCTTTGACTAGGTTGAACCGCAAATGGGGTTTGAAGCCATGGTTTTTCAGGATGTTGGTGGTGCAGTTGTTACCGCATCCGTCTATTGTGACTATCACTTTGGCGCCCTCCGTCGTCCTCCTGTGCTTGGGCACATCGTTGGCTATCGCCGAGAGGCAGAACAGGCCAACATCTTCGCTCTCAAGCTTTTTGAAGGCCTCCAAGGAAGCTGTCACGGTCAAAGCGCCGACGCTGGACATGCATCCAGAACAATAGAACAGCGCAATCCGAGGAACCTTCTCGCCTTCCATGACATCTCAAGATAATAATATCAATATATTTAAATATTTCCATCTCTATCTCACTCTAGCAATATTAAGAGGTTGAGAAGAGATGACCATTAGCGAGACATCAAAGGGATGCGCCTGCTCACAAAGCTTAAGAGATCTCCTCCGAAGGGTCGCCCCGAAGAACGACTTATTAAGGAAAGTCACTTGCGCCGTTTGTGGCAAAGTCTTCTGGACTAACTCTGACAAAGATTACTGCTTCGACTGCGAGGCGAAAGCAAACAAACAAGGTTGAAAAGGGACGATTCACGATGAATGAGAAGATAGGATTCATCTTCTGTGTCTGTACTGGGAAGTGTCCGGGCTTCTCTCAACTGGATATCTGGGACTTCATTAACATCATCCGAAACGAGTACCCTGTGGAGTACGCCTTCATCCACCCCATGCTCTGCGATGAGGATGGAGGACGCTTCCTCGACGAGTTCCTCAAGAAGGGAACAAGGTACATCGTGGCCGGATGCGCCCCTGTGATGCAGAGGAAACTCTTCAGAGACGCCTTCGAAAAAGCCGACCTAGACATCAGTAAAGATCTGATTCCACTAGATGTGAGAAATATGAAGCTAGAGGAAGCGTTGAAGATCGTAAAGAATGCTTTGAAGGAGGCAGGTAAAGATGTCTGAAGAAGCCTATATGGGCGTGCCACGCAAGGAGATTCCTTGGTCACCAATCATAGACTATGAGAAGTGCAACCTGTGCGATAGAGAACCCCAATGTCTCAAGTTCTGTCCTCACAACGTTTATGGAGTTGAGGGCAACCCGCCTAAGCTCATAGTAAAGAACCCTGACAATTGCGTCGTATTCTGTAGAAGCTGTCGGAAAGTCTGCGCCGTAGACGCGCTGAATTTTCCAAGCAAACCAGAGGTTCTTAAGATAATCAAAGATAAGAGAGGCTACTAGAGGAGGAGGGAAAAGTGTCCAAACAGAGTGTCTTCGTCATCCCTTGCAGTGGGATAGGTAAGTCCCTAGGAACTGTAGGAAGAAAAGCAGCGTATAAGGTCGTTGAGGAACTGAGACCGGATCAAACTACTACTACATGTCTAGCCTTACTCACAATTGGAGATGATGAGACGCTTAGGAAGATTCGTGAGAATCCTTGCATTTCGATAGACGGTTGCCCAGCCCAGTGCTCGAAGAAGAATATCGAAGCCTCAAAGGGCAGATTGGTGAGGAGCATGATGGTCACAGATGTCCTACGCAAGCATAGGGGATTGAAACCTGATGGTGTTATCAAGTTAAACGCTGAGGGGGAGAAACTGGCAAGCCTCCTAGCCGAAGAAGTGGCAAAGGAAGTCGACACAATAGGAGACAACGAATAATGGGCATGGCAGTAAACAGGGTTGGCATAGTCTCCTGCAGCGGAGAGGAGATTCCTGAGGGAACAATCTCCAGAATAGCCACACTACTCGTATTGGAGAATCTAAGGCCTGACGAGACAGTTACGATTTGTCTCCCCCTCTTCCTAGCTGGAAGCGAGGATGAGAGGGCCTTTGCCCGCGTCTTCCCAACCATAACTGTGGATGGCTGCGAGAAAAGATGCGCCGAAATCGGGACCAAAAAGTACAGCGGTAAGCCCGCTGCAACTGTCGTAGTCACAGATATTTTGAAAAAATGTCCTAAGCTCGATCTGAAGTCAAGAGACGAACTGAACTTGGATGAATTTGAGTTAGCTGAGAAAGTGGCTGAAGAGATAGCGAAGAAGGTGGACGAAGCCTTAGACCAGAAAAAGAGGCGTTAGGAGGATGGAGCCGTGATGAAAGATGGGAAAGTAGCTGTAGTGGCATGCGCAGGCATGGACAAGGCCTTGGGTTCAGTGGCTCGAACTAGCGTATTCAAGGTTGTAGAGATTCTTAGACCAGGCAAAGCTGAGTTGGTCTGTCTCCCACCATTGTTAGCTGGCGTTAGTTCGTATTCTGAGATGGTTAAGAATCTGCCTGTTGTAGCTGTCGATGGCTGCGCTGAGAGATGTGCGACCAAACTAGTAGTCAAGAATGGTGGAAAAATCAGAGGGAGAATACTGGTTCCAGACAGTGCAAAGAAACATGGCCTAGTGCCCAAGTCTGCATCGGATATTGGGCTTGAAGGCGAGAAACTTGCGGGAATGATTGCGGAAGAAGTTGCATCTATGATTGATAAAATTACGGAGGAGTAAGTGATCAAGTTGGCTGAGAAACCTTTCGAGATTAAAGTGGACAAATGGACTTTCAAGGTTCCAAAAGACCGTTTCTACAATGAGAATGATTGCTGGGCGAAGCTATATGGAAACATCGCGACCGTGGGCATAACGGACTTCCTGCAGACCATGGCCAGTGACATCATCTATGTAGAGCTACCTAAACTAGGTACTGAAGTGGAGCAGTTTGGTGAGGCTGGTTCCTTCGAGGCTATCAAGACTATGCTCGACCTGATATCGCCAGTAAGCGGCGTCGTCAAAGAAGTTAACGAAAAGCTGCTAGAAAGTCCTGAACTCGTGAACCAAGACCCTTACGGGGAAGGCTGGTTCGTAAAGATCGAGGTTAAGGACTTCGAATCGGATAGGGACGCTCTCCTTGACGCCATCAAATATTTCGAGGTTCTTAAGAAAAAGGTTGAGGCTGAACGACTGAAGCTCAAAGGAAAAACTGGGACTAAACAAGTTTGAGATAAGTCAAAGGAGGTTAAACGATGAGTCTTAGAAAAACGGCGACCAAGATTAGCTTAATACTGGGACTTGAACACTCACCAATAGCTTATTGCATGGAATTTCAGGAGAACATCATAGGGTTGGTCCAACCGATGGTGGGAAAATTTCCAAAAATCTCAAACAGTTGGAACCAGCCACTCGACCAGATGAAGGAACCTGGCATGCGATAAGAATTGAGTCGGTGCTGGTTTCTCTTACTATTTCAAGAAATTTTCCCATAATATTATTACTTTTTTAGGTGGAATTCATACTTTTTTTGCGTTTAATCCCCAGTAGTTCAAGGAATTTTATTTCTTCTTCCTTCTGTTTATGTTTCAACTCGGCATCTTCCTGTTCATTCCTTCCACCTATCCTGCTTGCCGCTCTCAGAGCTCGCTCAACTATCTCTTTCTGCTTTTCGTCTAGTTCTGGCCTCCATGGCTCGGTAACCTTCATCGCGATCTTTCTGCAGATCGGTGGCTCGGGCCAAGCTCCGGGATCAAAGAGCTTGTAATCGAGGAATTCTGTTGGCTCCTCCTGGATGCATGACCAGACAGCCCTCCTCACGAGCTCGGGGTCTGTCCCCTTCACGGGGTCGTCATCCGAGAGAAGGTTGACGATGGTCACCTGCCTCCGAAACCGCTCGATGGATCCAAGAGGTATGTTTGGCAGGTAGGGGGTGGGAGCCTTGGCGCCGATTATGGTCCTCCTCTTGTCCTCCTTGACGCCGTTCTCCACGAGGTTGACCAGCGCGTCGGCCGGATGATGTCCCTGGGATTCCCTCCAACAGATCACCAGATACCTGATATTCGGGTTGGCGACGACGTTCGCTATCAACTTTTCTATGCCTACGTTCTCCGTCTGCAACGTTCCCGCCAGCGCCGCTCCGCTCTCTATGGCGACCTGAAGAAGCCTTGTCAGCTCCGGCGGGATCTTGAAGTCGAAGGTGTCGAGAATGGCCACAACGGCCACAGGCGACAGGTCGTTCCCGCGCAGGTATCGCCCCTCCTCGGGAGGGTAGTCGGGCGGTGGCTCGACCTTGCGGATCTCGGGCGCTACAATCTCAATCGCATGCTCAGGGCATCGGATCTCGCAAGCCTTACATGCGAAGCAGTTCTTCTCGGCGACGACCGCCGACACACTTTTTCCATCAATATTTTTGATCTCGAAGACGTTCTCTGGGCAGACCTTAACGCACGTGCCACATCCGGTGCATCGAGCCGAATCCACCGTCACCGAAGCCATCTATTCACCCTCGGGCTCCCTCATTTATGGGATCAGTGAAAAGGGCTTTTTTTGCTCACAACTATATGGGAGAGACTCCTGATGAGTTCGTCGTCGAGGCTATCCATGATGTTGAAGACACGTTCGTCGACCACGCGATACATCGTCCTGTTTCCCTCCCTCCTGGAGTCGATCAGGCCTGCGTCCTCGAGGAGACTCAGGTGCCGCGAGACCGTCGGTTGAGACTGATCCAGGAGCGGTATTATCTCACACTGGCATCTCTCGCCATCCCTGAGAAATTCTAGTACCTTCACCCTGTTGGCATCCCCAAGCACCTTGAATATGCCCGCCTTGAAATCGAAGATCCTGTCGTCCTTCTCCTTGACCAGCTCCATTTTACGCTCTTCTCTGACTTAATCGTCGACATCTAAATATATAAATATGCATATGGAATTGAGGTTTCAGAGCCCGCCAACCAGTATGCCGTAGATGAGACCCGAGGCTACTGCGAAGGCGAATGCCAGTAGATCGTATGTCAAAACCACCTTCCATCCGACTATCCTGGAGTTCGACAGTGAGTTGGGCACATCGTAGGGCTGCCCCATCAGCCACGCTATGGTCGCTCCGGGAGACATCCCGAGATTGACCAGGGCCTTCCCAAGGACCACCTCGATAAGGGTTGGTGTGTACAGCGGGCCAGCCAGGAGGGCCGCGAGGAACACGCCGAGGGCGCCGGTCAAGTAAGTCCTCACCAGCTCCTCCGGAAAGAAGGCCTGGAAGTAGCTCACGATCACGAGCCCGATTAGGAAGGCAGGGATAATCTGTTTTGCGAGGTGTCCCCCGAACTTGAGGGCGCTCCAGAGCCTCTCGTCGATGGGCTGCTCAACCAGCTCAAGGGACGCGCTCTGATCCTGATTCTTCCTGTATCGCTGTTCAAACGCCTTACCCCAGGGCGTCCTAGAGACTAGGTATCCGATGATGACCGCCGATATTCCTGCCGCGACTATGTCGGCTAGGGCTATTCTCCAGCCGAGCACCTGGATGGTCACTATGTCTGCGAGGAGATTGTTTGCGGGTGCTACATAGAGAAATGTTAAGGCAGGACCAATCCCTGCTCCGGCGTAAATAAGACCGGCGTATATTGGCACCATTGTACAGGAGCACACGCAGAAAACCGGTGACATTAGAACTGCTATCAGGTAGGCTACAGGCTTCCCGCTGCCCATGTAGCGGAGCATGAACTGCTGGGGGATGAACTCGGCGAAAAGCCCCGACACGATGAAGGCGAAGCCAAGGCAAAGCCACCCGTGCTGGACATAATCCCAGATATAAACAAGGGGAATCATCCAAACGGGAAGGCCCCTCAGATCCTCAGCGGTCGACTGGGGAGTCAGCGTGTACGCGCCTATTATTGCCCTGGCCATCATCACGATGAAGAAGATGATGAAGCCCATCATCAGGGCTGTCTTCAGGGCTCGCCCAGTCTCCAACGACTCCACCTAGAGTTCTTTCCTCAGAATGCGCTCGATCATTCCCGGGTCTGGGAACCTTCCCATAATCTTGACGACGCCGTTAACCGCCACTGCCGGAGACATTAGCACCCCATATTTTGATACGGTCTCCTCCGCGCTGATGTTCAGTTTCACTACTTCGACCACAACCCCTTCCTCCTCCAGCTTTTTCGCTGCCTTCTTGGCGTTCTCCTCAGTCTGCCTGCATATCCAACAGGGTGGATCTACTCCTATTACCTCGACTTTAAGAGTCTTCAACTCTTCACCGTCTGAAAGGGATAAGATAATTGAAATATTTAAATATTGTTATTAATAATTTTCCCATTAGGTGTCAGCAGAATTTTAAAAAGTAGTTTTATCCAATTAGCACTCTTTATTAACCCAACATGTATCTAAAAATCTTAGAAGGGAAAGTATTTATCTGAACGGAAAGATTCTCTCCAACAATGGCGTCGCAAGCAAAGACCGATTGGGATAGCTGGCACGGCATCCAGCGAGAAAAAATTGAGTGGCACCCAACCGTGGACAATGAGCTTTGTATCGGGTGCGGTATTTGTGTTCTCGGTTGCGGGCCAGAAGTGTATAAATTCGATTATGAAAAAAGGCATTCGGTAGTCGCATATCCCCTCAAATGTAAGGTGGGATGTGTTACCTGCAAGAACATGTGCCCCACCTGGGCGATAAGCTTTCCCACTATGACTTACCTACACAAACTATACAAATTACATCCTGTAATTCAGGTTAGCTGAAAAGAGTTAGAAAATAATGGAGATAAATATGCGATATCATGAAACTGAGTTGAACATAATTATATAAATTGAAGAATTTTCCTTTAAAAGGAAACTATTGTATTTATCGGGATTCTGAAGAACTTTCAAATTGTTTATATACGCCTTTATTCCGTACAGAAGGAATGGCTTTTTTCGATAATGATTCAAGAGCCATTATGATCCCTTCAAGCTTCTCGAAGGGTAT